>RCNC010002270.1_pt1 | contig 12829 bp, 11 predicted proteins | sample 2041301 | NCBI WGS metagenome assembly RCNC01 (sample SAMN09708231, study PRJNA481090) | Marine sediment metagenome, whole genome shotgun sequencing project. | biome: marine sediment; feature: ocean; material: sediment; isolation source: Sewage treatment plant 13A marine sediment (STP13A) ... | reverse complement strand
CGAGCGGATCCCCGACCCGGACCTGACGCGTCCCCGGGCAAGGGTCGCGCGCGAGGCCTCCGATAACGCGGGTGCGCTTCGCCTGGCCCACTCCTCGTTTCCGGAGGTGCCGTAGGAGGTATCGGTTCGGTACATCCACCATGAACCGTTCGGGTTCGCGGTTTGGGAGATGAGAATCCAGACGTAGGATTCCAGGTTGGTGTTGTCCTTTCCCATGATGGTCATGACAAACTGGTTCGTCACCTTGTAATACACCACCTTGGGGTCGAAGCAGTGACCATTCCACGGTGAGGGGAGATTCACAAACGTCTCGAAGTCTGTGTAGTCGCGGGTTAAGGTACCGGTCTTGGAGTACACCATGAATCCCGAGTTGACGGCCTCGACAAGATACTCCGGGCCGGCGGCCATCTGGGTATCGGGCGGATTCCACCCGTTAAAACCGTGAGCATCGAAGCCGACGACGAAGTCGCCTGACGCCTTGGTCGCGCCGGGGCCATAGGCTTTTGCCTCCGGAGGCCAGGAAACACCTTTAAGTATGCCGGTAACAGCCTTTGTAAATACCCGGATCACAGGTTTTAGTTGGTATCTACCATTTCCGGTAAGAACAATGGATTTGTCTGCTTCAAAGTCCAGCACATAGGCATAGGATACACCCGGATGAATATCTTTATGTACATTGAGTTTTAACCCGGATTGCTGAGCGCTTGGGGTTTTCATTTCGTAAAGCAGGCTGTCTCTCCTGACCGTATTGTTTTCCCCCAGGACAAGTCTAATCTGGCTCAGGTAACCAGCAGGGATTTCATCCTCAACAAGCAGGGTATCCTTGCCATTTACAAAATCAAGTATGTTGTAAATACCTGCATTGGTCGGCAAATTTATCAAGGAATCATTGATGATGAGCCTGACAGATACGACATCGATATTAACCTCCTGATAATCTCCGGGGGCATCAGTCAGGTAGATTTGAATGCGGGCATTTTCCTGTTTGTCATCATCTCCTCTGGAACAGGCAGTAATCACACATAATGTTATGACTATAAATATAGTTATGAGTCTCATTTTCAGATACTTTAGTTTAATGTCAGGCAATATACGAAAATCTCCTTTATCAAAAATATTTGCCGATTAAAGAACGCATGTTACATATCTTATATTATATGAGACATATCTGTTAGACTGGTACCTGTTCTCCTTTGTATTTTTACATCATCATAAACCTTAAAAACCCAACAATGTTAGTACAACCCAATCCCTCAGATGGAAATTTTAATGTGAGCATTAAAAATCCGACAACAGGAAAGTTAAACCTGAGAGTATATAATTCATCCGGCATGCTGGTAAATTGTCGTTGTTGTTCAAATGGATCCATCAATCATGAAATTCAATCGGAAATAGATCTTTCGTCCCAGCCCAGCGGTTTCTATATCCTAAAGGTGGTTGGAGAAAATTTTCTGAAATATTCAAAACTGATACTTACTAAATAGCGTTAAGCTTAAACCATGAAAAAACTGGCTTTCCCGGTCATTATTCTGTTTTGTTTTTCAGTATCGGCTTTTACTATTGATGAGGTTACCTATCCGCGGAAGTCTACATCTAATTCCAAATTTCTGGACTACTATGTACCTTCAGAATACCCCACCATTCAGACTGCCGTTGATGCTGCGGTTGTATCGGGAGGAAAAAATATTGCCATTATTGTTGAAGAGGGTGAATACCGTGAGGCAGTCATTGTAACTGGACTCAAGAACCTGAAATTAGTGGGAAGAAATGCAAGAATACTTCCGCCTCACGATTTTATATTCACCGATCCACCTGTGGGAGATAATTTCCCGACCTCTTCTCTCAAACTGATAAATTGCGAAAATTTCAAGGTAGAAGGCTTTACTTTCATAGGTAATGATTTTGCAGAAGGCACCGGGTTCAGTTATCCAATGGGCAATGCAATACTTTCATATAATTCATCGGGAACAATTTCCTACAACATAATCTTTAACTACTTTGACGGAATCTCTTTCCAGGTAGACAATCCAAGATGGATGAAAGGTGAAATATGTGATAATTATATCCATAACTGCCTTTGGAGCGGAATATTTGCTACCGGCTCACACAACCTGAGAATTCAAAAGAACAAGATCGCTTTTACCATCCCGAGAGAATTGAGCATATCTGTAGGGATATGGACTGATGGGGGATTAGGGATCATATCAGAGAATCATATAACCAGTTACAGGGCCGTGGATTATTATCCTCAGAAGAAAACAATACCCGGACCAGATTTCTGGCCTTCAAACCTTCAGTCTTCAGAACGTTTAGATTACCAGGTAATAAACAATACTTTTGAGCCTTCTGCTGCCGGTACCCAATTCAGTAAGGTTGGGATGGAAGCTGATAAACCATACAGATTTCTAAATAAAGCACTTAGGATCAAAAACCATTTCATCAATGTTGACCAGGATAATAATACCAACAAGCAGTCAAATATGGTTATGCTGAGGGGCGAGTGAGTGCGACTGCAAACTTTTGAGCAAAAATCAGCATTGCTATAATTTTAAAGCCATCCGATTATTTTCTGATGGCATTTTGTTTTATACAACATGTTGATTTAAACAGCATATATTTCATACCTTTATTGTATCTCATGGATGCACTGTCTGCACTCTGTTCTTGCCATGCTTTACGGCAGGAAGCTATCTCAATTTACTGAACGACCACTAAAACCATTGCCATGAAAACACACATAGCAAATTTATTTACGGCGTTTTTCATTTGTCTGCTGCTCCTTGGATGTTCAAAAACGGATGATATAATCATTGGCATTAGCATGGGGCCAACCCATGAGAGATGGACAAAGGATATCAGTTACCTCTCCCAACACCTTGAATCGCAGAATGCAAAGGTGATCGTAAGGGAGGCCAACGGAAGCGTGGTTGAACAAGCCAGGCAAGCCAAGGAAATGATAGAAAAAGACAAACTGGATGTCCTCATTATCGTACCGGTTAACAGCGATGCTGCAGGAAGATTGGTGGATTATGCCAAGTCGAGGGATATCCATGTGATAGCCTATGACCGGATCATTAAAAATTGTGACCTGGACTGTTACCTGTCCTTCGACAATATAAGGATAGGTGAGATGCAGGCTGAATACCTGACCAAGATCAAACCCCGGGGATCTTATGCATTGCTGGGCGGTGATCCGGGAGACAATAACTCATTACTCCTGAGGATCGGCCAGATGAATATCCTGCAACCATTAATTATAAGGGGAGACATTAAGATTGTTATAGACGAGAATGTGGAGAAATGGGATGATGGGATTGCTTACCAGATCATGAAAGATTACCTCACAGAAAATGACCCTCCTGATGCCATTGTTGCTTCCAGTGATGGCCTGTCAAGAGGAGTATCCAAAGCCCTGCAGGAATTCGGAGTGGAAGATGTTCTTTTATCTGGACAGGATGCAGAAACAGACGCCTGTAGAAGGATAGTGGAAGGACATCAGACAATGACGGTTTACAAAGTTATTGAATCACTGGCAGCAACAGCAGCCAATATGGCTATCCTGCTTGCCAATCACGAGGAAATACCAAATACCCTCGCAACTGTAAATAACGGCAAAAAAATGGTTCCCGCAGTATTGGTTTCATCCATTATCCCTGTGGGGCAAGAAAATATCCGCATGACGGTCATCGCAGATGGTTTTATTGATGAAAAAGAGGTTTTCGGGACCAAAAAACTGCAAGAATAAAAAAAACCAGGAAAGAACATATGATTGATCTGCTCTTCCCTGGTTCTGAAACCGGAGACGTCCAGTATATCTTAAGTTATGTCTGCTTATTCAGATATTCATCTATCTTCTCCTCGTATTCCTCCTTTTTGATAACAAGTCGGAGTATTTCTTTATATATGGTTTTCAGGTCTTCCTTGGCTGAAATATATTCGTGTTCATCGTGAATCTTATCCATCATGATCAAAGAGTTTTGCATTCTCATGGTTTTGCTTTTAGATGCTTATGCATACATTGTTCCATTATTTATAATGACAAGATAATCAGTTAATTATGCTTATACTGAAACATTAGCATATACCTAAAAATTGTCCGGAAATATGCAAGTTGCGTACGATTTCGGACACCATGAGGGGCGGTTTTTTTTTCTTATTTTTATACCAAAATACTTCTAATGCGACAGATATTATTTTCCCTGCTAATAATCCTTTTCAGCCACTCTGTTCTCAGCCAACAGATCAACCTTGTTAAAAAGCTTGATTCTACCAAAACCAAAACAATCAGACTGGAAAAAAAGGTAACCATAAAAACCTTTGAGGGAGAAAAGTTCAAGGGAGAATGGCAGGTGCTTGATGATGATAAGATTCTTGTGCAAGAACATGAAGTAAAGAAGGACAATATCATGATGATCTCTGGATTTGCAAAAAGCAATTCAAAAGACAGGGCAGTGGGCATAGGGTTGTCGGTCGGAGCCGGGCTCATATTCCCTGTAGCTGTTTATTATTTCCTTGGTGGAATAGCCTGGGGATTCACAAATGGCATATTTGTCGGAGCAACCCTGCTTGTTTTTGACCTCCTACTTGCCTATGCCGGCACCACTATGATGGGTGTTATTCCCCGCAGATTCAGTACTTTAAACTGGGAAATAGAATTATCATCCCAACCTGCACCGATTCCTCTTCCTTTACCAGTTGACTAGATAGAGAGCTAAGCCTTGTATGCCATCGTGGACATAGAAACTACCGGAGGGAGCCCGAAGACCGAAAAAATTACGGAAATAGCGATTTACCATTTTGATGGTAAAAAGGTCACAGATGAGTTTATATCACTGATCAATCCGGAAAAAAATATCCCCTACTATATCACTGCACTGACAGGCATCACAAATGAAATGGTGGCAAATGCGCCGAAGTTCTACGAGATTGCCAAAGAAATAGTGAATTTTACTGAGGGAAAGATCCTGGTAGCACATAATGCCAGCTTCGATTATAAATTCATCAAGTCAGAATTTAAAAGCCTGGGATATGAGTTTACAAGGGAAAATATGTGTACGCTCAGGCTCAGTCGAAAATTGCTTCCCGGACACCGTTCATACAGCCTTGGGAACCTCTGTAATGATCTGAGCATTGACATTAAGGGACGGCACAGGGCAGCCGGTGATGCCCTTGCCACGGTTAAACTCCTGGACTTGCTATTGAGCCGGACAATGGAGACAGGACAGCAGGATATGCTGCAGGCATCTATATCCAAAACCCTCAAAAACCTTCATCCCGACCTCGATAAAGACCACATTGATGGACTTCCTGAACAAACCGGGATATACTATTTCATGAATGACCAGCAGCAGGTCATTTATATAGGTAAAAGCAATAACATCAGGAAACGTGTGATGAGCCATCTGAGTAACAATAGTTCCAGGCGCGCTATTGAAATGAAAGAAAACATCGCCGGGATCAATTTTGAGCTTACCGGTAGTGAATTAGTTGCCCTTCTGACCGAATCGAGCGAGATAAAGAAACATGCACCAAGGTACAACAGGGCTCAGAAGCGCAAAACCCTGCATTATGGTTTGTACAGCCAGAAAGATGAGCAAGGGTATTACCGCCTGGAAATAGACCGGACTGTCAACAGGATCAACCAGGCTCCTGAGACATGTTTCCAGAATAAAGCTGAAGCCAAGAGCATCCTGACAAAAATGATAGAACGGCACTGGCTTTGCCAGAAGCTATGCGGTATGTACGACACAGATGGGGGTTGTTTCCATTATGAGATCAGGCAGTGCAATGGTGCCTGTATAGGGAAGGAGGCTCCGGATATATATAATAAACGGGTAATGAAGGCCCTTTCTGCTTTTTATTATAAGCATAAGAACCTTTTGATCATAGACAGGGGGCGCGAAAAGAATGAAAGGGCTGTGGTACAGCTAGAGAACGGGAAATATGTTGGCTTTGGTTTCCTTAACACAGAGGAATCATACCTCCAGCTGGAAGATATTGTAAATTGTATCAAGATTTATGAGGACAACCGGGATATCCAGCAGATCATAAGGACCTACCTTAACAAGCATGATGTGGAGAAAGTAATAAGGTATTAGACAAGGAAACTATCCAGCTTCTTTATCAACTGCTTGATATTATCTCGGGTTTCGTCATCAAAGTCCTCGAACTTCACACTGTTATCCTGGACATGCAATATGAAATCTGAAGCCAGTTTGGCCCTGGAAATTTCGTTCAGCTCAATGTATTCGGAGTTTTTTTCCGTGATGCCCACCCGCTGATGCAAAACAAAATTCTTAAAATCAATGGTTGAGAAGAGATCTTCAACACTTCTGAAGTTATCAATGCGTACGAGCTTTTTATTGGCAATCTCATCATTGTTCAGATATATATTGCTTCGTAATTCCTGATAAACCCGGTTACCATCAGCATCATCATCCAATAGAACGATGAAATCCAGTCTCCATCCCATCAAAAGGTTTACCAGCATAGGTACGTTATTGACATCCGTGGAAGGAAGGAAATACAATTCTTTGTGATAGCTGGCCAGGTCAAAGATGGTGCTCAGGAAATAATAGGTAGGCGTATCTTCGACAATGATGTTGTTTTTCTTTTTTACAAACTGGTGATCACTCATTTTTGTCCCCATCAGGGTATAGATCGGTGACAGGGTATCGGTGGATGCGTCATTTAATGATTTGGGACTAAATATTACTGTTTCGCTTCGCAAATCATCTTCTTTGGCACGCTGGACCGCCAGCAAACGATATAACTTGTTCAGGTTGATCAGGTGTGGTGAATGGGTGGAGTAAATAATCTGTATATCTTCCTTGATGTCTTCAAATACCTTCAATACGTCTTCCTGGGCGCGGGCATGAAGACTGAGTCCGGGTTCATCGATCAGGAATACCCTTGATCGCTCCTTGTTTTCAATGGCATTGGCTTTCAACTCAAGGTAAAATGACAGGAACCACCTAACGCCACGGCTCCGTTGTTTCGGGTACAATCTTTCCTGGTCATCCTTGATCCAGAATTCCAGGTAGGGTTTACCCATTTTATCAGGATGGCTGTTGTCGTAATGCTCCAGTTCAAAATGGATCTTGATCTTATTCGTTTTTCCAAGGCTCTGCCTCCAGTAATCCTGGAAATGAAGGGTTATTTCATTGTTTAATTTTTCGATTTTATGTTTGAGTATCCGGCTGTTCCTCTCCTCGAAGAAAGTGGCTTTGAGTCCGGACACAACCAAAAAATTCCTGGCTGCTTTATACCCTTCCACAGTATCGTTCATAGAAAATATATCCTCGAGGTCTATCCTGTTTGGCAATAAGCTGCTGAAGTCTTCAAATAATTCAAAAATAGGTATATATGCAGATGCTAAGTCTGCCAATTCAGACTCACTGTAAAAGCCATTATTCTTGTTCCTATCCTTCTCTACACTGTCTTCTGCCTCAGATGCCTCTACTCCCTTCAAGACCCTGGATGTTACAGCCAGGCTGAAATCCGCCTTATCGGTTGATTTTTCAAGGTTCAGATCATTTTCAAGGTGTTTTGCATTAAGCATATCCAGCTTGCTCTGCATCCCTTTCATCTCCTTCTCAGTCTCGAGGCTTTCCATATAGCCCTGTAAATCTATCAGCTCCCTGTATGAATCTTCCCATCTTAATTTGACCTCAATCAACTGGTTCTGGGCTTCCAGACATAGTTGGGCGTATCTTGAGCGCTGCGCTAATTCCTCGGCCTTTACTGCCTTGGATTCAAGTGTAAGAACTTTCTTTTCGAGCCTCTTATTTAACCTATCTGTTTCAAGGGCAAGCTTTTGCACATGGTTTTGAGTGTCCCTGTCAGGTTTCCGGTCGAGTATTTTTTTACTCCGGTTTAGCTGCGGGGTCAACATATTCAATTCTTTCTCAATATCCTCCCTCTCCAGTTGGATCTGACCCTGTTCTTCTTCTGCTATGCTGGCTTCTCCGATGATCTTCCGTAGTTCCTCCAGGGTTCTTTCCCTGAACTCCTTCATCTGCTCTTCCAGCTCTGCATAATACCTGCAGACTTCTTCATCCCCAAAACTGAGGTAACTGGACTTATCAGCATTCCATGAACGTGTCAGGGTAATTTGCCCTGTACTGGTGGCAATCTCCAGAATTTTTGCCGGGACCTTCTTATCAGGGAATATTCTTTTCAGCTCAGTGGGACTAACACTGAATGAACATGAAACCTCCGGAAGACTGAGATCGCTACGCAGGATATCATCAGAAATAATGCCTGAATAGAAGCTGCTAAGTGCCTCTAATATAGAGGTTTTACCTGATTCGTTCTGGCCAATTAACCCTGTAATATTATCGGAGGCCAGATCCTGCCAACCGGTATTAAGAATTGACCTGTAATTTTTGAGCTTGAATTGTTTAAACCACATCTGACATTCAGATTTTAATGCCTATGATCAGTACGTCATCTACCTGTTCAAGGTTACCTTTCCACTGTATGAATGTGCGTTCTAATTCCCGCTTTTGTGATTCAAGAGGTTTGTTTGCATTATCAACTAATAATTTCTGCATGGTCTTATACCGGAATTTTTTCTCTTCCGGTCCCCCAAACTGGTCAGGATAACCATCCGAAAATATATATATCAAGTCGCCCATTTCCAGTTGAATATCATGATTTGCGAATGACTTTTCCACCACGGCATTGATCCCAATAGGCATCTTATCTCCGCGGGTTTCCAGCAGGCGGCCGTTCCGGATTATGTAAAGGGGATTAAAGGCACCGGAAAACTCCATTTTCATTTCATCCAGATCTACAACACAGAGTGCAATATCCATCCCGTCCTTGTGTTCACTGTTACCCCCTGTCTGGTGAAGCGCTTTCATTACGTTTTCCCTCAGGCGATTGAGAATTACATTAGCACGTGGGATCTGCTTGCTGACAATTTCATTCAGGAATGAGATGCCCAGAATGCTCATAAAAGCGCCCGGTACCCCATGGCCAGTGCAATCGGCTGCAGCTATGGCAATCCTGTTGTCCTTTCTGTTGTACCAGTAAAAATCACCACTAACGATATCCCTGGGCATAAAAAGGACAAAACTAGCCGGAAAGGTTTTTTTAAAATACCTGAGATCAGGGAGTAAAGCGGCCTGGATGGAACTTGCATAAGAAAGGCTGCCAGCAAGCTCCTTCTGCTGTTGCTCGATCTTGTTTTTTTGTTCACTGATCTTGGCGATCAGATCCCGTTCCAGTGCAATCTCCTTTATTTGATCCATTCCTAACTTCACTACTGTATTTCATTGAGATTATAACGTTATACGGATTCATTCAGGCAATGTTCCAGGCAATTTCCCAGGCTGTATAAGCAAATCCATGAACGTATGTTTTTATTTGACAAACAGCTGTATTCCTTACACTTATTGCTGCGTATTAAACTTTGGCAGAGATTTTGCTTTTACTTAATCAAACAAACCGTATGTAAAACGTAAGAGTCATGAAAAAGATTATTATCATAACAGCAATATTACTTTTCGCGATCTCTCTTCAGGCCCAGAGAAGCTCAAGGGAACGAAGCAGGACTGAAACAGAGAAACAGAAGAGTGAAGCGACCGTTAGACGGTCGGCTGAACAAAAAAGCACCAGAAGTCACACTGCCACGACTACCAGGCAGGCCAGTACACGGGACATCTCCCATGCTAACAGGAGCAGGCAGTCCACCAGGACAAGTCCGGCCAGAAGCAATGCCAGTAACCGTACCGGTGTCAGCAGGAGCCAGACACAAAAAAGCACCTACGAAAAGCCGCGGCAGGGCCAGGTAACTCATAGCAATACTGGCAATCAAGGTCGTACCAGCGGAGACAGATCCCCGAACAGGGGCAATACCGGTACATATAAGGGACAGAAGCCTTCCCCGAACAAGGTTACGACGGGGAGATACAATGGTAATGTCCGCAGTAATACCAACAGTCACAGAAATAATCAATCTGTCCGGGGCAACACAGGCAAAGGGAAGTATGTTACAAGGACACATGCCGAGCATCGCCAGCAATATACAACTCCCAACAGGAGGGCTATACGTACAAATCATGTTAAGGGCTATCATTACAATCCCATCAGGTACCGTACAGTCAATTACCACTACCGGGCACCGAACAGGGTCCATGTTACCTGGACCAACCGTATGTACCATGATTACCGGCGTATGTATCCTGAATTCGGGTACTGGTATTATCCAATCGGATACCGGATCGTAACGGTTCCAACCTACCATGCCTACAACCATATCGGGGAAGTAAGGAATGTATACGGCAGGGTCCATGAAGTCTATTATTCCTGGACTACGGACGAGTACCACCTGTATTTCGGTGGAGATTACCCCTACCATGATTTTACAGTGATCATCCCGGGGAACCAGGCCAGGCGATACGACAGGTATCCTGATATGTATTTCGAAGGCAGGTATATGTGGGTAACCGGACTGCTAAGTACTTACGAAGGAAGGCCTGAACTGATCGTAAGGAGAAGAAGCCAGATACATATATATTAATAGCGTATATAGAGTTAAGAGTAGATTCTAAATAAAAAGGGGCTGTCCCACCAAGACAGCCCCTTTTTTACGGTAAAATAATGGTGGAGTAATTACAATCTCGTAAATTGGTTTTCGGTTTCGAGACAACAAGTTTAATTCACCCTTAAAATAAGAAAACCATGAGAAAATTACTGAGTTATATTTTTTGCTCTCTCATTATTGTTTTGCTGAGTTCATCAGTAGGATTTTCACAGAAGTGGAACAGAAAACAGAAAGATGTCTGGTCAGTTGTTGAAACAAATTGGTCCGACTGGAAATTCGGAAATGCAGGAGCCGTCAAGGCATCCTTACATGATAGTTACCAGGGATGGAGTAACGACCAACCCTTTCCTATGGGAAAAAACGAGGTAACATCGATGTATGAATGGATGACTGCTAATTCAGAGATTCAGTACTTCATGCTAGACCCGGTACGAATTGTGGTCATGAAAGATGTTGCCGTAGTACATTATTTTTTTACTTTTTTAAGCCAGCGCACCGACGGTGATGAAACCATAAATGAAACCATGTCAGGAAAAAACGCTGAAACCTATATCAAGAAAAGTAGAAAATGGCTGTTGCTTGGAGGAATGACTATTTTGGATGATGATGATAACGATGACAACAATTAATAATATGCGCTTGCTGATTAATTACCTGAATAAGGGCTTAGCGCCCTGATCCAGATACCATTCCAGTGTTCCCCAGGCAGGTTTGATATGTGCGGCTGGGTATTTTTCTGATCCTCTCCTGTCTTCAAGGATACTGGCCAGGATGCTGGCCTTTTCAGCGCCTGTTATCATAAAACAGACCCGGTCTGCATTGTTGATCACCGGTCCGGTTAGGGTTATCCTCTGCTGTCCTGTCCCTGGATGCCTGGCCACCTCACAAATACGACCGGAATGCAGCAAATCCATCTGGTCGGGGAATATGGAAGCTGTGTGTCCATCAGTACCCATGCCCAAAAGGATCATGTTAAAACATGGCAAACCCTCCCTTGCGGGCAATTGTGACCGGAGCATTGCTTCATACCTCTCTGCTTCCGCATAGGGTTCCTCCTCTCCCATCATCCTGTAGACATGTGCATAGCTGAGTGATAATGGACGAAACAAAGTATCATCCGTCATCCGGTAATTGCTTTCAATATGGTATGCGGGCACACAACGCTCATCAACCCAGTAAAAATTTACCTGTTCCCATAAACCGGGATCATCAGTGCACGATACAATTTTCTCAAATAAGACACTGGGCGTAGATCCGCCTGAAAGGGCAATGTTGAAAGGTTTACCAGCCCGGATGGATTCCCTGGCAAGCTTGATCACCACTTCAGAAAGTGAAACGGCCAGTTCATCTATGGATTTAAAGGTATGGATCACAGTTCGCAATAAATGCCATCATCAGTAAGGTTCTTATGTGGATATCTCCAGGTCAATCCTTTTTCCTCTATCAGGTCATCTGCTTCTTTGGGTCCCCAGGTACCTGCCGGATAGCCATACAGGGCATGATCAGGGTTATCCTGCCAGTATTTCAAGATGGGATCCACAAAGCTCCAGGCACATTCCACCGCATCTCCCCTGGCATATAGTGTCGAATCACCCAGCATGCAATCATGTAATAGCCTTTCATAAGCAGCAGGCAGGTAGACATCTGACAGATCCGAATAATGAAAATCCATGTTTACCGTCTGGACCTTGTATCCGGCACCGGGGACCTTCATACCATATTTTATCAGCAGGCCTTCATCCGGTTGAATCCTTATAATCAATTTATTCGTATCGACTTCATCGGTCTGGTGGCCTGAGAAAATATGATGCGGGGTTGGTTGGAAATGGACCACAATCTCTGTTACCCTGGTGGGTAGTTGTTTGCCGGTCCGGACATAAAAAGGAACATCTTTCCAGCGCCAGTTATCTATATAAAACTTAATCCCAAAATAAGTCTCTGTTCGGCTGTTTGGATCCACCCCTGTTTCCATCCTATAACCTTTGGCTGACTCTCCCCCTATCATGGATTCCGTATATTGCCCCCTGATCACATTGTTGACGAGGTCCTGCTCGCTCAATGGACGCAGTGATTCCAATACCTTTACTATCTCATTCCGAATGGAACTCGAATCTGCCCAGACCGGGGGCTCCATGGCTACCAGGGCGACCAACTGCAACATATGGTTCTGAAACATGTCACGCAAAGCCCCGGACCCCTCGTAGTATCCACCCCGATCCCCTACCCCTATGCTTTCAGCAGCAGTGATTTCAACATGGTGTACATAGTTCCTGTTCC
>RCNC010002269.1_pt1 | contig 12831 bp, 14 predicted proteins | sample 2041301 | NCBI WGS metagenome assembly RCNC01 (sample SAMN09708231, study PRJNA481090) | Marine sediment metagenome, whole genome shotgun sequencing project. | biome: marine sediment; feature: ocean; material: sediment; isolation source: Sewage treatment plant 13A marine sediment (STP13A) ... | reverse complement strand
CTGTCCCCTTGGGGATTTCTCAAGTCCGTTTTACTCGAGCAGGGGGTGATCTAGGATGAGTCCTCGTCTGTTGTTTCTTTTTTCTTTCGACAGAACAGGGCGGTAAGAAAGATGCCCGCTTCATAGAGACCGAAGAGCGGAAAAGCCAGCAGGGCCGTCGCCATAAAATCTCCTGCAGAAAGAAGAAAAGCCAGCATGACAATGGCACCATAGAAATAGAGTCGTTTGTCTCTAAAATATTGTGCTTTAACGATTCCCGCCTTGCCTGACATGACCATCAGGAAGGGAATTTGAAAGGACAGACCGAAGGCCATGATGGTTCTGGCAACAAATGTCAGATAGAGGCCAAGCTTGGGCAACGGTTCCAGCCCGGGGTGGGCATAACTCATAAAATAAGTGAGCATTTTAGGGAGGACACTGAACAGAGCAAAAGCTGATCCTGACAGAAAAAGGATGCTTGACCAGAAAACGACCGTTACAGCTATTTTCTTTTCATTATCATGAAGCCCAGGCGCAACGAAACTCCATACCTGATAGATTAAAACCGGAAAAGAGGCGATGATACCAACAAGCAGAGCGAGTTTTATATAAGCGATAAACGCCTCTGGTAGATTCGTGTAAACAAGCCGGTATACCAGCGGACTGGAATCAAGCAGCGGCTTAATGAAGAAAAGAGCGATCTGCTCAGAGAAAAAATAGGCAACAACGGTGCATAGGGTGATTGAAATAAAAACTTTTACCAGCCGTTTCCGTAGCTCATCATGATGAGGCCTGAAAAAGGCCAGACTTCGTTCAAGTGTTGACATAACTGATCAGGAAGGGTGTGATGTGCTGTCTTGCCTGGGTGATTCGCTGTCCGGTTGCTGTTCAGAGTCCCCGTCAGCTCCAGTTGCTTGTGTCTCTATCGGTTCGGTGGTGTCTGGTGATAATTCCGCTTGGGCAATATCCATCGAAGCAAGAGATTCTTTGTCTTTCTCGCTGAGGAGCTCGCTCTCGATAACGGTGTTTTGTCCATCAGTGTCCAGCGGGTTTACCCCTTCATCAGGCAGAATTCCTTTCCATTCATTGGCTATGGGATCCCCCAGCTTTTCTTTCAGGGATTTTGCCGCTTCCTCCAGCTCGGGCTTGACCGCATCAAACGGGTTTTCATCAGTAAGGTTTTCCTTGAGTGATGATACGGTTTTTTTTAACTCGAGCACGCCTTTTGCAACGGAGCGCGCAAGTTCAGGAAGTTTGTCCGGACCGACGACAATGAGCGCCAGTGCCAGAATTAAAATCATTTCAGGTAAACCGATACCAAACATAATACCCTCAAAATACAGTGCCCGGGGTAACTGTATAATTGTAGAGATGAGCAGCCCTTTTATAGCAAATATGCAGGAAATGGGATCGACCTAAGTCGCATATCTTGCTATCGGACTGGAGAATAAAAAATGTACCAAACTGAATGCCAGAAATCGACATCTATTTAAAGAAAATTAAAAACTTAAAATAAAACAATCTAGACCGACAATGAAGGGGAAACCTCGATTGTATTATAAGCGTCCAGTATCAATATAGAAATTTGAAAATTTTGCTTGATTGACTTTGGGACAATACTACACTATAATTACAAGGTTTGACCTCAGGCTATTCGAGAGGTTGTTAATTTAGACGATATCAGGAGAAGATAGATGTCAAGTGTGGTCATCGTTGGCACTCAGTGGGGTGATGAGGGAAAAGGTAAGATTGTCGATTTACTCACCAAGTATGCCGATTGTATTGTCAGGTTTCAGGGGGGAAACAATGCCGGTCATACGCTGGTTGTAGACGGCAAAAAGTTTATCTTTCATATTATCCCCTCAGGTATTCTTTACAGCGACAAGAGATGTATGATCGGCAATGGCGTGATAATTGACCCGGCTGTACTCCTGCACGAAATTGACGAATTGAACAGTAAAGGACTTCCGGTTACTCCGGAGCGTTTACTGATCAGTGAGAATGCTCACCTGATTATGGAGTATCACAAGAATATCGATATTGCCCAGGAAGCAGCACTTGCAGAAGGAAAAAAGATTGGCACTACCGGTCGTGGCATCGGACCGTGTTATGTGGATAAGGTTGGCAGGGTCGGAATTAAGATCGGTGATCTTCTTGATCAGAGTCTGCTCAGGGAAAAGGTCCAGGCCGGAATAGATGAAAAAAACTTCCTGCTGACGAAGAAGTTTGGGGCACCGCCGCTGTCATTTGAGACCGTCTATGATCAATTACTAATATATGCAGAACGACTGGTTTCATTTGTCGGCAATGTCTCGGTTGAACTTGATGAGGCTCGAAAACTGGGGAAAAATATCCTCTTTGAAGGTGCCCAGGGAACCCAGCTTGATATCGACCATGGTACCTATCCGTTTGTAACTTCCTCAAATACCGTGGCTGGTAATGCCTGTAACGGCAGCGGTTTTGGGCCAACCCATATCGATTCCGTGGTCGGAATTCTCAAGGCATATACAACCAGAGTGGGCGAAGGACCCTTTCCGACTGAGTTGTTCGATACGACGGGAGATGAGTTGCAGAAAAAGGGCGGCGAATTTGGTGCAACAACCGGCAGGAAGCGACGTTGTGGCTGGCTCGATGGCGTGGTCGCCAATGATGCCGTGCGCCTGAACGGCATCACCGATTTTGCTATTACCAAGCTCGATGTCCTGAGCGGTCAGCCGACTCTGAAAATGGCAACCTCTTATGATTTAAATGGCAGAAAATTGCATGCAATGCCATCAAATATTAAAGATGCTGCAGCAGTTACTCCGACATATGAAGATATTCCTGGTTGGCAGTCGGAGATAGACCATATTCGTGATTATAATCAATTGCCCCAGGAAGCGAGGGATTACCTTAAAAGAATTGAGGATTTCACTGGTGTACCGGCTTCGATCATCTCGGTCGGTCCTGACAGGGCAGAAACATTGTTGCTGAGAAATCCATTTGAAAAGAAATAAAACCATTCAGGCTGATTGCCTGACTCAGGATGTAAATATTGTAAAAAAGGGGATTAAATGGCTAGAATTACAGTAGAAGATTGTTTGGAGCAGGTTGGTGATGATAATCGTTTTAATCTGATCCATCTTGCCGTAAAGCGAATTAAGCAGCATCGGCAGGGAGAACCTTTTCTTGCCGAAGGTAAGAATAAAGAAGTTGTAATGACCTTAAGGGAAATTGCAGCTTCTCATGTGACGTTTGAAAATATAGATACATTGCCTGAGGGCTCGGGTAATGATAAAGACGAATCCGCAGAGCAGGAAGCAGGAGTCGAAGCATAACGCTTCCCAAGACGATCTTATGGCACGTGACTATTACGAAATTCTCGGCGTTGGGAAAAATGCCGGTGCAGATGAAATTAAGAAAGGCTACCGTAAACTTGCGATGAAACTTCATCCGGATCGTAATCCGGGGGATAAGGAAGCTGAGAATTCATTCAAAGAATGCACCGAGGCATACGAAGTCTTAAGTGATGATCAGAAACGGCAGATTTATGATACCTATGGACACGATGGTCTGAAAAATAGCGGCTACAGTGGTCCGGGAAATTTTGAAGATGTGTTCTCCAGTTTTGGTGATATCTTCGGAGATCTCTTTGGTTTCAGTTCAGGAGGGGCCCAGTCAAGAAGAAATGGCCCTGCTGCCGGTAATGATCTGCGCTACGATATTTCCATCTCTTTTATGGAAGCAGTACACGGTACCAGCAAAGAGGTCGAGCTTACCAGGCGTGACACCTGCTGGACCTGCGAAGGCTCAGGATGCCGCCCCGGGTACCAGAGGGAGACGTGCTCCAGCTGTAACGGCAGGGGACAGGTAATTCGATCCCAGGGTTTTTTCCAGGTAAGTTCTACCTGTCCGCAATGTCACGGAGAGGGGCAGATCGTAACAGATCCCTGCGATGATTGCGGTGGTTCCGGTTTAGTGGCCAAAACCAAAAAAGTTGCGATTAAGATCCCTGCCGGTGTTGACACCGGTGCCAGAATGAGATTGAAGAGTGAGGGCGAAGGCGGACGGAGGGGTGGGCCGTCAGGCGATCTTTATGTTATCATTGAGGTCGAACCGCATGAGTTCTTCCAAAGGGAAGGAGACACCATTTATTGTCGTTTTCCGCTGGCAATGGTTGATGCTGCTCTTGGTGCCAAGACAGAGGTAGTAACTATACATGGTAAGAAGAAACTAACCATTCCGGAAGGGTCCCAGTCTGGCGAGATTTTCACCTTGAGAGGGCAAGGGGTACCAAGTCTGAGGGGCAGGGGAAGTGGTGATATGATTGTCGAACTCAAGGTAGTCACACCGACCAACCTCTGTGAAGAGCAGAAAAAAGTTCTCCGGGACTTTGATACCTTATGCCAGGAAAAAGGACAGAAAGATGAACATGAGGGCTTTTTCAGTAAACTGGTCAATGAGGTGATGGGTAAAACCAGTCCATAAACAGAAAAATATGTCAGATACTATTCAGTCACCACTCAGCCATTTCGATTCAGAAGGCAATGCTGTCATGGTTGATGTGGGTCATAAACAGGTAACAGAACGTGTTGCTCATGCAGCCGGTACGATAACCATGAGCCGGGAAGCTTTTAATCTGGTAAGGAGCGGTTCCATAAAGAAGGGAGATGTACTTGGAATTGCCCGTATTGCAGGAATAATGGCGGCTAAAAAGGTTGATACACTCATACCGCTGACTCATCCATTGATGATTACCAAGGTATCTGTTGATTTTGAGTTGGTTGAAGAAAACAGTATAATTGAAATCAAAGCCATGGTTGGTATATCCGGCAAAACAGGAGTAGAGATGGAAGCGCTTACTGCTGTATCTGTTGCCGCGCTGACCATATACGATATGTGCAAGGCTGTTGATAAAACAATGGTAATTGATAATATACGTTTGATGAAAAAGACCGGTGGTAAGAGTGGTACCTTTAATCGACCATGTTGAGCAGGATGCCAGGAAAGTACCCTTGTCATTAATAGTGTGAAGGAGAGACCGGATGGAGAAGGATTTACAGGAAAAGTTTAAAAAACAACTTGAACAGAAGCGTGACGACATAATCAGTGAAGCGGACAAGACCCTTGCTGAGATGACTGATCAAAACAATAATATTCCTGATCCCAACGACAGGGCTACTATTGAATCGGATCGAAGTTTTGAACTGAGAATAAGGGATCGGGAAAGAAAGTTGCTCGGTAAGATCGAAGAAGCGATTTGTCGAATTGAAGATGGTGAATATGGAATCTGTGAAGGCTGCGGAGACGATATCAACATCAAACGTCTGGAGGCGAGACCAGTTACAACGCGCTGTATCGATTGTAAAACGCTTCAGGAACAGAAGGAAAAGTCTCAGGGGCAATAACTGAATGCCTGAGCTTCGAAAAGACCCTGTCCTTGGTCGGTGGATAATCATCTCCAAGGAGCGACAGAAACGGCCGACAGATTTTTTTGTCGAAGAACCGAAAGTGCTCGGTGGTTTTTGCCCCCTCTGTGCCGGAAACGAGAGTTCTACACCTCCTGAGGTGTTAGCATTTCGTTCAGATCCCCAGGCTGTGGCAAATGATCCCAGCTGGCAGGTTCGAGTGGTTCCGAACAAGTACCCTGCTTTAATTATTGAAGGAGAGTTGGGGAAAGAGGGCGAAGGCCTCTACGATCGCATGAACGGCATCGGGGCTCATGAGGTGATCGTGGAGAATCCAAGCCATGAAGATCTTTTATGGGAATTGCCGATTGACCACATCAGTCTGGTTTTTCGGGCGTACAGGGATCGGCTGACGGATCTTGAACAGGATCCGCGGTTTCGATATGTGATGATCTTTAAAAATTATGGAAAGGCGGCGGGAGCATCACTTGAACATTCGCACTCCCAGCTTATCGCCTTGCCAGTCTTGCCAAGAATGATTGTCTCTGAACTGGAAGGAGCAAAATCATATTATCGCTACAAAGACAGGTGTATTTTCTGCGACATTATCAGGCAGGAAATTCAGCAGGACGTTCGGGTCGTATGTCAAAACGATTTGTTTATTACCATTGCTCCTTTTGCCCCCCGCACACCATTTGAAATGTGGGTGCTTCCCAAAGATCATTCTTCAGGGTTTTGTACGATTGATGATCAGAGTCTAAAGAGCCTGTCCCAACTGTTTTCAGAAACAATGCGAAGGCTCAACCGCTGCATTCCAAATGTACCGTATAATTTCGTACTTCACACCCAGCCCCTCAGATCCGGTGGAATAGATCATTTTCACTGGCATTTCGAGATTGTGCCAAAATTGACATCAATAGCAGGGTTTGAGTGGGGAACAGGATTTTATATAAATCCATTGCCGCCAGAGGAGGCTGCACAGTATTTAAAAAAATCTCTGGATAATTGAAGGAGAGATACGTGAAAAAGATACTGATCGTTGATGATGACCAGGCTATTCAACTTCTCTATCAGGAAGAGTTTAAGGATGAAGGGTACCGTGTTAAGTCGGCTTTCAACGGCGATGATGCACTGAAAATCTTTGCTGCTGACCAGCCGGATTTGGTTATTCTCGATATTCAGATGCCGGGATTAAATGGAATCGAAGTGTTGCGTCAGATGAAGATGATAAATTCCTCTGTGCCGATTGTTCTCAGTAGCGCATATCACGAGTATAAACAGGATCTTGGAGCTTGGGCGTCAGATGAATATGTTGTTAAATCATCAGATTTGACCGATCTCAAAAATACTGTTCGCCGTCTTTTGGGTCACTCATAGACACTCGTTTCCCGTCTTTTTATTTTCGTTATCAGATACAATAGAGAGATTTCATATGAAGGATATCCAGAGTCAGATTGATCACCGGCGAATCGACATAAAAAAGGTAGGTGTAAAAACGATTACCTATCCAATAACGGTACTGGATAAATCTCAAAAGAGTCAAAAGACAATTGCCACAGTAAACATGTATGTAAACCTGCCTCATCATTTTAAAGGCACACACATGAGCAGGTTTATTGAGATTTTAAACAGGTTTCATGGACAGATAGATCTTAAGCGGTTCCGCTCCATTCTTGAGGAAATGAAAGAAAAGCTGGACGCAGAGGCTGCTCATATCGAGATTGCCTTTCCTTTTTTTCTCCATGATAGCAGTGGACTTGATGACTTCCAGGTAAGAAAATATGATTGTGCAATGCATTGTCTGCTTGAGGAAGAAGAAGATTTAAGGCTGGATATAGTGGTTCCGGTGGCCCATCCATTTTCTGATAATTCACTTGCCGGTCGGACTGTTGCGGTTGGATTGTGGGGAAACGTTTCGGTGAGTGTACGCTTTAAGAAATTCATGTGGCTGGAAGATCTTATTGGGGTTGTGGAGACGACCATCACTAAGGAGTATTCTGTTGGAAATAAATCAAATGCTGCAGAGAAACCGATGGAATTCCTGCTTGAAAGCCTGGGGAAAAGGTTTGAAGCCTTAGCGGAGCTGAAATGGTATTCCATTACCGTCGAAAATATTTCCCAGGGGTACTCACTTTTTGCAACGCTGTCATCTGCAGATACTCAGTAATTATGTCACGAATGTTGAATCTTACTTTAGAGAATTGACCATATGAATGATCTACTTTTTGAAATCGGTACGGAGGAAATACCGGCAGGATTTTTAAATCCTGCCGCAGAACAGCTCAAATTGCTGTTCGAATCGAAGGCAAAAAAACTCAATCTGCATTTTGAGTCTGCCAAGACATTCTCTACTCCAAGGAGGTTGGCACTGCTTGTTGCAAATCTTGCAGACAGACAGCAGGACAGCCAGGAAACCTCACTAGGTCCCTCCAGAAAGGCGGCCTACGATTCAGAAGGACAACCGACAAAAGCAGCCGAAGGCTTTGCACGATCAAAAAGGGTGTCTGTGGATGATCTTTCCCTGGTAGAAACGGCCAGAGGCGAGTACCTGCAGTTAACCAGAGAAGTGAAAGGAGAGCCGAGTTCTAAACTTCTGCCTGATTTGCTCAAGGAGCTGATCTTTGAGCTTTCTTTTGCAAAATCTATGAGATGGGGAAGTTATCAGAACAGTTTTGCCAGACCTATTCAGTGGCTGGTAGCGTTGCTGGGAGAATCGGTTATAGACATTGAGCATGATGGCATTGTTTCTGGGCGGTTCACACGCGGTCATCGTTTTATGGCGCCTGGTGAAGTAGAAATCAGCCGTGCAGCAGCCTATGAAGATGTGATGGAATCTGGTTCCGTGATTCCAGATTTTGACAATAGAAAGCAGAAAGTACTCGAAGAGATTAAGAATGCTGCCGCCGGTACTGACTTTAACACTCCGGCAGCGGTTGCAATCGATGAGTTGTTGCTCAATACCGTTACCAATCTCGTTGAGAAACCGTATGGTGTATGTGGCCGTTTTGATGACAAGTTCCTGCAATTACCTGATGAGGTGCTGGTTACCTCAATGAGAGAACACCAGAAGTATTTCCCGGTGGTGAATGGTGACGATACCTTATTGTCCGGATTTGTAGCAGTAAACAATACCGGAGTGAAAAATGTTGCACTTACCCGGGAAGGTCATGAGCGTGTATTGCGAGCCCGTCTCGAAGATGCACTGTTCTTCTTTGAATCTGACAAGAAAATTCCTCTGGAAGAGCGGGTTGAAAAGCTCTCCGGTATTATCTTTCAGGCAAAGCTTGGGTCTGTGAAGGAAAAGATGGATCGCGTGGTCAAGTTGACACGGCTGTTATGCGATGAACTTGAACCAACGGTTGCTGCCACAGCCTGCCGGGCCGCTGAGCTTTGTAAAGCTGATTTAATAACCGATATGGTTGGCGAATTTCCCTCGCTGCAGGGAATAATGGGAAGTGCATACGCACTCCATGACAATGAAAAAATAGAGGTCGCTGAAGCAATAAGGGAACACTATATGCCCCTTCGTTCAGGAGCTGAGCTGCCATCTTCTGCAGCCGGAGCAATTGTTGGACTGGCAGACAGGATTGATACCATAGCCGGCTGTTTCGGTATCGGCCAGCAGCCGACAGGGACAGCAGATCCCTTTGGTCTCAGGCGGCTTTCGCTTGCGGTACTTCATATTATAGAGGATCGAGACTATTCACTGGTGCTGCCCGATATTGTACAAAAAGCGCTGGCTCTCTATGGTGATAAAGTAAACGGCAGCAGTGACACGGTCGATCTCATCGTAACCTTTATCAGGAACAGGTTTAATAATGACTGTGTGGCAAAGGGTGTCGACAGTCGAGCTGTTGAGGCGGTTACATCTGTCATATTTCTCGATGTTAATGATTGTCTGAAACGGATTGAAGCGTTCTCGGCCATGAAGAAAGATGCCTCATTTGAAGTGCTTTCTGCTTCCTTTAAACGGGTGCGCAATATCGTCAAGGACAACAGCGATTCCTCTGTCGATCAGAACCTCTTTGAGGCTGATGCGGAGAAACAACTCTGGTCAGCATACCAGGCACTGGAGCTCAGTAGCAGAAAAGGCCTCCAGAATAAGGATTACCTGGGGCTTCTGGAGAATATGCTCCAGTTGAAGAACCCCATTGACCGCTACTTTGATGAAGTGATGGTTATGGCCGAAGACAAAGAATTACGAAAAAATCGTTTGAATATGATGACGGCTATCGGCAATCTTATTCTGGAGGTTGGTGATATCTCACGTATGCATGTTGGTTAAGCGCACGAGCAATACCATGCAATAAAAAAGGCTGCTCCCCAGGGAGCAGCCTTTTTTATTGCAGTTCTCGAAAATCTTATTTTTTAGGATGGCAGGGCAGGCAGCCTTTGAACTTGGGAGCGAGTTCAGGTTTGCTTGCAACGACCTCTTTGTGACACGTTTTACAGTTTACGTGCGCAGCTCCCTTGAAGGTCTCAATTTTCTTGTCCATACCGGCTCCCTTGAAATGGCAGCTTTCACACTTGGCAATTTCCTGCCCGTCTGCGTAAGGAACCTGCTTGCCGTCCTTGGCGCCGTGATGGCAATCACCACATTTGGCAATTTCCTGATGTTGCGCGTGTGGAAATACGGCAGGCTTTGGTTTTTTGGCCTTGTCCTTCTCGGTCTGCAGAGTCATTTCGGCAGGGCCGTTGTCTGCAATGACGATACCGGCGCAAAAGAGAAAAATAGCCCCAAATACACAGATAATGATTTTTTTGGTCATGGTGTCCGCTCCTTTTTAAATTTGAAATTTGCCAATAATACAACTAAAAAAGAAAATCATTTAATACTATTTATACTGGGTTACTCGGCTTCTGTCAAGGAACCACAAATCCAAAATAGTACTAATTAAAAGGCTGTATTTATAATTAAAAATTAACTGGAGCCATAACTGTGCAGGCCTGATAACAGAAAGTTTACACCGTAGTATGTGAAAATGACGGCAATAAAGCCGACGAGTGAAAGCCAGGCGATGGTTTTTCCTTTAATACCCCGTGTGTATCTGGCATGGAGGGTGAACGCATAGACAAACCAGGTAATCAGTGACCATGTTTCCTTCGGGTCCCAGCTCCAGTATGTTCCCCATGCCGAGTTAGCCCATATTGCACCGGTTATGATACCGGCGGTGAGCCAGATAAAACCGAAAATCAAACTTTTATGGATAATATCTTCCAGTACATTCACAGACGGCAGGATCTCTTTTGTGCTTTCCTTGGCTGATCCACCACGGAACGATGTTTTGCAGAGGTACATGATTCCAAGGGCTGCGGCAATGGCAAAAGCTGCGTATCCCACAAAGCAGGTGATCACATGGGCCAGCAGCCAATTGGACTGCAGGGCGGGGACAAGGGGATTTATGCCGCGATTGATGGGAGCAAAAGATGCATACGCCATTGCCAGAAAAGCTATTGGTACGGCAAAGGCGCCAATTGTTCTGGTTTTAAATTTCCATTCTATTCCAAGGTAGAAGATAATGATCGTCCAGGCGAAAAAAACGACAGATTCGTACATGTTGGTAAGAGGAGCATGACCAATCCCCATCTGGTAAGATTCAACCCACCTCATTCCGAGGCCCACCGTCAGTACGACCAGTGCAACAGCGGTAAAACCAGTAGCCATTCTGCCCATTATTCTTGCCTTGAAGATCAGAGTGCCAATATAGAGAAACGAGGCAAAAAGAAAGGCAAAGGTTGTAATCCCAAGTAGCTGTGAACTATCCATGCTGAAGCTCCATTAGAGAAGAGTTTCCTGATAAATGTGGGTGAACTGATTCAATGTGACCTATTTTTGACGGGGTTTATCTCGCCTGTTCAAGTTTTAATGCCAGATTATCAAACAGCCGTTCAAATCCGGGTCGGTTCTTGTTGGCGGAACCTGTCAGTATTATTTCTTTACCTTTTTCGCTGTCTGACACCAGGAGCCAGATCCTTCTATGGGACATGAAGAAGGCTACATAGAGGCCAAAAAGCATGAGTCCGCAGCCGATATAGACCCACCAGACACCTGGATCTTTGGCAACCTGCAGCCCGGTGGCATACATCTGCTTAACGCTTACCCGATAGTCCTGATCTGTACCATTGAGTGTTGCTGCGGTATTATCATCGAGCCACTGGGTAATCGGCGTACCATTTTCTTTAGAGAACCAGATTTTTGAACTGACGATCGATTGACCGAGAGCTTTTGCATTGATGATTCCAAAACGAATTCCTTCTTCGGACCACTCTGTCTGTTTCTGAAACGATGAGATAAACGTTTTCTGATTGCCAGTTGTATTGTTAGTCATCGTAACAACAAAATCCTGGTAGGCTTCGTAACTTGATTGGTAAAAAGTGATACCCTTATGTTTCAGCGGACTGTTTACTTCTATCTCCTGGGTAAATAACTCCTGACCATTTTCCAGAATCGTCAAGCTTGAGGTATACTCTTTGGGCATACCGTTTGGATAAAATTCAATAGCGAATGAGTTGCATCGCACAACAAAGCCAAGGTCTAAAATCTCCATGGTGTCATAGAGAGCGACCCTGTCCCGTTCCATCGTCTCAGGAATGGAGACACTGCCTTTGAATCCCAGGAGATTGCCAATAATCGCACCAAGAAAAATGATGAGAATCGAACCATGGACCATGTAGACTCCTGTCCTGGTCCAGTTGCCTTTCTGGCTGAAAATCAGGGTGTCGCTGCCGATGGTTTTTGTAGCGGTCTTCCAGCCCATTTTATTCAGGGTGTCAGTCATGTTCTGGACTGCAGCTGAAGATAAACCGGTATAATCCCAGTTTTTCCGGGTGGACATTTTTCTGATTCGTTCTGCGGTATACTGGAGCCCATCGGCTTTCACCTGTCTCCAGACAGCCGGAAATCGATCAATGCTGCAGATAACCAGATTAAAACCCAGGAGAAAAAGTAATGATATGAACCACCAGGAGTTATACATGTCCGGAATATCCAGTACCGAGAAAAGCTGAGCAGTCTTTGGTCCATACTTGGAGGCATACAACTCAAAAGATTCTTTTTGAGGGATGAGCGTTCCGATGATCGAGGTTATGGTAATAAGAAAGAGTGTGACGAGGGCAAGCTTTACGGAAGCAAAAAAGTGCCAGACGGAATTATTGTTTTGCATAGAATCAATTTAGTTGGTAACGATTATCAAATAGGTCAGGGTATTTGCTATCATGAGAATAGTAAATCTGCAAGAAAAATGATGAGTACCGCCTACAAATAGTGAGTCATGCACTAAAACAGGTTTCCTGCAGCATGGAAAGCTCAATTTTGATGAACTCGTAAAAAGGTCATTCGAAGCTCCAGATGGCTAAGTCAAAAAGTTTGATATACAAGGCGTAGTTTTTTTGGCAGGTACTTGGCAATACATATGGTATGCCAAGTGTCTGTCAAAAACCTACAACGAAGGAGATCGGACTTTTT
>RCNC010002268.1_pt1 | contig 12833 bp, 11 predicted proteins | sample 2041301 | NCBI WGS metagenome assembly RCNC01 (sample SAMN09708231, study PRJNA481090) | Marine sediment metagenome, whole genome shotgun sequencing project. | biome: marine sediment; feature: ocean; material: sediment; isolation source: Sewage treatment plant 13A marine sediment (STP13A) ... | reverse complement strand
ATACGGGAACTCCTAGCGCACGACGAAATTGACCAGGCGGCCGGGCACGACGATGGTCTTGACAACCTGCTTGCCTTCGAGATGCGCTGCTGCCGCCTCGCGGGCCAGCTGCTCCAGCTCTTCCTTGCTCGCCGAGCGCGGGGCGCGGACTCTGGCACGCAACCGTCCGAGTACCTGAATGACGAGTTCGAACTCTTCCTCTTCCAGTTCCGCGGGGTCCACCTCGGGCCAGGGCGCGTAGGCGACGGAGGGCTCGTGGCCCAGCCTCTGCCAGAACTCTTCCGCCAGGTGCGGGGTGAAGGGCGCCATGGCGCAGGTCCAGCGTTCCGCCTGGCTGCGAGTCAGTGCCTCGGGTTGTTTTGTCGGTTTAAGAAATACAGGGCCATTGATGCTGAAACTGTCTCAAGAGCTCTGATAAATATTTCCAGGATGGATACCACAGAAATATTTTTTGAATCAGATCAACTCGAAAAATATGGATCAATCAAAAAAACCTAAAGGTGATTATAGTGCTTCAGACTTTTTAAAACTTGTATTAAATCGTCAAAGCAATAGAGCGTATTTTGATACTCCTGTAGAAAAGGATAAATTGTTTCGCTGCCTGGAAGCTGCCAGGCTTGCTCCTTCAGCTTGCAATTCACAACCCTGGACTTTCATAATAGTTGACGAGAAAGATTTAAAAAACAAAATTGCAGATACCACATCAAATCGCCTGTTACCTTTAAATCATTTTACAAAACAAGCTCCCATACACATTATAATTGTTCAGGAATTCCCAAATCTTACTTCTTCAATTGGACGGGCAATTAAGGATAAGGATTATACTCTTATTGATATTGGTATTGCAGCCGAACATTTCTGTTTGCAAGCGGCAACTGAGGGCCTGGGAAGCTGTATGATTGGCTGGTTTAATGAAAAAAAAGTAAGATCATTGCTTAATATTCCAACAAACAAAAGGCCAATGCTTATTATTACACTTGGTTATCCCTCGGATTCTTTAAGAGAGAAAAAGAGAAAATCCATTGAAAAAATTACCCGCTTTAATAACTATTCCAGTTAAGAAATTAATATTTACATAGACTGGATATTGCCAAGAGAAACTTAGTCAGGCTGTTCAAATTCATCCATTTTCACTTCAGGGACAGACACATCCTTAAAACTCTCATCCTCTACAGGTTCAACCTTTATAATTTCCTGTGGATAAAGCATGAGGAATGCCGTAAACCATGGAATAATGATAATTATGAAAACACTGAAAGCCAGAGTAAGAATAAGGTTTTCACCCGGCCAGCCCAATAACTTAAAAAGGTATCCAATAACTATAATAAGGAAGACTACACCAGCCCAGGTAAATACCGGTTTCTTATAAGATATGCTTCCAATAAATGAAGCTATAGCCAGAATTAAGAAACCTAGCACAGGCAGTCCATGTATTGAATCAAGAGGGATTTTTTGACTTTTTTCCACAAGTTCAATAGTTTTTTCCAATCCAAAATCAAAGACCCAGTCCTGTAAGCGTGCAAGATGATTGAAAGTGAGGATGGCAACCCCAAGGGCACCCAGAAAAATTGAGATATTCTTCATTTTAAATATATTTATTACTTCTGAATTCGATTAAACAACTCTAATAGCTTTCCTTCCTCTTTTTCCCAACATAATTCCAGGGCAGCAATTTCCAGATTATTTTTCCACTCCTCTATTTTTTCTTCATTCCACAGCATACTATTGACTATTTCAGCAACATGTATTGGATCATCTGACTCCAGCACCTCCCCTATATCATAATTCTTTACAATTGCTTTCATTTCAGGAAGAGATGAAACCAAAACAGGAACTTTAGCATGAATATAATCAAATAGTTTATTTGGTAATGCAAATTTATAACTTAGTCCTATATTTTCCTCCAGAGAAATACCCAAATCTGCCTGTTTTGTAACTGCTCTCAATTCAGACGGAAGATATCTGTCTAAAAACAGAACCCTATCATTTAAATATAATTCTGCAGAAAGTTCTTTGAGTCTCTTCTTCTCAGGCCCATCACCAACAATAACCAAAACAGTTTTAGGAATACTTTTCATCGCATTAATGGCAATATCAAGCCCCCTTCCAGTATTTAATGCTCCCTGGTAAATTATAATTTTATCTTTTATGATACCCGGGATTTCAACCTGGGGTGTATTCTTAAAATTTGTTTCTGGCAAATTTCGAATAACCTGCATATCAATATTGTATTTCTTCTTGTATGCGTCTGCTATAGAATGACTTACAGTATAGGTGTATTGAATTTTGGGTAGGATGGTTTTCTCTATTGACAACCAAATATTTCTCGTTCGACTCCTTGAAATCAGCTCGGGAACTTCAGTAAAATATTCATGTGAATCATAAACCAGGGGAATCCCCTTCAACCTAGAAATAAGGAAGTTTGGTAAAAGAGTATCAAGATCATTTGCAAGAAGAATATTGACTTTTCTAAAAATAAGGAAAAAAAATAAACGAATATTAAACGAGAAATAGAAAAAAGGGCCCTTCTCAAATAATAACCTGAACCTTTTGTGTTTAAATGGAATGTGTGATCCTGAAAGACTATCTCTTTTTTTTCTTCCTACTATAAGTATTTCATGTCCAGCATTTGAAAGTGTATTTGCAGCTCTAAGAACCCGTTGATCGGTCACAATATCATTTGTAACTGAAATAATAATTTTTTTCAAATCGTTGATTCTCCTATATTTGAAATTTAAACCAAGGCTTGATTATAGCTTACAATCTACGAATTTAGAAAAAACAACAGAATATAGCCTAGTTGTAGGTGAGGAAACCTGAATATCAATTATGAAAATAGTAAGAAATTATTCACTGAAAGACAATAATACATTTCTACTGGATATATATTCAAAGCATTTCACTTCCCCCAAAAGCCTGGAGGAATTAACTCAAATCCTAGGATCAGATATATTCCAGGAAAATTCTGTACTTATTATTGGGGAAGGATCGAATATCCTTTTCACCAGTAACTACGATGGATTGATCATAAAACCAAAAATGTTGGGAATTGAAATTATTGAAGAGAATATTGAAAATGTAAGCGTTAGAGTGGGTGCAGGAGAAATATGGGATAATTTTGTAGCCTGGAGTGTTAATAGAGGATTTTGGGGTATCGAAAACCTTTCTTTAATACCCGGAACAGTTGGTTCAGCCCCTATTCAAAATATCGGTGCATATGGAGTTGAGGTAAAGGATACCATTCTAAAAGTAGAAGGAATTAATACCTCAAATAAAGTACCGAAAGAATTAACAAATGAAGATTGCGAATTCGGGTACAGGTCTAGTATTTTTAAAACTGATCTTAAAAACCATTTTATTGTAAGCTCAGTAACTTTTAATTTAAGTAAAAAAGAAAAACCCTTATTGGAATATCGCCCCTTAAAAGAAACATTCAAACAATTTGAAAAACCTAATCTTGAGAATATCCGTGATGCAGTTATTTCTATTAGAAGAAAGAAATTACCCGAGATAAATGAAATCGGAAGTGCAGGCAGCTTTTTTAAAAACCCTATTATCCCGGTTGAAAAATATAAAGATATAAAATCTAAAAATGATGAAATCCCAGCCTATCCATTTACTCAGGGAGAGATGAAAGTTCCTGCAGCATGGCTAATAGAACAATGTGGATGGAAAGGCAAGAGAGAGGGTGATGTGGGAGTTTACCCAAAACATGCCCTTGTAATAGTTAATTACGGAAACGCTTCCGGGAAAGAAATATTTGATTTTTCTGAAAGAATCAAACTTTCTGTTAGAGAAAAATTTGAGATAAATCTAGAACTCGAAGTCACAGTTATTTAAAATAGTATATTTTTACACACATTATTTAATGTTAAAGCAAAAGAATGAAAAGCCAAATATCTATATCCATTTTGTTTACAATTGGTTTCTTGATAATTCAATCCTGTAGCACTGTTCCTCTTACAGGCAGACAGCAGTTAAACCTTGTGCCAAATTCAACTATAATTCCCATGAGTTTTCAGGAATACGACGCATTCCTCGAAGCGAATAGCGTTAGTAAAAGCAAGTCTAAAACTGAAATGGTAAGATCTGTTGGAGTTAATGTTCAGAAAGCAGTTGAAAAGTATTTTGCAGATCACAATTTGTCTTCTGCACTTGAAGATTATAAATGGGAGTTCAACTTAATTGAGAGTGATGAGCTTAATGCCTGGTGCATGCCTGGAGGTAAAGTTGTAGTATATACAGGTATTTTGAAGGTAACCCAGGATGAAAAAGGCTTAGCTGTAGTCATGGGTCATGAAATTGCACATGCCATTGCTAATCATGGGAGTGAAAGAATGAGTCAAAGTCTGGCAACCCAAATGGGTGGAATGGCACTCTCAGTTGCTTTGAAAGAACAACCTGAAAAAACACAACAGTTATGGATGATGGCATATGGCTTAGGGGCTCAATATGGTGCTATCCTTCCTTATAGTCGACTACATGAAAGTGAAGCAGATCATCTCGGATTAATCTTTATGTCGATGGCTGGATATGACCCAAATGCGGCAGTAGCTTTTTGGCAAAGAATGGCTAAAATGAAATCTGGCCAGTCACCCCCGGAATTTCTAAGTACTCATCCGTCTGATGAAACTAGGATTAGTGAGATTAAGGGATGGATGCCTGAGGCAATGAAGTATTATAAGACTGCTGAATAAAAGAATTCAAAGTAATAAACTAACCTCGCATTATAGTATCATAACCCATTCGAAGGATTTCTACTACTCTTTGTTCGGTCTCTGCTTCTGCATAGGTTCTTAAAAGGGGCTCTGTACCTGATGGTCGTATCATATACCACTCATTATCGTTGAAATAAAATTTCCAACCATCAAAATCTTCGATCTTAATAACTTTAAAATCCCCAAAACTTGTATAAGCATTTTCACGGCATTTTTTCACAATACTGTTTTTCAACTCTGTTGGTACCTTAAGATCTTGCCTTTGAAAAACAAAGCTACCTGTAATACTATAGATTTCATCTATAAGCTCCCGAAGAGACTTTCCAGATTCAGCCATAAATTGCCAGATGGCCAGGCCCATCCATATGCCATCTCTTTCTGGAATATTACCTTCAATAGATATTCCTCCCGATTCTTCTCCTCCTACCAGGATCTTTTCTTTAAGCATAATTTGAGATATTTGCTTAAATCCAATTTTCACCCTTTGTACTTGTAAGCCGTAATGCTCAGCCAAAGTTTCCACCTTCACGGTTGAAGAGAACCCAGTCACAACTTTTCCTTTCATTTTCTTATAGCCCGCCAGGTAGTGAATAAGTAAAAGGATAACATGATGTGAATCGACATAGCTCCCATCCTTATCAAAAAGGGCAATTCGATCAGCATCACCATCAACAGCCAGGCCAACATCCACCTTCCAGTCGTTTCGAATTTTTTCTGAAAAATCTAAAAGATTCTGATAAACTGGTTCAGGCGGAATTCCTCCAAAAAAAGGATCCTTTGTACAATTAAAACACTTAATTCCAGGAATTAATTTTTTAATAACTCTTTGACCAGCCCCATGCATAGCATCAAACGCCAATTTCAAACCTGAATCTTTAATAAGCTTAAGATCAAAATTTTTCTTGACATTTTCAATATACAATGCCTCAAGATCAATATACTCAACTAGGTTATGATCAATCAAATCTTCCCATTTGACTGATTCAAGATTAACCTCATTTGTTTCGTGAATAAGGTGCTCAATATTCTTAAGGTCATTGTCGAAAAGAGGTCCACCAAAGGATCCCTTAATTTTTATGCCATTATAATCAGGAGGGTTATGACTGGCAGTAATAACAATGCCAAGGTCAGCCTTAAGCTTTACAACTCCATATGATACCATTGGAGTAGTGACAAATTCAGGAGCCATAAAAACCTTATTCCCCTTAAGTGCCAATACTTTCACAATAGTTTTTGCGAACATTTCCCCACCAAACCTGCAGTCAAATCCAATTACAACAGACATGTTTTGGCCTTTAGAAGCAAGCCAATTTGAAATTGCAAGGGCTACCCTGGAAACATTATCAACAGTGAACTCTTTAGCAATGATTGCTCTCCATCCATCTGTACCAAACCTAATTCTTTCCATTCCCAATATTTGTCAATATAATGGTAACTAGAACCTTATATTTAAGATTCACTTTATTCTCTCCTATAGTAAGCAAAGCTACTATTTAAAGTTCAAATTAATTAAATATGTGGCAATAACTTTGGCCACATGCGCCCATTCTCCATTCTGGCTTTATTGTAAAAGACATTTACCGAATTAAGCAAAATTGGCATACATTATTTATATATTCTTCTTTTATTCAGGGCGTTCTGATACTTCCTGGCGTTACGATTATGCTCCTTTAAGGTTTTTGCAAAATTATGGTAACCTGAGAAATCCTCTTTCGCACACATATAGAGGTAACCTTCTTTCTCCGGATTAAGTACTGCATCAATAGCTTTTATAGAAGGTATTGAAATGGGACCTGGTGGGAGACCATAGTGTTTATATGTGTTGTAAGGGGAATCAATTTCAAGGTCTTTTATCAGAACCCGGGTAATTTTAAAATCATCTTTTGCAAACTTAACAGTTGGGTCTGCCTGCAATCTATAACGATTTTTTAGCCTATTCAAATAAACCCCGGCAATTCGAATAAGCTCTTGATCTCTATATGTTTCTTCATCTACAATAGAGGCCAAGGTAACAACTTCGACCGGAGTTAATCCAAGAGCCTCCGCTTTTTTTAGTCTCCCCTCGGTCCAGAAAGAATTAAATTCCTTTTCCATACGGTCAAAAAATCCTTCTGCGGATGTGTTCCAGAAGAACTCATAAGTATTTGGTACGAAAAGAGCTGGTATCGTATGTAGATTCCAGTTATTCGCAGTTAAGAATTCCTCATCAGAAAATAAATTCTCTAAATTAATCGAGTCTACTTCAATCTGTTTGGCAATGATTCCGGCCAATTGAGCAGGAGTTCTCACATTATTAAATACTACTTTTACAGATGATTGATTCCCTGTACGAATAAGATTAACCAGGTCATTATTATTTATTCCGCTGTGGAGATGATACCGACCTGAATTTAAATGCTTCGCCAGATTCTTCTTTTTAGCCAGCCAAAGAAAATCTTCAGGATTCTCAATAATCCCTTCATCAACTAATACTCCTGATAATTGATAGATATCAGTTCCAGTTGGAATGTATAAATAATAATCTGATTCTCCCGGAATAGATATGGGTCCATATACTTTTTCATAAAAAGAATACCCAAAATATCCTATCAGAAGGGAGCATACAATCAAACTATAAATCAGAATTGTTCTTACTTTTACTTTCAAGCTGTCTTTAATCTATATTAATCAGGATTCACAAAAATAATCTTTTCAGAATTGTTAATTATTTTTTCCTATTTTTAGATACGTATTTATTTAAATAAAGTTGAAAATAATGGAAAATATCTGGTACTTCGAGCAGGTAGATTTATTTAAGATTCTGTGTCCCACAAAGTTTGGGAATTATGAAGATTCCCATGTAATACGTACATACAAAAAAGATGAATTTATTTACTTCACAGATGATCCAGCACAAAACATTTTCCTTATTTCCAAAGGCAAAGTAAAAGTACTCAATTATACCGAGGATGGCGAAGAAGTAGTTAAGGGGATTTTAACGATTGGTGACTTGTTCGGTGAAATGGTTGTATTGGGTGAAGAAAAAAGATCTGATTACGCACAGGCGACAGACAATGATACCAAAGTTTGCCAAATGAACATTGAAGAACTAGAAGGGTTAATGCTTGGAAACAAAAAATTCGCTCTTACTATAAATAAACTAATTGGATTACGAATTAGAAAACTTGAACGCAGGTTAGACTCCCTGGTTTTCAAAGATGTGAGAACCCGTTTAACTGAATTTATTAAGGAGTTAGCAGAAAATACGGGAAAAGAAGAAAACAATGGTTTCCGAATTTCCCATTTTTACACGCATAAAGATATTGCTGATTTAATTGGAACTTCCAGGCAGACAGTAACTACCAGCTTTAATGACCTCAAAAATGAAGGACTTCTGGAATTTAAAAGAAAAGAAATATTTGTCCCAAACCTGGGTAATTTGAAATAGCCTCAAAAAACACAAGTTAATAATAACCTGGGTTTCAGAAAGATCTACTTTGCTCGTCTTTTTGGCCCGGCAGAAACAACTTCTTCGGGCACTCCATCAGCAAACAACTTAAAATTCTCAATATACCTCGCTGCAAGTGCATCGTATTTTTTCCAGTATTCGTCTTTGTCTCCCCAGGCATTGGATGGGTCAAATACTTCATCAGGAACATTTGGACAGATAATTGGTACTTCAAACCCGAAAAGCTCATCCTTTCTGAAATCAACATCATTCAACTTTCCATCGAGTACAGCATTTAGCATATTACGCGTATGGCGGATGCTTATTCTTTTTCCAATACCAAACTTACCTCCTACCCAACCCGTATTCACCAGCCAGACTTTAGCTCCATGTTTTTCAACCTTTTTGCGTAATAGATTGGCATAGTAAAATGGATGATGCACCATAAAGGGAGCTCCAAAACAAGCACTAAAAGTAATTTCAGGCTCAATACCCAACCCCAATTCAGTTCCTGCAATTTTTGAGGTATACCCACTAATAAAATGATAAATAGCCTGATCCATATCCAATCGGGCAATGGGAGGCAATACACCCTGGGCGTCAGCGGTAAGAAAAATAACATTTTTAGGGTGTTCATCAACCATTTTCTCTGGAATAGAATTTGGAATAAAATCCAATGGATAAGAGGCCCTGGTATTTTCTGTTAAAGTATCATCATCCAGATCTATTCTACGGGTTGCCGGATCAAAAATCACATTTTCCAATATGGTGCCATATTTTCTAGTGCAATTATATATCTCTGGTTCATTCTCAGATGATAATCTGATAACTTTTGCATAACATCCAGCCTCAAAATTGAATACTCCATAATCACTCCATCCGTGCTCATCATCTCCAATAAGCTTCCTACTTGAATCGGCAGAAAGAGTGGTTTTTCCGGTACCGCTTAAGCCAAAAAAGAGAGCAACATCACCTTTTTTCCCAATGTTTGCAGAACAATGCATCGCCATAACATCTTGCAGGGGTTTCAGATAGTTCATTATAGTGAAAGCCGTTTTCTTTATTTCCCCGGCGTAGCTACTATTTGCAATTATGGCAAGGCGCTTTGAGAAATCAATAACAATGGCTGTTTTACTCAGTGTCCCATCAATACGAGGGTCAAGTTTAAAAGATGGAGCTGCAATCAGAGTAAAATCCGGAATAAATTTTTTCAGTTCATCTCTGTTAGAAATTGTATGAAACATATTTCTTGCAAATAAGCTTTGCCATGCTTTTTCTGTTACAATTCTGAAGGGAATTCGATAACGAGGATCTGCTCCTGCATATACATCCTGCACAAAAAGTTCTTCTCCCTGAAGGAATGCTTGTAAACGAGAGAACAAGCCACTGAACTTCTCAGTACTCATAGGGCGATTATACTCTCCCCAATCGATATCATCCTTTGTAGATGACTCGCATACAAAGTATTTATCATTAGCTGCCCTGGCAGTCCATTTGCCCGTATTTACGAGAAAGGGACCACCTTTAACCATTTTACCTTCTCCTCTAAATACTGCTTCCTCATACAATGCAGACTCAGGAAGGTTCCAAAAAACTCGATCCAAATGAACAAGCCCTTGATTATCAAGACCAAAATCGGATGAAAGATCGTCAGCATGCTTTAATGCCGGAGTATCAAACTTTAAATATTTTGTCATAACCAGTCTCTTACTAATTTTCGTTCACCAATAAACAATTCATTCGGGGAATTCGGATCAAGCGCCCATTTAATTCGCTCAATTCCTTCAATAATATCTTTAATTGATCCACAGGTAGACAATCTGAGATAGCCATCAAGACCAAATTCTTTACCTGGCATAGTAAGTACCCTTACCTTATCAAGTAATAATTTAGAAAGTCTGCATGAATCCTTATCATAAACGCTAAAATCAGCAAACACATAAAAAGCACCATCTGGTTTTGTAGGCTTAACTCCCTCAAATGCATTCAAGCGATCCATCATCACATTCCTATTATTCTCCAGAGTAAGGCGTAAACTCTCAACTCCAGATTGTACTCCATTTATAGCTCCAATTGCAGCCTTTTGCATTAGAACAGGTGGACCCGCTGTCTGATGCCCCTGAATATTTGACATCACCTGTATTAGTTTCTTACTGGCAACAGCCCAGCCAATTCTAAATCCTGTCATGGCATATTGTTTCGAAACGCCATTAACGACTATCAACTTTGAGTTTTCATCATTTTCCGATGCAAAATCATAGCAGTTCACCCTTTTCTTCCCATCGAAAAGTAAACGATGGTATATCTCATCCATGATAAGATATAGTCCTTCTTTTTCGCAAAATTGAACAACATCAGAAATAAATTGCTCCGAATACATGACTCCGGTGGGATTATTTGGAGAGTTAAGGATGATTGCTTTTGTATAGGAGGTGACATTTTGAATTATATCCTGCATCCTTGGATGGAAAGATCCATCTTCTGGTCGAACTGGTACCGGGATTCCTCCACATAATTTAATAATTTCAGGATAGCTGCACCAGTAAGGAGAAGGAAAAATTACTTCGTCCTGTGGATTAATGATAGATTGCATTGCCACCATAATTGCTTGTTTTGCTCCATTGGAAGCAATAACATTTTCAGGTTCAACCTTTTTGTTGTAATACTCTTCCATATAACGGATGATAGCCCTTTTCATCTCAACCGTGCCGTCTACCGGAGTATATCTAATCTCCCCAGAATTCAGTAATCCTGACATGTTGGTAATGGCATCAATGGGTGCAGGACTTTTGGGTTCACCTCCACCAAGATGAATTAAAGGTTCTCCTTTTGCTTTTAATATCGAAGCTGTTTCATTCAAAAGCAAAGTAGCAGATTCCCCAATGGACTTTCCTATAAGGCTTATACTCATTTTATTTTCCTTTAATTAATTAAAAGAATACTATCGAAGAACGGACATGTAACAAAAGTTACGAAATATGGTATACAAATGTTGTAAAAAATGAAATGAATTCTAAAAAATAATTAATATTGTACAACATGTTTTTAAAATTATTCTTTTCACATAAATAACTAATAATATGGAAATTCTAGAAATCCTCAAATACACCATACCTGCCTTAATTGTATTCTTAACTGCCTATTTAACTCTACAACAATCACTTAAAAAGGAGAAGGAAAGAGGTAAATTTGAGATTGTTTTACAGAATCAGAAAATAGCCTTACCTATTCGGCTGCAGGCGTATGAGCGACTGACTCTTTTTTTGGAAAGGATTACTCCTGACTCGTTGATTATTAGAACAAATCAACCTGGAATGACCTCTGCGCAGTTACATCATGATATGCTAAAAACCATAAGAGCAGAATATGAACATAATCTCTCGCAACAAATATATGTAAGTCATGAAGCCTGGGAACTCGTAAAAAACGCACGGGCGGGTGTCATTAAACTTATAAATTCCTCAGCTGACAAAATAAAACCCACAGAACCTGCCATTAAACTTAGTAATTTAATATTTGAAAGAATTATGGAAGTTGAAAAACATCCAACTCAAATAGCGGTTAGCTACCTGAAAGAGGAGTTAAGTAAGGTGATATAAAAAAAGGCCCCTTAACAGGAGCCTAAATTATAACAATACATTCTGAATCTAGATTAATTCAATACTTCGTTTTACAAATTTTGTAAGGTTTTCGCCTTTCAACATATTGTTTGAAAGCAATGCAAGATCAGTTAATTGACTTATCAAGCTATTCTCTTTGCCATATTCTTCAAGAAGACCTGTTCTCTTTCCTTCGAGCTCAAGGATCTTAGTCTCAAGCTTGCTTAGCTTATCTTTCTCCTCCTGTTTCACCTCTTCTTCTTTTTTCCCTTCCTGTGCCTTCTGAAGTTCCTGCTTATGATCTTCTAGTGAACTCAACTTCTCAGAAAAGCCTTTTAATTCTTTTTTATGTGCCTTAGAAGCATCGTTTAAAACTCTTATGACTAGAGGATTATTACTATTTACAACGAGGCTAAAACGGTCAGGCATGTTACCATAAAAACTCATACCTCCACCCAATGCAGACATCTCTTTCATTCGCCTTGTGAACTCTGATTGTGTTATTACCAAAGGCACATCGTTTTCATTCATGTCAGCAAAATCAACGTCGAAATTTTCTTTTCCTGGCAATGGACCAATAAGCACATTTTTCAATAATAATTGCTCATCTGCAGATAATTTTGTCTCCGGAGCATCTTCCTTAAGGATTAATTTATCTATAACATCAGAATCAACCCGAACAAATCTGGAATTCTCAAATTTTTGTTCAAGGTGACTCACCAAATGGGTATCGAGGTGACCATCCATCAATAGAACATCATAGCCTTTGGCCCTTGCTGATTCAACAAAGGAGTATTGCTCATCTTTGTTGGTTGCATATAAGTAGATAAGTGATTTATTTTTATCCGTCTGATTATCCTGGATTAGTTTTTTATACTCTTCGGCAAAGACAGGATCAACCTTCTCGATTGCACTCCATAGGCGTTTAATAAAGTCTTGTGGAAAGGTATACATCGGGAGGCCATCCTGGTCGACCAGCCCACGCTGTTTTGGTGACAACCCATAGCTCAAAGTCATCAAAATATCGCTGCTGACCCACGGACTGCTGCGAAAATACCCATGACCATGAGCACCGTCAGAACCTTCGGC
>RCNC010002267.1_pt1 | contig 12834 bp, 8 predicted proteins | sample 2041301 | NCBI WGS metagenome assembly RCNC01 (sample SAMN09708231, study PRJNA481090) | Marine sediment metagenome, whole genome shotgun sequencing project. | biome: marine sediment; feature: ocean; material: sediment; isolation source: Sewage treatment plant 13A marine sediment (STP13A) ... | reverse complement strand
AAACCGAACCTGTACTTCGGCGTTGCCGCGGGCAACATGGACTCGATGATCAATCGCTACACGGCGGATAAGAAAGTCAGAAATGACGACGCTTATACGCCGCATGGTGCTGGCGGTAAACGCCCTGATCGTTGTTCACTGGTTTATTCGCAGCGATGCAAGGAAGCCTTTAACGATGTGCCGGTTATTCTCGGCGGCATTGAGGCATCGCTTCGCAGAATTGCCCATTTCGACTATTGGCAGGGAAGTGTACGGCGCTCAATTCTTCTTGATGCCAGCGCGGACATCTTGCTCTTCGGTAATGCTGAACGTGCGATCGTAGAATTATCGCACCGCATAGCTCGCGGTGAACGCGTCGAAACGATAAACAACATCCGTGGAACTGCATTGCTGCGCAAGGACACGCCGGAAGGATTTTGGGAAATCGACTCAACTCGAATCGATCGTCCCGGTCGTATCGACCAGATCGTCAGCCCTTACGTCAACACGCAGGATCAAGAGGCCTGCGCCACCAAGCAGGCCGAAGTTGTCGAGAGCGAGAATGTCCTGCGATTTGTTCCTGATGCGAAACGCAATCGCGACAAAACGGTCATTCGGCTGCCGTCATTCGAAAAAGTTCAAAACGACGCCGTCCTGTATGCGCATGCAAACCGGGTGCTGCATCTCGAGACGAACCCAGGCAATGCACGGGCTCTGGTGCAGGCACACGGGAAGCGAGACCTCTGGATCAACCCACCGGCCCTGCCCTTAACAACAGACGAGATGGACTACGTTTTCGGCATGCCATTCACACGCGTCCCGCACACGTCCTATGGCGATGCGAACATTCCTGCCTACGAGATGATTCGTTTCTCGGTCAATATCATGCGCGGCTGTTTTGGCGGCTGCACTTTCTGTTCGATAACCGAACATGAAGGTCGCATCATCCAGAACCGATCCGAAGAATCCATTCTCGAAGAAGTCGAAAAGATCCGCGACACCGTGCCCGGCTTTACGGGAGTGATTTCCGATCTGGGTGGTCCGACGGCGAACATGTACCGACTGGCTTGCAAGAGCCGCGAGATCGAGGCGGCCTGCAGGCTGCCGAGCTGCGTCTACCCGGGTATATGCAGCAACCTGAACACCGATCACTCGTCGCTAACCGCTCTCTACCGCAAGGTCCGCGAACTGCCCGGCGTGAAGAAAGTACTTATCGCGTCGGGTCTTCGCTACGACCTCGCTGTCGAAGATCCGGAATACGTCAAGGAATTGGTTACGCATCATGTTGGCGGCTACCTGAAGATCGCACCCGAGCATACCGAAAGCGGACCGCTCGACAAGATGATGAAGCCCGGTATTGGCGCCTATGACAAATTCAAGGAAATGTTCGAGCAGTTCTCGAAGGAAGCCGACAAAGAGCAGTACCTGATCCCGTACTTCATCGCTGCTCACCCCGGTACCACTGACGAGGATATGGTGAACCTGGCGTTATGGCTGAAGAAGAACAACTTCCGCGCGGACCAGGTGCAGGCCTTTTACCCATCACCGATGGCGACCGCGACAGCCATGTATCACTCGCGCAAGAATCCGCTACGTAAAGTGACTTACAAGAGCGACAACGTCGAGACCGTCAAGAGCCCTGAGAAGCGGCGCCTGCACAAAGCACTGCTTCGCTACCATGATCCGAGCAATTGGCCGATGATTCGAGAGACTCTACGAGAAATGAATCTGGGCCGACTGATTGGTCCGGGTGAGGAACAACTCGTGCCAGTCAATCAGCCCAGCGACAAAGACGTGCGCGGTTCTGCGCGCAGGAAAAACCGCTCGCAGGCACACGAGAAACGGATTCGAAAAGGCAAAGCACTGTCACAGCACACGGGCTTGCCGCCGCGGGCGAAGCACTGAGCTATAGCCTAGTCGTCTGTTTATTCACCATAAACCATAACCGGTTCCCCAATAGCTACGGATCCGGCGCCCCTGGATCTTCTTGAATCGATTCTTCGTGATCTTCCAAAACCTGGTACAAGGGAAAATCGACCCAGGTGTCATTGAGATAATTGAGTTCGGGCACTTCTTCTTTTGGATCGACAAGCAGGTTGTAGACTGAAGGGTAAGCCATCTCCCTGATCGCATAACTCTCTTTATCCATTTCCCTGAGCAACAATTTCCAATTGCGCCACTTCACGCCGAAAAGCACGTTGCCGATGTAGATGACCACGGACTCTCGAGCGGACTTCTCTGTTTTGCCCATCAGGAAATCAGTCTGGTCAACACCGTCGTACACTCGGTCAGTCGGAAGATCGGCGCCAATGATGCTGGCCACTGTCGGAAACAGATCTATCTGGTGGACGACTTCGTTCGAAACCTGTTTCGCCGGTATTTTCCCCGGCCAACGGATCAGGAACGGCACTCGCAGAGACCCTTCGTAGGGGGAAAACATGCCACCTCGCCAAGGGCCGGTAAATCCGAACGACCGTGGCACGCCTTCACGACCGTTGTCGGAAGTGAAGATAAAGATCGTGTTTTCTTTTAGTCCCAACTCGTCGACCGTATCCAGGACTTCACCGACATAGTCGTCTGTCTGCGCCAGGACATCGGCAAAACTTCCATTCCCGGTTTTGCCGTAGTAATCCGGATGTGGGTCGACCGGTTCGTGCGTTTGCGTATAGGAAAGAAAGACGAAAAACGGCTGCTTGCTGTCGGCCTTACGTTTGATGAAGTCGATAGACTGGTCGGTGATCTCCCGATCCATCGTCTTGCGTTTCTCGCGGCCGTATACCTCCAGCTTCTTCGGGGTTTCGCCACGCTTGGCCGACATGACGTGTGTGAACACTGCATCGGGATGGCTATCAGGCGTGTAACTATTACTGTCCGGCCAGAAGGCACGATCTGACGATCTTGGGATGCCGATCCACTCATCGAATCCCTGGTCTGTGGGGAGCCGGCCCTCTGTGTCGCCCAGGTGCCATTTCCCAAAGATGCCATTGACGTAGCCGGCGTCCGACAACATCTCGGCCAAGGTGATTTCCCATTGGGTGATCCCGTACCACACGCCACGAGGAGGTCCGTCCGGCCGCTGCCGGGTTCGTATTCCGTAACGACCTGTCATCAAAGCCGAACGCGACGGCGTACATTCCGCTTCAACATTGAAATTCGTTAGCTGAAATCCCTCCGCGGCGATGCTGTCTATCCTGGGAGTCGGGGCCCCGCGCATGACGCCACCGCCGTATACACCGATCTCTCCCCAGCCGAAGTTGTCCATGAGGACCAGCACGATATTCGGCTTGTCATCGCTCTCCGCTGCGACCGCAGTTAGCGGGGCCGAGGCGATGAGGACCGGGGCAAGTAGAAATATAAACAATCTTACGCCTCGAAAGGGCTGTGGCACTGTCATCTCCCGTTGCAACGTAACTGACCGTATCATTTCTCCTCTTCATGTTAATGACTAATACTGTCCGAATTCTGTGCAAGCATTAAGCAGAAGTGGGATTCTTATATTCATAAAGCCCTATAATGCGCATCCACGTCGCCAGGGGGCAATTATGTTCCAGAATCCAGAAATCTCGTTAGCGGAGCTGCCGGGCACAGATAACGTTGACTGGCAGGTATTGGACCCGTCTTATAAAACAGTACGCCGGCTGCAAAACCTGATCGCGATCGTTATTACCGCAATTCCGTTGGTTCTCCTGACGACGCTTACCTATATACCGCTACTTCCTGCTGCGATTTTCTGGGGTATCTGGTTGCTTGGCGCAGGAGCTCTGTCGATCTGGCCCGGCATATCTGTTCCGAAACGCGCTTATGTGTTGCGCGACAATGACATTCTGTTTCGCAAGGGAGTGGTCTGGCGGTCAATGACGGCAATCCCGTTCAATCGCGTACAACATGTGGAGACCAGCAATACACCCTTTGATCGAAAATACGAACTTGCCACACTGCAATTATTTACAGCGGGGGGGTCCAGCGGTGACTTGAAGATCGATGGCCTAAGCGAGGACGTCGCCGAACAACTGCGAGCATTTATCCTCGACAAAGCCGGAGCCAGTATTGAGCATGCCTGAGCACGCAGTCTGGCAGCGCACATCTCCATTCGCGATCCTGTTCTTCCTGGGCAGGATCATCCGCTTGATCATCAAGAACGCGTGGCAATCAATCGCCCCGCTGTTCGTATACATCAGCGTCGGCAAAGAAGACCTGGTCACAAAACTAAGCATCGGCGGTTTTGCCATCGTTGTAATCATCATTACCGGGGCCGTACTGAGCTGGCTATTCTTTCGCTACCAGATTCGAGACGATTCCGTTTTGATTCGCTCTGGGGTATTCAAGAAAAAGCAGCTGGACATCAAGTTCAGTCGTATACAGGGTATCAATACTCAACAGAATCCAGTCTATCGGGTACTCGGACTCGTGACGGTCACTTTCGACACGGCTGGTTCGTCCGGCAGCGAAGGTGACCTGCCGGCGGTTACCCGCGCATTTTCTGACGCCCTGCGGGAAAATATCGGTGGCCGCAAGCAAGTCCAACGCGATGGCGATGAGGAAGAAACATCGTCCGAAGTAACGCTGCTCAAACTGGATTGGCGCGACATGATTCGCATCGGTCTTGCTGATCGCCGGGCCCTGATCGTATTCGCATTGATCGGACCACTGATGGAGAAAATCGGTGATCAAATTTCAGACGTCGTCGATCAAGCGCTGAAAACCTTCGCGTTCGAAGCAGTACAAATAGGTGTATCGACCGGCGTATTTATCGTAATCGGTATCATCATTGCTATTTTCTTGTTGTTCGCAATAATCTCTATTGCAGCTGCATTCTTGCGCTATCACAATTTCGAATTGTCTCTCGATGGCCAAACCTTGCGTTCGCGCGGCGGCTTGCTAACGACGCACGAGCATTCGATGGACCTGCAAAAAATTCAGACCTTGCGTTTACAACAAGGCATCGTGCAGAAATGGTTGAGTTGCTTCACGATGACGGCCAGGCAGGCGATCAGCGGTCGTAAGAAAAGCAGTAAGAAAGTGTTTTCTATCCCGGTCGTCACTGCGGAGCTGGCTGACCGGCTAAGACCTTTGTTGCTCGCGCCGGAGGCCGGCCGCTTGACGCAGAACCCCGGAAGCAAGAGCTTCATGCCAGTTTCGCCGTACTACATGCGCTCAAGGATTTTGTTTATAGGACTGCTGCCGGCCATCCTCCTGATGGCGTTTTTCCTTTCAGTATTTGGAAGTGCAGGTTTCGCGGCCGTGCTTTGGCTGCCGCTGGTCGCCTTTCTTTCCTGGCGGAACTGGCGCCGCGCAGGCTATATGCATGACGACGATGAGTTGGTACGACGTTCGGGATTATTCGGTTTTCGTACCGTAAGCTTGCTGTTTCGCAAAGTGCAGCGTGTGACTATTACTCAATCCCGCTATCAGCGCCGCAAGAATCTCGCCAGCTTGAGAATGCAGATGGCCTCGGGCAGCGTACGTGTGCCGTATATCGATTACGCCACGGCGCAGCAACTGCGCGACTACATTTTGTATCGGGTTGAGACTAGCCAAAAAGCCTGGCACTAAGCCGGGGGCTGCGTTAACCCAACGCTCCGATGATGGCATCGGCAATGAATGTTGCTCTTTCCTCTGTCGCGTTCTCGCCCATCAATCCAATGCGCCAGGCCTTGCCCGCAAACTTGCCGAGCCCGCCACCCAGTTCGATGTTGCGGTTGTTTAACAAGCTCGCACGTATCGCCGCGTCGTCCACCCCATCCGGCACACGAACCAGGGTGAGCGGTGCGAGACGATAATCGGGATCAACGATCATCTGCAGTCCGGCCGCTTCCAGTAACCCATACAAAGTCTGAGCCGCCGCCGCATGACGCGCCCATCGAGTTGGTAGCGTCTCCTCCACCACCAGGCGCAGCGCTTCATTGATTGCATACAGTGAATTGACCGGGGCTGTGTGGTGATAGGCCCGGGTTTTTTCACCGCTCTCGTAATAACTCATGAGCAAACTGATATCGCAGAACCAGCTCGGCACTTTGGACGCGCGATTCTTGATCTTGTCGACGGCTGCCGACGAAAAAGTGATGGGTGACAGACCGGGCACGCAAGACAGACATTTTTGACTGCCCGAGTACGCGACGTCGAGGCCCCAATCGTCGACCTGAAGCTCAACACCCCCGAGCGACGTCACGCAATCAGCAATCGTCAGACAGCCGTGTTGTTTGGCGATCGCGGCAATGGCCGCTGCATCGGAACGCACACCGGTACTGGTCTCTGCATGCACAAACGCGACAACGGAAGCATCTTCATTGTTGCTCAGTGCCTCTTCCACCGCTGCAGGATCAACGGGTGTACCCCATTCGAATTCCAGGGCGACGACTTCGGCGCCAATACGCTCACAGATGTCTTTCATTCGTCCGCCAAAGACGCCATTTATGCAGACAACGACTTTATCGCCAGGCTCAACGACATTGACGAAACTTGCCTCCATGCCGATAGAGCCCGGAGCGGAAAGCACGAACGTCAGCGCATTTTTTGTCTGAAAACAGTATTTCAGCCGCTCACCAACTTCATCCATGATGCCGAGAAAAACGGGATCAAGATGTCCGATCGTCGGGCTGGACAGCGCCTCAAGGATACTGTCGGGAACATTGGTGGGGCCCGGTCCGAATAATTCCCGGCGAATCGTATTTTTCAATTTGAACCTCTGATGAGTGCGAATATATCGAGTGCGATAGTAGCCTCTATGAACCGCAACGCCAATCCGAACTTGACCTCCCTCCGATTCAGTCCAGACACGCAAAACGAAAAAGGGCCCCATAAAGGGGCCCTTCAGTTTTTGGCGAGGATTAAGTCACGGTAAGCCCTGCGTTTCGCATCAGGGCAATGCGCCATCCAATATCCACTGGCGAATCTGGTCGATATCCGATTGTAGCAACGCCCCACCGGGCGGCATCCTGCCGCCGGTAATGCCCGCGGTGTTTTCCAGCTTGCGAATCAGGTAGCTGGCATCCGGATCGAACGGAGCAACCAGCATGACCGCCGCTTGACCGTTCTGACTGCTGAATTCCCCAACCAAATCTGCGAAACTGGTAGCAGCATCGCCAAGCCCCAGCCCGGCTTCCTGATTACCGTTGCTATGGCACAACGAAGTCGCGCACGTCGGTGTAAACACAGCTGCCTGAATTTCATTCAGCGTCGGCCCAATCGCAACGACCGTTGCGATCATGAACTGGGCTGCAAAGTCACCGCCGGCCGCATTGTTACCGGATGGAAACGCTCCGGAAAATTCCCCATCCAGTGCGTTCGCATCCAGATCCATAATAATTGACGCGCCTGATCCCAACAGGCGAACCCTGTAGGTATCGTTGGCAAGTGCGACACCGGTCAGATCAAATACCGCGCTCTGGGTATTTGCGGTCGGTACCGTAATCGAAGCCGCCGCGACGACAACATCATTACCGTTGTCGAATATGTCGTCGTTGTTGCTAGCTTCGAGAATAAACGTATTCAAGTTTACGGTTGAGGCATCCAGTTCTCGATCAAATCCTGCGGTAATCGTGGCTGGCGCAACGGTTAACGTACTGCCGGGAGTGACCGAAAGTGATGACACTCGGATCGGTGCGCTCGACGGGATCCGATCGTCAACGGCGCCGGCAGTGATCCATTGTCGTATCGTGTCGATGTCGGCCTGCGGGATAGCGCCACTCGGCGGCATTTGTCCGCCGGACACGCCGGGACCTTCGAGTTTTTGAATGAGATAGCTGATACCGGGGTTCATTGGGTTAACGCGTTGTGTGCCAGCATCCTGCGTGCTCGCGACACCGACCAGCATCGCATAGCTGTTGATCGCGTCGAGGTTCAGGTTCGCCTGAGGATTCGCTCCCGCGTGGCATCCTGACGTCGCGCAAGTCGGCGTGAAAACACTTGCTTGAATTTCCGAAAAGTTAGGGCCGAAGCTGCCCGTTGGCGGCGGCGGCGGAGGCGGTGGCGGTGGCGGTGTGCCAAGACTCGCAATAGCTTTATCGTAAGAGCTTTCATAGCACGCGCCCAGAGACGCAGCTATCAGCAATAGCGTTAGAATTGTAGTGCGTCTTTTCATAATACTCGCCGTTCCGGGACCGTTACTTGATAGTAGCCGTCACGTCGGGCAAATATGTGACGCCGATCGCATTACCGGCGTCTGATGAAGATCGGCAACGTTTTGTCTCTTTTCCCCGACAATATTGGCGCTTTGGACACCACAAATACAAAAAGACGCCCGGACGGACGGGGCGACTACAGTGAGGCCTACGGCGTTGCCTGGTAGCCTGCAAGAGTGCTGTTCAGCGGCTTGCGTCCATGATCATGGCGTCTCGCCGTTTTGACAGCGCCGCCATACGTTGTTCGTCCAGCACGTCGCCAAGATTCGCACGTAGTACTTCATCGTCCAGTTCAAGCAGGACCGTGCGCCATTGGTCGCCAATCGCGAGCTCAATTTCTTTTAGATAGGCGGGACGATCAGTTTCAACACCGAATGAATTCTCGTGGTCGACCAGCATCAGCAACCAGTCCTCTGGGCTGTAGAGCATTGATGAGGGCGTTCTCGCCGGGTTACCGATGAGTGCGTCAAAAACATACATGGCCTGCACCTGTTTTCCGAGCGGACAGGGCGCACTCCGCCGAACCCCGTCAGCCACGCGTTCGCGCTCGGTCATGGTTTCTGGTGGCACGAATTGCAACGTGCCTTGTTGTTCGTTAATTGCACGGCGGACCGTGACAGGCACCATGCCAAGCACCAACATTCGATCAAGCTTGTACGCCGCGAGCTCGGGCATGAAATGATCTTCTTTCGGCAGCTCCCTGAAATACGCAGAAACGCTCGTATCGCCCGCGGTGACCTGAACTAACCTCCATGCCGCAGCATCGCCATCTAGCTCAACAATACTTCCATTCGTAAGAATACTCGCCAATTCATTGTCGTCGATCGCCATCGACTCATGGCCCACTCTTACGGGATGGTCAATCGGCTCCAAGTCCGCCTTGCCGTGCTGATTAATAACGGCAAGCTTGCCGCCTTCAATTACGAGCGCGTTGCCGCTGCCGTCATAGTGAGTACTCAGCATGCCGGTGTCAATCTCAACGATGCGACCCTTCATGCGTTGCTGTACCTGGCGTGTGATCGTTGGCGTATGACCGAAAACGACTCTTGACGCCCCTATTGTGTCCAATGCCGCATTAAGTTCATCCCCTTCAATGAGACTACTGCACGATGCGGTACCCCGATACCAGGTCGGTCCGGCCGGCCCGTGCAACGGCGATTTGCTGAGCGCAATCACGTTCTCGGCGGCGGCCTGCATAGCGCCCATGAGTTGCCCCGCCTTGATTCTTTCGGTAAGCATTGCCGGGCTTTCTTTAAATCTGTCGATCGGGTTCATCTCTGCCGAGTCTTCAAGCTCGGACCGGGAAACCAGTAGATCGGAAAGTTCTTTCTTGAGCGGTCCGTTGATTCCGGCAAGTCCATGTTCTGCAACATAGGGTGGAACACCGCCATGCACGAACGCAGTGTCGTTGATGACGACCATTATCGGTTTTTCGAGAAGCCACTTTCCGTAGAGTCCATCATGGCGGAACGCGCGACGGTGGCCGAAGTACCCGGGCGGCGCCTTCTGGTTGAACTCCCATTGTACGGCCGCTTCATCACTGTCTTTGGGTTTGCGGCTGAGAAACTGTTCGAACCAATACTGGCGTTCCTTGGCAGATTCTATATCCAGGAATGCAGCGTATTCCTCATCGGATACATAACGCAGATCACCATTGAGATTCATCACCTCGTGATTGCCAAGCAATTGGTGTACTCGACCCCCGGCAAGCGGCGCTTCTCGCTCCAGCCGCATGATCAGGTCCATCACGCGGCGTGACTCGGGACCGCGATCCAGCAGGTCACCGGTAATGACAAGGTGTGTCTCGCCACCGCTCCAGGCAAGACTCTTATCGATAACCTCGGCTTGTTGCAGCGTCGTAACCAGGGCGCCATACGCACCATGAATGTCACTCACCGCGACAATTCGATCAACATCGGAGAAATGCCACTCGTCCGCCTGTGCTCGGGACGCTGGCACATAACAAAAAAGAATTAAGAGCGTTAGCAAACACAGGCCAGCCCTACCACCGGGCTGGCCTGCGTAATGGATAACACTCATTGAACTGCGTCGACTGTATCGATGATCGAGTTGAGCGTCGAGCCATTTCGATCGACAGCATCGATTTTGTCCAGGTAATACTGAGTCAGCTCGAGAGAGCTGAGCTGACCCTGCTGCATGAGTACCTGCAGGGTTTCAATGTCGTATTCGGCGTAGTCCGGCAGATCATTTACAGACGCACAGCCGAAAAGTAGCGAAAGTACAGACAGGCCGGAGACGAGCCAGGTCGTTTGGGTGGGTATGTTTAGCTTCTTCGGGCTCATAGCTTTTCCTTCAATACGTAGTAGGCCATTAGCAGAGTTTCTGAATGCTTTTCTCTAGTCGTGCAGCGAGTTTTTCCCAAGTGAGAACTTGCTCGTCGTCAACGACGTTCTTGTTTTCTAGTTGCTTAGCTATCACACCGGCAAGAGCGTTCGGGTTAGAAGGTTCCGAAACACAGCCGAAACTCTCCGGGAAATAGCTCGCATAGTCGGAGACATCCGTAACAACCACGGGAATACGGCAAGCGATATATTCCATCAATTTGCATGCATTGGTCATCCTGATTATTTCGGTGTCTTTGTATGGCATCGTCACGACATCGCATGAATTGATCATTGCGACCACGTCTTCTTGCTCCACCATTCCGCGACAGTCGATCCATGGGTAGTCCAAATTGACATCACCATAATCGCGTCCCGCCATCAGCAATTTAATGTCTTGCCCCTGAACACGTAAGCGTTCAACAGCTGCGACCAGGTCGTCGACACCCCTCGGCTCGTGAATACTTCCGAAATAACCAACTACGATGTCTCCCCTACCAACGCCACACTTCTCTCGGGCGACGTTTTTATCTTCTGGCCGGAAGATTTTGTTGTCGACGCCATTTTGGACGACCATTGTGTTTTCCTGAAATGCGCGGTATTTCTCTCCAATGGGTTCGCTCGCACATACGACCAAATCACTCTTACTCACTGCGGATTTCAGAAGCGTTCGCATGAACGGAATTTTGTTGGATCCAAAATGTGAATAGTCATCATAGATATCGAAAACAGACCTGGCCGATAGTCGCTTCGACAAGCGCATACCCCAATAGCCCAAATAGCTATCGCCGCTCGAGAACACAACATCGGCTTTTGACGATTTCAGATCCCTGAATAACTTGCGCATCAAGGGCAGGCGCCAAAACGACTTCACGGGAATATTACGAAAGTGGACGTTATTCCTGCAGACGTTTACTTCTTCTTTATTCTTAAAGTCGAGTGCAAAAACAACGCATTCATGACCCATTTCGCCAAGGATTGAAGGAAAATAGAAGAGTCGACCGAAACGGTCCTCGATCAGGTCCTTATTGGTATAAAAGCGCTTTACGAGAAATACGATCTTCAATTCAAATCTCTTCTTCGGTGCCAAGCGTGAACCCTGCAATTGCTTCGCCATGGCCAACAACTTACTATCAGCCGCAACCAAACACCGGAACATGTCCAAGGCCGCCACGTTGATTCGAGGGTATCAATACCACCTCTCCAAGGGTAGTCCATATATTTACGATACGGACAACCGGGCATTGTTGGGTCAGTAGCAGGTGACTCGCCAATCAATCCTCGTTGTGACGCGTAATTTTCCTCCGCTAACCGGTGGAATGGAGCGCCTGATGCATCATTCGGTAGAGACGCTGGCGTCCAATTTTGACGTGACGCTAATAGGCCCCAGCGGTTGCGGCGAATTTACTCCGGAAAACGTCGCGGTGATCGAATGCCCACCGTCGCCTTTTTGGTTCCTTACTACGGCATTAATCAAGGGGTTGGGGCCAGTCGCCAGGACGTCTTTTGATCTGGTATTGGGTGGCAGCGGCCTGGTCGCGCCAGTGACTTGGTTTTTCTCGAAAATAACGAAGGCTCGCTCTTTCATATTCGTCCACGGACTGGATCTGGTTGTCGACAATTTCGTGTTTCAGCACTTGTTTGTACCTTTTATTCGTCGCCACGATCGTGTTATCGCTAACAGCGAAAACACGCGCGAACTTGCCATCGGCAAGAAATGCTCGCCGGACGACGTAATGATAGTGAATCCGGGTTGCACGATTCCGCCGGAGTCATCATTGCTCGATGCGGCTGAGTCTCGCTCCAGGCTGGGTTTCGAAGGCAGTAAGATCATCTTGTTCGTTGGCCGCATGGTTAAACGCAAAGGCCTGGCGGAGTTTCTGGAGAACGCTTGGCCGCGTATTGTCGGGCTCGAGCCAGATGCACTGCTGTTGGTCGCTGGGGATACGCCCGACGACGCTTTACTGAAAGACCCGGCAGGGTCTAAGGATTTACTGGAGGCGATTGAGCAGAACGGCAAAGACAGAGTGAATTTCCTGGGCACCGTCGACGACGACGTCTTGTGGAACTGTTACGCAGCGGCAGAAGCACTGGTGTTTCCGTTGATTCGCGTTAAGGGTGACGTGGAAGGCTTTGGAATGGTGGCAATAGAGGCTGCAGCCGCCGGCACGCCGACAGTGGCGTTTCCTGTGGGTGGAGTCATAGATGCGGTCGCAGATGGGATCAATGGTGTTCTTGTACCGGAAGGAGATTACGAAGCGTTCGCCGACGCCGTTGTTTCGATATGTCAGGATGGACTGCCCAGCCGTGCGGAGTGTAGAAAGCACGCTAAGACGTTTAGTTGGGATGAGCATGGTAGAAGTCTGCTCGCAGCGCTCGATATTGGTGCGGGG
>RCNC010002266.1_pt1 | contig 12835 bp, 8 predicted proteins | sample 2041301 | NCBI WGS metagenome assembly RCNC01 (sample SAMN09708231, study PRJNA481090) | Marine sediment metagenome, whole genome shotgun sequencing project. | biome: marine sediment; feature: ocean; material: sediment; isolation source: Sewage treatment plant 13A marine sediment (STP13A) ... | reverse complement strand
CGTTCGATCCGCCGGGTATATGTTTATAGACCCGAGGAGTCAGGAATTATGAAGCCTTTTTCATCGTTATTCTCCAAAATCCTCCTCTGTTTTTTTATGAATCTGGCCCTTGTAGCAGCGGTCCTGGTCGTGTTCTTCGCGTTTCAATCCCAGATAGATCTGCATTCTATTTTTGGTCAACAGGCATCGAATCGATTGCGAACTGCCGGAAGGCTGATCTCCTATGAACTGAATCAGGTACCCACCGCGAACTGGTCTGATGTGCTCGCCCGACATGCAGAGATCCATCAGGTGGACTTTACTCTCTTACTTAAAGGCGGTCTCCAATATTTATCAAAGGATATGGATATCCCGGAGGCTGTGGTGAAAATGGTCATGGGCGCTTTCCGGCCGAAACCCCCAAAGGGCGAGTTATCACTGCCGCCTAAACCCGACGAGAAGCAAGTCAAAAAGTATCGCTTCATGATTCGAACGAAAAATCCGACGCGATACTGGGCCGGGATTCGGATCAGGGTGTCCCCTACATCATCATCCCGCCCCGAGCGCGCCGTACTTTTTTCCGTGTCAGATTCTATTACGGGAAATGGCTTTTTTTTCGATCCCCTTCCGTTGATTATTGTCGTGACGGCGGTGATGCTTATGTCGGTGTTGTTGTGGATACCGTTGGTGAGAAACATCACTCGACCGCTTGCCCGGATGACTCACGCAGCTGAGGAGATTGCCAAGGGAAGGTTTGATGTGCGCATTAATGAACCGCGGGCAGATGAAATTGGGCGCCTGGGAAGTTCCATCAACCATATGACTTCGCGCTTAGGCGGTTTTGTGAAAGGACAGAAACGTTTTTTAGGAGATGTGGCACATGAACTGGGTTCCCCTATTGCCCGGATTCAGTTGGGGCTCGGCATACTGGAGCAACGAACAGATGAAACTAACCGAAATCAGGTGGTTGATGTGATGGAAGATGTGACCCACATGTCGAACCTGGTCAACGAACTGCTTTCCTTTTCACGGGCCGAAATGGACACGGCAAAGGTCTTGCTGGAGACAATTGAAGTCCTTCCCGTATTGCAGCGGGCAGTACAACGAGAGAACATGCCCACAACAGAGATTATCACGAAAATCGATCCCAAGATCCGGGTTATCGCAGATCCCGAGCTTCTGGCCCGAGCACTGGCCAATATTATTAGAAATGCTGTAAAGTACGCTGGAGACGCGGGACCGATTCACGTTTCAGCTAAAAGAGAAGGAAATAAAATAGAAATTCAGGTCAAAGATTCCGGCCCCGGCGTGCCCGATGATCTTGTGAAACATCTTTTCGAACCTTTCTTTCGCCCCGAACCCTCTCGGGATCGCTGTTCCGGTGGCGTCGGCCTTGGACTTGCCATTGTAAAAACCTGCATTGAAACGTGCAAAGGCACTGTTTCCGCCCGAAACCTTAAACCCGAAGGATTTGCGATAACAATCACCTTAACGTCTGATACTTAAAAATTAATCACTGGAAGGTGGAGCGTCCCGCAAATCACACAGTTCAATCGTTACAGATCTTACCATAAAACCATATAATCACAAATCAGCCGTGAGAAATACTTACTAAATGATTGCAAGGAGAATCTAAATGAAGAAAAAGCTGCTAATTGCTTTTTTAATCCTGCTGTTAGTTCCGGTTGCAATATATTTTTGCTTTCCGGAAGTTTTATACAATTATTCGATAACTTCGGTTAGAAAAGCGGCCGGACTTTCAAAAAAAGTAATAGAGGTTGATAATTATTCCATACATTATCTTGAAGGCGGACAAGGTGAAACAATCCTGTTGCTTCACGGGTTTAGCGCGAATAAGGACAACTGGCCAATGTTGGCTATGTCATTAACTGAAAATTATCATGTTGTGGCTGTTGACCTTCCTGGTTTTGGAGAAAGTTCAAAAATAGAAACAGATTCGTATAATATTGCCAGCCAGGCCAAAAGAGTAAATAGAATTGTTGAAACTCTTGGATTGAAGAAGTTTCATATTGGCGGGAATTCCATGGGAGGTGCAATTTCCGGCAAATATACCGTGGATTATCCTGATAAAGTGCTTAGCCTGGCCTTGTTGAATACAGCGGGCATACATTCTGCTGAAAAGAGTGAATTCAGGAAACTTGTGGCAAAAGGGGACAACCCGCTTTTGGTGAAAACGCCGGAAGATTTTAGAAGAACGATGCAATTTGTATTTGTTGAACCGCCACCGATCCCGGGACGCATCCTTGATTATTTAACCAAACAATCTATTATGAACAGGGATTTTAATGAAAAGATATTCAGTCAAATAGTTAAGGAAAACTATTCGCTTGAGGACGATCTTTCAAAAATTAAAGCAAAGACAATAGTAATATGGGGAGATAAGGACCGGGTAATCCATGTCTCATGCACGGATGTTATTAAAAAAGGATTACCTGGTTCCACAATAGTGGTTCTTAAGAATTGCGGGCACCTACCAATGATAGAAAGGCCGGAAGAAACGGCAAAGTATTACTTAGAATTTTTAGATAAAGTTTGATGGTTTCGTAAAAAGACCTATTTCTGAGAGGCTCCAAGCGGCCGCTTTCAAACCAGATGTTTGATCCTGGCGGATGATTGGATATCAATTGTTGCGTGACAATCATAAAAATAAAAGGTAGGTTAAGCACATATAACCTACCAATAATAATAGAAAAATCAGATTTTGTTACGTTTTGCTGCTATATATCACACAATTTTCGAAACCTGTGATATCTGATAGTCCTTAAATTTCAATTGAAAAGAGACAAAGGATTTTCTTTTGTAACTGAGGTAGATAGGCTGAAGGCTGAAGACTGTTAGGGAAAAGCGCATTTTAAAGCCATGTTTGGTGCAAGAATCACATTCCGCCAAAATACGGCAATCGTGTTCTTCTGACCTCTTTAGCCTTCAGCCTAGACAGCTTCAGCCTGACTACGTGAGTAGTTACTTTCTTTTTTTACTTTCAAAGGCTACTTTCGACTGATTTTGCACGAGATTCCCTTTAAGTTGGGAGTGCCGAACTCTTTTCCGATGTTTTCGGTGGAGGTAAGCATGTTGTAGTTTGACTTTTTCCATTCATATCCGGTTTCAATATTGGCTTCAGGAAACCACCATCCATAAGCAGCTATAATTACACCGGGATGAATCGTGTCGGTAAGATGGGCGAACTGTGTGATTTTGCCATAGCGGGTTTCAATAAAGATTTCATCACCTTCTTTGATACCGTATTTTTCTGCGGTTTTAGGATTAATCATGGTTGTGGGATGGTTCTCAAGTTTTCTTAACTTTTTAATCCATCTATATGAAGAATGAAGATAATAACGGCTTTTACAACTTGTTAATATCAGGGGATATTCCGGATCTTCTTTGAAATCATCGTTAAATTGAGGCAAAGGAGAAACGTTCAGTTTTTCCGGTCGGCTTAAACAAAGTTCTACCTTACCGGTGGGAGTTCTAAATCCTGAAGACATAAATTTTTCAAATTTATCCGGGCCTTTTAAATATCCTTTTTCAGCAAAACTGTTAAAATTTATCCCGGCAGGCTCTAGGAGTGCATCTAAAAGTTTGTTATAATCTTTATACCAGTATTTTTCGTTTGTGAGCGATTTTCCTAGCTCATTTAGTATTTCTATGTCCGGCCGGCACTCTTTTGGTGGATCAACCACCTTCGGTCTGGCCAGAATGCAGCCGTGGCCCAGGCCATAATGGCCAATATCGTTAAATTCAAAATGGGTAGCTGCAGGAAGTACAACATCTGCGAGTAAAGCTGTGGGGGTCATGACAATCTCAGACACTGCAAAAAAATCGAGTTTCATTAAGGCATCATAGGTCTGGCGGCTATCAGCATAGCCAAGCATCGGGTTGGTACATTGAAAATAAGCACCTTTGACCGGATAGGGGATGCCTTCCAAGATTGCTTTTTTAAGATATGAAGAAGGGACAGTCATCAGGCCGGGAATCGTGTTGTGATGGGCATGAATCATTTCTTTTCTTTTTTCAGGAATCAGGTCTGCTCTTACAAACTTGCCAAGGCCCAGGATATCAGGCTCATTGGCCTGAATATTACCCCCGGGGACATCGAGGTTCCCGCAAATGGCCATCATGCAAACAAGACTGCGGCAGATATCAAAAGAGTGGATGTTTTGTTCGATGGGATTTCCCCATCCAAGGGCAGCAGGTTTGGCTTCGGCATAAAGCCTTGCGCCTTTACGGATGAGATCGGCCGGAACCCAGGTAACTTTTGAAATTTTTTCAGGGGTGAAGTTTTTTACATGAAAGGCAAGCTCGTCAAAACCGTGAGTCCATTTTTCAACAAACGCTGTGTCATACAGCTTTTCTTCAATAATAACATTTAAAAACGCCAGGGCAAGAGCGTTGTCGGTACCGGGTTTTAGTTGCAGCCAAAGTCGTGCCTTGCGAGCCATTTCGGTTTTTCTCGGATCTATTACGAGAAGCTGCGTTCCCTGCTTTAGCTGCTCAATAAGTAGGCTGCATATTTCACCTTCTTCATTGGTGCTGGTAATATTACTTCCCCAAAGCATGATAAGCTTGCTTTTATGGTGGTAATCCGTGACCGGATAAAAGCCGCAGGTGTGATAACCGCTTACTTCACGGGGTGCGTGGCAGACATCCTGCACGGCAACCACATTCGGAGATCCAAAGATATTGGCAAGTCTGATTAAAACAAAATGCTCCAAGCCTTTGGGCATACCCTGGCAGAAAGCGACCGCCTTTTCTCCATGTTTTTCCTTAATCCTGAGCAAATTATCAGAGATTATAGTAATAGCCTCTTCCCACTCAATTTTTTCCCACTTTCCCTCCCCACGTTTTCCTGTTCTTTTTAAAGGATGCTTTAGCCGTGAAGAGTGAGTGAGACGATCGTAGGATGCCAGACCTTTGGGGCATATGTAGCCTTTATTCAAAAAGCCGTCCGGGTTTCCTTTGATTTTAACAATTGCATTATCCTTAACTCCGACTATAAGTCCACAACCGCCTTGATCCATTCTGGCACAGTGTGTCTTTATCCAGCTTATTTTATCTGTCATAACATGAACCTCGTTTTAAATTAAATATGTCGTGATCGTGTTACAATATGTCTGAGCAGGGCACGCCCAAAAAAGCATAAAATTTACGATTAAGGTAGCAAATCAGCCTGCAACTTTAACAATGCTTGAGGCAGGAACAAGTTGGACCTTTTTTTTCAGCTCAGGTAGCTCTTGGCTAAGAATTTTATAGGTAATTTTATGAGGGTGAGCAATCCCCACAGCCACACCCTTTCGTTTTGCAATTTTGACAAGCAGCCTTAATTGTTTTCGTATAAATTCGGTATCCGGGACATGATCAATAAAAACATCCCTTTGAGCAAACGGAATCTGCAACAGGCGGGCAGATGGCTCGCATACGGTCTTTGCTGTGGAACGACTGTCGATAAAAAACAGGTTTCGTTGTTTCAGAATAGAAAAAATTTGATACATCTGTGTTGAAACTGTGGTCATCCTTGAACCCATATGGTTGTTGACGCCTTTAATCGACGGAACGTCATCCAGATCCTTTCTGAGCTGTTCTATGAGTTCGTCTGGAGACATAGATGTGAGGAGTGCTCCGGGACCGGGGTTGACTGAAGGGTATTCAATCGGCTCCATGGGAAGATGAAGCATAATGTCATATCCTTTAGCCGCTGCCGCCTTTGCAATCCTTTTAGTAAAAGGGCCGTGTGGAAGGACTGAAAATGTAAAAACACCATCAAGGGCGAGAAATTTTTTTGCTATAAACCGGTCATAACCCAGGTCATCAATGATAATGGCGACTTTGGGCAATTCATCCGGCAGTATGATTTCCGGTTGTAAAGGCGGTTTTTCGGGAGGTATTTCTTGTTCCGGGTAGATCTCAAAAGTTGGTATTTGGGTAATCGGCGGTTTTTGTGAAGGGGGTATAGGTTTAACAGGCTCCTTGCGCAACATTAAATGATGAGTAAGAAGCCCGGCTAGAAAAACTAAAAGAAGAAGAATGGCAAACCCGAAAAAAATCTTTATAAGAGAAGCAGTTAAAGAAGTTTTTTTCGGGCTTTTTTTTCGGGCTTTTTTTTTAGCTCTTTTTTTTTTAGTTTTTCTTTTTACCATGGAAGCCCGTCACAGCAACTTTGAAAGCCTTTGGTGTTGCGTAAAATGGAAAATTATTTTTGCGCGAACCCTTTAAACAAATCATAACCAACAAGGAGATCAAGGGCACGCATAATCTGGTTGTCTGACTTAAGATTTTTGGCATCAAGGGGGCCAACCATGTGCTCTGCCTCACGCTTTTTAGAGCCTTTCTTTTTACCTTTTTTATTATCGGAATCAGGCTTTATGTCTTCAGTATCATCAGACTTCGGTTTCAGATGATTTTTCAGATCTTTTTCTTTATAAAAGCGCTGACCATCATCCTCTGAGTCAGGCTCATCTGCAAATCGGTGCTTTACAACGACATCCGGCTCAATCCCCTTTGCCTGGATTTCCCGTCCGCTTGGAGTATAGTATCTTGCTATGGTCAATTTAAGTCCGTAGCCGTCTCGCAATGTTTCAACCGTTTGCACAGAGCCTTTACCAAAAGATGTTGTTCCGAGCACAAGGGCTCGCTTGTGGTCCTGCAGCGCTCCGACAACGATTTCAGAGGCGCTGGCACTGCCTCCGTTAATAAGGGCTACCATAGGATAAGTCCGTTTAACAGTATTGGGATTAGCGGAAAATTCTCTGGTATTTCTTTCAGTTCTGCCCTTAATGGATAAAATAATACCATCTTCGAGAAAAATGTCTGAAACTTTAATTGACTGATCTAAAAGCCCTCCTCCATTGTTACGAAAGTCAAGAACAAGTCCTTTTAAGGGAACATTACCGGTTTTGGGGCCTGATTCGAGTTTGACGAGCGCCTCTTTCAGATCGTCAGTTGTGCTTCTGTTGAAATTGGAAATCCGGATATATCCGTATCCGGGTTTTAAAATGGCTGATCTTATGCTCCTTATAGGTATGACATCACGAATAAGTGTGAATTCAATCGGCCCGGTCGCCCCTTTACGCTGAATGGTTACAACAACGGTGGTGCCTTTCGGACCTCTCATCATTTTTACAGCTTCGCGCAAGTCATTAGTCGGCTTACCATCCACTTTGACAATTCTATCCTGGGCTTTTATTCCGGCCTTATAAGCAGGGGTTCCCTCTATCGGCGAAATCACGGTAACAAATTTGTCCCGCATTGTTATATGAATACCGATTCCCGTAAACTCGCCCTTTGTATCAATACTCAGATCCTGGAAAGCCTCGGGTGGCAGCAGCGAAGAATGAGGATCAAGACTTTGAACCATTCCCTGAATCGCCTTGTGAATGAGTTCCTTTGAATCAACTTCATCAACATAGTTTTTCTCTATTATTTCAAGCACATCAGAAAAAACCTTAAGGCTTTTGTAAGTCTCTTCACTTTTTGCCTCAAGATCACCGTAAAAACCTGTCCCCATTGTCAGAAAAACAACGGTAATTGTTACGGCCAGCCACAGTCTTATGTGCTTTATTTTTTCTATGATCATTATATTAACCTCCTTATACCCTGCTTTGTACTCGTCGTTCACACCCATTCGAACAAAAATGTCTCTCTTGATTTTATAAGTGTTAACATCTGCGGTGTCTGTGAACGCTTACCCGGCTTTTAACCACTCAAGCGGATCTACCGGCTTCCCGTGATGGCGGACTTCAAAATGCAAATTAGGGCCTGTCAGCGAACCTGTGTCACCAACAGTAGCAATAACTTCACCGGTTTTTATTTCGGCCCCCTTGGCCATGTGGACTTCTTCAAGATGTGCATATAAGGTGTAGTAACTGCCCCCGTGATCTATGATTATCATATTCCCGTAACCTTTAAACCAGCTGGAATAAATTATTTTCCCATCACCTACGGCGGCAACCGGTTCGCCCCTTTTTGCTCTGATATCTATACCGCTGCAAAAATTAGTTACGTTAAGCTTATTATTTTTATATGTACCAAAAAAACGTATTATTTTACCCCTGACAGGCATTTTAAGCAACCCTTTAAAAGCTGGAAATGAAGATTTTTTATCCTGATTATCCTGCTTCAATTTCATGCTTAACGATTCTATTGTTTGATCTAAATCTTTTGCGGTTTTTTTATAAGAGTAAAGAGCTGCAAGTTCATAAGACTTCTTTGAACGGATTTTCTTAAGAAGTTTTTCGCGATTTTTTCTTTTTTGAGACATCGTTCCGATTTGTTTATTAATACCTGCTTTAAGAGAAACCTTTTTAATCTGTTGCTGATTCAAACGGTTAAGCACTTTTTTAAGGCGGACTTTATCCTCTATGAAAGCTTTTCTTATTTCTTCGTCATATTCAAGTATCCGCTCTAAAACCATTTTTCTTTGAACCAGTTCGTGCATAGACTCAGCCGTGACAAGAAGGTGCAATTGTCCCATTTGGTTAATCTTATAAAGCGCAACAAGTCGCATAGCAGCATAGTCTTCAGTCGATTCTATTTTTTTTGTTAGTTTTTTGTATTCATTTGTTGTCTTTGAAATCTTTTTTTCAAGAGCCGAAAGTTCGGCCTTGTTGACGGAAATTTGTCGTTTGGCCTTGTTTAATGAAAAATCAATTTTGTCTATGTTATGTATTGTTGTGCTTTCCTTTCTGGAATATTTTAAAACCTCGGCTTCACTTTTATCTATTTTCTTTTCAACAACGTCTACCTTTTTTTTAAGCCGGTCAATTTCTTTCTCTTCAAGACCAAAAGCAACAGGAAGTAAAAAGAAAAACAAAACAAGAGGTATAATAACTAAAAAGATAACTCTAAAATTTTTACTTTTTTTGTTCATTACTCGTTACTCGTCGCTTGTTACTCGTTGCTCGATACTGGGTGCTCGTAAAAAGTCCGATTTAGACGGTCTCGTAATCCGCCGCAGGCGGATCAAATTCCCCCGCTAAAAAGCAGCGGAACAAGAAGGGCGTGCAAATTTTGTAATCATGAGTCGTACTTGCCGTACGTTGAATGATTGCGAAATGCAGCACAACGTAGAAGTTGGACTTTTAACGAGACCGTCAAGGTTATATTCTTAAAAACTGTTTCAGAGAAAGATAGCATCCTAACCATCCCACAAGCATACTGCTTATTACTATTGAAAAAAAGACCGCTGGAGGAAGAAATCTTATTTGGAAAGAGCCCGGAAGGAATCCTTGTTTAACATTTGAGGCTATTATAATAAAAGTAACAAACAGGATGCCAAGTCCAATGATTCCTCCGAGTATACCCTGGATAAGGCCCTGAATATAAAATGGGGTTTTAATAAAACTGTCGGCAGCGCCAATAAGGCGCATTATCTCAATTTCTTCTCGCCTTGAGTAAAGCACAAGGCGAATTGTATTGGCAACGATAAATATGGCTGCCATAAAAAAAAGACCGCCAACTCCATATCCTGTTAATCTGAACAGGTTGACAATATTTGTAAATCGTCCAAGCCATTTCTGGCCGTACTCCACATCGTCCACATATGGAAGCGATCCAATTTTATCTGACAGGGTTTCAACTTTTTCCCAGCTTTGCGATGAAGGGATCATGCGGACTTCAAAGGCATCGGGCAGCGGATTTTCCTTTAAATCCTCAAGAAGTGAAATTTGTGATTTAATTTGTCGTTTTAGTCGCTCAAGAGCGTCTTCTTTGGAAATAAATACAGCCTCCGAAACCCCATACATTTCTTCAAATTTCTTTTTTATATCCGGAATCCTTGCTTCAGAAGTATTTGTTTTAAGATACACAATAATCCGTATACCTTTTTTCCAATGGTTGATAAGATCATTTGTATTAATGAAAAATAGAGCAAAAACACTGACTATAAGGATTGACAGAGCTATTGTGATAATAGTTACTGCATTTAAAAATCCGTTTTCCCGGATATCCTTTATCGCCCGTTTATAAAAAAGCCTAATCATTTCTCAATCTGACTCCATATTTATCTGTCATAATAAACTAACCGCTAATGGCTAATATCTTTTTACATGACCATCAATTTTTATACATAAGGTGATGTCTCAAGTCGGCCCGAGCTAAGATACACCACCCGACCCCCTGTTTTCCATATAAGTTCTTTATCGTGAGTTGCAATAATTACTGTTGCCCCACGGGTATGAACTCCTTTAAGAAGATTAAAAATGAAACTCGCTGATTCGGAGTCCAGACTGCCTGTGGGCTCATCCGCAAGAATTATTTTAGGATCTCCGACAATAGCCCTTGCAATGGCTACCCTTTGTTGTTCTCCGCCTGAAAGGCTTGGAGGAAACGCAGCGTGTCTTTGCTCCATTCCGACTGTTCTGAGTACATGGTTTACTTTTTTCTGAATCTGCCTCCTCTTAACGCCCGAAGCTTCAAGGACAATCGCCACATTCTCATATACGGTTTTGGTTTTGATCAGCTTATAATCCTGGAACACGATTCCAAAATTTCGTCTAAGAAAAGGAATTCGGTTGCGGGAAATCCTCGACAGATTCATTCCGTCAATCAATATCTGTCCATCTGATACGGGTTCTCCAAGATAGAGCAACTTTAAAAGGGTGGTTTTTCCTGCACCGCTGGGACCGCTGATAAAAAGAAATTCATTTTTAAAAACGTCAAGGGTAATATCAATCAGGGCGTTTTTGGGTCCGTAGTGCCTGTAAACATGAAACAGGCGGATTATTGCATTTTTTTCTTTTTCGTCAATCATTCAACTGCTTCCAGACTTACCACCCGGCGTAAAGACGCTTTAGATATTTGAAAATCATATAATGCATTGTAATAATTAGTCATTGTTTCAGATAGAAGCGTCTGAGCATCCAGGACATCCGTTGAAGTAGCCACCTGGTGTCTGTACTGCTCCTCGCTGATCCTCAAATTCTCTTTTGCCTGTTCAATCGCCTTTTTAATGGTGGTGATATTTTCTTCACTTTCTTTTGCCTTTAGATATGTCCGTTTCACCTCAAGTCGAACGCTATCGGAAAGTTCCTCTTTAACAAGTTTGGCCTGAGAAAGACGACTTGTTTTTTCCTTAACACCATAGTGGGTTCTGCCCCACTCCCAGAAATTCCATGTCGCAATCGCTGAAATAGTCCACCCGTCCGGATCGCTTATACCTTCGCCGCCGTCCACATCCCACTCAGTCCCGATTTTATAATAGGCACCTTCCAGGTTTATGGAAGGGTATAAATCTTCTTTTGCTATTTGTATTTCCCTTTCTGCGATTTCAATATTTAAATCAGCAACTTTAATTTCAAAACGGTTTTGCTCACCCATATCAAGATAATATTCGGAATCGTTTTCAAGGGGTGAAAAATCTAAAATGTCTGTAATTTCCACGGGAGCATTAACCGGTCGGCGAAGTATGATGTTAAGTTCGGATTTTGCTATACCCAGATTGTTGTTCGCCACAATAAGATCCTGTTTGGCATTTGCAAGTTCAACCTGTGATTCGAGCCAGTCATTTAAAGGGGTCATTCCGACCTGATAAAAATTCTTTGCCACTTCGGAGAGCGCAGAAAGGAGTTTAACCGCATCTTCAGAGACTGAACGTAGTTTTATGGCTTTTAACAAGGTAAAATAGGCCTCTTCAACCTTGAAAATAACTTCCAGCCGTTCAGCCTTTCCGCTGATTTCTGCAATGTCCAAGCCAAAGCCTGCCACCTTGTACTGGTTAATCAGTGAAAATCTTCTGAATATGGGCTGGGTAAAAGATGCGACCAGCGAATACTCTTCAAGGGGTACTATTACGGCTGTTCTGAGTGCACCGATATTTGATACTTCTTCATCCCGGCGTTTATAGTTATATTGGGTATTAAAAGTAGGCAAAAAGTTTGCTCTTGAAATATTTTTTATTGCCCGAGCGGCATCTATCTCATCCTTTGTTATTTTTAAAGCAAGACTGGCTTCTAAAGCTATTTCGACGGCCTGGCTCAGGGTAAGGGGTTCAGGTTTTTCCTTGTCTGCCGCATATCCAGGGATAATGAGTAAGTTTTCTGAAATCAAACAAAAAAAGATAAATACATAAAAAGCTTTGATTAAGTTATTTAATTTCATTTTGATCCTGCTTTGTTTTTTCAAATGTTTTTGTCTGCGCCAAAATGTCTTTTGGATTGACCCGTATGGATTTAATTGTTATTCATTTTATTGAGCGCAAGGAGTGCTTCCCTGAGTTTTCCTTGCTCAGAGCCTCCACTGGATCCCGTTAAACCGGCTTCTTCCAATTCGGTGGAGGCTTTTATATCTGATAAACGCCTTTAAATCAACATTTTCTTATTATTTGGCTGGATTATCATGATGTACCGCCAAAACACTCAAGAAAGTATCTGTAAACGATAATATATTAAGAGGTAATCCAAAGATGAAACCAGAACTCATTAAGCTCATTTATGAAAAATCTTTTAAATTCAGTGAAAAACCTGCCTTTAAACTCGTTTCAGGGAGAATGAGCCGGTTTTATGTAAATTGCAAGCCGACCACTTTGAGTGCACGGGGCATGTTTTTAGTCGGCCACCTTATGTTTGAAGCAATAATGGATTTGGATGTGGTTGGAATCGGGGGCCTTACCTTTGGCGCAGATCCCATAGCTGTTGCTACAGCATTTGCATCTGAACTAAAGGGAAAACCGATCAATGCCTTTTCAATCAGAAAAACCCAAAAAGACCACGGAATTGTTAAATGGATAGAAGGGGATATCAACCCGGGAGATCGGGTTGTTATCATAGATGATGTGGCGACAACCGGAGGTTCAACGGTTAAGGCAATAGAAAGGGCCCGCTCGGAAGGTGTGGATGTTGTT
>RCNC010002265.1_pt1 | contig 12835 bp, 14 predicted proteins | sample 2041301 | NCBI WGS metagenome assembly RCNC01 (sample SAMN09708231, study PRJNA481090) | Marine sediment metagenome, whole genome shotgun sequencing project. | biome: marine sediment; feature: ocean; material: sediment; isolation source: Sewage treatment plant 13A marine sediment (STP13A) ... | reverse complement strand
AAGAAAACGTACTTGCCACCAACAGAGTGCTTCGCAACACCTATCAACTGCTGTCCATGACGTTGCTGTTCAGCGCACTGACCGCCGGCGTTTCGATGGCGCTGAATTTACCGCATCCAGGACTGATACTCACCCTGGGGGGCTATTTCGGCTTGCTGTTCCTGACAACGAAGTTTCGCAATCGCGACCTGGGTATCGCTTTCGTGTTTGCCCTCACCGGCTTCATGGGCTACACACTCGGGCCAATTCTTAGCGCCTATCTGACGCTGCCCAACGGCGGTCAGGTCGTGATGCTGGCGATGGGCGCAACCGCCGCAATCTTCCTCGGCTTATCGACTTATGTGCGCGCTAGCGGCAAAGATTTCAGCTTCATGGGCGGCTTCTTGCTGGCTGGTATTGTGGTGGCCTTTCTCGCCGGCTTGGGTGCGATATTTCTGCAGATGCCCGCGCTTTCGCTGGCGGTGTCCGCGACCTTCGTGATGCTCATGTCGGGCTTAATCCTGTATCAGACCAGCAACATTATTAACGGTGGCGAAACGAATTACATCATGGCAACCGTGACGCTATACGTCGCTATCTTCAATCTGTTTACCAGCCTCTTACACCTACTGGGATTCATGAACGGCGATGACTAAGTCCGGCGAAGGAAAAAAGCTGCCAGTCGATCTGGAAAATTACCAATAAGCGAGCGAACATGAGCGAATACACAGTAAGCCATTTTATGTCGGAGACCTGCGCCGCCATGGAAGGCTTGAACGAGCCGGCGGACTACGTCGAGGCAATCGCGCCGATGCTGCATCGACTCATTAACGGCCCGCGCACATTTCTGAAACCTGAGCACTTTCGACAAGATGATGATCACTATGCACGCAACGCGGTATATGTCGATTCCAAGGGTCGACACAGGTTGTGACGAAGACACGAATATTAAACTGCATCGAGGTGGACCGATTCTGCTGGGTGAAGGCACGGTCACCACGTTCGTCCCGAATCCCGACCATATTCATAAAACTGGCGTTCCTGAATACCGCGAAACCACGGTCAGTCTTCATCTTTACGGACAAGAAATGAATGCGTTCAATGTCTACGACGTTAGCGCAGGTACTCGCCAGCAAATCGATGTTCATCATAACGAGAGCTAAGTTACGAGCCGATGCAACCGGCACGCCATGCTGGAAACATCGCAGCCTACTGCCCCATCAACAACTTGTGATACTTCGCCCCCATCTCGGCTTGCAGCTGCTTGTGTTCTAGTTGCAGCGCTTGTTTAGCTTGCGGCGTTTTAGCGGCGCGCAACTTTACCCGAAAAATGTCATTCATCTCCTGGAGTTTCGTTGTGTACTCCACTAGCACCGCCCGCTGCGCTTGCACACCGGTTGCCCCGGTCTTAGGTACCTGCGCAGATTGTGGCGCAGGCTGGTTGCGCGGCGCATTACGCTTGGCAATTTCATCGCGAATCCGCTGCTGGTAGGCGTCTCGCTTCTGCTGTTCCTGAGCCTCGTAAGCCAATTGTTCCGGAGATTTACCCTGTTTTGCTGCTGTCGCTCGGTCTGCTAATAATTGCGCCATGGCCGGTGCCGAATTGCCATTTTTTACCGGCTTTTCATACGGCCTTTTATCTGTCGTAAAACCGGCATCTAGGGGCGGTTTACCCTGCGCAAACCGCAGCATGTTCACATACGCCGCCTGGGTGTTTTCGTTCGTGCAACTCGCGTCCAGACGCCGTTCAAGCTGGCCTATATTGCCCGAGAAAAAGGCCATGGCAGTCGACCCTGACCGTCCCACCAGACCCAGTTGCTGGTTGGGGTTACGGTCTGCCATGGTGTTGATCATCGTCCTGGTCGCCCACGCCTTCCAGGAATCGAAGTAGCGATCAAACGAATCGACATAGGTTCCCTCTATCCAGATGCGGCGTTTAGGTCCGAGAGTTTTTTCATTGACCAAAAAGCCACTAGAATCAAAGCGTCGTTCTACGGTCTGTATGTCACGCCCAACAGGGTCGCTGATATGGCCCTGGCAATGGTCCGAGTAGCTGCCGATGAAACTCTCAAAATAGAAGGCAAAGAAACTCGTATAGTCATTCAGAATTGGAAACTCACCCGCCGCCAACACTTCAGTGAAGTCATCAAAATCCTTCACCGGGTCGTAATACTCCTGCGGCTTAAGCTCGCTCGTACTCACCGCCCATTCCTCGCCTTTGCGCTGCGCACTCAAAAAACAATCCCCCTGTGCCGCACACTCGTAGTCTTGCGGAAGGGGATTCAGAATGTAACGAATACGGTCCGTGCCTGGGCATTCCGCGGCATAGGCCTTGGCCGCAACCTGGGCGGTAATGATGACATTGGTCATCTTTGGCTGCATAGCCAGCGCGCGTTCGGATTTGTTGGAAAATTCCAGTCCCAGCGTGAGCACCGGGTCGTTACTACAGGCACCGGAATGGTGCACCGCGGTCAAATTAAAATGATCACGCGTCCCGAAATCAAACCTATAGTGCTTGTCATAGGGCGTCGCTACTATGCCGTCCTGCAATCGCCAAGCATTATTCTTCGTCAGCGTGCCTACATAGCTCAGATTGCCCTCGGTCTGAAGTTGGGCCGCAAACTCCAAACGCAGTACTTGCAGATCGTCGCACTGGTCCGCCAGTGTTTTACGCATGACGTCCAGTTCCGCATTAATCGGCAAGTTACTAGCGATCTGCGAAGCTGAAAATGCCGTCAAATCGATCTTGCGCGTATCGACGGCCCGCACCTTTAATTTCAGATACGCACGACACTTGTCATGAAACGCGATCGAGATGCCGTTCGTACTGTTGACCAGGTTGGCTTGAAAGGTGCCCCATTCGGCATTCCGTGCTTGATCTTTGTTCAGGCTGATGTGCATGTCGCCCTGATTGAATCGTATAGTCTCATCAGACAACCAGGCCTTTTCTGCCGCCCATCCGCTCGCGCAGATCAGGCACATCGCAATAGCACAACACAATTTTTTCATTAAGAAGCTCCTTTTAATTGTGCATTTACTCAAATTCGGAACGGTCTAATGGACGACAACGTTTCCTTTAACTGCGATTGGAAACGCTTTTATCTCGAACAAACTGGTTTTCAGGTAATTTGGTCTGAAATAGAATCCACCTATGGGAAAGAGTTTCGTCAACATCTCGATGACGTTCAGAATACATTAGAAAGCGCCGCCTAGCGCTGCGTTGTACTTGTCGCCCTCAATTGCCGCTCGTAATACCTGGTATCTGCCCAAAACTTGCCAGTGACCAGTGGCTGGTGTGCCCCGAAAGCAGCCGCTCAAATGCTAGTATTGGGCGTAGTATGAGAGGCTGCTACTGACCCAAACCAGCCGCTGATCTATGCAACAAATTGAGAAGAATATGACTGAACGCAGCGCGACGATTCTTGGTTTTGCCGCTGCGGCAGCTGCGCCGCCAATTCTGGTATTCGTTCGTGCGCTACCAAGCGAAACAACAATTCACACCCTCTGGGACGCGGTTACTTTTTTTGCCGTCGTATTCTTAACTTTCCTTCCGACGACGGCACTTATTGGTTTGATTGTCGGCGCTCCAGCCTTTCTCTTGGCGCGTAAGATAGGGATAGTTACTTGGTGGCTCTCGATCCTAGTCGGAGCTTTGGCAGGTGCACTCGGGGCAGCAATGCTGTTCTCAAGGTTAGTGGAAGTTCAGGTGTACGCCCTATTCGGATCTGTTGCCGGACTGGTTTTCTGGCTGGTTCGGAGAAAACTGTCGAATGGGGTGCGCCGTAACGTTGCCTCGGAAAGCAGTGAACTCTGAACGGCTGCTTCTGGCCGAGGCTGTGTGAAAACTCTGCAACGATTATAATAGTGCTTTCCGGCATGAGGTTGTGCAATGAGCGGTTTTATCGAAGGCGAGGATCGTAGTCAGGCGACGTTGTTTCCCGAGCGCATTGACGATTATGTGGCCGAAGACAGTCCGGTTCGGGTGGTTGATGTGTTTATCGACGATCTGAAGATCTCGGGCCTTGGCTTCAGGACGCAGCCCAACGCCACCGGCCGACCGAGCTACCATCCAAGGGTGATGTTGAAGCTGTATGTGTACGGTTATCTGAACCGTGTGCAGTCGAGCCGACGACTGGAACGTGAAGCGCAACGCAACGTGGAGTTGATGTGGTTGACCGGCCGCCTGGCACCGGACTTCAAGACCATTGCAGATTTTAGGAAAGACAACGGCGAAGCGATCAGTCTGGTCTGTCGTGAGTTCGTCATGCTGTGCCGCAAGCTAGGCCTGTTGAACAACACGTTGGTTGCGATCGATGGCAGCAAGTTCAAAGCCGTTAACAATCGCGACAAGAACTTTACGCGCGCCAAGATGAAGCGGCGCTTGGCCGCCGTTGAGGAGAGCGTTGATCGCTACCTTACGCAACTGAACGAGGTCGATGCGACCGAGACGGACGACGACAAAGGGCCAGTGCTGAAAAAGAAGATCGCGGCACTCAAAGAGGAGATGGCACGGCTAAAAAAGCACGAAGTCCGGATGCTTGAGGCACCGGACAAACAACTCTCATTAACCGACTCTGATGCGCGTTCCATGACCAGTCGCGGCACAGGGCTGGTGGGTTACAACGTACAGAGCGCGGTCGATAGTCAGCATCATCTGATCATTGCCCATGAGGTGACCAATGTGGGCAGCGACCGCAGTCAGCTCACCCATGTAGCGAAGCACGCGAAGGCGGTTCTGGAACGAGATACCCTTGAGGTCGTTGCTGATCGCGGCTACTACAACAGCGATGAGATCCGAGCTTGTGAGCAGGCCGGCATCGATACGTATCTTCCCAAGCCAAAGACCTCGGGCAACAAAGCCAAGGGCTTGTTCGATCGTGCCGCGTTCAAGTACATCGATGCGGACGACGAGTACGAGTGTCCGGCCGAGCAACGCCTAACGCATCGGACAACAACGATCGATAAGGGCAAGAAGATGAAGCGTTACTGGACCTCGGTATGTTCGAGCTGCACGATCAAGGATCAGTGCACCACCGGCAAGGAACGTCGTGTCAGTCGTTGGGAGCATGCGGACGTTCTGGATCGTGCGCAGGCGCGCCTCGACAAGAAACCGGATGCAATGCGCATACGACGCGCAACGGTCGAACATCCGTTCGGCACGATTAAGTCCTGGATGGGTGCAACGCACTTCCAGATGAAGACCTTGCCGAGGGTGAGTACCGAGATGAGCTTGCATGAGCTTGCATGTGCTTGCTTACAACATGAAACGAGCTATCAATGTACTGGGAACGAAAGAAATCCTGGCAACAATCCGAGCGTAAGCTCGTTCGCCTCGAAAAAATCACTGCGAATACAACCAGAATCGAAGACTTATCGGTCACGAACCAAAAAGACGAAGCTAAACCGATCATTTATGATGAGTTATCACACAGCCTCGGCCGATACCAGCCGCCCAGGTGATAAAGTAGCGAGAGGCTGCTACTAACCCAAAGCAGCCGCTGCCCTTATTTTAATCCTCAGAGCAATAAGCTCGCGATTTTCGGTAAATATGCGTCATAGGAGTATATAAATGAAGTATTCAAATCGCCTCTTCGCGTGTTGGCCAATATCAATTCGTAAAATTAGCGCGGCAGTGGTTTTGATCACTGGTTTGTCTGCAGCGGCGATGAAGATCAGCAGTGTTGCGCACTCCGAAGGCATTCAATTCGATCCGAGCGTGGCAGTGTTCACGCCATCCGAAAGTGTTGATTGGACCCTCGGGACCGATGGTGTCAACACTGCTCAAGGATATGGTGATCGTGAAGCTGGCGAATATGGTTCTTTCGTAACTTTTCCGCCCGAATTTGTTTCGCCAATTCACAGTCACACCAATGCATATCATGGTGTCGTGATAACCGGAATCGTGATTAATCCAATGGCAGCGGAAGGAGATGCTCCGCGAATTCAGTTGGGTCCGGGTTCCTATTGGTTTGTCCCTGCTGGCGAAGTTCACACGACTGCTTGCGTATCAGAAATACCGTGCACCTTTTACACGCACAGTTCTGTTTTTTTTGACTTCGTGCAATACGTCGAGTAACTGAGAAAATGTGGGCAATCAATTCTCACCGGCTGCTTCTGGCCGAAACCAGCCGGTCAGAATCTCCTAGAATCGACAATTGAGCGGCCGGTTTCGGGAAAAGCAAACACTCGAGGTGAACGGCGACTACGGGTCAGAACTTGTCCCTCGCCCTATCCAATATTCGTCATCATTCTTAACTTTTGCGGAATAGTTTGGTTCGGCATAACTGCGCCACCAATCTTGCTTAATGGATAACTGCTTATCCAAGAGTTAGCCGTGGGCTGCACAGTCATGACCCATTCAACTTGTTGCCTCGATATTGGCGGTTCGTTTCATCCGGTTTATGACCAGCTTGACGACCATTTCTACATTGGAATCGCACGCGATGCTGACCTGGAGGTCGCGCAACATGCCGTCAGCGACATCGTAGATCCAACCATGGACAACGACGTTTCGCCCGTTTGCCCATGCATCTTGCACGATTGTGGTCGCGGCAACATGTGTTACCTGCGTGATGACATTCAGTTCCGTCAGCATTCTGTTCTTGTCTGATGCGAGAGTTGCTGCGCTCAAAAGCGTGCGGTAGCGGTTGGAAATGTCCTGGACGTGACGAAGCCAGTTATCGACCAGGCCGTGTCGCTCACGCCGAATGGCCGCGGCGATGCCAGAACATCCGTAGTGCCCGCACACGACGATATGCTGGACCTCCAAAACATCGACCGCGAATTGGAGTGCCGATAGACAGCTTAAGTCGCTGTGAACGACCAAATTCGCCACGTTTCGGTGAACGAAAATCTCCCCCGGCGCCACGTCGACAATTTGCGTGGCCGGTACCCTGCTATCCGAGCAGCCGATCCATAAGATGTCCGGCGCCTTCTGTTCGGCCAGATGACGAAAAAACAGGGGGTCTTCCGCCGTTACACGTTGCGCCCATCCCCGGTTGTTACTCAGCAGTCCGTCGAGGTTTGTCATCGCAGCGCCCGCTAACTCCTACGAGCCTTGACTGGTATTCAGGAACAAGTCGGCGCGGGCCGTCTCGGTAATTAGCACGACCGCCGGGTGTTTCAATCGACGCTCAGGTGAGATGGCATAAACCTGTTCGGTCACGCCCTCGGTGCGGCCAATGACGCTGGAACGATACATCGCACAAATTTCTTTCTCGATCGCCGATGGGCCGACAAAAACACCCTTGCCTGCTTCGCCAAATGCTTTCATCAGCGCACTGTCGTCAAACTCGCCAACGACATTGGGCACAATCTCCTCAATCTCGAACCATTCGTCGAGTCGTCGCCGAAGCGCGGAGTTGGACGCCGGCAGCAACATTGGCGCATTCATCAGGTTGTATGGGAACTTTGCCTTATAGCGCCGCGCACTGCCTCGCCGCACGAAAAACGACATGCCACTCTCGCCCAATCGATGGTTGTAAGCCCGCACACTCAGTCCGGCTGGCACCGGCTGGTCCGACAGCACGAGGTCCAGTCGGTGGGTGGCCAAATCACCGAGCAAACCCTCGAGCGGCGCTTCGTGGCAACGAACGCGCATCGGGTCGTCCGTGCCGAACGCGGGCGCAATGATTCGTTCAGCGATCAGCTTCGGCAAGGAATTTACGATCCCAATATTAAGGCTCAACGGTCCGCTCGATCGATTGCTACGAGCGACGTGCGCGAGTTCGGCCCCTACCCTGAAAATTTCGTCGGCATACTGGAATACTAGGTCCCCCAATTCGGTCAGGACCAGACCGCGACCATGGCGCAGGAATAATGGCGCCCCAACTTCCGCTTCCAGCCGCTTGAGCTGTCCGCTGATGGTCTGGGGTGTCAGATGCAACACCTCGGCCGCACTCACCATGCTGCCTTCACGTGCCACCACCCAAAAATACTGTAAATGACTGTAGTTCAGGTGTCGCATGGATTCGCCTTGAAAATGCCCGGTGTTTTCATGTCGTAAGGGACCTTTACATTACCTATCCCGGACGAGCGTATGCGGGTTGATCGTTTCCGTCTACTCGATGATTTCGTATTGTTGGTTCGAAATTACCGAGGTGTTGAGAAATCGATCATAGTTCGCTTTGACCGATGTATTACTTCTAATAATTCGACTTTACCGAATTATAAAATTACCCGATAGTATCGCTCGAGCGTGCCAAATGACGAGGCTCGCGGCCACTTTAAATACTACATTGGGAGTCACTATATGGAGACTTTGTTGAGCAAACATTGGTATCACGTCGACAAAGACGAGGTCATTCAGCTACTCGATACGGACGCGAAACGCGGACTTGAGCCAGCGGAAGTCGAGCGACGGCAAGCCCATTTCGGGCCCAATACCTTGAGCCAACGCAAAGGCCGCGGGCCGTTTTTACGGTTCATGATGCAGTTCCATCAACCCTTGATCTACATCCTGCTTGCTGCCACGGCTGTCACTTTGGCGTTGCAAGAGTATGTCGATTCTGGCGTTATTTTCGCAGTGGTTCTCCTGAATGCGGTGGTCGGCTTTGTACAAGAAGCGAAGGCCCTGAAGGCGATCGATGCACTGTCCCGATCTCTGGTCAGCGAAAACACGGTCGTGCGCGGTGGCGAGCGACAGCGGGTGGCATCCCAAGAACTCGTTCCCGGAGACCTGGTCTCGCTGCAGTCTGGCGACAAGGTACCGGCCGATCTGCGATTGATTCAATCCCGCGATGTGCAAATCGACGAATCGGCATTGACCGGTGAGTCGGTGCCGGTGGAAAAGGCGCCAACGGTGCTTGACCCGGATACGGTGCTCGCCGACCGGCGCAATATGGCGTATTCGTCGACACTGGTGACCTACGGAACTGCTCTGGGCGTGGTGACGGCGACCGGCGACAAGACCGAGATCGGTCGCATCTCCGAGATGATCGCCAACACCGAGACGCTTGATACGCCACTCACTCGACGTATCAAACAATTCAGTCACGTTTTACTTTACGCAATACTCACCTTGGCGGCAGTCACGCTGCTGGTAGGGGTTGTTCGCGGACAGCCGCTTGTCGACTCCTTCATGGCTGCGGTGGCCCTGGCCGTCGGCGCCATCCCGGAGGGTTTGCCCGCCGCCGTCACCATTATGCTCGCCATCGGCGTTTCCCGCATGGCAAAACGCCGGGCGATCATTCGGCACCTGCCAGCGGTCGAAACGCTGGGCAGCACCACCGTCGTTTGCTCCGATAAGACTGGCACGCTCACGCAAAACCAAATGACGGTGCAGTTGATCCATGCTGGCGACACCGACTTTGCGCTTACCGGTGGCGGATACGCACCGGATGGTGACATCGGGGTCGTTGGCGAGGTGCCGGAATCAGACCTTGCAATGCGCCGGACGCTCCGTGCCGGTCTCTTGTGCAACGACGCGACACTTCGCTACACCGATGAACTTTGGCGCGTTGAAGGTGATCCGACCGAAGGCGCTCTGGTGATCTCGGCCGGTAAGGGCGGGCTGGAACGCGCCGCATTCAACGCCGACTATCCACGCATTGACGTGCTGCCATTCGAGTCCGCGCACCAATACATGGCCAGCCTGCACGACACTCCCGACGGTGACCGTGTCATTGTTATGAAGGGCTCGCTCGAGGCGCTGCTCGTGCGTAGCGAACAGGCCATCAACGCTCTTGGCGAGTTGGTGGCAATTGACGCCAACGCCATGCAGACCGCAGCGGACCGACTGGCTGCCAGCGGCTTGCGAGTATTGGCCTTTGCAGAGAAAACGATACCGGCGAACGTTCAGGGACTGGAGCACACCACGGTCAGCGGCGGCTTCACCCTGCTCGGCTTGCAGGGCATGATTGACCCGCCGCGCGAGGAAGCCAAAACGGCGATAGACACCTGCCGACGCGCTGGCATACGAGTCAAAATGATCACCGGTGATCACGCACTAACCGCCGGCGCGATCGCGCGCCAACTGGGCATGATCGATGCTGACGTATCCGACGCCGACACTGTCGTGACGGGCGCTGCGCTGGCCACCATGTCCGATCAAGAGCTGAGCGAGGCGGCTGAGCGTGCATCTGTTTTTGCACGCGTAACACCGGACAACAAATTGCGCCTGGTAGAAGCGCTGCAGTCGCACGGACACGTGGTGGCCATGACCGGGGATGGCGTTAATGACGCACCCGCGTTGCGTCGCGCGGACATCGGGGTTGCGATGGCGCTTGGCGGCACCGAAGTTGCCCGCGAGGCATCTGACATGATGCTCACCGACGACAATTTTGCGTCCATCGAAGCCGCGATAGAAGAAGGACGCGGGGTCTTCGACAACCTGAAGAAGTTCATCGTTTGGACCCTGCCCACCAATGGCGGTGAGGGCCTGGTCATTCTGCTCGCTGTAGTACTCGGTGTAGCGTTGCCAATTCTTCCGGTACAGATTCTGTGGATTAACATGACCACGGCATTGCTGCTCGGTCTGATGCTCGCATTTGAACCCAAAGAGGCCGATATCATGCTGCGCTCACCGCACCCCCCTAGCGCACCGATCCTGGACGGCGCATTGCTCGGCCGTATTGTGATGGTGTCTGTGTTGTTGTGTGCCTCAGCATTCGGGCTCTATGAATGGGAGCTGCTCGGAGGTGCCAGCGAAGCCCAGGCTCGTACGGTGGCGGTCACAGTATTCGTAGTCGGTGAAGCATTCTACCTGTTGAACTGCCGCTCACTGAGCCGATCGGTGCTCGAGGTGGGACTCTTCTCCAATCCGTGGATCTGGGTCGGTATGGCCGCGATGATGGTATTGCAACTCGCCTTCACCTACGCACCGGTCATGAACACACTGTTTCAGACCGAGGCCATCAGTCTCGCCTCATGGCTCCGCGCCATTGCATGTGGTGCGATGATCTTCATCGTCGTCGGCATTGAGAAAGCGTGGCGCCGGCGCAGCAGTAGATCAACCGCGGACGCAGGTGCCTCTGCATGAATGCGTTCGCATGGATATCGCGGTTGTCATTGCTGGCATTGCTATGGTGGACACTAACCGCAGGCGACCCCGCGAGCTGGTTGATCGGAATACCGGTCGTAGTATTCGCAGCCTTCTTGAGTCACTCGTTGCGCAGTACGCATAGCGTGCGCATCTCGGTGACGGCTGCCCTGCGCTACATCGGTTTCTTCCTATTCGAGTCCATCAAAGGTGGGGTCGATGTTGCCGGCCGTGCCGTGCTCCCTGGGCAGCGGGTCGCGCCGTGTTTCCTTACGTACCAGACGACGCTGCCCGCCGGCTGGCCGCGGGCACTTTTTGCCAATACTGTGAGTTTATTGCCAGGGACACTCACGGTCGAAATTTCTGGCGATCGGCTCCGCTTGCATGCGCTGGCGATGGATATGCGCCCGCTGGAAGGAGTTCGCGCTTGCGAGCAAGCCGTGGCCGCCGTATTTGGCGTGCGCCCAACACATGGGGCTGCGACCCATGGTTAGTTACCTCACTGGCATTGCTGCAGTCCTCCTCATGACCTTGGCATTGGGCTTAGTCCGTGTCAGGCGCGGACCAACACCGAGTGATCGAATGTTGAGTGTCCTGTTGAGTGGCACCACCGGTGCTGCGCTGTTGCTGGTATTTTCAGCCTTGGATCAATCGATTGCCAAACTCGATGTGGCCCTGGTACTGGCGGTGCTGGCCCCGGTCAGTGCGGCTGCGTTTGTCGCTGCACGCCCAAAGCCGCGACCATGAATGATGTGATCACGATCGTCGCCACCCTGTTGGGTACCGTGTTCTTCGTTGCGGGGTCGGTCGGCCTGCTCCGCTTTCCCGACGTGTTCAGTCGACTGCACGCGCTCACCAAGGCTGACAACCTGGGCCTCGGGTTGATCGCCCTGGGTGTGGCCGCGCAAGCCGACAGCATCGCGTACGCGGCAAAAGTTGGCTTGGTGTGGTTGATGACCGTTCTCGGGAGTGCCGTCGTTAGCCATCTGATCGCCCGTGATGCATTGGCGAACGACCCTGAGATGCAAGGAGGAAACGATGTTGATGTGGCTCATTGATGGCGTCTTGGGACTAACGATTTTGTGGCTTGCCTGGCAAGCATTGTCGGCCGCCGACCTGTTTCGAGCCGTTGCAATGTTTGTTGCATTTGGGTTGCTCGTAGCGATCGCCTGGGTTCGCCTTGAGGCACCGGATGTCGCAATCGCCGAGGCCGCGATCGGTGCCGGTTTGACCGGCGCATTGTTGCTCATCACGCTGCGACGATTGCGCGATCAACGGCGGCAATTGGCAGATTCGGAGGCATCCAATGTCCACGACGCCGATTGAACGAGCGCGAATCGTTGCCACTAGCATCGCCGCAGTCGCGCTCGCCGGTCTATTGGCAAGTGCATGGCTGGGCACTCCGAAAGCGGGACAAGGTCTTGCATCTTTGAGCGCTGCGGCGCTGCCTGACAGCGGAGTGATTAATCCAGTCACAGCGGTATTACTCAACTTCCGCGCCTTCGACACTTTATTGGAAATCGCGGTGCTACTGGTGACGCTGGTCGCGGTCTGGGCTCTGGGTTTACGCTTGCCTGTCCCGGAGACTTTGCCGCCATCAACGGTTTTTAACAGCCTGTTGCGACTAGGCACACCGATCGTCGTGGTAGTCGCGGGCTATCTTTTGTGGATCGGCGCTGCGGCGCCGGGCGGTGCATTTCAGGCAGGCGCCGTGCTCGCCAGCGTCGGTGTCCTGCTGCGTTTGGCCGGAGTGCTTACCCTGCGACGTTCGCTACTGCGATGGTTAGCTGTCTCTGGGTTGTTAGTGTTTATCGCTGTCGGCTTGGCAATGCTCGTGCACACCGGCAGCCTTCTCCAGTATCCGGTGGCCTCCGCCGG
>RCNC010002264.1_pt1 | contig 12838 bp, 8 predicted proteins | sample 2041301 | NCBI WGS metagenome assembly RCNC01 (sample SAMN09708231, study PRJNA481090) | Marine sediment metagenome, whole genome shotgun sequencing project. | biome: marine sediment; feature: ocean; material: sediment; isolation source: Sewage treatment plant 13A marine sediment (STP13A) ... | reverse complement strand
AGGGTTGTGTAACCGCTGCGGAAGTTGGGGTAGTACTGCCCGCCGGGCAGCGAGACGTTCAGCGTGCCGCCGGCGCCGCGGAAATACCCGCTGACATTGATCACATCAGCGCACATGATGCTGTTGAACGGCAGGGTGCCGGTTGCCGGAGAGGCGGTGAGGGCGGCGGCCACCGTCTCCAGGCCGGTATTCCCCATATCGGTCCGGATGACAAAAGCGTCGCCGTCGCCGTTGTGTGACTGGTCGAAGCCGGCCCCGGGCAGCTGGAAGTCGGGGCTGAAGGTGTAACCGGCCACCACTGCGGTCTGCCCGGTGCTGTCCAGGACCACTTCGTACGCCTGATCGTAGCTGCCCCCACCCATGTAAGTCGCATAGTCCAGGCTGGACAAATCGGCGCTCACCCGGACCACCACCGCCTCCAGGGCGCCATTGTACGAACCGTCCATGGCGTCGGGGGTCACCGGGAAATCGATGGAGTGGGATCCCCCGGCGATCACCAGGTCGCCAGCGGCATCCAGCTTCACCGAGTACATCTCGTCGATGTGCCGGCCGCCCAGGTAGCTGGCGTGCAACAGGCTGGTCAGGTCGGGATTGAACACGGCCACGAATCCATCAAAGGCCTGGGCGATGCCGTTGTTGAACACCGGATCGAAGGTGCCCAATGTGACAGGGAAATCGTGGGAGTGGGTGGTTCCCACCACCACCAGGTTGCCCTCGAGGTCGAACACCAGGCTGTTGGCCTCGTCGCAGCCCCCCTCGTGTTCACCGCCGTGATACGGCTCGCCCCAGTCGTGACCACCGAGATAGGTGCAGGCGTCCAGACTGCTGAAATCGGCGGAGAAGAGTGCGACATAGACATCGCGGGATCCGCCGTTGTGGTCCAGGTCAAAGGCGCCCGGTGTACTGGGCAGGTTCTCGGAGATAGTCCACCCGGTTAAGTAGTAGGCGCCGCTGTCGTTGCGCAGGATGGCCCGGTTGTAGTCGTTCAGATCACCGCCGAAAAATGTGGAGGCACTCACCGCGGACAGGTCCTCGGTAAACCGGATGAGGAAAACATCCCACTCGCCGCCATTATACCCGGTGTCAAAGGCGCCGGAGGTGACCGGGAACCCCGTGGATCGTGTGTCGCCACCCACCACCACCGCCCCGTTCGGCTCCGCCAGTATCGTCCGGCCGATGTCCCTGTTCTCTCCGCCGAAAAGCGTCGACTGCATCAGCGTGGACAGATCCGCTGACATTCTGAGCAGGAAGGCATCATCGAAGACAGTGTTGTGCACCGTGCTGTACGCGCCGGCCGTGGTGGGGAAATCGAGCGACAGGGTGGAGCCGGTGAGCAGCACGTTGCCTGCGCTGTCCAGGGCCATGTCCGGCCCCAGATTGTCCATCTGGAAGTAGGGGTCGAACACGAAGTCGGTTCCCTCGTGGCTCGAACCGCCGATGTAGGTCGAGGCGAGCAGCGTGCCCAGGTCGGGGGAGAGTTTGATGATGAAGAGGTCGTTGTCGCCACCGGCGAACCCCGCGCCGTAGACACCAGCGGTTGTCGGAAAATCCGCTGAACGGGTGAGGCCGGTCACCAGGACGTTTCCCAATTCATCGATCACCAGGCTATACGCGGCATCCCGCTGTCCGCCACCGAGAAAGGTGGAGTAGTCCATCGCCAGGACGGGTGAAGCGAACAACAGCAAGATCGACAGGATACCGATGAATCGGGGCATCGCCTACTCCATGTATTATCAGTGGCCGACAAACGCACCCGTCGCGACTCGAGCGACGGTGCATACTGGACAATAGTAACTATACCGACTCATTCCCCGTATCGGCAAGGACAAAAAAATGCGGGGGGCCTCAGCCCCCCGCCAAGCCACAGGATGACATTTTCTATCCACTCCGGTTCGACGTGCCGGACTCCACTTCAACACTCCCGCCCGCAGTCACCGAAGCCATGCCGGAAAGAAAAAAGGTCGATCGCGATATAGCGTTCAAATTGCGCCCGTGGAGGGCAGCAAAGCCACAAACAGGGTCAGCAGGGCAATCCAGAACATGATCTCCATCATCTGTTTTACCTGAGTCATGACCAACCTCCTGGATTTCAGCCACCGCTTCTCATCGCCTTGAATCTACTTCAAATCCTGTGCCAACCTTCGGCACCGAGCCCGGCATCAGGCGGCGGGGCATCTGAGCCGACCGTTAAGGATTGAAAGACAAAGAGTTATTGTGGAGGGCAGGTGGGTGCGAAAAATTGGCAATCAGAAGGGAACGGCTGTTCATCCCCATCGTGGAAAAATAATGCACACCCGGCGAGGGAATTTTATTTCCACCCTCCCGCCGAGTGTGCACTTTATTGCCACTCTAAACTATCAATCAGAACGTTCCGCTGGCCAGGTTCCAGGTGATGTGGTCAGCCGGGATGGTGACCAGCAGGGACCGCTTGAACGCCCCGTCCTGATAGACATAGGACCGCACCTCGTGCTGGTCGTCGGCCGCCACGTAGATCTCCAGCAGACCGTCACCGTCCAGGTCGGTCAGGTAGGTGGTGTGCTCGAAACCGGACGAATCGGCATCCACCTGCTCGGCGGTGAACCCGCCGTCCTCACCCTGCCAGAAGACCCAGAGGCCCGACTTCATCGCCGCCGCCACCAGGTCCTGCCGGCCGTCGCCGTTCACGTCGCCGGCGCAGAGGAACCGGCACTGACGGTCCTGCAGCGTGGCCACCACCTCGGTGGTGATCTCGCCGTCGCCGGCAAAGTGATAGCGCTTGATCTGCACCGGCACCACCACCGTGGCCTCCGTGCCCTTCTTCGTCGTTTCGGCTTCCACCACGCTGAACAGTTCGGAGGTGCCGTCACCGTTCATGTCGGCGGCGAGGATCTCCTTGGCGTGGCTCCCTTCGAATTCGTCCACCACGGACTGATCGAACCCGGTGCCGTTCCACTTGTACATGTGTACGTGACCAGGCTGGGAGTGGCCCGACGCCCGGTTCGGCTCCGAAGGCGTGGTGAAGAACTCGTTGAGGCCGTCACCGTCCACGTCACCGATCTCCACCTCGTGGACAAAGGTGGAAGGAGTGCGGCTCATCTCCTCGATGGTCCAGGCTCCATCGGCGCGCATGGCCACGGCAATCACCCCCTGGTCGTGGGTGGCGATGACCAGTTCGTCCACACCGTCACCGGTAACGTCGCCGATCTCGATGTCGCGCAGGCGGTCCCACTTGCCGCCGAACACCGGGTTCCAGAGCATGGTCTCCTGCCAGCCTTCCCCGGCGGTGTAGCGCCAGATCTTCAGCGCCGCCTGGTTGGCGCCGATGGTCAGAATCCCCGGTTCCTCCCCGTCCGCCTGGTAGGGCAGGGCCTTGTGGAAGACGTTGCTCATCGGGTCCTCCAGCACAACTTCCTGCCAGCCGGAGTCCGTCTTGCGGATGATCACCAGCTTGGCCGGACCAGGCTTGGGACTGCTCTTGCCGTCGGGTCCCACCACGTCGATGAACTGTGCCTGGGTCATCAGCAGGGCGGGCCAGGGGCCGCCGGTGAGGCTCTCCCGGACAACTTCCCGCTCCGCGGGGGATTCCACCGCTGTTTCGCCGCCACAACCGGCCAGGACGCCCACCGCCACCAACGCCACCAGACCTGCCAGAACCGTTACACGCTTCATCTCTACACACCTCGTCGTTATTCGGATATACCGTCTCTCAACCTGTACAAACATGCGATTCATCTGGCCCCGCGGCCGGCACCCCGCGCAAGAAGGCCAAATATATACCACGGTCCGAGGCTATTGTTAACCCGAAACCCGGCGGGCACCTTCCTTGACATTCCGATTCGCCGTTCTAGAATTATTTCAGAACATCCGGTGAGAGGTCTTGATCGATGTCGACGCTGAGAGCCCTGGACCAACCGCGCACCCTGACCAACCAGCACAAACGGCTGGATGTCTTCCGCTGCGTCCATGACGCCCACCGGACATTCGACTCCCGGGTGTCGGTCTGGCACGTACTCAAGGCGCGGCAGTGCTACCCCGGTGGCTGTGTCTACTTCCGCTGGCACTGCCGCAAGCTGGAGCACGGCCAGAACTGCCCCCGGTCGTTCAACTATGTCGGCCGGCTGTGCCAGGGCTGCACGCACTTTGTCGACGAGAAAATGAGCAACCACCTCGAACAGCTGCTGGATGAGAAGGAGGAGCAGCGGTTCCGGCGCGAACTGGGGGACTACGAGTTCTGGCTGGAGAGCCTTCGCGGCAGCGAGATCACTTTCTACGGCGACGTCTTCTCGGTAAAACCGAAGGTGGTGCGCACCGTCCACCCCTCCGGCGGCACGGAAAACCGCCTGGACGGTTTCCTCGTCGGTTTTCTCGAAGGCTACATTGGCTACACCCATTTCCGCGATCCGGTCTACCTGGTGCTCGACCTGCGGCAGCAGCGGCGGTTGAAGCTGGCGGCCGGCGACACCTTCCAGTGCCAGGCCCGGCTGAGCACCGATCGTGGACGGCTGGTGCTGCGGCGGCCGCGGGGCTTCGATTTCGACAACCGGGCCGGCGAACCCTCCATCGATGAGGGGGCGGCGCGGGTGGCGGTCCGCACCGCCCGTTACCGCCGCCTGCAGCCGGAAAAGTGCTTTGCCTGCCCCCACGGGGTGCTGGCGGATGTGCGCGACCTCAGCGGCTCCTCGGAGAAGAACTACCGGAGGATGGCCTGCCTCCAGGGAGTGGAAGCGCCCCTGGAATGCGTTATCCCGGCCCTGGAGTCCATCGAAAACGAGATCTGTCTCGAACACCTGGAGGCCGGGCGGTCCGGTACGCCGGGACGGAACGGAGGTGGCCCATGGCGCGGGTGAACCCGGAACCGGCAATCCAGATCATCAGCACCCTGGGACCGTCCCTGGCCAACCAGCAGACCCTGCGCTCGGTGATCCGTGCCGGTTCGCTGATTTTCCGCCAGAACATCTTTTACGAGACCACCGAGGAGATCGCCCTGCGGGCCGCTGCCCTGCGCGAGGCCGGGCGCGAGGAGGATCGGCCGGTGGAGCTGATGATGGATTTCAGCGGCGGGCGGCCCCGGATCGGCAGTTTTGAAAAACCGTTGAACCTGCGGCCCGGGGAGACCCTCGCCTTTGTCCGGGTTGATGGCCACTCCCCCGCCGGCAGCGAGCCCACCATCCCGCTGCGCATCGACCGGGAAACCTGGGAGGCGATGAACGAGGGCGAGCGGGTGATCATCGCCGACGGCCGCATCCTGCTGCGCATCCTCTCCCGCGAACCCGGACTGGTCCGCTGCCGCATCGACCGGGCCACCGCACCGCTGCGGCCGTTCCGCGGGGTGAACCTGCCGGACACCGCCACCGCCTTTCCGCCGCTCACCCCGGAGGAGATCGCCCGCCTCGACGAACTGGCGCAGGTGGGATTCGACTACTTTTCCCTCTCCTTTGCCAGCAAGTCCGAGCACCTCCACCAGATCCGCTCGCTGCTGGAGAGTCTGCGGCCCGAAAAACCGATCCGTATCCTGGCCAAGATCGAGGACCGGCGGGGGCTGGAAAACCTGGATGAGCTGATCGAGGCGTCGGACGGGATCCTGGTGGGGCGCGGAGACCTGGCGGTGCAGACCTCCTTTGCCGAACTGCCCGAACTGCAGGAGACGATCCTCACCCGCTGCCGGGAGAAGGGAGCCTGGGTCATCGTGGCCACCCAGTTCATGGAAACCATGATGCGCAGCCCGATCCCCAGCCGGGCCGAGGTGATGGACGTGGCCCTGGCGGTCCGCCAGGGGGCCTCGGCGATCCTCCTCTCCGGAGAGACCGCCCGGGGCCGCTACCCGGCGGAAACGGTGGCCATGGTGCACGAGGTGGCCCAGCGGGCCGCGAAAAGGAGGTAGGCCCCCGGGGTTCGGCCGCCGGTTACGCCTGGGGTTTGGGCGACGCCGACCAGGCCAGCTGCCAGCCGGCCTTCGGCGCCTTCTCCAGGCAGACCACGGTACCGGTGGTGAAGATCACCGGGCTGGTCCCCGGTTCCAATTCCACCAGGCGATAGAGCAGGTTGCCCAGGAACGGCAGGTGGCTCACCAGCATCAGGTCACATTTGTAACGCGGAATCTCGCGGGCGGCCGCCTCGCAGGGGTCGAGGGGGTTCATTCCGTCCATCGACTCCGGCTCGCACTCCGGGGCGATGGCCCGGCCGAGAATCTCCGCCGTCTCCGCCGCCCGGGGCTTGCCGCTGTGAAAGATCCGATCCACCGTGGCGCCCTTTTCCTTGAGGATCACCGCGATCTTTTCCACCTCGGCGCGGCCATCTTCGCTCAGCGGGCACCTGGGATCGGTCTGCTTGTCCATGGCGTGGCCGTGACGGGCCAGTAACAGTCTCATGGTGGTCATCTCCTTGGTTCTCGGTTTTGCCGCAGCTACGCATCCGCGGCCGGCCCATTGTAACGGCCCCCCGCCCGGCAAGACAATAGCCGGTAAAACCGTTATAATTTCGAATTCCTTTTGTGGAACAGACAGCTCTTCAATTGTCATGGCGAGGAGCCGAAGGCGAAAGCAGAAATCTCCTCGATACCAGTGTTGCATTTCACGAGATCGCTTCGTCGCAGGCAAGGCCTGCTCCTCGCGATGACAGAAGTGTCCAACGCCGTGGATGGAGAACAAGATGGACAACAGTACCCCCGAGGGTCCCTCCGGCGCCCCGGATCAGCCGAAACAGAAATCCGGCCTGAGCCCCCTGGCCTACGAACGGCTGGACGGCCGCACCTATGAGCCCTACATCCCGGTGAACTCGATCATGGCCGAGTTCACCATCAGCGCCTGCGTGCTGGGCGGGATCTTCGGTGTCATCTTTGGTGCGGCCAACGCCTATCTCGGCCTCAAGGTGGGCCTGACCATCTCCACCTCGGTTCCCATCGCGGTGATCACCGTGGCGGTGTACAAGGCCATCGAGAAACTGATCCGCAAGAAGGCCACCATCCTCGAAGCCAACATCGCCAAGACCGCCGGGTCGGCCTCGTCGTCCCTGGCCTCGGGAATCATCTTCACCATCCCGGCCCTCTACCTCTGGGGCCAGGGGGCCCAGTTGCTGCAGGTCACCGCCCTGGCTCTCTGCGGCGGCACCCTGGGCGTGCTGTTCATGATCCCGCTGCGCCGTTACCTCATCGTCGAGGAACACGGCAACCTGCCCTACCCCGAAGGCACAGCCGGCGCCGAGGTGCTGGTGGCCGCCGAGGAGGGCGGCTCGGCGGCCAAACAGGTTTTCTACGGCATGGGTTTCGCCGCGCTGTTCAAACTGGGGATGGCGGCGTTCAAACTCTGGAAGGACGAGATCGAGATCAAGGTGCCGCTGCTGAAGAAGGGCGTCATCGGCGTCGACCTCACCCCGGCCCTGCTGGGCGTTGGCTACATCCTCGGCTACCGGGTGGCGGCCATCATGGTGGCCGGCGGCCTGCTGGCCTGGCTGGGCATCATCCCGCTGATCGCCTTTCTCGGTGAATCCATATCCATCCCGGTCTTTCCCGAAACGGCCAAGACCATCGCCGAGATGGACGCCCACGAACTGTGGAACGGCTATATCCGCTACGTGGGAGCCGGTGCGGTGGCTTCGGCAGGGATCATCACCCTGATCCGCTCCATTCCCACCATGGTGCGCAGTTTTCGCATCGCCCTGAAACAGCTGAAAGCCGGCGCCCGGAGAGTGGCCGATCACCTGCCGCGCACCGACCGCGACCTCTCCCTGCTCTGGGTGGTGCTGGGTGCGCTGGTGGTGGTGATCATTCTGGGCCTGACCCCCGACGTCTTTGGCGGGGAACTGCCGCTGGCCGGCAAGTGGCTGGCCGCTGTGCTGGTGGCGGTCTTCGCCTTTTTCTTCGTCACCGTCAGCTCACGGATCGTCGGTCTGGTGGGCGTCACCTCCAACCCCACCTCGGGGATGATCATCGCCACCCTCATCGGCACCTCCTCCATCTTCCTCGTCCTGGGCTGGACCGGTATCGAGGGCAAGATCGCCGCGCTGACCATCGGCACGGTGGTGGGCATCGCCGCCTCGGTGGCCGGTGACACCTCCCAGGATCTGAAGAGCGGCTACCTGCTGGGCGCCACGCCCTGGCGTCAGCAGGTGGCGGAGATTCTCGGGGTGGCGGCCACCGCCGGAGTGATCGCCTGGACGGTGATGGTGCTGGCCCAGACGTACGGCTTCGAATACTCCGCCGCAACACCCACGCCGCTGGCCGCCCCCCAGGCGAACATGATGAAACTGGTTATCGACGGGGTGCTGGACCAGTCGATCCCCTGGGGCCTGGTGCTCTTCGGGGTGGTGATCACCATCTTCTGCGAGGTGGTGAAGATCCCCTCCCTGCCCTTTGCCGTGGGTGTCTACCTGCCACTGTCCGCCATGAGCCCGGTTTACATCGGGGGAGTGATCCGCAACGTCATCGAGAAGCGCTGCCACGGTGACGAGGAGAAGATCCAGGAACGCCGGGAGCGGGGTATCCTCTTTGGCTCGGGCATGGTGGGCGGCGACGGGATCATCGGTGTGGCCATCGCGGCTTACGCCCTCTATACCAAGAAGAAACCCGGAGGTTTCGGTTCGGCATGGGCCGGCGGCGACGTGGGGCAGACCCTGCTGGCCCTGGCGCCCTATGTCCTGCTGATTCTCCTGCTGATCCGGGCCACCCGGTTGAGCAAAAAGGCCTGACCTGCTGGCCAGAAAGTTTTCCATGGCAAAGACGCTGCTCCAGCTGATGGACGAAAAGGTGGTGGTCTTTGACGGCGCCATGGGGACCAGTCTGCAGACCCAGGACCTGCCCCTCGACGACTTCGAGGGGCTGGAGGGCTGCAACGAGGTGCTCAGCGCCAGCTGCCCCGACGCGGTGCGCCGGGTACACGACGAGTTTCTTGCCGCCGGCGCCGACGTGGTGGAGACCAACACCTTTGGCGGTGTCCAGGTGGTGCTGGCCGAATACGGCATCGAAGCCAGGGCACACGAACTGGCCCTTCGTTCAGCCGAGCTGGCCCGGGAGGTGGCCTCGGCCCACAGCACCCCTGACCGGCCGCGTTTCGTTTGCGGCTCCATCGGCCCCGGGACCAAGCTCCCTTCCCTGGGGCACATCGGGTACCGCGACCTGCGAGACGCATTCCTGCCCCTCGCCGTGGGCCTGGTGGAAGGCGGCGTGGACATCCTCATCGTGGAGACCTGCCAGGACATCCTGCAGGCCAAGGCGGCCCTGGATGCCGCACGCCAGGCCGTGTCCCGGGGTGGTCGCGAGGTGCCGGTGATGGCCTCGGTGACCATCGAGGCCACCGGCACCATGCTGGTGGGCACGGACATCGCCGCCGCCGCGGCCGCGCTGCTTCCACTGGGTGTGGACAGTTTCGGCCTCAACTGCGCCACCGGCCCGGACCAGATGGTGCGACACCTGCAGTTCCTCTCCCGCCACGGGGCCCCGCGTCTCTCGGTGATGCCCAATGCCGGTCTGCCCGAGAACATCGGCGGCCAGACCGTCTACCCCCTGAAACCCGAAGAGCTGGCCGACTGGCACGAACGCTTCGTACGTGAAGAGGGTGCCGGCATTGTCGGCGGGTGCTGCGGGACGGTCCCGGCCCACATCAGGGCCGTGGCCGAACGGGTGGGCAGTCTGGAGGCCCCGCAGCGCCGTCCGGAGCGCCACCCCGAAGCTGCCAGCCTGTACCAGGCGGTGACCATGTTCCAGGAGCCGGCACCGCTGATCGTCGGCGAGCGGACCAACGCCAACGGCAGCAAGGAGTTTCGCGAGCGGCTGCTGGCCGACGACCTGGAGGGCATGGTGGCCGTGGCCCGGGACCAGGAACGGGGCGGCGCCCACCTGCTGGATGTCTGCGTGGCCTATGTGGGCCGGGATGAGAAAGCGGACATGGAGCGGCTGATCCCCCAACTGGCCCGCCAGGTGCGCATGCCACTGGTCATCGACTCCACCGATCCGGAATCCATCGAGGCGGCCCTGGAGCGCCACGGCGGTCGTTGCGTGATCAACTCGATCAACCTCGAGGATGGCGAAGAGCGGCTGGATCAGATCGTCACCCTGGCCCGCCGTTTCGGCGCGGCGCTGGTGGCCCTGGTGATCGACGAGGAAGGCATGGCGCTCACCGTGGAGCGCAAACTGGCGGTGGCTGAGCGGATCCACCGCATCTGCACAGAACGTCACGGCCTGGCGCCCGGGGACCTGATCTTCGACATGCTGACGTTCACCGTGGGCAGTGGTGATCCAGAGATGCGGCGAGCCGCCCTGGAGACCCTGGAGGCCATCGAACAGGGCAAACGCCTGCTGCCCGGCATCCACACCATCCTCGGCGTTTCCAACGTCTCCTTCGGTCTGAAGCCGGCGGCCCGGCGAATCCTGAACAGCGTTTTTCTCGCCGAGGCGGTGGACCGGGGCCTGGACCAGGCGATCATCAACGCCCGGGGCATCACCCCGCTGCACCGCATACCCGACGAGCTTCGGGGCATCTGCCACCGCCTGCTCCACGCCGACTGGAGTTCCGGCGATCCGCTGACCCAGCTGCTGGAGCACTACGAAGACGCGGTGGCCGCCGGGCGTTCCCCGACGGAAGTCGCCAACCTGCCGCCCGCCGAACAACTGCGGCTGAAGATCATCAACGGCGAGAAAAAGGGCCTGGAAGAACTGCTGGACAGCCTGCGGCTATCGGGCCGTGCCCCCCTGGACCTGGTCAATGGCGAATTGATCCCGGCGATGAAGGTGGTGGGTGACCTGTTCGGCAGCGGGCAGATGCAGCTGCCCTTCGTGCTCCAGTCAGCCGAGACAATGAAGGCCGCCGTATCGATCCTTGAACCGCACATGCCCACCGCGGAAACACAAAGCCGCGGCACCCTGGTGCTGGCCACCGTCAAGGGCGACGTCCACGACATCGGCAAGAACCTGGTGGACATCATCCTGACCAACAACGGCTACACAGTGGTCAACCTGGGGATCAAGGTGCTGCTGGAGGGGATGCTCGACGCGGCGGAAGAGCACAAGGCCCACGCCATCGGCATGAGCGGCCTGCTGGTCAAATCGACTCTGGTGATGAAGGAGAACCTCGAGGAGATGAAGCGTCGGGGGCTGGACATCCCGGTGCTGCTGGGCGGGGCGGCGCTGACCCGGGAATACGTTGAGCATGACCTGCGCGGGATCTACGGCCCATCCGTGCACTATGGCGAGGACGCCTTTGCCGCACTCAACCTGCTGGGTGAGATCCGCGGTGGTGGAATCACGCCCGCGGTCACTCCGGACCCGGACACCGACCCGCTCTCCCGTCCGCGGCCCGAGTCGGATAAGACGGTCTCCACCACCACGCCCCGACCCGGTTCCCAACCGGTGATCTTCGACAGCGGAGACAGCGGCGGAGACCACCTGCCCGCACCGCCGGTTGACCGCACGGTGGCCATACCGGAGCCGCCCTGGCTCGGCGCCCGTGAAGTGGACGACATCCCCCTGGAGCAGCTCTACCCCCTGCTCAACGAGACGACCCTCTTTCGTGGCCAGTGGCGCTACCGCAGAGGAAAACTGACCCGCGACCAGTTCCACGAGATGATCGAGAGCGAAGTGCGGCCGGTGTTCGAACAGCTCAAACGGCAGTGCCTCGAGGAACCGCTGCTCAATCCACGGGGCATGGCGGGCTGGTTCCGCTGCCACAGCGAGGGTCGAACGGTGGTGGTTCGGGACCCCGCCACGGACCGGGATGCGGCCAGGTTCACCTTTCCCCGCCGGATCACGCCGCCGCACCACTGCATCGCCGACTACTTCCGTCCCGGCACGGAGAGTGACCCGGACCTGATCGGACTGTTCGTGGTCACCGTGGGGCCCGATGCCTCGAAACGGGAAAAGGAGCTGTTCGAGGTGGGGCACTACCGCGACTATCTGCACCTGCACGGTTTTGGGGTGGAAATTGCGGAAGCTGCCGCCGAATGGCTGCACGCCCGGATGCGGGAGGACCTGGGCATCGCCGGCAGCGATCAGCCGGGCCTGCAGGCCATGGTTCGTCAGGGGTACCGCGGTTCTCGTTACAGTTTCGGCTACCCGGCCTGCCCGGACCTGGAGCAGCAGCGGCCGTTGTTCGATCTGCTGCGGCCGGAAGGGATCGGGATCACCCTCAGTGAAAGCTGGCAGATGGAGCCCGAGCAGTCGGTGTCGGCCATCGTGGTCCACCATCCGGAAGCAAAGTATTTCAACCTGGAGTAGGTGAGGAAGAGTGATGGAAATGCACTGGGTCTGCGTTAACTGCGGATATGTCTACCGTGTGGAGGAGGGCGACCCGGACCGGGGCATCGCACCGGGCACGCCCTTCGAAGCAATCCCCGACCAGTGGCGCTGCCCCGTCTGCTACGTGGGCAAGGACGAGTTCGACCCGGAGTAGAAAGTAGTAACTGTCCCTACTTTCCAGAGCATGTCACTTGAACTGCTTGTGGCAGCTCTTCTCCGCTGCGGCCAGGGCCGCCGCTTCCCGGCCCGCCCCCTCCAGATCCCCCGCCTTCACCGCCGCGGTAAAGCCGGCAGCGATCCGGCGAAACGCCTCGATGTCGGCGGGCTCGCCCTTCCCGGGGTAGTGAAACATCAGCTCGGCATCCCGGTCAAAGAGTTCGGCCAGTTCGGCATCGGGGAGTTCACCCTCACGCAGCAGCGCCCGAATCTTCTTGAAGGTGGATGCCAGGCTCTTCTTGATACTCTTGTAGGGCGGTATATCCTTTGCGCCCGTCCCACTCTTTTTCTTCGGTGACGGCACCGGCACCTCCCCGGGCTCGGCGCAACGCCACTGCAGCTTCACCGACAGGCTGGCCGTGTCCTCCTTCGACTTGCAGCTGACCTTGGCCTTGAGCTTTCCTGCCGGGACGGCGCCCG
>RCNC010003188.1_pt1 | contig 12842 bp, 9 predicted proteins | sample 2041301 | NCBI WGS metagenome assembly RCNC01 (sample SAMN09708231, study PRJNA481090) | Marine sediment metagenome, whole genome shotgun sequencing project. | biome: marine sediment; feature: ocean; material: sediment; isolation source: Sewage treatment plant 13A marine sediment (STP13A) ... | reverse complement strand
AAAGTACAAAAAGTTATATAAGCAATCTGTCGATAATAATGAGGACTTCTGGGCTGAGCAGGCCCAATCGCTGCAGTGGGACAAGCCCTTTTTTTTGTTATATAACGCACCGTATCAATTCTGCTCACCCATTCGGCCTTGCTTCGTCCCGGAGCGCCTGAAGATCGAGTGGAATGCCTCGTGCAGGGTCCTCTCTGAGTTCGATGGCATCTTCCGGGCAGAGGTCCGGGCAGACCCCGCAGCCCATACACCCATCCGGGTCGATCACAGCCACCTCCTCTTCGATCGAAACGGCCTCAAAAGGGCATTTTGCCACACAAACGCCGCAAGCCTTGCATTTCTCCTCGTCTACAGAGGCCAGGTATCCGGAGGGGGCCAGCTCCTTGATCGGCTTCTGAAACGCGATGGACCGAACGACCCGTTCCACCTCGATGCCCGCACAGCAGCACTTGCAGCAATTGCAGATGGCGTAGAACTGGTCCCCGAGGATGTCCTTGAAATAGGCGTTGTGTACGTGGCCCTTCTTGTGGCACGTCTCCAGGAGTTCGACCGCCTCCTCCGGGGTGAGCCTCCTGGGATGGAGGGATTTTGCGTGCTCGAGCACGAAGGTGGCGTACGGCTCGCCCACGACCATGCAGACGTTGATCGGCTTACACGGGCTCTTCTTCTCGCTCCTGCAGGCACAGTCCATGACCACGATCGAGTCCGGGTTCCGGATCGTGATCTGGTTGGCGATCTCGAAGGGGATGACCCTCTTCGAGGTCTCCGGCGAGACGCTCACATCCTGATCCATGGTCACGATCTTCTTGGCGGCGTCCAGGGGGATGACCTTGGCGTGGTAGCGGTCCGGGATGAAGGCGAACACGGACCGGACGGCCTCTTTTCGCGAGGCGGGCACGAACTTGTCCAACGCGCGCAGCCCGGGGAGCAGGACCTTCACATACTGATCCAGATGAGCGAGGTAGTAGTAGGCGTGCAGGAACTGCCCCACGTTCTTCCAGCCGTGAAGCTGGAAGAGTGCCCTTGTGGAGTCGTTCATGGATCCTTCGATCTTTTGCTTGATGAAATCTCGTATCATTTTGTCTTTCCTCCATGTTCGGCTTACCCAGTCCGGAAGGCACCCACGGCGTAGTTGCACGAACGCAAGGGAAGAGAGTGTGGTTGGTTCGAGCGGGGAGCCGGGTTTCGATAATCGGCTGTGGAAAGGGAGCCGAGGATGACTCCTCCCCGGCTCCCGGTTTGGTCATGTGTACTTTCTTCGTCCCGTCGTATCAAGCAGGTTCCTGGGTGGCAACCTTTGCTTCCACAGCAACGGTCAGGTGTTTGGCCAGGCGCTTGGCCATTGCAACGACCGTGACCGTGGGCGGCAGGCCCCACGGTTCGGGGATGATTGTGGTGTCCATACAGTAGCAGTTCTGAATCGGTGTCTGGCAATCCTTGTCGAGCAGTTCGCCGATGCGGACCGTGCCCCCGGGATGGGCTGCGATTATGCCGGTCTGGACGAGATCGTCCCGCTTCACGCCCGCCTTCATCAGGATCTCTTCCGCGAGGACCGCTCCCTTGTTCAGCTTCCACATGGTGTCGTTGTCGATCGGCTTGGAGAAGGACTCATCCAGGTTGATCCTTCCGTCCAGGCCGTCTCTTACTTTGATCATGATGCTGAGCGTCTTCTTGTACCGGAGGACCTTGGGCAAAGACATGATCCCCTTCTGGCCGGCAATGGCCAGGCTCCCCGCATACATCGTGGGCGGGGTCATCAGGTCGGTCATGCAGATGCCGTCCTCGGCATTGATGTTTCCTGCCGACATCGGCACGTCGTAGATGGAGCCTTGGATCTGGCTGGGGCCGGCCACGAACCAGAGGGGGTCCGCGAAGAAGCCCTGCCCCGCATCATAGACCCCTGAGCGCTGTAGGATTGGGGGCGTCCCCTGTCCGCCGGCGGAGAGGATCACCGTTTCGGCCATGATGTCCATCCAGCCCTGCGGGCCCTTTGCCCTCACGCCCACGGCCTTGCCGCTTTCGGTGAGCACCCTGTCCACCTTGGTCTTCAGAAGGAACTCGGCCCCGTTCTGTTTGGCCTCTTCGATGTACTCCCGGGCGGTCCACTTTGCACCCGTGGGGCAGCCCAGGGAGCACTTGCCGCAATTCTGCACGCACTTCTCCGGCCGGATCCACTTGTCGATCAGGTTCCAATCGTGCCCTATGTCCTGGGCGGCCTGCATGATCGTACGGGCCGCCGGCCCGACGAGGTGGTCCGGGAGCGTCTGAATCGGGATCTCCTTGTAGAGATCATCGACTTCTTCCTCCAGGTCGATCCCGTACTTCTCCTTGAGCCAGGGGGGCGGACGGACCGCGGTGCCGCAGTAGACAACAGACGCCCCACCCGCTGTCTTGGGCCTGAGGACCCAGGTTCCCTCCTTCGAGAAGGTCAGGCCCATGTTGTCCATCATGCCGAGCAGCATGAAGGTGTTCTGGCCGAGGTGCTGGTGGTATTTCCCGGCCTCGCAAAGGATGACCTTCTTGCCCTTCTTGGCGAGTTCCAGGGCCGTCGTCGCCCCTCCGGGCCCCGATCCTGCGATCACCACGTCAGCCTGTATGGTCTGTATCGGCTGTGACATAGCCTGTCCCTCCTTGTTCGGTTAGGGTTACCCTAGAAAGATACTAGAAACAGAACGCTTGATCAATCAATTCTAAAAGAAGGCAGCACTCATCGGGCCCGTCTCAGCCCTTTCAAGATCCCTCTCACGGCCACGACGCTGGGCGAATCATCCGGCAGTTCGATCGTAGGCCTGCCCACGCGATCGTATTCGGCCACATTCTCGTCCGGCGGTATCACACCGAGCACCTCCATGCCCATCTCTCCTGCCTTCTGCTTCAGGGCCTCGACGCCCTCCCCCGCCCGGTTGATCACGAGGCCTGTTTCGTAAGGACCCGTGACACCGTGCTTCGATGCGATGTCCTTCAAATAGGCTGCGGTCTGGAGCCCCTTCAGGGTGGCGTCGGAGATCATGATGAGTTTGCTGATCGAGTCGATCACGCGCCGGTTGATTTGTTCAATCCCGGCCTCGCAGTCGATTAAGGTGATCTCGTACTGCTCGGTGAGGGACTCGATCCCGAACTTCAAGAGCTGGTTCAGGCCGCAATAGCAGCCCGGCCCCTCTGCGCGCCCCAGAACGAGCAGGCCCATGCCGTCGAGTTGGATCAGCACCTCGTCCCTGACTACGTCTCGTGTGTGTTTTTCGTTGAACTTTCTCTTCTCGGCCGGGTCCTCGATCAGCCGGGAGCGCATGTCCCCCACGGTTCTGGTTGGCTGCGCGCCCAGGGCATAGGTGAGGCTCACGGGCGGGTCCGCGTCCACGGCCAGCAGGTTCACGCCCTCGGCTGCGAGAATCTTTGCCAGAATCGCCGTGAAGGTCGTCTTGCCGACGCCCCCCTTTCCCGTAATGGCCAGCACCTCTCTCATCGAAGCCACTTTCTACGTCTGTTTGCGCTGCATTCGGAGGGCGAAGGTCTTCTCGTTCTGCGCATATTGCCGTATGGTCTGTGCTGCCTTTTCCGCGTTGCCTTTCTCGATGTAGCGGGCGGCCTTCAGGAAGAAGGTCGCGTTCTTTGTGAGATCGTCCACCCGTTGGGACAGGGTTGCGAACTGGGTGCGGCGAGTGGCGGGTTCCAGGTCCTCGAGGATCTGGTCAGCCAAGGCGTTGCGGCTTGCCCTTCGTATTGCGATGGCAAAGTCAAAGATGTAATCGTAGTACCCGGCAGGGTCCCCCTTTGACGCGCAGGCCTCGGCCCCCTTCACTGCCGTGCCGATCCTCTGCAGATCATCCCCATCGCGATTCTCCGCTGACTTTCCCGCCACAAGGGCGTAGAGTTCTGTCAGAACGTCATAGAGCGACTCGATGTCGACCGGAGACATTTCGGTCACTCTGGCCCCGCGGCGCGGCGTCAGCTCGATGAGCCGGGTCTTTTCGAGAATCCGCAGGGCCTCCCGGATCGGGCCCCGGCTGACTTGCATGGTTTCCGCCAGCTTCGCCTCGAGGATCCGCTCGCCGGGCGCCAGTTCCCCCCGGATGATCTGTACTCGGAGATAGCCCGCAATCTGTTCAGACAGATTCTTTGATACCTTGAATCCCTGCTCCGGCACGTCGGACGGCGCCTGCATGTTCTTCTCTCCCTCTTTGCGGATCTCTGGGGTTGAAGATTAGTCGATATGGGCCTGTGATGTCAAGTGTTGTTTGTTGACAATAGACCGAATCTGTTCTCCGGTCTTGGTACCCGGGAACCGGAAAGGACTTCGTTCCCGGTCCCGTGCCATTGGTTCTCTCCCTCAGCAACCCTCTAGAAACTTCCTCGACGAAATGCTATGTGGTGAGAGGACGGTCGTACAGCCCTCTCACATGCGCAGGAGGACGTCATGGTATACGACGACAAGCCCTGGTTGAAATCCTACGATGCAGGCGTGGACGGCGAGATCGAGATCCCGGACGTCTCGCTGAAGGACGCCCTCGTTTCCGCGTTTGAGGAATACGGTGATCGAGCCTCCATTCAGTACATGGGCATGACCATGAACTACAGAGAACTCCTCGAGCATTCAGGCCGTCTTGCCAGGGCACTGAAGGAAAAGGGCCTGGGCAAGGGCGACGTGGTGGCGATCGACATGCCGAACATCCCCCAGTACCTGATTGCGATTGTGGGTGCACTGCGGGCGGGGTGCGCCACGTCCGGTCTGTCGCCCCTCCTTATGCCGGGCGAAATGGTCTACCAGTTGAACGACTGCGGGGCCAAGGCCCTGGTGATCCTCGACATGCTGTTCGACGCCAAGTACGCGGGTGTGGCGGACGAGACGCCTGACGTAGGTCTGGTGCTCGTGGCCGGAGCCACGGACTGTCTGCCGCAGGTTACCGAGTACCCGGCAGGGAAGCCCCTGGAGGGAAAGGAAGTCAGGGCCTTCATCGATTTCCTCCAGGACCACCGGGATGACCCCCCGGAGGTCCGTTGCGGCAAGGATGACATATGCTACGTGCAGTACACGGGGGGCACGACCGGGCCTCCGAAAGGCGCGCTCCTGACGAACGGAAACCTGGTCGCAAACATATATCAGTTTGACCACTGGGTGAAGCCGGAACGGGGAAAGGAGGTCTTCCTCACAGGGTTCCCCATGTTCCACCAGGCCGGCCTGTACCTGGCAACCTGCATGATGGCCTGGGGCTGCAAGCAGGTTCTCATCCCGGACCCAAGGAATCTCGCGCACATCATCGGAGAGTGGAAGGCGCACCCACCGACGTTCGTAGGGAACGTTCCTTCCCTTGCCCTCATGCTGCTCGGTGAGGAGGAATTCAAGGGACTCGAGTTCTCTCAGCTCAAGGCGTGGGCCTCCGGGGCAGCGCCCTTCCCGGTGGACGCGGTCAAGGCGCTGGAGGCGGTGATCGGTGAAGGGAGGATGGTCGAGGTCTGGGGCATGACCGAGACGAGTCCGCTCATTACGGTGAACCCCTACCTCGGCAAGAAGAAGGTGGGCTCGGTGGGGCTGCCTTTTCCCAGCACCCGGCTCAGGGTCGTCGATTTGAACGACGGCGAAACGCAGGTCCCCCTCGGCGAAGAGGGGGAACTCATCTGCAGCGGTCCGCAGGTCATGAAGGGCTATCTCAACAAGCCTGATGAAACGAAGCACGCCTTGCGCGAGCACGACGGCGCCATCTGGATGCACACCGGCGATGTGGGCAAGTTGGACGAGGACGGGTATGTCTACGTGGTGGACCGGGCCAAGGACATGATCATCGTGGGCGGGTACAAGGTGTTCTCCTCCGAGGTGGAGGACAAGCTCTTCAAGCACCCGGCCATCGGCATGTGTGCCCTCATCGGGCTGCCCAACCCGGAGAGGCCGGACAGCGAGATCGTCAAGCTCGTGATCCAGAAGAGCGAGGTATACCAGGGAAAGTCGGACGAAGAGGTTGAGGCGGAACTCAGGGCCTTCTCGAAAGAGAACCTGGCTGCATACAAGGTGCCGAAGCTCTACGAGTTCGTGGAGGCGATCCCGCTCACCTCTGTGGGGAAGGTGGACAAGAAGGCGATGCGAAAGAAGACGTAAACATGTGTGAGTTCAATTAGATAGGTATCGATACTTCAAGTTCTGTATTATATAAAGAAGAGGGCCCCGCACTGGGGCCCTCGATACGGAAGGATCGGAATCCGAACCGAATTGGAGAGCCGGTATCAACCGGCCGATCGCGGGTAGTTCTGGATGACCTTGTGGCCTCCTGCGATCGCCAGGCTCTCGTTCGAGCCGTCCTCGATCAGCATCGCCTTGGCGTCCCGGAAGAGCTTCTCGATCAGGTACTCCTTGGTCAGGCCGTTTCCGCCGAAGAGCATGACCGCCTCGCAGCACACGTCGAACGCGCCCTGGGTTCCCTGGAGCTTCGCCGCGATGGAGTACTCCTCGGCAGGGGTTTCGGTGTTCCGGTTGTAGATGAAGGCGGCACGGCTGATCTGGCGGCTCACCTCGACCTGCTGGAACATGCGGAAGAGCTTCATCTTGATGTTCGGGTGGTCGACCAGCGGCTTTCCGCCCTGGACGCGCTCTTTCGCGTACTCCAGGGACTCCTCGAAGGCCGCCCGGGCAATCCCCGTTCCGAGCATGCCCATGAGAGCCGTCGTGGTCGAAAGTGTGAGCTCGACCATGGCCTCGTAAAGGTCGGTCCCGACCAGCATGTAGGATTTCGGGATCCGGACATTGTCGAAGAAGATCTCGCCCTGGTTCAGATCGCGCTGCCCGATCTTGTTCAAGGGCTCACCCTTGGACACCCCGGGAAGATCCAAGGGAACGATGGCAATGCCTCCGCCTGCCAAGCCCATGGAATTGTCGAGGGTACAGAACAGGGAGCAGTGGGTTGCAATGGTACCGGCCGAGACCCAGGAGGCCTTCTGGCCGTTGATCACCCACTCGTCCCCTTCCAGGCTCGCGCGGCACTGGGCCTTGATGCTCGGGTCGTGGAAGGCCGGGTGATGGGTCATGAGCGTGTCCGACCCGTGGTCCGGCTCGGTCACGCCCCAGCACCCGATGATGCTGGCATCCGTGCAGTCGCAGAAGGGGACGATAATGTTGTCCACAAGCTCTTGTTGCGGATTCAGGCAACTCATGAAGGCGGGGAAACAGGCCACGGTCAGGGCCACGGCCAGGCCCACGCTGCCCCACGCGAGTTCCTCCAGGACGATGGTCTGCTGCAACGAAGTGAGACCCATGCCGTAGGGTTCCGGGATCAGGAGCTTGTGGTAGCCCAGCTGGTAGCCTTGTCGCATAAAGTCCCAGAACGGGGATTCCGGGGCAATGACCTCCCTGGGCGACATCTCGTCGAGCTGCTTTGCAATCGGTCGCATCACCTCCCTGGCAAATTTGTGCGTGCTCTTCCTGAGGGCGATATCCTCTTCCGTGAGGTTGAGATCGAGATCCAGGAAATCCATGAGTGTGCCTCCTTTTCTTCCGGGTTATCTGCCGTATGAGCCTTCCATCAAAGTATTTGTTCGGGGACAACGACGAGGACGAGAAATAAATACCTGAACCCTGAACCCTACACAAAATCCTCGAGCTTGAACACGTTCTCCGCGTCTTCCCGGAATTCCTCTCTCAGGACTCGATCGAGGTTCTTCTCGGAGATCGTCTTCGGGATCGCATCGACCACCTGGAGGTACGATGGGACGGAGTTCTTCTCGAGACCTTCCAGAAACTGTTGAAAGACGGACTTCGCTTCGATCGCGCAGCCCGGTGCGGGCACGACTGCGGCCACGAGATCCACCTCCCCGGGCGCGCCCGAGGCGGCCGGGATGCCGTACACGCACACGTCCGTCACGTCGGGGTGGGTGGCGATCACGGACTCCACGTGCTCGGGCATGATGAAGTCCCCTGCCCGCCTGAGGCCCCCACCCTTGCGGTAGTCGAAGTACAACCACCCCTCTTCGTCCGTGTGGCACATGTCGCCGGAACGGAGCCATCCTCCGCGGGTCTTCTCTTCGGAGGCCTTCTTCTTGCCCAGGTACTCCACTTCCACCTCCTGGCCCACCATCCGGCTGACGAGCTCTCCGACCTCGTGAGGCGCACACTCCGTGTCGTCATCGCGGACCACGTTCATTTCCATGAGTCCTTCCAAGGCCTTCCCAAAGGATCCGACCGGACCCACGCCGACCGGGTTGTGGGCAAAGCCGCCTTCCACAGCGCCGTACCACTCGTGAATCCGGAGGTTGAATCGTTTTTCAAAGGATTCCCAGATCGCCAGCGGCGTTCCCGCGCTCAGGACGACCTTCACCGGGTTGTCCCCGTCATCCGGTTTGTCCGGCTCGCTGTAGATGCCCATCATCATGCCGCCCAGCAGGGAGAAGGTGGTGCACCCGTGTTTCCGGCAGATGTCCCAGATGCGGCTCTTCGTGAACCTCTGGCTGAAGACCGAAGGAATGGCAAGCAGGAGGGAGGGCATCATCGTCACGGCCTGGGCGTTCCCGTGGGTCAGGGACAGCCCGGTGTAGAGCTTGTCCTCCTGCGTGTACTGCCAGACCAACTGGGCGATCGTCGAGAAAGCTGCCATCCGAGAGCCCTTCATGACGACCCCCTTGGGATCGCCCGTGGTCCCCGAAGTGTAGATCACCTCAAAAGGCAGGTTCAGATCTTCGCTGGGCTGGTCGGGCGGTGGGACCTCGGGGCCTGCCAGGATCTCGTCCAGACCGGGATACTTGTCCGTTACGGGGACGTCCATCCCCTCCTTGTAGGCCACGCCGAGGACTTTCAGGTCCGGAATGCCCTGGATCACCTCGTCGACGCCCTCCATCAGCTCGCTCGTGAAGAGGATCCCCTTTGCCTTGGAGTCCCTGAGCACGTAGTCCAGCCTCGAGCCTTTGGTGCGGGGATCGATCACCACGGCCGCGGCACCCGTAACCGAGGCTGCGTAGAAGGCGTAGAGGAATTCCGGATGGTTCCTCATCTGAACGGCGAACCGGTCTCCCTTGCCGATCCCGGCCCGGAGCAGCTCCCGGGCGATCTTCCTGCCGGCGGTCACGATGTCCCGGTACGCCAGAACCTCGTCGGGGAAGCGTCCGTTTTCGAAGGTTGTGACCTCGAAATCCGGCATTCCCTCCACCTTGGCGTCGAGCTCGCAGGCAAAATGTCCGGCTACTTTCGGTTCATGATTGCTCATCGATTCTCACCTCCTTGACCGATCACGTTTTGAAGGCCTTTCCGGGAGACGCATGCGCCAAAGCGACGGTTGATTATACTTCGGCGACTCCTTCCAGACAACCCAGGCCCAAATGGCCCAATGGCCTGCAGCCAAGGGGAGGAGTGGCGCGGGGTATCGGGTGCGATCATCAGTTCAAAATTCGATTTGTGCAGGGCGACTTTGTAGGGGGAGCGGGAGACGGAGCCCAAGCAAATCGAATTTTGAACTGATGATCGCACGAAAAACGCCCCTGCCTCACCCAATTCCTTGGGATCGTGCAGGGGCGTCGTAGTCTCAAAGAGAAAGCCGGGGCTATTTACAGAGCTTCTGGAATCCGCCCAGGGAGAAGTCGTTCCTGTCGTGTTGCGCCAAATAGCGTGTCGAGTTCTTCGGGGCGGTGAGGACAAGAACGGAGGCGTGCTCGCTGCGGTCGTCAAAGGCCATCATGTTGGCCAGTCCCGAGGTCTGGTAACTCTTGTCTTCCGTCTGAAGGGCGTTCAATGCTTGCCACTCCACCTTCCAGTACGCGCCGGATCGATCGGAGATCACCTTGTACGTGGGTGTCCAGAGGCCCGCATCTACCCAGAGCTGCTGGGGCCCATAATTGTAATACTTATCCTTGGCGGAACACTCCAGAATGTATGTGGGTCGATTGATATACGTTATGCCGCTCGTGGGCCACCAGGGCGCCCCCTGCCACCCTTCCGTCTTATAGCCGTAGGTAATGGTCCGATCCTCGCTTTGGCTCACCCATTCGCCTACGTCGTTCTTTATGAGCTTAATAGGCGGCCCGGCGAGAAAAGGAACGAGCTGATCTTTCTTCTCGATGAGCTTCCAGTTGAAGGTTTGGATCTTGCCCCCATAGCCCCAGGCATCGTCCACGCAGAAATCAGAGCCCAGGAACGAATCGGACCGGTTCGCAGGGCTCATCCTGCGGACCCGCCGGATCGCGGGCACGTAAGCAAAGGTGCTGTCCAGCTTGTCGTTCCGATACCGCCAGAGCAGGATGTTCGTGCCCTTGATGTCGTAGGGCGCCAGGGCGATGATGAGGGAGTGCATCTCCACGTTTTCTGGGTTGGACTCCTCCCGGGCCGGTGGATACCCGTCCAGGAGATACGTCCAGTAGTCCATGATGATCTCGCGTTCGAAGCCCGTCTTGCGGCCCACCCAACTCACCTGAAAAGGGACCTGGATCGGCCCGACTGCGTAAGAGTAATAGTGCTTGTTGTACATAATCTTTTCGCCCGCGTGCGGGTCCTGGGGGTCGATCTCCGGGAAGGGCATACCATCGATGAATTCCGGAAGCTTCCCGGTCTTCAAATCGACGATCCCGCCTTCAGCGTCCACGTCGTACTTGCCCTTGTTGCTCTCCATGGATGCCTTGGCGGGCGGTGGCAGAAACTCATCCGGGTTGTAGGACAGTTCCCCTACGGTCATCGACCCTTCGCCCTAAGACGGGATCCGGTATGAGCCCCTGGGCCTGCTCGGCGTTGGTCTTGTCGATCACGGTTCCGACCGCCAACTCGGCGAAGGCGGGCGGATACGGGCATGATATAACCCAAAGGACTGCCAGGAAGGCAACTGCCAGAGGTGTCCGTCCTCTCATCTTGTTTTCTCCTTTGTCTAGCCGTGTGAGAGACTGTCCGCTTCTGAATCCGTTATTCAGACCCAAACATAATCTATTTTCTTGAACCATGCAACAATAAAATATGCAAAATCAACGCGTTGCGTCAATTGAATGAGTTATTCGCGCTTGCCGGCGCTTTTTAATGAACATCTTCCGCTCCCGAAGCGCCAGGAGTGCCTCAACGGCGCGGGACATGGAGCCGAAGGCCGCCACACCACGGTCGTGAAACTCGAGCAAGTGCTGGTCCGTAAAGGGCCCGTACAGGGAAAAGACCACCATCGGTTTTTGAGACTGCCGGTTCTTTGTGGCGATGATGTTCACGAGCCTGCTCGAGATACCCTCCGGCGCAAAAAAGGCCACCACCAGGATCGCATCCACCTCCGGAGCATACCTCAGGATGTCCAGGGCCTTCTCGTACGTCTCATCCGTGCACGCGGCAGTAAGATCAACGGGATTCTGGGGCGATGCGAAGGGCAAGAGCACGCCCCGTAGACGCTCGACCGTATCCGGGGTCAGGTCAGCGACCCGCAGACGTACGGGACCGGTCAAGGAATCCAATGAATCGGCCGCCATCACGCCGTATCCCCCCGCCGGTGTGATAATAGCGACACGATCACCCTCCATGGGGGGGCAGAGGGACAAGACCTTGCAGAAATCGCAGAACTGCTGGTCGTCCCGGACGTGATGAACACCGAACTGTCGCCACGTACCGTCGGCCACGCGCCCACTGCCCGCCAGGGCACCGGTGTGGGAGGACACCGCGTGTGCACCCGCAGCGGTACGACCCCCTCTGAGCATGACAACCGGTTTCTGAGCGCTGATCCTGTCCAGATTGCACAAGAACTCCCGGGCACGGGAAAAATCCTCGAGATAGAAACCCAGTACCCGGGTGCCCTCATCCCGGGAAAACCACTCTGCCAGTTCGATTTCGTTCACATCGCACTTATTCCCCAACCCTACGAAGGCACGGAGACCGAACCCTGAAGACGAAGCATATCCCAGTGCCTCCACCCCCACCGAACCGGATTGCGACACAACGGCGATCGAGCCTCCCGGCAGCAAGGAGCGGTCCCCATGCTCTACGAAGATCGTGTCGAGTCCCGTGTGGGGCACGAAGATGCCGAGCGTGTTGGGTCCCAGAAGTCGTGCACCCTTCTCCCTGGCCAGAGAAACCAGCCGCTGCTCTGCCTCTGCCCCTGAGGGTCCGGTTTCGCTGAAGCCCGAGGCCACGATGATAGCCGCCTTGACGCCCGCCTGCAGGGCGTCACACAGGGCCTCTTCGGAATGCCTGGCACTCACTGCGAGCACAGCCAGATCCGGAACTTCGGGAAACTCGCTTGCACTTCTGTACACGGGAAACCCGTCAACAGAATCCAGAGTGGGGTGAATCGCATAAACAGGACGCCCGTATCTTCGCAGCAAAGTGAAGATACGACCCCCGGGTTTGTCACTGTCGTTCGTGGCGCCGTAGACAACGATGGAACGAGGAGAGAAAAACGATTGCAGGGGGGGTCGATCCGTCGTCATGCTTCGTCCTCTTCGTGGTGTATTGCAGAAGACCGAGTGCCGGGGTCGATCGGGCGGAGTCTACATCATCTCCCCGTGCATTACCAGATCACGGAACCTCTACAAACCGAGACGTAAGCACCCATGGTGCTGGGGTGTGGGGTATCCGGCGCGAGCTCCTGTTCAAAATTTGGTTTGTGCCGGGCGACTTTGTAGGGGGCGAGGGAGACGGAGCCCAAGCAAACCGAATTTTGAACAGGAGCTCGCACTTGACCCGAACAGGGGAGTTGCAATATGTCTACCTTGGCAGCGAGAAACAGCCACCCACTTCTTCGCGAAAAGGAGGTTTACAACATGGACTACCGACTCAACCGAAAACAGGAGGCATTCCGGAAGAAATTCGTTACCTGGCTTGAGAAGAACCTTGCTCCGGGCTGGGACCCTTTCCGTTTCCGAAACTACGATTCCCCCGAGGCCTGGGGGGGCGCTTATCGTGATTTTCAAAAGCG
>RCNC010002262.1_pt1 | contig 12845 bp, 16 predicted proteins | sample 2041301 | NCBI WGS metagenome assembly RCNC01 (sample SAMN09708231, study PRJNA481090) | Marine sediment metagenome, whole genome shotgun sequencing project. | biome: marine sediment; feature: ocean; material: sediment; isolation source: Sewage treatment plant 13A marine sediment (STP13A) ... | reverse complement strand
AATGTCTCTGACAATGTCGTCTGGAAACGGTGCTTCTAAAATCGTTCCCCGTGGATAAACCCGCGCATCAGTCTTCAAACTGGTCCGGATACGGACCTTTTTGATTGTTTCAATATCCATATAAACCCCCTTACGACACAGCTGCACCAAGAGTCTCGAACATCGTGGCCGCATCGGTATATGCCACGGTCGTATTTGCCGCATCCAGATCAGTCGTTCCCGGATTAAATACACCGGAACTCAACGAAGCGGTCACAACTCCCATGGCAACTTTCGAAGCCGCGATCGCCGGGAGACCGGCAGCAGCCAGGACTGCCGAAGCATAACCCGTTGCATTCGCAGCCGCCGCAACAATTGAGATTGTCCCATCAGCAACGATTTCAAGGCGCCACGCCCCAAATAACGCCTGGGGAATATTATCACCGGAAAGGGCGGTACCGGCAGCCAACGCAGCCCGTCGGTACACCTTTCCGCCAATACCATAAGTAAACTCGATATTGGAAGCATTGGGGGCGGTTGAACCAATTGCAAGCCCTGGCATGGTGACAATGTAATTGCCCCTCAGTATCGACCGGGTATCATTGGTCGAAGCTTGCAAGGCATCAATAAAAGACTTGATCTCCTCCATGGCCTTTTGCATGACCGGAGACGGATAAGGCCCCCGAGTAATAATAGAACTATCCATAATAAAACCTCCTGTGGTTTAGCTTTTAGCCGGATAGCCTGGGTTTTTAAGACTCAGGCTATAGCCGATTTAGTCTGTCACCTTATACGAATAGATGGCATCCTCAAAATAAAGCACCGGCAGGCCTTTGTTGCGCACTCGCACAAAGCGACCATCAGGATCTTTCTTTTCCCACTGATCAACCTCGGTACCCCACTTATGCTCATTGCCAAACGGAGCTAGCATAAACTCCGCAATCGGCTGGCCTTCGACCTGGGAAGCAAACATGGTAAAATAATTGGTCGCCAAAAACTTCTTGGCCATGTAAACACCGTCTTCGATGGCCTTATAACTGCTGGACAGGGTCCCGGATGCCGTCACCGTACCAGCGGAATGGTCAACTGCCGTGATCGTCACCGACTCTTTGGACTTCGCTGAAATGTCTTCGACATACAACGTCCCACCAACTTCGTAATCAGTGGTGTTGTCCACATAAATCGTGTGCGGTCCGGCGCCGGCGGCCAAAGCCGACGTTAACCAGGAGCGGATCTGAAACATTTCATCGTAAAGAACCATATTCGGGATGTTGAGCAAGGAGCCCAAAACCGCTTCTGGTTTGGCAAACAAGTCGCCAGCACCATAGGCAGACTTTTTCAGCAACGTTTGGATCCCCGGATCTACCACCATGAGTTTTAAAACCTCAGAGGTAAACAACGCATGGGACACTTTGCCAACATTGGAGTTGGAAAGCGTAATATTGGCGTCCATGATATCCTCAATAATTTTAGGAGTATCTCCATCCCATTGCCGGGCGGATGCCAAGGTTACGATGTGGTCTGTCGGCAAACCATAATCAACGGTACGCTTATCCAGCTTGAAATCTTGGTAGCTGATCGAGCCGGTTTGCAACATTTTCATGGTCATCCATTCTTTACGACGATCACACCGATTGCGCAGCCGAGCCATTTGCTTAGCGACATACTTCATCGCAGACTGTAGCTCGATTTTGCTGCCGGGTTTTCTCATGTTGTTGAGAAAACTGGCCGCCAAAAACATTTTTTCTTGCCAAAAGGCAGCCATCGCCTCATGTTGTGAAATCCCGCCTGGTGCGGTTTGCGGTGCCGGGGCATCCTCTGCACTAAAGGGTGTCAATCCTCGGCTGCCGTGCTCGGCTTCCCATTCGATTTTTTCAGTAGGACTTTTGTCCTCTCCAAAAAGCTTCGTCAATATTAGACTGGGTGCGGCAGTGAACCGCTCGATCAGCTTTTGAAGCCTGCTCGTCCTTAACGCCGGTATATCTTTCATTTTCCGAATCCTCCATTAAATTAATTAAAAGTCAAATTCCGCGAAACATCGCTAAAAATTCTTACCGCATGATCATGTAGGGCGCACTCAAAACCCCGGACAGATCCGTCAAGGCTCCCGCGTCATAATTCGGGATCAGGCCATATTTGACCATGGCATTTGACAAAACCATGGAACCCTCCGCACCCTTGGCGTTTTCGCCGGTCCCGGTATCGTAACTGCCGGCCAAAAGACCCTGTGCCGTGGTAAACGGAGTGCTGGTATCCGTTTGGATAAACACAAATGCCCACTTGGCAATGTTCATGGCGGTCGTTACGTTGTTGGTCACTGTGACAATTGCCTGGGTGGCATAGGTAGTCCGATCAATAGCTGTGACCGCACCGAGATCTATCGCCGTAGCATCGCTGTCCACCGCGCCCAGGTGATCGCCGACTGCAAATTTATAACTATCGTCGATAGTCATGTAGCAAAGCAGATCGGCAGCCCCCTCCAAAAGGAGATAGGCCCCATAAAAATTGTTTGAAACCAGCTCTGCGGTCTGAATCGCGTAAGGAACAAACATCCCCTTACGACTCGTTGATTCTGTGATTTGGCCCATGATGCAGCCGGGCGGCAAAATACCGTAACCGGGCACAATCGAAATGGACCGCTGTAAAGAGTAATTAAGATCGCTTTCAAAAACTCGCTTCGGATCTAATTGCCCACTCCTTTGCAAGTAGGCCGTATCTCCAAGATATACCATTCGGCACCTCCAAAATAAGTTATAGGTTTTTGAATGAGGGCAACAAAAAAAAAGGGCAAATGTGATGGTGTGGACACCACACTGCCCTAACTTTTTCTTTTGCTGTCCTACCACTGGCCGGCGGTAGTTAGCCCAAATTTGCTATTATGCTGCTGCCGTCAATGCGATTTTATCACCAACAAGCTTCAGGTATTCATTGACAACCACGTCATCTTCTTCATCTTCTTTCGCAAGCTTGGCTGCATGCTGTTGAGCATCTTCCTTGCTTGAAAAAGAAGTTCCGAGAATTTCACTATTATCATTTTCGACGCCTTCCCATTCTGAGATTTCAGCGTCAACGGCTTCGGCGAACTTCGCCCGGTCCAACTTGCCGTCCGCAACAAATTTCGAGTAAACCACATGCTTTTTGATTTTGCTGAAACGTTCTTCTCGGATGGAACTGGCCGACAATTTGTCTTCCCAAATTTTATCAGCATCCGCCGCCAAATCTTTTTCAGTCCGCAGATCATCGGATTTCTCAAAAGACAAAAGCTTCTCATTTTGGGCTTCAATGGTCACACCCTGAGCTTTGACCAAATCTGAAAGTTTAGTGATCGCAACCAAAACTTTTTCATCAGGCTCGGCGGCTTTAAAACTGTTCTCGGCATCCGCTTTGCCCTTGGTTTCACCTTCTTTGACAACTTGCTCATAGATTTTGGGATATTTTTCTTTGAGTTCTAAGATGTCCATAACATCCTCCTCCTTGGTTAATTGTTTTTGGGAAATATTTTCTTCCCCACAAAAGATTTCGACTTCTTCCTTGTCGGAGAACACGGAAGATTCAGTTTGACGATCTACGCCAAACGTGCAAACAGATCCTTCAATAAAATCCCATGAGCGAAAAATAGTTCCTGGGCCTTTAAGCGTGATGCCATTTGCCTTTGCGACAGAACCCTCTGCCACTCTTTCAATATTTCTGGGCCGCACACGGGCACTGGCTTCAAACGGAAAGCCCTCGGCCGATACTTTGCGAAACTTCTCACTTTCTTCTGTCGAAACGAACACGACTCTGTCCGGATCAAAACGCAAGTTGTCATCACAAATGGGCTTGCCCTTGTGGTAACCGATTTTAAGACTCGTTATATGATCCTGTAAAATCGGATATTTTTTCTTTGGGAATCTGGCTCCGGACAAATCGAGAATCAAGTTGTCCCAATACCAATGTTCAAGCGCCCCACCACTGTATATCACCATATTCAATTTTGGGATTGCGTTCCCGTCAGCAGACAGATTAACTTCACCACTTCCCCCGGTTTGAAGCGTTAGGGCCCCTTTCGGAATTCTCATTTTTTTTCCCATGACACACCCTCCTACTTTAATTTGCAAACAACGGTTCCGGTTGTGTATCCTCCCTGTTTGACACCGATCCGGTAGGGCAGCTTATTCGGATCAACAATGGTCATTTCCTCTGCGGCCGCCGTCCATGTGTCTGCATCCACCCACGTCACCCCACTATCAAAACTCCGCTGTAGGGTTACGTTCGCTGTAAAGGTACCTGTAATGCTCACATTGTAGGCTCTTCCATAATTCGGAACCATTTCGGTGAAAAGTCCGCCCATATCTCCATCGATATAATCCTCGGTGGTATTGGCATCATCAAGATCGGTTGTCCCCGGAACAAACGCGCCATCGCTTTTACTGACAGACACGGTCCCCATCGAAACGTGATCGGCCGATACTGCGGGGATCCCGGCAACCGCCAGCGCTGCTGAACCGTATCCGGCAGCATTGCCCGCCGCTTCGACGACATCGATGGCCCCGTCAACCCCAATTTCAAGCCGCCAAGCACCATAATCACCTGAAGGAATATTATCACCGGTCAACGCCGTTCCCGCTGCCTCGGCCGCCCGAGAATACACCTTGCCGGCAATGGTGTAATGAAACGCCGCATTACTGACGTTCGGGGCGGTAGACCCAATCGCCAGGCCTGCGCCGGGAGCTTGCGCAACAGTCACCGAATTTGACGGCAACACCGATGTTTGGGTAAAATCAGTAATCACGGAGGCCTCCAGGACCTCAACAGAAGCCCCTGGAATTACAGAAACCGCGACCCCGGCACTATTGACTGTTTTGTACGATACAACCCCATCATTGCGATATGTCGGCATATTCTTTATCCTTTGTCATCGGTTTTTTTGGCAGTTGCAGATTTTTTGGGTTTGGGTTCGCTTTTTTTGGGTTCGCCTTCTTTTGTTTCCTGCAACGATTCGGCATCAACGGAATAAACTAAAGGCGGATATTTTTTATCCTCCGTTGCTTTTCTCAACCGCCCACGCCCGTAACCACCAAACCCAATTTTTCCCGCAGCCATTGATTGGGGGATTCCGACAGACTCCGACAACGGCCCATGTTTAACACCAGCCACGGCCCGGACCCGCGCTTCGAGGTCAATTGTTTCAGACGTCGGGTAATTGACTTGAATCAATCTTTCCGGTCGCCGCTTAATTTTCTTAAACATCGGCTCACCGTTTTTAAACGCATACGCTTCTTCAACCGGAAAGAATTCCGCGAATTTGCCCATTGCGTGTTTAAGAAAGAAAATATTACCCCAAAAATCATTGATATAAAATCTGTCAAAATAAGCGATTTCATCCGAAGTCCGGTCGCTCATCGGCCCGCGGGAAGCGTTGGCGCTGGCAAACGTGGAATTCAACGAGCCCTGCATAACATCCATCGGCTCATTAAGCCCTGAAGACGCCATTTGTAAGATGTCGGTATCCGACTCACTGATATTCGTTAGCTGCGGGTTTTTGGCATCAACTTTCATGCCCGGCGGCAACATTAGCCTGCTGCCAGGGACGATCGGGGCCATGATCCCCGTTTTAGCCCGATCAGCATCGCTCATCTGGAGCCAGCGCTTAAAGCTTTTGACATCTTCAAAAGAAAAAACCCAGGTATAAGCCCCCGAGCTTTTTTTATGGTCAATCTCATATTTTTTTAAATTTTCGTAATGATTCAACCAGATCAAAGTTGTTCGCAGATAACTAACCGTCCGCCGGGTACAAAACCCCCGGTCCCAAGCAATCACAAACCGGTTGTACCCACCTGTTTTGCGAAAGGCTTTTTTGCGGCTTCTGGACGATTGTTGTAACGACCGGCTGTAATCGACATGGCTTGTGGCATCAGACACCAGGGAGGGGAATCTGGCCACATAAATACTAGGGATTTGCTCAACGATTTGCCCACCCGGGTCATCGCTGATGTTATAAAAGATGGGCATTAACTTTTTTCTGGGGTGAAAAATTATGCCAGTATCATCATCGCCCTTGTTGCTGACATTCTCCGGGTCCAAAAAATCAATTTCTATAAACCCATCAGGATGGCAAGTCGCAATTAAAAAGAGCTCGCCCTCCACAAACGCCCGCGCAACATATTTCGGCCAATAATTATAGAGTCGATTCCGGGGATCCAGCTCAATTTGTTCTATTACTTCCTGGATTTCAGAGATTTCCGACGTCGTTTCAAAATCATACCCGCAGATACGACCGACCACACCCCGGACAGCGGTATTTGTTTGCGGATTGGCATTGAATTTTTCCCAACACTCGACTTGGAGCTCTTGACGGGATAAATTCGAAACAACACCGGTTTCACTGGAATTGCGGATAGGAGCGCCATCCGCGTCGACATTTGGGCTGGGATCAAAAACTTGCCAGGGCATGCTAAACTGTAGGTTACCGAGGTCTTCGTCGGATATGTTTAACAATTTTTCTGCGACTTCATCACTAAGATCATCCATATTGTCTCTTAAAAAAAACGGGCAAATACGATGGCGAGGACCCTCGCATTGCCCGCTTTTTCGCTGATTATGCCGAACTACGGCAGATGGCAGCCGTCATCCCGGTGGGTAGCATGCCGACCAGAATATTAAGAAATTTTTACGTGAAAAAGCCGTAAATGAATAATTTTAAGGTCAATTCTAACTAATTGTCAACCTAAAATTAAAAAAAAGCCCCAGACTGGAGGGGAAAGTTCCAGTCCGAGGCTTGAACAGAGAGGAAATAATTGGGACAAAAGCCTCTGAGAACCAAGGCGTAACAATGAAAGTCTAACTCGCAATTGACATTAAAGCAAGCTGTTTCTTAGTTTTTCCGGAGTTAATTCCGGCAGAGTAACCACCGGATCTAAAATAAATTTACGCAGTTGATTCAACTCCCGCCTCTTTTTCTTCCTCTTGGATTGACCAAAAAACGAATTGCCTCGCCTCATTTCGAGCAATTGTGACGTCAAAGCCCAATAAACAACCACATATTTTAAACAGGTTGCTTCTGGCCCATCGTTGCCCGTCTTTTCCATCAACTCGAGATTCATTTGCCGCGACCACTTTCCCCATTTCACATCAAACCTTGATATGCCGGCCGCTTTTGCTTTTTGATATTGGTGGTCAATTAAGTTCAGATATTCTATCGCGTCCATTCTACCAGGCCCCCACTAAATTTCTCGGTTGCAACATGGTTCCAAAATACACATCGCTTGAACGGGCCCGAAAATGTTCGGGTGTCATGCCCCGCCCTCCATGGATACCCCACGCCACAGCATAGACAAAATCATCCTGCACACCTTTTTTCAATTGTTTTTCGAGTGACCCAAACCACCCCTGCGCCCGGCCGTCTCCCGCATCGTGATCAAACTGCGTCATTTCTTCCCGAATGATTTCCTCACCCTTTGACCCAACAATCGCAGACGGTGACGTTTTAAATCGCCCGGTTGTCACAATACCATAGAATTCTGAAAATGCCATCAGCTGCAGGTTATAAGTCGGGTGCAATATTTCCGTGCCAATATCGTTTTCATTAAGCCAGGGCCCGATATCAAACAACCCGAACCGTTCGCCAGTCAGCGTATCGATCTCATATTCCATGTTCGCTTTTAATATTTCAGCCTTTAATCTTTCGATTGAATGATCCTCAATATCGCACACATACAATAGAAAATAAATATACGAAACCTGGGAGATAATCACTTCCGGATCCAAATTAAACAAATCATTGGTATCCGGCATCATAACCACCGCCGCGTTGGGATCACTCCGGCTGCCAGGTAACCCTTTGGCCGTTACCGTGAGAATCGTCCGGGCACCCGTCCGGGTTTTCATCGGGTCCGCCCGGTCAACGCCGGCTAAAATCGCCCAATCAGTATCAAACAAATCGCCTAAGACCTCCAACACCTCAACCGGCGCCATAGCCGGCGCACCTCTTTCGTTTAACCGATAATATTTTTCAACCGCCCTTAAACGATCATTGATAACTGCATGATGTGGCGCATGATTGTCGGGGATCAGGCCACCGCCACCGCCACCGCCTTGGCCATTTACCATTTTCCGGTCATTATCAAGCAGCTTGTTGCGCTGCCGGATCAGGCTGAGGATGCTCTCCTGATTTAAAAATCCATCATCTGCCCCAATATAATTGATCGCTTCAATCTCCTCGGGAGAAAAAACTTTTTCGACCCCCGCGGACCACACATTCATAAAATATCGCTCAAACCCGCCGAGATAAAATTTTATGCGGTATGCGTCCAGTTGCGACTGTGTCTGGTTGGGGTTCCAATAATCTTTGTAATACCCGGTTTTGCTGTGACGGTAACTGAAATAAACCGACTCGGTCCCACTTTCACCCTGGCGCTTAGTATCGTACAAATGATACAGCATGTGTGTCTTCGCGCTGACAGTCGAATCGATGATCCCCAAAGCATTTGGTACATTTCTGATCGAGCCATCGACCTGCTGAAAAAATTCCGGGTTTTTCATCTGAAATATTTCGGTAAATCCATACGCATCAATATTTGAAACAATACCACTGGCTGTCGAAATGGATTTTATAAAAGACGTCGCGTTCTGTTTGCGATCAGTCAACCGGATCTGTTTTTCCTGAATATTGCGCGTACCGACAACTCTCACCAGCTTCGGTGAATTTTCGATGATCTTCCGGATAATCGAAAACTGTACAAATTTTGTTTGGTCTTTTGAATTTGCGCACAAAACGATCTCGACATCTGGCCAACAAAAAAAGCGCCACATTAAAAGCAAGCAGACTAAATACGTCTTGCCCTCCCCCCGAGGCCAGCAAAGGATAATTGTCCGGTGGACAAATACATTATGCTCCATGCGCAAAGCTTCGCGCGCAATTACTTTGTGAGCATCCCACATATCCCGGTAACTGCGTCCAGTGCCGGGGTGTTTTTCTTCTGGTAAATCACCCAACGATACCCATTGTTTAACCGCAGCTCCAATCGGCGTAATTTCAATTCGAACGTTTTCATCCGCCCACTTGATGAAACCCTCACCACCGTTGCGATACTCTTTTATTTTTGTATCAACCGAGGCCATAATTATTCTTTCATCAAATCCATATAATCTTTATCGCCGTGCTGCTCCGCTTCCAATTCCTGTTCATCTTTCTTTTTTTCCGCTAACCGCTTCCCCGCTGAAGTAACCCTCTTTTTACGAACACGCGGACGACCGCCCTTCTTCTTGTTACCGGTCGCTAACGATATTAATTTAGAATACGTTTCCACCGCTTTAATGACAGATTGGCTATTTTCCACCGCGCCAGTGGCTTTCTGTTTTCTAATGATCCATTTAACGTACTTCTCGTATTCATACGCAATTGACATCAGCCCATCTTCTAAATCCCCTCTGCCGAATTCATGCGGTTCTTTTCTCCTGGGCGTCGGTGGCAATATTTTGGTTTTCTTCTGGCGGAAATGCTTTGTATCCGGATCTTTTTTCAAATCCAAAAATTTAAAAGGTGCCGGCCGTCGCCCCATTAGATCCCCGCCAATTCGTGCGCAATCATCGCCCGCTTTCCGATTCTATTCAGCCGCTGATATAGCCCGGAGTGGCTTATACCCAACACCTTAGCCGCCGCACTCCTGTTACCGCCCGTCACATTCATTGCCATTTCGATATACATAGCTTCAAACTGCTCCATGGCCGCCGGAAGTGTCAACATATCTGTTTGGTCTAAAATCTCGCACTCAATTTTCCTGTAATATCTTCCCCCCTGGTACCTCAACACCTCAAACGGCACATGCCGGCTGTGGATATATTTACCATCCCCTCTGACCCAAACACCCCCGTTAAAAAAATCGTCGTACTTTAAAATCTTAGGAGACAGATTGAAATGCAGACACTCTGCACACCTGATCTTCTTCTCCGCTAATAATTCGCACCATACCTGAAAAGCCGTCTCTTGCTCAGAAAGCCGAATGTTTTGCATTTATCTTCCTGCAGAAACAATTTTAGCCAAATCCGCAGCTGTCGCCACAGTCACCCCGGTCGACGCCTGCCGTATCTTTTCCCGAACCTTTTCATATAATTCACGCACCTGAAGCGGTGCACGGCACTCATACAAAAGATGCACCCTTTCCAACTTGATGCTCGCTGAAATAGACACAAATTCAGGCAAGATCGCCGGGACCACAGGATAAAGCGACTGTCGGCCATTCTCAGAACTGTACCAGCCCGGGTGCCTTAACTTAACCACCGCCTTCGTTTCCGATAAAATCTCGCCAACAATTATCGCCCGATTTATCAATCCAAACATCTTGATCTGCTCCACTACATTTCCTCCTTAAATTCCCTCCTAGTCGATTGGCACCGGACCCATGGAGCCTCCAACGATGGTTCCGCCTCAAATTGACCGCACCACTCTAACCCCGCCCCATTCTTAACAACCGCAACCGGGTTCAAGCGACACTCTCCGCGCGCAGGAGTCAGTTTACCAGACGGCGAGCAATCGCTTTTAAAAAAGAAAAAAAACCGACAAAATTTACAAGCTCTCATTAAGCCACCCCTTTCATAGCCCGAAATAAGGTTTCACGTGAAACATTTTTATATAAATTCAATTATTTAACCCAACCGGGGTACGATAAAAAATATCGGAGCAGGATTGCTCCCACTCCGACAATTTAGGCACATCGCTCAAACATCAACCCCCACCGGTTTCCGGTCGAGTGGTCTGAGCGCCTTTCATGATCTGCTGGAGAGCTGCGACCGCCGTACCTAACTCATCCACGGTACGGGCCAGATCGGCTTCGGCCACTTTCTTGGTGCCAACAGCTTCGGACACATCCACACCGGCACGGGGCAGAATGGCCTCGGCCAGAAACGCCTGGCTAATCAGGTTCAGAGAATGTTGATTGGAGGCTGCATTCAGTGCGGCCAGGGAACCCGCTTGAGCGATACCCGAAGCTACTGAATTGGCGATTACCTTGAAATTGCTATTCGCAACATCAGATACAATTGTTTCATCTAAAGGCATTTCATTACTCCTTCTTCTGCATATTTGCGACGCTGCGGTGACTTTCGTCAATAATCTTCTGCACTTGTTCTGTATGACTCTTCATAAGTTCTTCTAAATCAGACCGGTACGTTTTAACTGTCTTCATCAAAGCCTCATTATGAGTCGTGATCATCACATCTACAGCATCTTGGTACTTCTGCATGAAATCATTTGTCATCATTTCATTCCTCCTGCCAATTTTTAGGGTTCGACAATCTTCTACCCGCAGGTCATAAGCATCACCTCCTTACTTTTTTAAATCATGTGTAAGCCTTTTGAGCAACTTGACAACTATTTCCAACAGAGGTCCGACGGACTGCCAGATGCTTATGACCTCAAGATACCGCCGTCTGTCGGGGCATCTGGCGCAGCAAAATCCAGCGGTGCATCCGATATCACCAAAAAGCTGGACTCGTTGCCGGCATCGTCAACTGAACAAATGCCTAAATTGTACGTCCCGTCATTTGTCATCATCCCAGGTAACGCAGCCAAATTCACCTTGCATTTATTCGCCTGATCAACAACCGGCTTGCCCAGATCAAATACCAAAGCATCTTTGACACTGCCATCCGCTTCACGCACCATCGCTTGCGGACACGGCACCATATACATCTTATAACCTTTGATCTCCGCAGTCTCATGACCCGGGACCGCGTTCCACCATAAATCCGTTTTCATCACATATGACATTTTCGACTCCTCACAATTTTATTTTACGCCACCACCACCAGGCGCAGCAGGATAAGAATAAAGCCACCACACACGGATTACTCCATTTACAATGGGACCATTTCCCAACTCAACCGATTTTGCCCAGTCTGAACACAGATCATCCGGCGCACTTTGCTTACACGCCCTGATCCATCCTTCATAATGCCCACCACGAGGCATCTTAAACGTCAACTGGAGCGTTGTGATTTTTTTCATCTCGGGCAACTGGATTTCCTGCTCATGCTCATAGTGATACAGCTTGGCCTCATACCATTCAGCATTTTGTGAAGCATCCCAAGCCACCGTCACCTGTTCACCAACATCAAGCAAATACAAATAACGGTCTACCTCCACCACAGCATAAGCATTGCCAACAACAAATAAAATTGCCCACAACCATGCTATTATTAACCTTTTAACCATTACAACCTTCCTTGTTGTGCCCCCAGGTTTACCTCCGCCACCTACTCAAATTCTAAAAAGGCGGCCGCTCCTGCGGAATCACCATGCCATGCTCCGCCTTCCAACGCCGCCGAGTGACCCCATCCAAAAGACACAAACCCTTTGCCTGGCCAACAGCAAGCACCCCGCAATGCGCCCGACCATTATGAAACGCCGCACAATATTCACAATATTTGCGCTTTTTCGCCTCGCCCCTCGTAATAGCGGATGTAAAAAAGGAATCGCTCACACCCCTATTGCGCGGGACACCTCGGCTTGGAACCCTGGCTCTTGTCATAAATCCTCGGTTCACCATTTTTACGCAAGAAATGAAGGACACCCGTGTTGCTCATCCCACAAATCTCGCCGGTTCTCAAAGCACTTTTGGTCTTGCGGTATGTTTCAATAATAAATTGGGCAATCGACTCGTATCCGTTCGCCCGAGCCCTGGCCAAACGATCCCGCCTGAAATGATAACGGGTCATTAAATCGATGTTCTGATAATTGTGCCTGGGCGCCCTGACATTCGTTAACACCCGCACACCCTTGGCAGTGCCCATGTCCCTATCTTCAGCCGACATCAAATGGCCATATTTACCATTTTCCATTTTTATTTCCCCTATTTCGACCCCACCCTCACACCAACAATAACCCCAAG
>RCNC010002260.1_pt1 | contig 12848 bp, 10 predicted proteins | sample 2041301 | NCBI WGS metagenome assembly RCNC01 (sample SAMN09708231, study PRJNA481090) | Marine sediment metagenome, whole genome shotgun sequencing project. | biome: marine sediment; feature: ocean; material: sediment; isolation source: Sewage treatment plant 13A marine sediment (STP13A) ... | reverse complement strand
TGGGCGGGTTGAGCGAGGCATCGTGACAACTCTGGCAAATTGCAAAAGCCGCCTCGCCCTGAACCGCCAATTCTGACAATGACGCTTGATCTTCTTGTGCGTATAGCAGTGAACTGTCAATCAACAATGAAGACAGCACCCAACAGCCAATATTTTTTCTATACACAGTGAATTCCTTGTTCGTAACAGTGACATTGTGACTCACAGTGGAGCCAGATAACAGATGGATCGGTAGTCCCCTCATTTTTGACCGCAGTACCGTTAAGTTCTAAGTACACTTCAGAAACGCCCCTAAAGATGCCCGTGGGACAACACGGGCACTACCCAGTAACGCACACTGGCGGACTCACACACCGGTCGCAGGCTGGCAAGAAGGGCGGGCGCCTGCTCCGGCGTATGCATCACCTCAAACTCGAAGAACTCGCGAAAACCTTCTACTTGTTCACGCAAGTCGTACTGGCTGTGTTCCTTGCTGTAGCCGGCAATGGTTTCCATATTGAAGCCCGACACCCCATCGCAGGTCATCAACACATCAATGACATCGTCCCTGATCTGTGAGGGCACCATCATCACCAGTAGTTGCTGCTCATACACGTGATTTTTTCTCCATGTGATAGTAAAACAGCGGCAGCAGGTACAGTGTGGTTACGGTGGAACTGAGTAGGCCGCCGATAACGACAATTGCCAGCGGCTTTTGTATTTCCGCACCCGGGCCACTGGCGAAAGCCAGAGGCAATAGTCCGAACATGGCTGTGGTAGCGGTCATGAGAATCGGCCTCAGGCGACGCACCGCGCCGTGAACAATGCGCTGAGAGAGATCCCTGACGGTCAATCGCGTTTGTTCAAAGTAACTGATCATCACCACCCCGTTGAGAACGGCCATACCGAGCAGGGCAATCAGTCCGACAGAGGCGGGCACCGACAGATATTCCCCACTGAGAAACAGTGCGATGATTCCGCCCATAATGGCGAAAGGAATATTCGCCAGGATCAGCACTGCCTTTGCCATGGAACCAAATGTGGTAAACAGGATAATCATAATCAACAGAAGCGCCGCCGGCACCACCATCATCAGGTTACGGGTGGCGCGCTTCTGGTTTTCAAATTCGCCGCCGAACTCGATACTGTAGCCGGTGGGCAATATCAGTTGTTCGCGGATAAGCACATCGAGTTCCTCCACAAACCCGACGATGTCCCTGCCAATGACATTACTGGTTACAACGGCGAAGCGGTTACCCTTTTCACGCTCTATCAGTAACGGTCCCTGCTTGAATGTGATACTTGCCAGCTCACCCAATGGTGCCTGCTCTCCATTGGGCAGGACCAGAATTTTCTGTCGCAGGGCATTGATTGTATCCAGGCCGCCCTGCCCCGCTGCCAACATCACAGGGGTGCGCTTTCTACCCTCGATGATCTCGGAAACCTGAACTCCCTCTAACTGCGATTTTACATAGCGGGAGAACGCGGCGGTGGACATTCCAAATTGCTGGGCCACTTCCGTGTGCAGGTCCACTGCCAGAAATTTACCCCCCTCTATGAAAGAGGCCTGTACATCAACACTGCCCGCGGTAGCGCGGGTCAGCGCCGCAACCTGATCAGCCAGCTGCGCCAGGACAGCGATATCATTACCAAACACTTTGATGGATAAATCACCACTACTGCCGGTTAACATCTCTGAAATACGCATCTGTATCGGCTGCGTAAAGCCAAAATTGATACCCGGGTACTCCAGAAGTATCTGCCGAATATCATCAATCAAAGCCTCTTTACTATCGAAACGCCACTCGGAGACTGGCTGCAACTCCATGAAAATATCCGTTTCATTAAGGCTCATCGGATCCAGGCCTATTTCATCGGAGCCGGTACGCGCTACGATCTGCTTGATCTCCGGCACCCTGGCCAATAGCGCCAGCTCTATTTGCTCGTCCAGCGCCACCGAGGCCGCCAGTGAAATACTGGGCGACTTCTCCAACTGCACAATGATATCGCCCTCGTCCAGCACCGGCATAAAGGTCTTTCCAATGATAACGAACAATCCCCCGCTGACCACCAGTAGTGTGATAAATACGCCCAGCAGGGCAGCTGGTCGTCGCATGATTACCCCCAGGCTGATCTCGTACCGGGACTGTAACCATCCAACCCATCGAGGAACATTCGCCGCTTCTTCCTTCAACAACAGCGATGCGATGATAGGTACTATGGTCAGGGAAAGCAGCAGAGCGGAAAACATGGCAAACACGATGGTCACCGCCACTGGCGTGAACAACTTCCCCTCCAGCCCGGTAAGTGTCAACAGGGGAGAGAATACAATGAGGACGATCGCCGTCCCCGACACCACCGGAACCGCCACATCCTTGCAGGCGCGATAAATCAGGTGCAGTCGGGGCAGGCCCTTTTTACCCGACAACTGGGTAACAATGTTTTCCACTACCACGACTGAGGAGTCGACAATCATGCCAATCGCGATCACCAGCCCCCCCAGGCTCATCAGGTTGGCCGACAGGCCGAAAACTGACATCAGGTAACAAGTCGCCAGGGCCGCCAGTGGCAGCGACAGGGAGACGGCAACGGCGGCGCGGATATTGCCCAGAAACAAGGCCAGTAACAGTACGACAATGGCAATAGCCTGGAACAGTGCATTGGATATAGTGCTGATGGCGGTGTCGATTAGCGTCGCCCTGTCGTAAAACACATTGACCACGGTACCTGCTGGTAAGGTCGGTTCCAGTTCCGCCAGTTTACGTTTAACACCGGCAACCACCTGTGCGGTATTGCTGTTTTTCAATGCGATGATCAACGCTTCGGTCGTTTCAACGCCATCGCGGGTGACGGCGCCATAGCGTGCCAGGTGACCGATGGCGACCTCAGCCACATCGGCTAACCTGTAAATCTCCCTGCCATCAACCCGTATCACCAGATTTGCCAGCTCCTCCAGGTCAGCAATCCGGCCCTCGGCACGCACAATCAGCGTGTCGTTGCCCTGTACCAGTCGACCTACCCCCAGATTGAGGTTGTTGTCGCTGATCGCCGCCTCTAGCTGCGACAGACTGATACCGGCCCTGGCCAGTAGCGCAGCGCGGGGAGTTACCTGGTAGGTTTTGGCGTAACCGCCAAGCACATTGACATCGGCAACGCCCGCCACTGTGCGCAAGGCGGGTCGGATCAGCCAGTCCAGCAACTGGCGCCGTTCCATCAGCGACAACGCCGGATTTTCAATGGTAAACATGAACATCTCGCTGAGGGGGGTACTCATGGGTGCCACCCCGCCACTGACACCAGCGGGGAGACTGTCCCGTATATTGGCCAGGCGCTCACTCACCTGCTGCCGGGCCCAGTAGATGTCCGTGCCTTCGCGAAAATCCAGCGTGATATCGGTAATCGCGTACTTGGTGGTGGAGCGCAACATGGCCTGGTCAGGAATACCCAGCAACTCGGTCTCAAGTCGCTGCGTAACCTGCTGCTCGACCTCTTCAGCCGTCATACCCGGCGCCTTGAGAATGACTTTTACCTGGGTGGGCGAAATATCGGGGAAAGCATCCACTGGCAACTGTAGCCATGCCCGGCCACCCAGTACGATTACCACCAGGGCGAGAATACACACAAACAGGCGCTGGGTGAGGGAAAAGCGAATCAGCCTGTGCAGCACTTACTCGCCCCCCAGGCCAAGCAGCAGGCCCTGCACAGCACTGACGGAAGAAACAAGAATTTCCCGCCCACCCAGTGGTTCATCGCTCAGCAGCAGGTAGTCATCACCTTCCGAGCCCAACAGTGTCACCGCAACCGGCAGCAGTGACTGTCCCTGTTTCACCATCACATGGCTGCCCTCCCCCCACTGGAATACTGAGTTTTGGGTCACCCGATAAGCCCTGGCGCGCAGCAGCGGCGTTACCAGTAGCTGTTGGCCGGGTATCAGTTGACACTCCGGCTTTACCGGCTCGGTCCACGCGCTGACAAAAAAGCCCTTGGCCATACCACCCACCTGTTCTACAGCCAGCTGGCATTGATCCGTCTGGAGATAGGCTATGTCCGCGCGCAGGGCATTGGGCAGGGCCACTTCCAGGCGTACAGACTTCTGCGGTATGAAGCGTGCAATACTCTCGCCGGCCTCGATGGCGCCATGGTTGGCATCGTAATCAATCAGGCCGGCAAGGGGTGCCACCAGGGTAAGTGCATCGGGGTCCTGTGTATCGCTGCGCACCAGCTCATAAAAATGGCGCAGGTGTTCATACTCCAGTTGCGCGGCGTAATATTTTTCGCTGACCTCGATCCACTGACTCTCCCTGATCGCCTTGCGTTCATACAGCGCTTTATTGCTGTTGAAACGTCGCCGGGTGGCCTCCAGCATTTTCTTACTGGCTTCGTACTGGATCTGGAAGTGATGCATCTCCGGGCCGCGCAGTATGGCAAAGGGCTGTCCCTGGGCGACGGCCGCGCCAACTTCAACCCGGTAATCGATTTGCTGAACCCGGCCTGGTGCAACCAGGGAGAAAGCGTCCCCGCTCCTGAAACTCACCTGCGCCGAGAGCGGCTGGGCAGGATAGACCTCCACAGTCTCGGCCTGCGCAAAACTCAGCTGCAGGGAGCCCAGGGCAGCGATATCCACTTCCTGCGCCACTGCCGGGATTGCCAGTAGGCACCACAGGGGCCAGCGTAGTAATTTGTCAATCATAATGGTATTCCGGCTGCCTGCCTGAGCATGGCGTTATTCTGGTTGATGAGCAGCTGGTTGGTATGCGCTGCGGCACGGGTATCAATGGCTTCCAGCATGCGTCTCAGGGCGATATCCTGGCCGATTTCGTTACTCTCCAGCAGATCGGCCAGCTGTTCCCTGATGCGGGTGGAAAGGCGGCTGGAGCGGGCCAACAACGCCTGTTTATTGCGCAGGGTCTGTGACTCCCCGGACATCAGCTGCCAGCGGCTGTGCAGCTCATTGGACAAGCGTTCGCTGGCCAGGTTGTATCGCCGGTATGCCGTTTGCCACTCGCTGTTGCCCGCCTGGCTCTGCATCTTGATGAACGACAGGGGCATTTCCACGGCAAGGCCATACTGATCCTCGTCATAATCACCCGCACTCAGGTTCTTGGCATTGATAGACACCTGCCAGTCCGCAGCCAGGCTACTGCCTGCCAGCAGCAACTGTCGCTGCTGCTCGTTGGCGGCATCCAGTGCCAGCATCTTCGGATGCTGGCCCACGCTAAAATCATCCGGGTCAATCGGCGGCTCTTCAATTAGCTCCGGCAGACTCCCCAGTCCGGTGATCTGGCGGTAACGCAGCTGCCATTGCCGCCGCTCCTGCTGGTATTCCTGCTGCTTGATCTCAGCATCCACTATCTCTTTTTGCACCAGCAGCAGGGCATAGGCTGAGCTGGCATTGGCCGCCAGTAACGCCTGCTGACGCTGTTCCATTTGCTGCAGCAACTGCTTCTTTTCCAGCGCAAACCGGCTGCGGGCATCCGCTATCCGACAGGACCACAGGGCCTCGCGGATCAGGCCGGAGAAATACAATTCCCGCTGCAAGCGATTGAGTTCATCCATCTGGGCAGACAGGCTCAGCAGCGCCTTGTCCGCATCGCGTCGCCGAGCAGACTTTATGGGCAAATTCAGGCTTACTTCTGTCTCATCGATGCCATCGCGCTCGTTGCTCTCCAGGTAACTGACGCCCAGGCTGGGCAAACCCGCGAGCCAGGCAGAAGCCTGGTATTGCGGTGAGCCCGCAGCCTCTGGAGCTACGGAGTCACGCTGTAGCGCGACCTGCAGGACCTCCTGCAGCGACAATTGAGAAACGGACTGGGCCAGGGAAAACTGGGCCAACAGCGGGCTGAGGAGCAGCACCACCACGGTGCGTACGAGGGGATTCATATGGGCAAACCAATGTTTCTTCCAATGGCGCGCTATCATAGGCAAAATGACTCCCCGCACATCGGACAAATGTATAATCGGCGCCTATGGTACACATGCCCCATAAGCGCTAGCCAGTTGTTTTAATGGAATAAAATGAAAGACCTCGCGATCGCCGCTACCCTCGGTATAATTATGCTGCTCAATCTGGCCGACGTGGTGACTGACATCAGCCTGGGCGTTCCCCGCTGGCATATCGTGGAGGAAAGCATCATCGTACTGGTCGCCGCGCTCGGTATGCTCTACCTGATTGTCGAAATGCGGCGGCGTACCCGGCAATTGGATCACCTGAAACAAACCCTGTCCACCTCTGATCAGCAGCTGGCACACATCACTAATGAAATGCGCAGCGCGCGCAGGGAATACGGTGAGGTGATTCACCAGCAGTTCGATGAGTGGCAACTTACAGGGAGTGAGCAGCAGGTGGCGATGCTACTGCTGAAGGGCTTGAGCTTCAAAGAGATTTCTGCGGTGCGCAATACCAAGGAAAAGACCGTTCGCCAGCAGGCCTCGACCATCTACGCGAAATCAGGCGTGGATGGACGCCACACCTTTTCGGCGTGGTTTCTCGAAGACTTTATAGTGGATCCCATGGTCGCGGCCTCCGTTACAGACCCGGTCAATTAATCGTCGATTACCACGCAGTCGCTGCCCTTAAATTCCCCTGGCCGAGAAAGTATCGCAGGCCTCGAAATCACCGGTGGTGAAGCCCTTGTTGAACCACGTTACGCGTTGCGCCGAGGTGCCATGGGTAAAGCTGTCTGGCACCACCTGGCGTCCGGCGTCACGTTGCAGGCGATCGTCGCCGATCGCTGTCGCCGCCTGTAACGCTTCCTCCAGGTCGCCGGGGTCCAGCAATTTCCGATCGATGTTCGCCGCATAGCCCCACAGGCCCGCAAAGCAGTCAGCCTGCAGCTCCTGGCGTACTGAGAGCTCATTGACTTCCGCCTCACTGCGCCCTTTACCCGCGGAGCGCACCTTGGAGCTGATGCCCAGCAGTGTCTGCACGTGATGCCCTACCTCGTGGGCGATGACATAGGCCTGGGCGAAATCGCCAGGGGCGCCGTGGCGCACTTTCAGGTCGTGGAAAAAGGACAGGTCGATATAGAGTTGCTGGTCTCCGGGGCAGTAGAACGGACCGACGGCAGCAGTGGCGCTGCCACAGGCCGAGTTGACCCGCCCAGTGAACAACACCAGTGTTGGCTCCTTGTACTGCCCGCCTAATTGGCTGAATATGCCGTGCCAGGTATCTTCCGTATCCGCCAGCACAACCGCTACAAATTCCGCCATTTCCTGATCGGCTTCGCTCAGCTGTGCGGGTTGCTGGGCAACCTGCCCTCCACCCCCCGACGTAAACAGGGACAGCACATCAACACCCAGCATACGGCCGCCAAATATAGCCAGTACGCCCACTACCAGGATGATTCGCCCGACTTTTGTGCGTATCAGCGCCGGTAATAGCCGCAAAGCCAGGGGCGCAACCCCCGCCGCCCGATAACCTGCGCTCTGCCCGCGCCGGTCCTCTACGTTGCCACTTTTCCTGCCACCTTTCCAACGCATTGCATTTTCCTGTCGAATACATCTTTGACCTTGATTATACTCTGCTCTTTCCCGGACAACAGTCCCCACGCAAGGATAATCAAATAATGACCGACGGCATTCTCATTGGCGGCTCTGACGCTGGCAAGATATTCCTGAACCCACGCTACGCCAACCGGCATGGCCTGGTGGCAGGCGCTACCGGCACCGGCAAGACGGTCACCCTGCAATGCCTGGCAGAGGGATTTTCCGACCTGGGCATTCCTGTCTTCCTGGCGGACGTGAAAGGTGACATTTCCGGTATGAGCCAGCCGGGCAAGCCACACCCGAAAGTGGATGAAAGGGTGCAGAAAATTGGTATCGAAAACTACAGACAGCGCGGCTATCCCGTGGCTTTCTGGGACCTCTTCGGCAAAAAAGGCACACCGGTTCGCACTACCATCTCGGAAATGGGCCCCCAGTTGATCTCACGCCTGCTAGATCTCAACGAGACCCAGGAAAGTATCATTATGCTGGTGTTCGATTTTGCCGATAAGGAGGGCATGCTACTGGTCGACCTGCCGGATTTGCGCACCACCCTGGAGTACCTGGGCAACAACAGCAAAGAGCTGGGAACCGGGTTCGGCGTCTCCAAAGCCTCCGTCAACGCCATCCTGCGCCGACTTCTGATGCTCGAGCGGGAGGGTGGCAATAAATTCTTCGGTGAGCCGGCGCTGGAACTGGACGACTTTATGCAAAAAAGCCGGGACGGCCGTGGCATCATCAATATCCTGGCGGCTGACCAGCTGATTATGAATCCCCGCGTTTACTCCACTTTCCTGCTCTGGCTGCTCTCGGAATTGTTTGAAAACCTGCCGGAACTGGGCGACCCGGAACAACCGATCATGGTGTTTTTCTTCGACGAGGCTCATCTACTGTTTCGCGATGCACCCAAGGCCCTGCTGGAAAAAATCGAGCAGGTGGTGCGTCTCATTCGCTCCAAGGGTGTCGGCATTTACTTTATTTCCCAGAGTCCCAGTGACATTCCCGACAGCGTGCTGGGCCAGCTGGGCAACCGGGTACAACACGCCCTGCGAGCTTACACACCAAAAGAACAGAAAGCGGTCAGGGTAGCGGCACAATCGTTCAGGACCAACCCTGAACTGGACACCGTCACCGTTATTACTGAGCTGGGCGTCGGGGAAGCGCTGGTTTCAACCCTGCAGGAAAAAGGTATCCCTGCCCCTGTGCAACGGGTACTGGTGCGCCCGCCCCATTCACGGATGGGCAAAGCCACCATGGCAGAACGCAAGGCGATACTGGCGAAGGACATCAACCAGAAACGCTATGTCGAAACCCTGGACCCCCGCTCTGCCCACGAGGTACTTTTGGAACGCACGGCCGCCCGCCAAAAGAAGGAGCAGGAAGCGGAGCTGGCCGCACGCGCGACCAAGGAAAAGAGCAAGCCCAAGGCCAAGGGCCGCAGTCGCGAAAGCGCCGGTGAAGCATTTCTCAAGAGCATGGCCAGGGCGGCGGGCAGCAACCTGGGACGTAAACTGTTTCGGGGCATACTTGGCTCCCTGTTGAAGTGAACTAAGTGTTGAAGTGAACTCAGTGTTGAAGTGAGAACTGTGGCTCAGGAAGGCCGCAGGCGCTGTATCAAGCTGACTAGCCCCAGCACCACGGCACCGGCCAGCATGCCGATGGCCACGCCAGCCAGGGTGGGTGTCAGCGCACCCAGCAGCGGGCCGACCAGCGCAATCTCATCAATCCGCGTAGCGAGTACCTTGATCGCTTCGTCCAGTGCATGAAAGCCGTGCACGATAATACCGCCTCCCACCATGAACATGGCGATGGTGCCAACCACCGCCAGCGCCTTCATCAACCAGGGCGCGAAGCTCAACAGGCGAGCACCAAACCAGTGCTGTAGCCGCAGCCACGCTCCCTCCCCTTCTCGCTGCATCAGGTACAGGCCGGCGTCGTCAAGCTTCACAATGCCCGCCACCAGGCCATACACACCCACCGTCATGACAAGCGCGATGCTGCACAACACCAGTACCTGGGTGGTAAAGTTCATGTCGGCGACAATACCCAGGGTAAGTACAATGATTTCCGCCGAAAGGATAAAGTCCGTGCGCACCGCACCCTTGATCTTCTCTTTTTCGTATTGCACCAGGTCTACTGACGGGTCCATCAGCTGTTCGATGAGCTCCTCGTGCTCCGCCTCCTCCTCTGCCTTGTGCAGGAATTCATGGGCGATCTTTTCAAAGCCCTCATAGCACAGGAACAGCCCTCCCAACATCAGCAGGGGTGTAATCAACCAGGGAGCAACGGTAGAAATCCCCAAGGCTGCCGGCACCAGGATGCACTTGTTGCGCAGGGATCCCTTGGCGACCGCCCAAACCACGGGCAACTCCCGGTCAGGATCCACGCCGGTGACTTTCTCGGCGTTGACCGCCAGGTCATCACCCAGCACGCCCGCGGTTTTCTTGGCCGCCACCTTGGTCATCAGCGCCACGTCATCGAGGACCGCAGCGATATCGTCCAGCAGTAGCAGCAAACTGCTTCCAGCCATAGGTTTAGCCTGGCGTTTGAGGGTGGCTGTTAGCCAAAGTGGCAAAAGCAGATTTTGTTGCCGTCAGGGTCGCGGAAGTAGCCGCCATAGAAACCGTCCATACGGCTTCCCGCTGCTCCCTCGTCGGTGCCGCCCATAGACAGGGCCTTGGCGTGCAGCTTGTCTACCATTTCAGTGGAGCCGGCAGCAATTGCGATCATGTTGCCATTGCCCGGGTTGGGCGCCTCTTCATTATAGGGTGTGCAAATGGCAAGCATCGGACCTCCAGCGGGGGTACCCATGGCAACGAGACGACCCAAATCCATAAAAACCGCCAGTTCCAGGTCTTCCAGCAGCGACAGGTAAAAGGCTTTGGCTTTCTCAATATCCGATACACCTATTGTGGTATATGCAATCATGGTATTTCTCCTTTCAGGCCGGCCACCAAAACGGGGCCTGCTGCAGTAATAAAATGTCGTTGAAAATGACATTCACAAACGGCCTGAGAGTGTACACCAGCAAACACCAGAAGTAACAAGGCCTTCAGGTTTTGGGCACGCGCCGGCGCCTGGCGGGCTGGTTCATGCGCGACTTGGGATAGCGCGGCAACTTACCGGTGGAGAGGTAGCGGTGAATACTCTCCTGGGAGCGTATCTTCGCGGCTTTTGGCCGGCTTTTTACGTAGGCGTTGGACTGATTCTTGTCCAGTTCGCGCGCGCGCACATTATCGTGCCACTGCTGGTCCAGCGTATCCTGGATCATACGCTGGGCATCTTCATCAAATATCGGACAGAGCACTTCCACCCGATAATCCAGGTTACGCGTCATCAGGTCGGCTGAACCGATGATGTAGCGCGGCTTACCGCGGTTGTAAAACACATAGACCCTGGGATGTTCCAGGTAGCGATCCACAATACTGATAGCCTGGATATTGTCGGACATCCCCTTGACGCCGGGCAGCAGCGAGCACATCCCCCGCACTATGAGACGAATCTCCACACCAGCGTGGCTGGCCTCATAGAGTTTGAGCACCATCTCCTTATCCACCAGGTTATTACACTTGAGGGTCATGGAGGCGCGGTACCCCGCCTGTGCATTGGTGATTTCCTGCTCGATCATCTCCAGCAGACCAGAGCGGGCCGAGTGTGGTGACACCAGCAGCAGTCGATAATTGGGGCGGCGATAGGTGTACTGGAGAAACTCGAACACATTGCGAACATCCTTGCCCACATTCTGGTCGTGTGTGATCAGGGTGAAATCGGTGTACAGCCTGGCGGTTTTTTCGTTGAAGTTACCGGTCCCGATGTGGCTGTAGAAACGTGACGCATTGCCCTCCCTGCGCTCTATCAAAAGCAGTTTACTGTGCACCTTGAGACCGGGAATACCAAAAATAACCTCGATGCCATTTTCAGTAAGACGCTGGGCCCAGTCTATATTGGCCTGTTCATCGAAACGCGCCGCCAGTTCCACCACCACCAACACCTGCTTGCCGTTATCCACTGCGTTTACCAGGGCATCGATCACCCGGGAATCCCGCGCAACCCGGTACAGGCAAATCTTGATCTTGGTAACGTGGGGGTCCAAAGCAGCGGTCTTGAGCAGATCGACCACGTAATCGAAGGGATGATAGGGGTAATACAGGAATACGTCCTTCTCTCGAATAGTTTCGAAAATACTGCCGGGCTCATCCAGGCGCGGGATGCGAATGGGCGGCAATGGCTTGAACTCCAGGTACTTCGGGCCGACATTGGGAAAGCCCATAAAGTCCTTGGAATTATGGTAGCGCCCGCCTGCGATAAGGCTGTCGTATTTGCCAAAACCAAAACGGCTGCACAGGAAATCAAGCAGACGCTGGGGCATTTTACCGTCATACACCATACGCACGGCATCGGCCTTGCGTCTTTGCTTTAAGCTCCTGGCCATTTTGTCGATCAGGCTCTGGCTAATACCGGTATCGATTTCCAGTTCCGCGTCGCGAGAAAATTTAAAACAGTAGGCCCGCGCGCTATCTACAGGCAGCACGCCGCGAAACATCTGCGGCAGACACGCGCGCATGATGTTATCCAGCACAATAAAAACCTTGCCGCCCTTGCCCTTGCGCCGAGGTATCTCCACGAATCGATCGAGGTGGTCGGTAGGCACTTCAACCACTGCGTAGTGATACGCATCCCCGGATTTAACATCCACCGCCAGGTAGATCGATTCATCATTCAAGGCCGGGATAGCCTGCCCCTCGCGCAACAATATTGGTTCCAGTTCCGGCAGCACTTTGCTGGTGAAGTAGGACTGCACGAAGGCGGCCTGCCCTTCATCCAGCTGCTGTTCATTGATCAGGTAGATCTTGCGCGCTGCCAGGCCTTTTATGACATCGATATAGATGCGATCAAACTCTTTCTGCAATTCCACCACGCGTTTCTGTATCGCAATGAGCAGGTCCTTGGATTGCTGCCTGTTTTCACCTGCCGAAACCGAAATCAAACGCCGGACTTCCGCCACTCGCACCCGGAAGAATTCATCGGAGTTATTGGAAAAGATACCCAGGTAACGCAGCCGCTCAATGATGGGCACCGTCTCATCCGCCGCTTCCTGTAAAACACGGGCGTTAAAAGACAGCCAACTCAGCTCACGCGGAATGAACAGGTCATGGTCGAGAAGGTCCGCCAATCGTTTCTTGATCGGGTTGGGCATAGGGGTCTCCACTTACTTCAGGTTGTTGATGCGCTGCCGGCCGGGGCGAAGCACAAGCTACTAAAACGACTTCCAGATTTTACGGTAACCCCCCACTACGGGTTGTGTAAGCCGGTTACGGGGGATGACATCAAGCAAAAAAAATGAATTTGTATGCATTTAACCAGAAAAGGATTGATCGCACAGACAA
>RCNC010002258.1_pt1 | contig 12852 bp, 6 predicted proteins | sample 2041301 | NCBI WGS metagenome assembly RCNC01 (sample SAMN09708231, study PRJNA481090) | Marine sediment metagenome, whole genome shotgun sequencing project. | biome: marine sediment; feature: ocean; material: sediment; isolation source: Sewage treatment plant 13A marine sediment (STP13A) ... | reverse complement strand
CTGGATATTGAAGCAATGCGGCTTTTCCTCAGCGACTGGGCGGGGCTTTCGCTGTTGATCAATAACAATGGCAATGCCAGGATCCAGCCAGAGAAAACACGTAACAGAGCACTTGTCATGATCAGTAAACACAGCATGATCAATCCGCCCGCCCACCAAAAAACTGCGGGTCTGACCGTAAGGTAATAGTTGATATCGAATTCGGTCAGGGTGAAATTATAGATCAGGGCACATATGCCGAGGAACGGCGTGGCTATCAAAGCGGTACGGCCTATCATTTGCAGGGAAAGTCGAAACAGAGGCAGGAATTTCACCAACAGAAGTCGTCCGATTCCAGCCAGGCTGGCCGTGTTTCCCCTGCTAACGAGTCGACCGGCAAAGATCATCGCCGCCTGCTGAAATATCGCCACTGTTGCATATAGGGCGCCAGCCAGCAGGGCAACGGTCAGGCCTGTTGGTGAAAGTATGAAAAACAGGATGTCTTCATCGGTCAGCGCCTCGTGCCCGCTTGCCAGGATCAACCACCCCAAAATTAATGTGATCAGCGGTGTCAGTACCACCAATGACAGGACGTTGACGGCAATATGAATACCAAGAAACAGTTTCCAGTTGAGTCTGAAAGTTTCAAGGATTTGGCGGGCTCCCGCCAGGTAATCAAATTGCGTTTTATCAGTCAGCGGATCCACCAAATTTCATACACCTTTATGAGCATGTCAAACACCTTCTGCCGGGTCAAGACAGTCCATTGGCAACAGTGAAGAAATTTGTCCGTGAGCGCCCTATGAAATCCTTCTGGAAAGGCTACAATGCGGGGTCATCAACGTGTACTGAAAAGATGACGTTTCATGTGATCGTGGTCTTGCGCAGCTTGTTTAGAAGCTCTAGAACAGGAAGAATTCAATGTCTGACTCGAAGTTTCCGGAAAGTTGCAGGGTGGTCATTGTCGGTGGTGGAATCATTGGTTGCTCCGTGGCTTATCACCTTGCCGATATGGGCTGTAATGACGTGGTGCTGCTTGAACAAAGTCAGCTCACTGCAGGAACCACCTGGCATGCTGCTGGTTTAATGACCACCTATGGTTCGACTTCTGAAACTTCGATTCAGATGCGCAAATACTCGCGCGAACTTTACGCCGGGCTTGAAGAAGAAACCGGCCAGGCAACCGGTTTCCAGGCAGTGGGGTTTATCGAAGTAGCCTCTGACGCAGACCGTCTTGAGGAGCAGCGCCGGGTTTCAGCTTTTAATCGCCTGCATGGTATTGATGTGGTTGAAATCTCGCCGGCTGAAATCAAAGACCTTTTTCCGCTGGCAAATGTCGATGATATTTTGGCCGGTTTTTATACCGCAACGGACGGGCGCATAAACCCTGTCGATGTGACCATGGCTTTGGCCAAGGGGGCCAGGTCAAGAGGTGTAAATATAGTACAAAACACAACGGTTACGGCTGTACTCACAAGACGTGGTGCTGTGACAGGTGTGCGCACTGACAAGGGTGACATCAAATCTGAAATCGTCGTTAACTGTGCCGGTATGTGGGCCAGGCAGTTTGGCGAGCTTGCGGGTGTTCATATCCCCAACCAGGCCGCTGAACACTACTACCTGATAACCGATGAAGTGGAAGGTGTGCCAAGAGACCTTCCGATTTTGGAAGATCCATCCTGTCACGCGTATTACCGCGAAGAAACCGGTGGTCTGATGATCGGTCTGTTTGAACCGGACTGTGCGCCCTGGAGGGTAGGGGGTATACCCGATGATTTTTCCTTTGGCGAAATACCTCCCGACTGGGACAGAATGGCACCTTTTCTCGAGCGTGCGATGGGCAGGGTACCGGTCTGCATTGAAACCGGGATCAGGAAGTTCTTCTGTGGACCGGAAAGTTTTACACCTGATTTGAACCCGATTGTTGGTGAGGCACCGGAACTGAAGAACTACTTCGTGGCTGCGGGCCTGAATTCGGTAGGAATTATTACCGGGGGTGGCCTGGGAAGGGTTTTGGCTCACTGGATATTGAATGGAACGGCTGATGTTGATATTACCGGCATGAACATTGATCGATTTCACCCCTACCAGTGCAATCCTGAATACAGGAAAGCGCGCGCTCTCGAATCGCTTGGACTGGTCTATAAATGCCACTATCCCAACCGTTCTCCGCAAACAGCGAGAGGAGCCAGAAAATCACCATTCCATGACCGCCTGGCCGCGCAAGGGGCATATTTCAGAGATGTCAGCGGCTGGGAATCCCCAGGCTGGTATGCACCGGAAGGGAACGAACCTGCAGTCGATAAGCTGTCCTGGGGAAGAGAAAACTGGTTTCCATGGTGGCAGGCAGAACACCGGGCATGCCGCGAAGGTGTGATCGCCATGGACATGTCGTTCATGGCCAAGTTCCTGGTACAGGGCCGCGATGCCGGCAAGTTTCTGAACTATATTTCTGCCAATGAGGTGGATGGACAGGCTGGCATGATCACCTATACCCAGTGGTTGAATCACAGCGGTAAGCTGGAAGCCGATCTGACCGTGATCAAGTTTAATGACGAAAAATACATGGTGGTCTCATCGGATACCGCGCACCGGCATACCGAAACCTGGCTAAAGAGACACATCGGTGATGATCAACACGTGTTTGTGACGGATGTTACCGCTGCTTACGGGCAATTAAATATCCAGGGCCCAAAATCAAGAGAGCTTCTTCAGTCGCTGACAACAGCAGACCTTTCCAACGAAGCATTTCCATTTCGTGGCGTAAAGGAGATTGATGTCGGACTGGCCAGGGTTATATGTGTGCGCATTACCTACGTCGGCGAACTGGGGTACGAGCTTAATATCCCCGCCGAACAGGCCACCCATGTTTACGACCTGATCGTAGAGAAAGGGCGTGAGTTTGGTCTGCGTCATGCGGGTCTCAAGGCGCTCGCCAGTCTGCGCCTGGAAAAGGCCTACCGGGATTACGGGCATGATATTGATAATACCGATGACCCTTATGAGGTCGGTTTGGGTTTTGCCGTGAACCTGGGTAAGGAAGGTGATTTTATCGGTAAAGATGCCTGTCTGAAAAAGAAAGCTGGCGCGCCATATTCAAGACGACTGGTCCAGGTGCTGGTAAAGGACCCGCAACCGCTGATGTATCACGCGGAGGTGGTTCTGAGGGATGGAGTTCCGGTTGGGGATATCCGGGCCGCGTCATATGGGCACACCCTCGGCGGCGCCGTAGGACTGGCAATGGTTGAAGGCGAAGTCGTCAACAAGGCCTACCTTGATGAAGGGAAATGGGAAGTCGATATCGCCGGAAAAACTTATCCGGCCATTGTTTCATTCAGACCGATGTATGATCCCGCAATGGAAAGGGTCAAGGCCTAGTGACCAACAGTAGGTGCTTGAGGTGAAAGCCGGGAAGATCAGTGACTCAATAAACTTTGCAATTCCGGGAAGAGGGTTTTAGTCAGCCCGTTGCCCCAATTACCGGAGAATAGCTTTAGATTTCAAAAAATAGTTGACGAATCTGTCAAGTGTGATGTAACGTAAAAGAAAGCGCTTACATTTTGCCAGTGTAACTAAAATTGTAAGCGCTTACATAGAGTGACAGCCAACTTCATCTTTATCGGGATATAGAGGACTAAAGTTTTGAAAAACAACAGATTTAATAAAACACCAATATCTGCAGGCATCGCGATCGCGCTGAGCAGCTTTGCATTGTCGACAGCCATAGCACAGGATCAGCCGGATGCCGGGGAAGAGTTCGATGGTGTTCTTGAAGAAGTGATCGTCACTGGTGTTCGCGCCAGCCTGATCGAATCAATGGACAGGAAGCGTGTTGCTTCAGGTATCGTAGATGCCATCACCGCCGAGGATATTGCCGATTTTCCGGACACCAACCTCGCCGAGGCTCTACAAAGAATCCCGGGTGTCTCCATTGATCGTGTTAACGGTGAAGGTTCTAAAATCACGGTTCGGGGCATGGGCCCGGAATTCAACCTGGTGACCCTCAATGGCCGCTCTATGCCAAATGCAGGCACCCGGTCATTTGACTTCGCCGAAATTGCAACCGAAGCAGTAAGCGCTGTCGAAATTTACAAGACGTCCAAGCCAGGTTTGCCAACCGGTGGCATTGGCGCCACCGTCAACATGATTACCGCACGCCCCCTGGATACCCCCGGTTTCCGTGCCGTGTTCGGTGCCAAGGCGCTATATGAAAATTCAGCATCGGATAGCGATGATCTGAACAAATTTACACCGGAAGTGTCCGGTATGCTCAGCACCACTTTCGCCGATGACACCATGGGCCTGATGCTCTCGGGCTCATACCAGAAGCGCAATAATCGCGAGCAAGAAGCCCACATTGCCGCCTGGATTCCTAATCGTGAAATCGGTCCCCAGGCCACTATAGTGGATAACAATCAACGTGCAGATGGCACCAATTGGTATCCGCAGGACACGGGTTATGGTTGGGCAGACATCACGCGCAAACGCACCAACGCGCGGGCGGTCCTCCAATGGCAGCCAAATGACAGCTTGGACATACAACTCGATTACACCTATTCTGAAGTCGATTTTGAGAAGGATGCCAATGGTTTCGGGATTTGGTTCCTGGCCGGCGGTTCATCACTCAGAGGCACGGTAAATGAAAGAGGCACCTTTACCTCGGTCACTGAAACCGGTGGTGACTATGCGACCGGGATAAGCCGCGATCATACGAAAAAGAAAAACGACTCCCTGGGTCTTAACATTGACTGGCAGGCTACTGACACGCTCAATTTCAACCTGGACATAGCGGACTCCTCATCAAAGAACAAGGGTGACGGCCTCGGCAGCCTGCCGGGTAGCTCAGCCAATGTCATTATTGGTAACACTTTCTGTGACTGGTGTGCAAACCCCACCGCCAACATCGCGGAAAAAGGCGGTGTATATGGCGGCAACGGCATACCTATCTGGGATATCGATTTTGTGAGCCAGGGCGCTGACGGCGGTCCGCAGGCGGAACTGCTGCCCTCGGATCTCGGTTCATTGTTTGGCCAGGCGTTTGACACAGACGTGAAAAATGACATCACGCAGGTCCAATTGCACAGTACCCTGGATGTTGATGGTGACGCATTATCAAATATTAATTTCGGAATCGCCTACACCAATCAGAAATTCCGCGAAACGAATGCCGATTCCGGGCAATTGCCGGCAGGCTTCTGGCTGACTTCCGCTCAATATTGGGATGATGCTGGATGGGCTCGGGAAGACATATCGGGCATCCTTGATGACTTCAGCAATAGTGGCGACTACCCGGTTGGTTATTACTACACCGCACCCTTTGATTACGTCGTCGACGGATATGAAACCGTGGGAGCAAACGATCCCGACCTCGCCGGTTGTTGCTATTGGCCATCATGGGGCCCGGATTTCCAGGGCGATGGCAGGGGGTTCTTTAACCCTGGCCCGCTAACCGGTGACTCTGAGGTGAAAGAGAAAATAACCTCGGCCTACGTTAGTTTCGAATTCCATGATGAGATTAACGGCATGCCATTCAATGCAATGGCAGGTGTGCGCTACGAAAAATCGAAAGTGAAATCGAAAGGCCTTGAAACACCCGCAACCGCGTTGGTGTGGATTGGCGGTAACGAGTGGACTTATGAATTTGCCGATGAGAAAAAATTCTCGGACGGCGGTGGCACGACCAAGCAGTTCCTGCCAAGCCTGGATACCAGCCTTGACTTCAAGGAAGATTGGATCGCGCGATTCTCATATGGCCGGTCGCTGGCCCGTCCACCCATCGGTCAGATGAATTCCACCAGGAACTTCATCGGCAATCCGCTTGTCACCAACCGTAAAGTGGAAGTCGGTAACCCGGGTCTGAAACCCTATGTTTCTGATAACTTTGATCTGTCACTTGAGTGGTACTATGCCGAGGGCAGTTACGCATCCGTCGGTTACTTCTACAAAATCGTAGATAACTTCCTGGTGACCCAGACGACCCAGCGACCCGTTGATAGTCTGACGGACGTGTATTCTGGTGACCTGGCTAACCAGGCACGTGCTGAGCTTTTAGACGAAGGAATGGTGGCGACGGACGCGAACACATTTGCACGGATGAATGAAATCCTGGGTGCCGGTTCTCTGGACTGGATATATCCACAACCCGGTGATCCACTGGCGATATTTGACGTTACCAGTACGACCAATGCGGAAACCGGTATCTTGCATGGCTGGGAGTTCGCGGTGCAGCACCTGTTTGCTGATAGTGGTTTTGGTATCGTTGCAAACGCGACCCTTGTTGGCGGTGATGTGAGCGCTGACCGGGATACCATCAACACACAGTTCGCCCTGCCGGGTTTGAGCGACAGTGCAAACTTCACGGTATTCTACGAGAATGACCACATCTCCACTCGATTTGCCTACAACTGGCGTGATGAGTTCCTGAGCGGTTTTGACGCGTATTCTTCGCCGATCTATACGGAGTCATACTCTCAGCTTGATTTCAATTTCACCTGGTTTGCAACAGAAAACCTGAGTGTATTTGTCGATGGAATCAACATCACCAGTGAAACCCAGCGCCAGTATGTACGTTACGAGGAACAGTTCCTCAGGGGTAATCAATACGGTGCGCGTTGGATGTTTGGTGCACGCTATCACTTTTAATCCAGTAAGGTAAGTGACTACAATGAAGCCGCTGCATAATCGCAGCGGCTTTATTTTATTACGATGAACAAAAACACGAGAAAACCAATACGCAAAATTGTGATCGTCGGTGGTGGCAGCGCAGGCTGGCTGACCGCTGGCCTGCTGGCAAGTGAGCATATGGGTCTGGAGGGGCAGGATGTCAGCATTACGCTGATCGAATCTCCGGATGTGAAGACCATCGGCGTGGGTGAGGGTACCTGGCCGACGATGCGGTTAACACTGCAGATAATCGGGATATCAGAAAACGAATTTCTGAGCCGTTGTACAGCCTCGTTCAAGCAAGGTACGAAATTCGTTGGCTGGGTCAACGGCGATAGCGAAGATCACTACTACCATCCCTTCACCGTGCCAAGCGGCTATGGTGAAATCAATCTTGTTCCTTATTGGCAGGAACAAAGAGACAAGGTCTCGTTTGTAAATGCCGTTAGCATCCAGGGTTATTTATGCGACCGGAATCTCGCACCCAAACAAACCACTACGCCCGAGTACGCGTTTGTCAGTAATTATGCCTATCATCTTGATGCCGGAAAACTCGCTGAATTGTTGCAGGAACATTGCACCCAAAAGCTGGGTGTGAAACATCTGCTTGATCACGTTACCAGCGTCAATGGCGACGCTGATTCCGATATTGATTCGCTAACTACAGCCAATAGTGGTGATATTGAGGGTGATCTGTTCATCGATTGCACGGGTTTGTCATCCATATTGCTGGGCGGACACTATAAGATTCCGTTTGTTAGCAAGCAAAATATTCTCTTTAATGATTCGGCTCTGGCCGTGCAGATCCCTTACGTTGATAGCAACAGTCCAATCGCGTCACAGACCATTTCTACAGCCCAATCGGCCGGGTGGATTTGGGATATAGGGCTGACCAACCGGCGGGGTATCGGATATACCTACTCCAGTTTGCACAGCAATGATGAAGATGCCCGTGAAGTATTACGTCAATACGTTGAAGACACCACCGGTGGGTCCGTCAAGGACATCGAACCGCGCAAGATCGCTTTCCAGCCGGGGCACAGGAAAAAATTCTGGCACAGGAACTGCGTTGCTATCGGCATGTCGGCCGGATTTCTTGAGCCATTGGAAGCCAGCGCGCTGGTGCTGATCGAACTGGCCGGACAAATGATCTCTGAAGAACTGCCGGCAAATCGATCGGTGATGGACATCGTGGCAAAACGGTATAACGAGAAGTTTCTTTATCGCTGGGACCGCATAATCGATTTTCTTAAACTTCACTATGTGCTGAGTCAACGTAGCGATTCGGCTTACTGGATCGATAACCATGGCCCTGAAGGTATTCCGGAGAGTCTTCGCGAAAACCTGGAACTGTGGAAATACCAGGCCCCGTGGCATAATGATTTTTCACAAGTAGACGAGGTTTTTTCGGCGGCGAGTTACCAGTACGTTCTCTGTGGTATGGGTTTCGAAACCCAGGTCCGTAAGACAAAGCGGCAGGCAGAGAATGCTGACAAAGCCATGCAGCTTTTTATCGATAATCATGAAAAAGCTAACAAGATCATCGGCAAGCTACCTGCCAATCGGGATATTTTGAACAGCATTGCACAACAGGGACCCGATACCCCATAGACCAGAGTCCCCATAGACCAGAGTCCCCGGCCAGGTCCGGGTTAACCATGACAGAGAGACCTTATGACTAATCACGCACTTTTAGACAACCTGAACCACAAAAACCTGAAAATAAAAACCGGCTATGCAAGCAACCGCGGGTTCGATGTCAGTGCAACACGTATATTTCCCATGGAATTCAGCCAGGTGCAGATGGAGTACCCGATCTTTTTCACCAAGAACGCTGAAACGGGTGATTTCGAAGCGGTTGCCTTACTTGGCCTGTCGGAAGACGAAAACCTCTTTTTGACCGACAGCGGCTGGGATGCACGCTATGTGCCCTTGTCAATCCTGCGCCAGCCCTTCCTGATTGGTTTTCAGGAAGTTGTAGAGTCCGGTATACCTGAGCAGCAACCCGTGATGCACATCGACCTCGATCACCCGATGGTCAGCGAAACGGAGGGGCTGCCCCTGTTTCTTGATCATGGTGGTGAAAGCCCTCTGCTGGAACGAATGAGTTCGGTGCTGATAACGATCCACACCGGGCACAAGGTCAACAAGGCATTTTCAAAGCTGCTCGTCGGTCTTGATCTCATCGAGTCATTTACCCTGGAGATCGAGTTCAATGATGGCAGTAAGCAGACGCTTGGCGGGCTGTACACAATCAATGAGGAGAAACTCAAGGATTTAAACGCCAGTGGACTGGAGGCCTTGCATAAGAATGGCCACCTTCAGAATATCTACATGACACTTGCGTCGATGCCAAACTTATCCAAATTAATTGCCAGGAAAAACGCACAACTGGACGCCACCACCACTGCACAGAGCACTTAATCCGAAGCCTATGACATCCTGTTGGATAATAAAGCGGACATACACAAGCAATGGCTGAGATTGCACCGATCAGGGAGCTCAAACTTGCCGAAGGACAATCGCTGCCTGAAGCGGTCGGCAGCGCCGACGGGCCGGTTGTCATCAGGGGGCTCGCGGCATCCTGGCCACTGGTCGCAGCAGCGCAATCTTCCAACCAGGAACTGAATTCATACCTGCGCAAATACGCCGATGATGTTGCGGTTCATGCATTTGTAGGTGAGCCCTCTATCGGTGGAAGGATTTTTTATAACGACGATTTTTCCAAAGTTAACTTTGAGCAAATCCAGACACGTATGGATTGGGTTCTGCAGCAGATTGAAAAGCACGAGACGGACCAGACCCCACCGACCATCTACATGGGTTCCACTGCGGTTGACTATTGTCTTCCCGGCATGCGGGAACATAACGACCTCGATCTGCCGGATATTACGCCGACTGTTCGAATTTGGCTTGGCAACAGGAGCCGTATCGCGGCGCATTATGATGCACTTGAGAATATCGCCTGTGTCTGCGCCGGCAGGCGGCGATTCACACTGTTTCCGCCGGAGCAACTTGAAAATCTCTATATCGGGCCGCTGGATTTTACACCGGCCGGGCAAGCCATCAGCCTGGTTGACTTCAATAGACCGGATTTGGAACGATATCCCCGTTTTGCTGAGGCAATGAAACACGCCATAAGTGCAGAGCTCGAGCCCGGTGATGCCATCTATATCCCTGCCATGTGGTGGCACCACGTTGAAGGCCTCGAGAATCTGAACATACTGGTGAACTATTGGTGGCGCCCCGGACCGGCTTACATGGGCGCACCGAATGATGCCCTGATGCACGCTATTATGAATATCAGCAAGCTGCCCGTGGAACAGCGTGAGGCCTGGCGAGCCCAGTTTGAGCATTATGTATTTGCCGATAACGACGGTAAATTTGAGCATATTCCGACCGACAGGCGTGGGCTGCTTGGCGAATTTGACGAAGACGCCATGCGCAGGATCCGCCTGATGCTGCGCAATAACCTCAATCGTTGAAGTACATGGCATACGGTTTCATCCACACTAATGAAGGAGCTGCCAGCTTATGACCCGATTTAAACGTGTAGTCATCGTTGGAGGCGGAACAGCCGGCTGGATGGCGGCGGCAGCCCTGTCAAAAAGTTTTGACAATAATATTGAGATTACCCTGGTCGAGTCAGATCAAATCGGTACGGTTGGTGTGGGTGAAGCCACCATTCCGGCTATCAAGAACTTTCATATCTTGCTGGAACTCGATGAAGCCGAGTTTCTTCGTGCTGTCAACGGCACCTTCAAACTCGGTATCGAATTCGAAAACTGGGGCCATCTCGGTGAAAACTACTTTCACCCGTTTGGACCACCCGGTGTCGATGCCTGGGCCGCACAATTCCATCATTATTGGCTCAAGGCAAAGCAACACGGGGAAAAAGCTGATCTTGGTCAGTTCAGCCTTGAGACTTCAATGGCGAATGCCGAAAAATTCACCAACAACAGTCAACCCAAGGCAAACTACGCTTACCACTTCGATGCCAGCCTGTATGCTCAGCTATTGCGCCGATTCAGCGAAAAGCTGGGGGTTCGTCGAACCGAGGGCAAGGTTGTCGATGTCAATACACATGCTGAAACCGGATTTATCGGATCTGTCACGCTGGAATCGGGGCAAAGCATTGAAGGTGACTTTTTTATTGATTGCTCCGGCTTTCGTGGTCTGCTTATTGAGCAAGTGTTGAAAACCGGCTGGGAAGACTGGTCTCATTGGTTACAGAGCGATCGTGCTGTGGCTGTGCAAACAGAAACAAGCTCCCCTGCATCACCCTACACACGTTCCACTGCCCGAAGTTGTGGCTGGCAATGGAAAATTCCATTGCAGAACAGGGTTGGCAATGGCCTGGTCTACTGTAGCCAGTACATGTCAGATGATGAGGCCAGCAAGTTATTACTGGATAACCTGGACGGACGCCCGCTCACCGATATCAGACCCATTCGTTTCAAGACCGGCCGTCGTCTCAAACAGTGGAACAAGAACTGCCTTGCACTGGGCCTGGCCAGTGGGTTCATGGAGCCATTGGAGTCCACCAGCATCCATCTGATCCAGAACAGTATCATCCGGTTTATCAAGTTATTCCCGGGCAACAGCATTGAACCGACCGAGGTCGAGCAGTTTAACCGTGAAACAAAAACCGAAGTCGAAAACATTCGCGACTTCATTATCCTTCACTACCATGTGACTGAGCGCGCCGACTCCGAGTACTGGAAAGGTTGTCGTGAAATGGCCGTTCCTGAGAGCCTTACCCACAAGATCAATCTCTTTAAAGCCAGTGGCAAGGTGTTTCGTGACAATAACGAACTGTTTGCCGAACGCTCATGGGCCGCTGTCATGCTGGGACAGGGAATCGAACCGGAAACCTGGCATCCATTTATCGACAACCTGTCGGATGAGCAACTCAGGACATTCATGAATGAAGTGAAGTCGAATGTCAGGAATATAGTCTCAAAATCTCCTTCTCATCTGGATTTCCTGAACCGCTATTGCCGCTTGGGTGATCGGTAGTCAATCACTTTTAACACGTGAGACGTTTTGAAGGTAAAGCAATGTACAAGATCAAAAACATTTTATTTGTTTGTGCAATCATCGCCTTGACGCTACCTCAGTGCCATGCCACCGATGCAGTTCAGAAGCCCGTTTGGGCTGTGAATGTCGGTGGTCCGGCCTATCTGGCCAAAGATGGCACTTCATATAGCGAGGAGCAGTCAATCAGCGGTGGCGAGATCGGCATCCTGGACAAGGTTTTAGGTTCGCAGGACCCGTTTATCTATCACAGCTATCGTGAGGGTGATATCCAGGTCGAACGTGAAATTTCCAATGGTCAATACACAGTGACTTTTCATTTCGCAGAGCCCATGACCGTTGAGCCAGGACAGCGCGTGTTTGACATTATGATCGAGGCACAGCCCGCGTTTGCAGGGCTCGACGTGATGATGACACGGGATGGCAAGATCGAATCGGCCCTGACCTTGACGATTCCGAACATCGAAATTACAGATGGCGTCTTAAATATCTCTTTTGAAGCTCAAGCGGGTTCAGCGTTGCTCAGTGCCCTGGTGGTCAGAAAAAGTGGTTCTGCAGCAACGAAATGGAAGCTCGCATGGAGCGATGAATTCAATAGCGGAGATACCCCGAACCCGGAACGCTGGAGTATCGACGTTTGGCCGGCACGTGTGGTCAATGACGAGGACCAGGCCTATACCGATCACCCAAAAAACCTGCGCATCGAGGATGGCAGCCTGGTTATTGAGGCCCACAAGGAAAAATTTGGCAATGCGGATTACACCTCCGCGCGTATTCACTCCCTGGGTAAAGGCGACCTGCTGTATGGTCGTGTGGAAGTTCGTGCCAAAATACCCGCCGGAAAAGGCACCTGGTCAGCCGCATGGATGCTACCTACAGACCCGTTTCACTATGCAACATCCTGCGAAACCGGGCAGGCGTGGCAGGGCGTTGATGATTGTGATGCCTGGCCGAATTCCGGGGAGATCGACATCATGGAGCACGTCGGTTATCAACCGGGGCATATCCACGGAACAGTCCATAACAAGGCCTATTACTGGAAAACCTGGCAACAGCGCAAGGGCCGGATAGTCATGGCTGATATTGAAGATGACCATGAAGTGCTGGAACCAAGTGCTGGCCTGGGTGCTATTGCAATTTTCTTACCTAAAGATTTTGATGGCAATACCAACG
>RCNC010002255.1_pt1 | contig 12867 bp, 11 predicted proteins | sample 2041301 | NCBI WGS metagenome assembly RCNC01 (sample SAMN09708231, study PRJNA481090) | Marine sediment metagenome, whole genome shotgun sequencing project. | biome: marine sediment; feature: ocean; material: sediment; isolation source: Sewage treatment plant 13A marine sediment (STP13A) ... | reverse complement strand
ATTGAGATAGAAACGGGGCAATAAATGGCTGGCACACAGGCGGTGGGCCAATTCGATGGCCTTGTCCATTTGGGCCAATGCCTTGTCCCAGCGGCAGCGATTCTTGTCAATGACCGCCAGGTTGCTCAGCAGGTTGGCCACACCCAGATCGTGGCCGATGCGGCGATAGGTCGACAATCCGTCGGAGAAAAACTCGACGGCTTTTTCCTGCCGTCCGAGGCGGGCATGGCAAATGCCCATAATGGTTTGCAGGCGGGCCACGGCAGCGTGTTCGTCGGTCAGGGCCAGGACAGTAAAGGCACGTTTGGCCAGATTCAAGGCGTCGTGCAGACGGCCTCGCTCCCGGTAAACGGCGGCCCGGCGAATTTCAAAAGTCGCATTCAGGACGGCGGTTTCGTCAGGGTCAGACAGACTCGAGGTGCGATTGATCAGAGTGGCCGCTTGGTCCAAATGCTCTTCAGCCCGATCAAGATGGCCCAGCCGCAGATGGGAATCGACGACTTTCCGCAGCAAACCCAGGGCGGTTTCGCGCGAAACGGCATTCAGGGACGCTTCATCCAACAGTTGTTGATAATAGTCCAAGGCAGACGTGAACGACGATGAGTGATAGTGCAAATCACCCACTTGCTCCAGACGGCTCCAAGCTTCAGGGTCCAACCCCTGACCGCTGGCCGAATGGTCGGTGCGATAACCTCGTTCGTCTTTGTAGTTGTCTTTCATCAACCGTTCCCTCGGCGAGGAAGTGGACGGTGACCTGACTTCTTTTCCCAGGCCCAGTCCTCAAAGAGGACCCGGACTGCCTGACGGTCAGGCAGTCCTAGAGGGCCAGCAGCTGAATCTGTGACAGCAGGAACAACAGATAATCCACCCATTCCGCGTCTTCAAATCCCCAACCCATCGCACGCGCGCTGGGCTCGTCATTGGTGTCATCCAATCCATCCGGATCACCCTCATCATCAATGGGAGCACCATCAAGGGTGATATCCCGGTCGCCTGATCTCAGGTCAACCTGGGGTACCGCAATGGAATTGGAGTCACCCGCATAGACGGCGGGAACAGACACGGAGGAGGATGCCAGTAACACTGCCACCAGAAGAACGAGAACCAAAGGGACTCTTTTCATGTTCTTCTTCTCCTTAAACTAAGGACTACACCCCGTCTGAAATTGAACCACAATGCGCCACCTCTCCCCTTACATGCCCGGGAAAAATGGCAGATGATCCTTTTTATCTACGGATGATTGGCTGAAAAGTCAACCGCTCTCCACATTTTACCAACAAAACCAGGATTTGGGTGTCAACCGCAGTTGACACTTCCAGAGCCAGTCGGGCTCAATCCGTAGTCGGTTGGGTCCGCAATCCGTACTTCGTGATTTTCTTGTACAGGTTGCTGCGTTGCATTCCCAGCACATCCGCTGTCTTGCTGACATTGTAGAGGTTTTCCTTCAACTTGTGTTGCAGAAAATCTCCCTCGCTGCGGGATTTGAATTCCTGAAAGTCGTTGCAAGCAAAGAAGGAATCAGCAACTTTGGCCTGCTGCCCCGCCCCCGGCAAGGGCGGCAGGTCGCTGGGCTGAATGATGTCACCGGAAGCCAGTATCAACATACGCTCCACCAAGTTGCGCAATTCTCGCACATTGCCCGGCCAGGAGTAGGCCTTCAGGATAGCCAAAGTCTCGTCCGCGTAGCGGCGCGGCGCGGTTTTCAGCCTCACGGCCAGATCGGCCATGAACCACTCCAGCAACAATTCCACGTCCCCTTCCCTCTCCCGCAGAGGGGGCAAATGGATAGATAGCACGTTCAAGCGGAAAAACAGGTCCTGCCGAAAACCGGACTCCGGCGAAGCCAGGTCACGGTTTGTCGCCGCCACGATGCGCACGTCGACGCTCCGGGTATCGGTGCCACCGACCCGCTGAAACCGGCTCTCCTCGACGGCTTTGAGAACCTTGGCCTGCGCCTCTTCATTCATGTCGCCGATTTCATCGAGAAACAACGTGCCACTGTCCGCCTGTTCGAACTTGCCGATGCGTTGGCGGTCCGCGCCGGTGAAGCTGCCCTTTTCGTGCCCAAACAGTTCCGACTCCACCAGGTCACGGGGAATGGCCGCGCAATTGACCTCGATCAGGGGGTTGGCGTGGCGTGCGCTCAAATCGTGAATGGCCTTGACCACCAACTCCTTGCCCGTCCCGTTTTCCCCCGTAATCAGGACCGTACCCTCGCTGGGCCCCACCTTTTCGATGAAACTGCGCACGGACCGCATGCCGCTGCTTTCGCCCACCAGGGGCGTGCCGCGGGTCTGTCCCACCAGGGTGTCGACGATCTGACGATCTTTCAGGTGGTCCAGGCAATTGCCCAGCGTGACCAGCAAGCGGGTGCGGTCCAGCGGTTTTTCCAGGAAATCGTAGGCGCCCTGTTTGACTGCTTCGACTGCCGTTTCAATGTTGCCGTGTCCCGAGATGACGATGACCGGAATGCCCTTGCCCGTCGCTTCGAGCCTTTCGAGGACTTCAAATCCATCCATGCCCGGCATCTTCACATCCAGCAGGATCAGGTCGGGGGTTTGCTTCTCCACCACGGCCAGGGCCTCGGCCCCGGAGCCGGCTTTGAGCACCTGGTAATTCTCATAGGTGAGAATCATCTCGAGGGTTTCGCGGATGGCGATTTCATCATCTACGATCAGGACGGTGTGTGCGGATTTTCCTTTACTCATGAACCGAATGCCCTTGCGTCGAATGAGATGAGACTGGTTAATTGTCCCGGAGGCGGCGGATCCGGAGTCCCCAAGGGGTTATTGTCTGGACAGGCTCCCCATCAGGCAACCCCAAGTTGCAAAATTTTGATGCCATTGCCTGGTCCCGGCTGCAATTCCTGTCGCGGCAAGCCGGACCAAACCAAGATAGAGGCCTTTCGATGGATCTCAAACCCCTGCTCAGATCCCTGGTTCCCGGGCAGTTCGCGGCTCTGGCCGCCGACAATGGCGCGCCGGCCTACCGAGGGCAGCAGGTGCAGCAGTGGGCCTTTGTTCACGACGCCATGGCCTGGGATCAGATGGCCAACGTGCCGCGCGCCCTGCGCGACTCCCTCTCCCAGCGGTATGACTTGGCCGCCCTCACTCTTCAGGAGCGTCAGGTTTCGGCGGACCACACCCGCAAATTTCTTTTTCGTCTGCGCGATGGACACACCATCGAAAGCGTGATCATCCCCATGGCCGACCACGCGACATTTTGCCTGTCGACCCAGGTCGGCTGTGCCATGGCTTGCACATTTTGCGCCACGGCGCGCGGTGGCCTGGTGCGCAACCTCGCGACCGGTGAGATCATCGAACAGATCCAGCGCCTGCGCAAGGACCTCAAAGACAACCCCGTGCCTGGCATGGGCGACCGGCAATTCAACGTCGTATTCATGGGCATGGGCGAACCCCTGGACAACTGGGAGGCTGTGCAACCCGCCCTGCAGATCATGATGGACGAGGTCGGGCTGGCCATGTCCAAACGAAGGATCCAGATTTCCACCAGCGGACCCGCCGCCGGAATGCGGTTGATGATCGACTCGGCACCAGGCGTCGGTTTGACCCTGAGCCTCGGTGGCAGCACCGACCAGGAGCGGCGCAAGGTCATGCCCGTGCCTGGCCGCACGGTCCTGAAAGAAGCCTTGGGCCTGGCTGCCGAATACGGCCGCCAGGCGGGTCGGCGGGTCACCGTTGCCTGGGTTCTGATCCAGGATCGGACCGACGATCCGGCCCAGGCCGTGCGCCTGGCCCAATTGCTCAAAGGGCACAATTTCAAAGTGAACCTGATTCCCCTGAACCCCCTGGACGACTCGGCCCTGGTGCCGACCGCGGACCCGGCGGTTTTGGGGTTCCAGAAGGTTCTGACTGATGCTGGTGTGCCGACTTTTATACGCGCCAGTGGTGGGCGCGATATTGACGCGGCCTGTGGACAACTGCGCCGGCGCCGACAATAATCTGCCGACTGGTCCCTCTTTGAAAAAAGGCCTCTCCTGGTTTCAGGAGAGGCCTTCGCAAATTCCGGAGATTTCCCGTCTAGATAACGTCCGCCAGATTGGTCCGGTCCAGGGCACCAGTCAGCGCATCCTGGGCTTCACGCCACACATTTGCCACCGCACAGGTACCAACGTCCTTGCAGGGATTGATCTTGCGCATACAGTGATTCAGCACGATGCCACCTTCGCAGACTTCCACCACATCGCGCAGGGAAATCTCTTCGGCCGGACGGGCCAGGCTGAAGCCGCCTTTGACACCGCGATGGGATTTGACGATCCCGGCCTGGCCGAGCATCTGGAAAATCTTAGCCAGGAAGGCTTCGGAAACTTCGCAGGAACCTGCAATGACTTTCAGTTGCACGGGCGCGCTTGCGTTGCGTCGTGCCAACTCCTGCAGGCCTCGAATCGCGTACTCGGTTTGCCTTGTAATCTGCAACATCTTTTAGCCCTCTCACCGTTTGCCCCGAAGATCGGGGCTATCGAGTTTGTATTCTTAATGAATCAAAAAAGGTCTGCAATTCAGCGAAAGTCAAACACCAGTATCTTGTTGAAAATGAAGTCCTTTATCAGTCAATTTTGACACCGGTGGGCGCTGGCTTTTCAGGGCGAAAAACAAGCCAGGCAAGGCCTTCGAAAAACCGTCCCAAATGGTCTCGGATCCCAGACGCTTGGCGGGCATTTCCTGCCGGGAGTCCAGGGACAGATGCAAAACCGCGACGCGCAGGCGGTACCTGGTGATGGCGTGGCGGAAATCTCCCAACCGCGAATAGCCCTGACCTTTGACCCAAAGCCGGGGCGGTAAATCCAACCAGGACTGCCACGTAACATCGGGCCAGACGGGTTCGGCACCGCCCCGCAACCAGGGCGTCATCGGCAATGCCCACAAGCCGTGGTGCAGGCCACTGAAATCTTCGCGAGCCACCGCATGGCCCGCCACCGTCGTTGGCACCGGCGCACTTGAAGGAGGCACCAACAGCACCCGGTCGCGCCAGGTCACCAACAACTGGGCCAGCCAAACCGGTTCGGCCGCGGCGGCCTTTTTTGGCGGCGGCACTTCGGCCACCCACTCTCCCAGCCGGGCCCGGCAGTGCCGACGCACCGGACACTCGGCGCAATCGGTTCGGCGCGCACCGCAGACCAGGGCCCCCAATTCCATCAGAGCCTGGTTCCAGTCGCCGGGATTTTCGGCGGGCACCAAGGCTGCCCCCAGTTCGTCGACCTGACGCTGTTGCACTGCCGCCGGCAGGGCGGCGAATTTTGGGGGCTCACTGACGGCCCACCGTTGCAGGACCCGGCGGGCGTTGGCATCCAGGGCCGGCACTCGCTCCTGCAAACCGATGCTTGCGATGGCTCCGCTCGCGTATGGGCCAATCCCCGGTAAAGCGATCCATTCGTCCCGGTTCCGGGGCAGATCGCCGTTTCCTGCGGAGCAGATCAGCCGGGCAGCCGCGTGCAGGTTGCGGGCCCGTGAGTAGTAGCCCAGTCCACTCCACATCGCCAGGACCTCGGATTCGGCCGCCCGGGCCAGATCCTGCACCGTCGGAAACTGCGCCATGAAGCGCAGCCAAAAGGGAATCACTGCCTGGACCGTGGTCTGCTGCAACATGATTTCCGACACCCATATGCCGTACAGATTGTTGGATTGGCGCCAGGGCAGATCCCGTTTGACGGCAGTGTACCATTGGCGCAGTGCCGCCTGCAGGGCCTCGCTGTTTTCCAAAGTCAATACGGTCGAGGGCTTGGTCATGGCTGGTCCGTGGTTGTCCGCGTGGTTGGTCGATTGACAAAACAGTATCTTAGGGGTAAAAATGTCACCGCAGTTGGGATATTGCGCAACCGGATACCGAATTCAATTGCCAGGAGGCATCATGTCCATCCAGTCCATTCCCGAATTGTTTCTCGCCTCGGTGCGCGAACATCCCCGTCCCGACTGTTTTTCCTACCGGGACGAGAGCGGCCAATACGTGGACGTCTCAAGCGAAGAGGCTCTGCGCCGGGTCAAGGCCCTGCGCTTTGGCCTGCGCTCCCTGGGCGTACAGCCGGGTGACCGGGTGGCTATCCTGTCGGAAAATCGGATCGAGTGGGCCCTGGCCGATTTGGCTGGGCAGTGCGCCGGCGGGGTTATCGTGCCGATCTACCCCACGCTGCTGGACGAGACCATCGAATACATTCTGAAGGACTGCGAACCGGTCGCTATTTTTGTCTCGAATCAGGACCAGGCCCAGAAAATCCACACCATCCGCGAGCGCCTGCCTTTCCTGAAGGACGTGATCTCGTTCGAGCGCACGAACCTGCCGGACATTATGATCTTCGAAAAACTCAAGCAGATCGGACAGAATCTCGTCGACGACAATCCGCCGGCACCGCGGGACGAGTGCCTGGCCATCGAGAAGGACGCGCCCTGCAGCATCATCTACACCTCGGGCACGACGGGCAATCCCAAGGGCGTTGTCTTATCTCACTGGAATTTTGTCTCCAACGTGCTGCACATCCGCTCCCTGATGGACTTCAAAACCGATGACCGCTGCCTGAGCTTCCTGCCCCTGAGCCACGTACTGGAACGCATGGCTGGCTTCTACTCCATGCTCTATTGCGGGGTCGGCATCGCCTACGCCGACCGCATGGACACCGTGCCGGTCGATGTCCTGGACGTCAAACCGACGATCATGGTCAGTGTGCCGCGCCTTTACGAAAAGATCTACGCCAAGGCCGCCAGCATGTCGATGGCCGCGGGCTTCCCCAAGAAGAACATCTTTTTCTGGGCCCGAAATGTGGGCATCCGGTGCGCCGAAATCGAAACCGCCGGCCAGAAAGTTGGCGGCATGCTCGCCTTCCAGCGTGGCTTGGCCGACAAACTGGTGTTTGGCAAATTGCGCGCCAAGCTGGGCGGGCGTATCCGCTTCATGGTTTCGGGCGGCGCGCCCCTCAACGCCAAAATCAACAAGTTCTTCTACGGTTCTGGCATGCTCGTGCTCGAAGGATATGGCCTGACCGAGACCAGTCCCGTACTGGCCTGCAACAACTTCGGCGCCATCCGCTTCGGCAGCGTGGGCAAGGCCCTTGCGGAGACCGACATCAAGATCGCCGACGATGGCGAAATTCTCTGCCGGGGACCGCAAGTCATGCTGGGCTATTTCAACAATGACGCTGCCACAGCTGAAGTGCTGTCGCCCGAGGGTTGGTTGTCGACCGGTGACATCGGCCATTTGGATGAAGACGGCTACCTCTTCATCACCGATCGCAAGAAGGACTTGATTGTCACCGCTGGCGGCAAGAACATCGCGCCACAACCCATCGAAAATGCCTTTGCCACCAACAAACACATCACCCAGATGGTGGTCATCGGTGACAAGCGGCAGTTCCTCAGCTGCCTGATCGTACCGGACTTTGAAGTCCTCAGGGAATTCGCCAACGCCGATGGCCTCGGTGAAGTCAGCGATGAAGATCTGCTCAGACATCCGGCGGTCAACACCCTTTTCGAAGGCATCCTCGAAGCGCTCAACCGTGACCTGGCCGGGTTCAGCCAGATCCGCAAGTTCACCCTGCTGCCCCGCGAATTCACTCTCGAGGACGGAGAATTAACGCCCACGATGAAGGTCAAACGTTTTGCCATCAACAAGAAGTACGAAGACGTGATCGCTGCCATGTACCCTGCGCCCCTGCCGGGCGAAGAAATCTAGTGAGCGTTTTTTGTTCATGAGCAATACGTCTTCTGCCCCGGACAACTATTGGTATCGGCCGGTGGTGTGCACCACCACTGGCCTGGTCGGCAATGTCCTGCTTTCGGCTGGCAAGCTGTTTTTTGGCGTCCTGGCGGGGTCAGCCGCCCTGGTGGCCGACGGCTTTCACAGCCTCGCTGACGTGCTCAGTGACGTGGGCATCCTGATGGCGTTGAAGGCGTCCGAACGACCGCCCGACCAGAACCACCCCTACGGGCACCACAGTTTCGAGACCCTCGGGGCCATCATCGTGGCGGCTTTCATGCTGCTAACCGCCGGTCTGATCGCCAAGTCGGCGGTGGAAAACCTCATCCAGGGCCAGTACCTGCATCCGCAATGGCCCGCCCTAGCCGCGACGCTGGTCTCGGTACTGATCAAGGAGCTCATGGCGCGGTACACGTTGCTGGCCGGACGCCTGAACAACAGCCCCGCGCTGCAGGCCAACGGCACCATGCACCGTTCGGATGCCATCAGTTCCCTGGCCGCTGCGGCAGGCATCGGCGGCGCCATGATGGGCTGGGAAATTCTCGACAGCATCGCAGCCCTGGTCATCTCGCTTTTCATTCTGAAGATGGGCTTCGACTTGATGCGCGAGAACATCATGGCCCTGATGGACACCATGCCCAATGACGAGCTGGTGGCAGAGATCGGAGCTGCCGCCAAGGCGGTCGGTTGTGTGCAGGAAGTGCGCAGTCTTCATGTCCGGCAACGGGGATCCTGGTATCTGGCGGACATCCGGATTGCGGTGCACCCGGACCATACGATCGAATCAGCCCACGACATTGCCCACGCCACCGAAGACCGCATTCGCGAAACGGTGGCCAAGGTCGCCATGGTGTTCGTGCACGTGGAACCCGGTGACCGCGCCAACCTTCAGCACTGCCAGGGCCATCCGAATCTGGTATCGCCGCCACCGACCACAATCACCGACTGAAATATCGCTATTGGCGCTCGGACCGGTTGCCCATCACGACCGTAAATCGCAACGGATTGCCCTCGCGCAGGATCTCGACTTCGACCAGGTCACCCGGAGCGTGGGAACGCAGGATGCGGGTGAAACTCGGCAGATCAATGATCTCCTGTCCCGCCATCCTGACCAGGACATCGCCTTTCAGCAGGCCCGAGCGGGCGGCCGGACTGTTGTCAAAAACGCCGGCCAGCTTGTAGCCCTTGATCTCTTCGGTAAAATCAGGCAATGAGCCGAACCAGGTGTCGCGGTTAGCACCCTCGGTATCGCCCTCGCGCAGCTTCTTTTCGGCCACCATGACCCAGATCAATGGGTCGGGCGTGGCACGCACGAGGTCCAGCAGCCGGTCGCTGTAGGCGGCCACTTTCACGAGGCTTTCGGGCGACAAGCTGTCCCAGGTGTCGGACGGACGGTTGTACTGCACGTAGGGACCGCCGAAGATGAACAGGACCGGCACTTCGCGGGTGTTGAAACTCATGTGGTCGCTGCCCGACCAGCCCCCCTGCCCCAGCGAAAGATCCAGGCCGTCGGTATTGGCCGCCTCCACCAGGGCCGGCAGGGCCGTCGCGGTGCCGATGCCACTGACATAGAGGCGGTTGTCGGTCAACTGGCCGACGGTGTCGAAGTTGATCATGGCGTCGACCAGAGTCAGATCAAGCGGCGGGTGGGCCACAAAATAACTGCTGCCCTGCAGGCCCACTTCTTCGCCGCCAAAGAAAACCACCAGCAGACTGCGCTGGCTTTCAGCGCTGACCGGACGGGCCTGGATCAGGTTGATCAATTCCCAGACCACCGTCACGCCCGAGGCATTGTCATTGGCGCCGGGATAATATTCATCCGGACCTGGATTAGGCGCAGTGCCAACCGCTGGCACCACGCGACCCAAGTGGTCGAAGTGGGCCCCGATGATGATGAAGCGGTCGGCCAGCTCACCGGTGCCAGGCAGGATGCCGGCGACATTGCGATCCTGGCAGCCGGCCAGATCGTTGCCCGCCCAGCCTTCCCCGGTCAGGTCGAATTCCTGAAACCAGCTGCCGTCAAATACCGGTTGCAGGCCGGCTGTGGCCAGCCAGGCGGCCAGGGTATCGGCAGCGGCCATCAATTCGGGCGTGCCGCTGCCGCGGCCAGCCAGGGTCGGGGCAGTCAGGGTCTGCGCACGATCCAGCAGGCGTTCGCGGTCCGGCGTACCCGCCGCCAGGGTCGATGCGGCGCCCAATAGAACCACAGCCACCGCTCCGATCGCCAGGTGCCGTCTCCCTTTCATGCTGAACCTCCCAGGACCGTCCGCAAGGCTTCGCTGGCCCCGCAATACTCGCTGAACAATTGGCTGAACACCGCGACATTGTCGGCCATGGCCTCGGATCGGTATTTGCCGGTAGCCATAATCATCGCCAACAGCGAGCGGGTGTTTTCACTGGTGCAGGTGCGGGCCGAGTCGCTGGTGGGCGAGCCGAAGGGGCCCTCGTCATCAAACAGGCCCAGTCGTCCGGCCAGATGCACGGGTCCTTTGCGGATGCCCGGATACTCTTCGCCTTCGCGCCCGGTGCGCAACGTCACGCCACCCTGGACCAACGGCAAATCGTACATGCCAATCGGCAGCAGGAACTTCAACGAGGCCAGGTTGCAGGTGTCGACCAGATTGTTGATGTGATACAGGTCCTGGCCCTTGAGGGTGCGGCGCAGCAAAGCTTCGCTGCTCGGACGGTGCCGCGACGGGTCCATGCCAAAGCTTTTGTACAAGGTGCGCGCCTCGCCCAGGCCGGGAATTTCCGATGGCAGACGGCCGGCAAATTCGGTGGCCAATCGCCGGCCCAGGTCACCGGTCGCGTCCCACACCGCCGGGTTTTCCCGCACCGCGACCGGATCCAGCACCACCACACCGCAGCACAGCCGATCCGCAGCCTCGTCGGCGATGCGCACTTCGCGCCCATCCGGTAGTTGGCAGCTCAGGTCGCTCATCACCCGGCGGGACCCGCGTCTGAGGCCTCACCACGATCGCCGTACATTTTGTCGTAATACTCGGTATAGGCACCGCTGCGGATCTTCTCCCACCAGCTGCGGTTTTCCAGGTACCAATCGACAGTCTTGGTCAGGCCGGTGGCGAAGTCCAGGCTGGGTTTCCAGCCCAACTCCTGCTCGATCAGCGACGCGTCAATGGCATAGCGCTGATCATGACCAGGGCGATCCTTGACAAAGGTGATCAGGTCGCGGCTTTTGCCCAGGCGGTCCACCAGCATCTCGACCAGATCGAGATTCTTCATTTCGTTGCAGCCGCCGATATTGTAGATGCCGCCGGGACGCCCGCGACGCAGCACCAGATCGATGGCCGTGCAGTGGTCCTCGACATACAGCCAATCGCGCACATTCTGGCCGTCGCCGTACACCGGCAGGGGCTTGTCCTCGAGGGCGTTGGCGATCATCAACGGCAACAGTTTTTCGGGAAATTGATAAGGGCCGTAGTTGTTGCTGCAGCGGGTGGTGAGCACCGGAAAATTGAAGGTCTTGAAGAACGACCGGCACATCAGGTCAGCCGAGGCCTTGCTCGCTGCATAGGGAGAATTGGGTGCCAGCGGAGTCGTTTCGACGAACAACCCCTCGGGCCCCAGCGAACCGTACACTTCATCGGTGCTGACCATCACGAACCGTTCGATGCCGGCGGCACGGGATTCTTCCAGCAGGACTTCGGTACCCAGGATATTGGTCAGCACGAAGACTTCGGGTCCCTCCACGCTGCGGTCCACGTGACTTTCGGCCGCGAAGTGCACCACCGCCTCGATCTTCTCGTCAGCCAGGACTTCTTTCAGCGCCGCGCGGTCACGAATGTCGCCGCGCACAAAGCGGTACCGGGGATTGTTTTCGTAACCGGCCAGATTTTCGAGATTGCCAGCGTAGGTGAGCAGGTCAAAATTGACCACGCGGTCGTCACCATTGTCGAGCAGCATCCGCACGTAATTCGAACCGATAAAGCCGGCGCCGCCGGTCACCAGAATATTCATACCAGATTTCCTCTACCTTTCCAGACACCATCAAATTTATGAGCAACAAGTGTTGCGAGCGATCAGCGGCCTGCGGCCGCGTTCATGGTTCTGACAAATTCCTGCGTGAGGGCCACCGACACGCGGTCCGGGCCTCCGGCGGGATCCACTTCCTTCAAGGACGAGCCGATGATGCAGCCGTCCGCCGCCGGGAAAAACTGTTCGGCCGTGGCGGAGTTCATACCGCTGCCCACGAGCAGCGGACAATCCGGCAAGGCCTCGCGCACGAGCCTGATTTCGCCGGGATCGGCCCCGGCGCCGGTCGCCGCCCCAGTCACGATGATGCCGTCGGCCAGTCCGCGCAAACGCAAATCCTGGGCCTCTTCGGCCAAGGGGCGCTCAACCATGGGCCGCGCGTGCTTGACTCGCACGTCAGCCAGGATGGCCACATAGGAACCCGGCTGGTCGGCGCCCAGTTCCCTGCGTTTGCGCAGTGTATGCCAGGCCTGGCCCACGATGGGCCCCTGATCAGTGACCGCCGCGCCCACGTGCACGTTGACCCGCACAAAGTGCGAGCCGGTGGCCACGGCAATGGCCAGGGCCGAGGCCACGTCATTGCGCAGCACGTTGACCCCCACTTTCAAAGCCGGGAAGGCGCGGCGCACCTCGCCAATGACCTGGGTCATAGCCGCCACCGTTTCGGCCGGCACGACCTCCGGATGGAAAGGCACATCGTGGTAATTTTCGATCATCAAGGCCCCCAGCCCGCCCTCAACCAGGGCCTGGGCATCCCGCAGGGCAAGTTCCTGTACGGCGGCCAAATCGCCTTGCCAGGCCGGGCTGCCGGGCAGTGCCGGCAGGTGAATCATGCCTATGGCAGCGGGGGCAACCACCTCTCGAAACTCTTCTCGGGACCACATAGCGCCTCTTTTTCGACCAGAATGACAGTTTGAGAGCATTTCCTTGGCAACGGGTATGTGATAGAATAAATTATTCTGCTGGGAATAAACAAGCATTTAAGGAGCATCATGCAGATCATCCATGGCAAGACCGGTTGGATCGAGGTCATTTGTGGCCCCATGTTCAGCGGCAAGAGCGAAGAACTGATCAAGAGATTGCGGCGGGCCCAGATCGCCAAACGCCGGGTTCAAATCTTCAAACATGGCAGCGATGTGCGCTATGATGCGTCCAGCATTGTCTCCCACA
>RCNC010002254.1_pt1 | contig 12870 bp, 12 predicted proteins | sample 2041301 | NCBI WGS metagenome assembly RCNC01 (sample SAMN09708231, study PRJNA481090) | Marine sediment metagenome, whole genome shotgun sequencing project. | biome: marine sediment; feature: ocean; material: sediment; isolation source: Sewage treatment plant 13A marine sediment (STP13A) ... | reverse complement strand
ACCCTGATCATTCAGTGAATGATAATATGGGATACAATGTAGATGTAGGAGTTGATCTTTCCGGAAGGACTTTCTTTGATTCACTTTGTATTAGTGTCGGGGTTCTGGGCTCACTGGACAGGGTACGTGCCGAAGGGGACGGCTGGAACACGCCGGTGGGGTTCCTCGGACAGGCAACCTTACTTTATAAATTTGCAGGTGTATCGGCTACTTATTATGCTGGCGAAGGACAAACCATTCTGTATGGGGATCCATTTTACCGCCTTGACAGATACGGCCGCCTGGACCTGCTTCTCATACCCTTTCGGAACGGTCCGGTTAAAATGAAAATTGATGTGGGACTACACTTTGCCGGGGGACAGATAGACTACTCGCAGCAAGTCTGGGTAAGTTTCGATCTCGATGGCACTGTACCACGCTAAATGTGACCAGTTTCTACCCGCATATCAAACAGTTATTCTTAGGTTCTGTCATCAATATGTGGGAGTAACAGTATGAACAGTTCTCTGCGGGAATGGGATGGAGATATTTTCCGTATCGAAGCGTTGCTTCACATTATTCTGCCAATCGAAGTGAATATCCCAGTAATCCTCTTTCTTGCACCATACTCGGACCACCAGGTTCACTGAACTATCTGCCAGTTCCTTAACTGCAATAAAAGGTGCCGGATCTGTAAGTAATCTCTCATCTGCAGCGGCCATCTCTTGCAGCACATTTTTGGCTTTTTCGAGGTCATCGTCATAGCCGATTCCGAATACCAGGTCCATCCTCCTTGTCTCTTCAACTGAAAAATTGGTAATGGTTCCGCTTGAGATGGCACCGTTTGGGATGAATACCCTGCGGTTATCAGGGGTGTTCAGTACCGTATTGAAAATCTGCACGGCTTTTACAGTTCCTGCATTTCCCTGGGCTTCAATATAATCACCGACCCTGTATGGTTTGAGGATCAGGATCAGTACACCTCCTGCAAAGTTAGACAATGAACCCTGCAGAGCCAATCCAATGGCTAGACCGGCTGCACCCAGTACGGCAATAAAAGAGGTGGTTTTGACCCCCATTATATCCACCACGGAAATGATTAACATAACCTTTAACAGCGTACTGACCAGTCCAACCAGGAATGGCACCAGGGTTGGATCCACATTGCGCTTTTTCATAATTTTTCGGAGGAATCTCGAAAATGAGTTGATGATAATAATACCAACTACCAGCAGTAAAATGGCAAGGACCAGCTTGGGTCCCCATGTCATAAGTAGGTCTAGTGCTTTTTCTGTGTAGAATTCTGCTTTTTCCATATTTCAAATTATAAGAGATTAATCAAATTGTGTTTGATAAATATAACTGTTTATTGCTTGTTTCGTAAGATCAATTCTGGAAATTGAAAAAGTTTGGTATTTTTCCTGCCTGAATCAGACTGGAATCAATAGGCTGTATGGCAAATCAGAAAGTAAATAAGGCATTAGGACTCATCATTTGCCTGCTGGGATATATCGTGGCAGGCTTTATGGTATGGCTTATATATGATGCTGTGTCTATCATTCACCCCATCCTGGTGGTGCTGGTCCTGGATGTCCTGGCTACCATAATCATATTCCTGGTCAGCATGGCATTCAATAACTCCAGTATGTATGACCCTTATTGGAGCCTGATCCCACCCATTATTCTCTATTACTGGATCTTTCACGACCAGACCTGGACAGCCATGACACTGCTTCAAGCCCTGGTATTGTTTATGGTATGTGGCTGGTCCATCCGGCTGACTGTAAACTGGATCCTCAGGTGGAGAGGTTTGCGTGATGAAGATTGGCGTTACCTGGCATTCAGGTTTAAATACAGGGAAAACTACTGGTTGGTGAGTTTTTTCGGTATCCATCTTTTTCCAACATTGGTTGTATTCCTTGGTTGTCTTGCGGTCTATCCTGCCCTGGTCTTGCATGAAGGAGAAATGGGGCTTATGGAGTGGTTTGCTGTACTGATCACCCTTAGCGGGATAATCTATGAGACCATATCGGATTTTCAGCTCAGCAGGTATGTAAATGATAAGGAGAAATGTGATTTTTTATGCTCCGGTTTTTGGAAATACAGCCGTCATCCCAATTATTTCGGTGAGGTATTGTTCTGGATAGGACTTTTCCTTTTTTCAACCGGTATGGACAGGCTTTACTGGTGGATTGTACCCGGACCGGTCATTATAATCCTTATGTTTTATACGGTCAGCATACCCATGATAGATAAACGCATGCTTCGGAGAAAAACCGGCTACAGGGATTATATGAAGAGAACCTCGGCCATGATCCCCTGGAAACCAAAAGAAAAATCTGCTTCTTCAATTACCCTTCTTAAATAATTCGGGTCCGACCCTGTATTCATGCAAATTGGCATTTTCATCAGCAGACATTAACCTGACCACGTTTGTTTCAGTAGCTCTCCTGTCCAAAATGAAAACAGTCCCGATAAGCCAGTTTGGATATATTTTTTCATAATAATCATTTTACTTTTGCGTATATCGACTCGATGAAAACTCCAGTGTTGCTAGTATTTTTCAGCGTTAAGTAAAAGTGGATATATGATATTCCATTAATGGTTTCGCAGTTCAACGGAATACGGTTATCCTGTTTTTTTCCATCAATATACACATTACAATATCCGGATTTCAGGTCGTCTGATTTTATCCATTTTAATTTAAAATCATGCCAGTCACTGGTTCCAAGGTTGCCAGTCTTTCCAAGCAACAAATTCGCCGGTATCTCAAAATTATGCATTGCAAAAATCATTGCTGTTGAATCGGTTGGATTAAACCACCTGTCGCACAGGCTAATAGTCATCCCCTCGTAGCCTTCGGTGAATTTAGCACGGAATGTCAACTCGCCATTTTCTCCGGCAGGAAAATTAAAAACTGCCCCGCTGTAATGAGACAATAATGTTGAATCGTAATCCGCTTTTAAATGCATCACATTTTTTCCGGGTTTATCGGGATGTTGCATAACGAAAGCACCTGGTATTCGGTTGTATGCGCAATGCCCTTCAATTCCCTTAATATATTTTTGACAAGACCAATTTGAAAGTCCATCAGAAAATACATCAGCGCGTTCTTTTTCATATAGCCATTCTGGATTAAACTTTATTAATGACCGAAATTCAGGATGTTGTCCCAAAGAAACTAAAATTTCTCCGTCCCCTGTCTCTACGAATTCGCTTTGATGGACACTACGGTCATTGCTTCCCATTTTACCAAACCTGGTTGCCATTAAACTGTCGTTACGCAAAGGATTTAAATACAATTCCCTGAACCCCTGCCAGTTATTACCGTCATCGTCGGAGATTGCTGCATGGATGGCGTCACGGTTCGTAAATACATCCTCCCAATAACTATCCGGATGTTTCACTTCGGGCAGTGGAGTAGTGTTGCACCAAAGAAACAGGATTCGACCATCGCTAAGCCGTTGTATGGTTGGCATAGTTATGGTTCCATAGAATCGTGACGGTTTGGGTTCCGACCAGATTTCCCCGCCATTGGTTGAAAATGATTCATAGTGCATATCCTGTGCGGTACGCATTAACATCCACAAATTGCCATTTTGTAATTCAACAACTGAAGGCTCAACTGCCCCATGGTTCCAACGTTCTCCCCTATGCAAACCACCCACCTTGTGATCTGGTGCATTTACCTGGTTCGACTTCTTCCAGGTCTTACAATTATCATCTGAATAATAAGTGCCACAACCATTTCGGTACTTTGTATGGAATGCCGCAATGGCCCGACTACCATTCTGAATATAAACAACGGGTTTTATCATTATCGCACCGTTTGTATCGATTTGTTCTTTTACCCATTCGCCATCGATACCACCAATAGACCGGATCACATATACTGCATCATTTCCAACTGAAAAAACCCGGCAAAATTCACCAGTAACCTGGCTTTGTTTACCATATAAATTGCCATCTTCGACTGGGACAGTCTGCCAGCTTAAGCCTCCGTCTTTACTTATGATGTAACAATCCTTACCGTAATGTCTTATATCGCTATCGTTAATTTTAACCAACCCGGTATAAGCATTCTGTGGAGGTCTGCCTACAAAATATGGATCATGAGCCTGATGGGAATTGTTAGTGCAAGAAACAACCCAGACAATTAGGCAAAAAACCAATATGTTTTTCTTCATAGTAATCTGCTTCTTCAATTACCTGAGAGATGCCTTGGTGAAAATGTGCTCGGGAATATCCCTATCGAATTCGATTGAATCAATTATAAATTCTGTTCCATCACCTTTTTTAAGCATGTCTTTGAATACCATTCTTCCGGGGAACCACCTGGATCCAACACGCTTAATGTCGTATAGCTCTGTTTTTTTCAGCAGTTTTCCGCTTTTTGCATAAAGTTCTTCCTTCAGTGGAATATACTTTTCCTCATCCATCCAGATCTTGCGGACCTGGTAGGTGACATCATCGGTTATTGCTTCCAACTGGAGGACCCAGCATTTGGTTTCACGCAGGGTCTCCTCACCTGTGACTTCGGCTTTGTAATTGTCTTTGTAGGTAGCATCGTCCATCATGTCCTCGTATGACAGGTCTGAGCCCATGACAGACTGCCTCAGCATATGCCCCGATATCTGTATGGTCCGGTCTGTGGAGGGAGAATAGATCCACAGCGCATCCTCGAGCTTGAGCATTTTGGTACCCGCTTCCCTGGGTGGGGACAGGTATTCGGAATAAGATTTCTCCTCTCCAACCGCCCAGGTTTTTGATTCTATCGTGCGGCTAGACCTGGGACCATGGATTACCATTTTCGAGGTCAGTACACGGTTTTTTGATGACATATTCTTGTCCATGCGCTCCATGACTTCATCCCCGGAAGGGTATTGGGCATTTAAAAAACCTGCTGCCAGTAAGCCTGCTGATATTATGAATAGTTTTTTCATTTTATGTCATTTGTTATGTTTCCAACTCCTTAAACAAGACGGCGGTATTCCTTTTATATATCCCTATGCCTGAAAGTATGGTTCCTACACTCGAAGCTATCAGTCCCGGTATAAACCCAATGTAATAAGCCTGGGGAACGATCTTCGCATGAAAGGAAGCTGGCATCATCATGGTTGCACCCTTTGTCATGCCGCTGATATCAATTCCCACTTCCTGTATCCAGTATGAGAAACCTAATCCAACAATGGTGCCAATTGCCGAGCCGAGGATACCAATAAGGATGGATTCATAGATCATGCTCCTGTAAATATGGCCTTTCTCTTCACCGATGGCCAGCCTAATACCCACTTCACCGTACCGTCTGAGTCCGCCGATAAGCCCGGTGTTCCACAGGACAATAGACATGGCCAATACAAACACAAAAACCATGATGAAGGACATGGCATCCACCATCTCGAGGTAACTTGCAAGGTCGCTCTGCTCTGTCAGCATAGCCATAACAGGAGAAAACTCATCATCGGGATCAGAGAATTTACTATTGAATCCCAACTTGATAATTTCAGCCTGTTCGGGATCCCAGTAACCGCCAGGCAGGTAGCCAAGGATCTCACTGGATGCATCATACATGTCAAGGGCAATCTGTATATCAGAAATGTCAGCTATCATGGCCCCCTTGTCCATCACCACTGTTCCGAACCGTACGGTCCCTGCAACGATGAAATTATAGAAAGTCATGCTTCCGTACATGGTCGATCCCATGAGAGTTACGGCATCTCCTGGCTGGACCTCAAATTTATTGGCAAGGTCATCGGAGATAAGGATCTCTCCCGGCTGGTCTGGTATCTCCCCCTGCACCAGTATCCTGTCCAGTGTCAGCCTTTCGGGTTCTTTACTTCCCGGGGTAAACATATCGATGGATATTCCCATGATGGGGCCCTGCGCACGGGTTTCCCCATTTTCATCCGGTACATCGAGCAATCCGCCGAATCGTGTACGCAGTACCCATTCCATATCCGGATACTCGGCTTTGACTTCATCGAGCAAAACACTTACATCGGTCAATGCAAGGTCTATGGGAACCTGGTTGCTATTTTCTGCATAGGCATTGGTCATGATCTTGACATGGCCGGTGGAGAACTTGGCACTGAAATCGGCGAAATCTCCAAGTATTCCTGAGATATAGCAAACCATCAGGACGGTTAGAGAAACCCCGGCTGCAACAATAATAATTGGCAGGAGGCTTCTTTGTTTGTCCCGTAATAATCCTTTAAACAGAAATCGTATCATTGTAGTTTTCCTTTAATTGCTTCAGTCGGGTTCATTTTGGATATTTTGCGGGAAGGCAGGAAGCTCACGATGGTTGTAGTTATGATGATGATCAGCATAACCGTAAGTACCAGTCCCACACTATAAGCAGGATATATCCTCTCCGCAATGGCCATTCCGAATCCTTCAGAATCTACCGGCATGGCCCAGCCAGTATTACTTAGCCAGATGAGGAAGGGTATCCCGGGAATGGCACCAACCACAACCGCCAGGATGGCATGCATGGCCCCTTCAACGGTGAAGAGCCGAATAATCTGCGAGCGGGTCATTCCCATGGCCATATAGGTACCAATTTCTTTCTGCCGGCGGAATATGGATAAGACCTGTGTATCAAACACTGCCAGCATTGCCAGGAGCATGAGTATAACATATAGGAAGGATCCACCAATGGTTTTCATGCGGATCATATCACGCATTTCCTTTAGCAGGAAGTCATGGTCCCTCAACACCCATCCTTCTTCCGAACCGTACCAGGTGTATTCCTGGTCGGCGATCAGTATGGTGGCCTCGCCGGGCATCTGGGTCATTTCCCTCAACCTTTCGATGGGGATCCACATTTGTCCCGCAGTAACCGCCGGGACATCGGCCTTGAACACTCCGACGATCAGGGCTTCAGCGGCATCGAATGTACCATCAATATCACGCCATCTAACCGTCACAAGATCTCCCTCTTTAAGCCGGGCATTCCTGGCCATGATATGTCCGATGATGGCCGGGATCTCAGTGTAATCCCCTGCCAGTTGAGCAGTTGGCAGTTCTGACACCTGCTGGTCCGTGTTTATTCCTTTCAGAAGAATACTCTGCATCCTTCCCTCAGGATATATCGTGGCCTGTGTGATCAATACCGGGGCCAGGTTTCCTTTTTCGATTTCACCCTGCATTGAGCCGGGAATCGCCGCATGGCTGTCCTCCAGTGTAAAAGGATCATAAGGATCATAATTCTCCTGCCATATTTGTCCCCCGCCAATCTCCCAGGCGATCATGTCTGTCACGGCCTGCCTGTTCCATCCATCCAGGATCCCATAATGCATGATGATCAGGATCAGTATGAAGGCGAGGACGCCAACGTTTAGCCAGGTGCGCAATCCGGCACCTATGAGATTCCGAAAAGCTAATTTTAAAGCTGTCATGGCTGTTTATATTTGCTCATCTTTGACCACCTTGCCGTCTTCCAGGGATATTTTCCTTTTCAGGTATTTTATCACCTTGTCATCGTGGGTGGCAAAGATGAAAGTTGTATTTAAATCTTTATTTAGTTTTTCCATGGTCTGCAGGATGTTATGAGAATTTGCTGCATCCAGGTTGGCGGTGGGCTCATCCGCCAGCACAAGCTGTGGTTTTTTCACCATGGCCCGGGCTATGGCAACCCGCTGGCATTCACCTCCAGAGAGCTGTGCCGGGCGGGATTTAATTTTGTCTGAGAGCCCCACCCAATCAAGTGCTTCATTGACAGCCTGTTTTCTTTCACCAGCTGTCATATCAAGCAGGAGCAGAGGGAACTCCACGTTCTCGAAAACGGTGTAAACCGGCAGCAGGTTATAGGTCTGGAATATGAATCCCAGGTTTTCTTTTCTGAGTTTCGCTGCCTTCTTATGGCTCAGATCCCCTACTGACTGTCCCAGTACCACCGCTGTTCCTTCTGAGGGGCCATCAAGAGACCCGATGATGTTCAGCAAGGTGGTTTTACCTGAACCTGAGGGACCCACAAATCCAGCGAACTCCCCGGTCCCGAATGTAAGATCAATACCGTTCAGGGCCGTAAAATGACCTCCCCCTATGGGGAAGCGTTTCACCAGGCCACTGATTTTTACGATTTCATTGTTTTCCATTAGAATAAATATTTGAGTCCATTAATGATTAAATACTACCATAAATTGTAATCCCCTGCCTGCATAGAGATTACTTCCTTCAAGTCCCTGGTAAAGATTAAACCGTTGGGGGTTCCAGAATCCCATGATGTAAAAACTCCATTTATCATATTGCCAGGACCAGTTGATGAAATTATAGAATTCCTTGTTGGTCCAGTCATAAAACAGGATCCCGTTCAGGCTGTTTATGATATTGAATGAATAGTTGGCAGACAGGGCTGAAAAATGAACACTCTCCCCACTACTTAATGGCTTTTCTGAGCTTCCATAAGTGAAATATTCTGTCATCATGTTCAGCCCGTTGCCCAACCCGAATGTATAATCCAGTCCCAAATTAAGTGCATGGCTATATTCCAGCTCAGGGATATGTATCTCCCGGTGTGTCAGGGCAGCCTCAAACCAGAATCCGACCACATAATCAAATTTCCCGTCCAGGGCCAGCCTCTTTTCCCTGATATGTTGCTCCTCCCCGTGTGGGATCTGGAACACTTTTTCGGCATCCGCCACCCGGTAGTGATAAGTGGTTGCAAGTTCCCCACCGGGAACAGGCAATTGCACTCTGAAACCGAATTCCGGCTTATTTTTGACTGAAGGGATCACCTCCCATCCCTTGCGCTGGTCATTCCCTATCAGTCCCCATACCCAGATATTGGCATTGTTCAGGAAATAGTACCGGCCCAGGATCCCCCATACCCCATCGGTAAGCTGGAGGGGGTCTCGGGGATCTATCTGGTCGAACCACATCAGGGGCCGCAGCATATTGGCAGATCCAAAATTTATCTTCTGTAATCCGCCCCGCACCTCAAATTGGTCCCCCGAAAACTTCATCCATGCCCTGTAGGGTTTTACGTCGCCTTCCCATACCGTACTGTCGGCAGACCAGTAAAGGCCAGATCCCCAAATATTGGCCGAAATCTCAGCATCAAATGAGAAATTTTCCTTGATGGGTGTCTGGAACTGTATCTCCGGCAAATACCTTATCCCCGCCTGCCCTCTCCATACCTTTTTTGTATCCCCTGAGCCGGGGGGTCCCACAAGCTCCTCCATCTGGCTCGCCACAGCCCACCCAATCGCCTGGCCTTTAAAGACAAAAGACTGGGTATATCCGTTTTGGAATATGGCTGTAAACAGCATTATATATATGGATACGCTGGCAATATATCTACATCCTGAAATCATTATTCTCTCGGCATAATTCCGTAAAAGAAAAAGTTTACCATCTCCATGATCAGGTCCTGGGGACTATCATAGATTTTCTGCAAGGCCTCATCTTCCATCAGGTCCAGCATTTTGTTTAAATACCAGAGGATGAATTCAATCTTCAGATCCTGCCGGATGTCTCCCCTTTTTTGTGCCTTAGCGTAATCTTTAATGATCAGTCCCATCATTTCATGCATGCGCTGGTGAATGAAATCATGGAGTTCAGGTTCTGCATGCGGGATATAGTCCGAGAAAAACTCCTGGCTCATCTGGTCAGACCCTTCCAGTTTCATTTTAATGGTTTCCCTTACTTTTTCTTCAAAGGGAATGTCCTTCTGCATCAATGTAATATACCTCTCCAGGGCCTCGTCTGTCATTTCGGTAATCCAGGTCTTTACAAGCTCATTCTTGTTTTTGAAATGCTTGTAGAAGGTCATCTTGCTAACATTGGCCTCCTTGCATATCTCTTCCACTGTCACCCGTTTGATTCCGTACTTGAAAAACAGGTCTTTTGCTGTCTGTATGAGTTGTTTGCGTTTCATACGATATAGGCAATTACTTACGAATAAAGTACAAATATACGATGATCGTAAGTTATTGTCAAATTATTCTGGAAAATTCGTACCTCCTGGAAATGTTAAAATTTGCCAGTTCAGGAAGGACGAGGGATACGGGATAACCAGGGTCAGGAAATGATACTGTCCATCTGTATGGCCGGACTTGATTCAAGGTCCATCATACAATTGATCATCCTGGCCTCGGTCAGGAGGGGGAGATCCTCAGGGCTGAGAATAGCCTCGGCGATCTGGCCGCTTTCAAGCAAATACGTACGCATGGTCCCTTTGAGCAGGGGCGTGACAGGTGTAAGCCACCAGCCATCAGGGAGGCGGAAGACAATATTACTGATGGAAGTATCTGTAATATATCCATTCTTGATGATCAGGATTTCATCACAATCTCCCCTTTTGTCGAAAAGCTCCTCCAATTTATGCCTGTCAGCATACTTGTATCCATATTCAATATCATTGCAGTGGATCATCTGTAAACTCCGTACAATACGGGTTTGATGGGGAAGAAACTGTATCTCATCTATCTCCTTTCCATAGAGCACCCGGCAACGATAAGTACCTTCCCCCAGGTCATCCGGGATCTTGATAATGTTGGCAAGGTCGAGTGACTCATTTATACCCAGCAAGGCATTCCGGCTTTTGTTCAGACGGGCATTATGCCATTCCAGGTTATAGATTACCCTTTTTTCAATCTTTATGGTTTCAAGTAAAAGGGACATAAACTTTGTCTATTAATTCCTGGTATTCTTTCTCAGGATCGCTCATAAAGGTAATACCACCACCACTGCGGTAGATCATCCCTTCATTCTGCTGCTCAATGAACCGGATCATAACGCAACTGTCAAAATCCCGGCCGTCAAAATATCCCATTATGCCGGTGTAGTAACCCCTGGGACTGCCTTCCGATTCCCTGATTATCCTGAGTGTTTCCTCCTTCGGCGCACCGCTTACAGAGCCTGCCGGCAGCATTGAAAAAATAATTTCACCAAGTTTGGAATGATAATTATCCGGTAATCTGCCGGAAATCACCGAGCTTACCTGTAGCAATTTTTTCCGGTTGGTTACCAGTGTATCAAAATACCTGAATTTTTCAACCCTGACACTATCGGCATGAATGCTGAGGTCGTTCCGGATGAGGTCAACAATGGTCACATGTTCGGCCATTTCCTTCTCATCATTCAACAAAACGTCCTCTGCGCCGGGCAAGGCTGCGTCTATTGTCCCTTTCATCGGAAAAGAATAGATCTTTCCCTGCTTGATCCGGACGAAGGTCTCAGGCGAAAAAAACACAAATTCATTTTTATAGAGCAACTTATATTTTGCATGGCTGAGTTGATATATATGCTGCAGACTGAGGTTCGTTGTCAGTTTGGTAGGGAATGTCAGGTTAGTCAAATAGGTTTTTCCGGCCCGGGCCTTATCAATGACGATCCTGAAGGCTTCTGCATACTTGCTGAATTCAACCGGTTCGGATTGGAATTCCACCGATCCTGGTATAGGGACAGGAGTGTAGTTGTGGGACAGGTATGCGGGGGTTGCAAAACTGATGTCAGGAGGCAGATCATCAAGTGGAAAGAGCAGGGGATGCTGTAATTCAAAATCAACGATAAGCAGGAAGGGGATGCGGGATTTGGCCAGGCTGTTTATCCGTTGGATCATGGTGTGAAATTACAAAAATTGAAGATTATCCCGGATATCCTTTACATTGGTTTCCTGATTTCATATATTTATTTATATGCAAAGAAAATACTCCTTATGAATAATCAACTCAATGTTTTATGTAACACTTCCAGTTACAATTTCAGCGGGTATCCCGAATCGATCAACCTGATTAAAAATCCCCAGAAGAGGAGATTGACTGGTGAAGAACTGGATCAGCTGATCTCCGCCTTTGATCCTGTTGGGATCATTGCAGGGGTCGAACCCATCAGCAATGAATCACTGAAAGCTGCCAAGAGCCTGAAAGTGATATCGAGGTGTGGTATTGACCTTGAAACGATAGATTACAGGGCAGCTAGGAGACTGGGTATCATTGTAACAGGCACCCACCTGGCTCCGGATATACCGGCTGCCGAACTGGCGCTGGCCATGATTCTGAGCCTGACACGAAACCTGAATCAACTCGACAGCCTGGTCAGACAGAACCAATGGGAAAGAAAGGTAACGGGCCTGCTAAAAGGCAAGATGGTTGGGGTCATTGGTTGTGGGATACTGGGCACCAGGGTCAGTAGACTGCTGGCTGCATTTGATTGTAACCTGATGGGATTTGACCCTGATGTAAAAATACATGGGTACTGTGAGATGGTCAGCTTTGATTTCCTTGTCCGGAACGCTGATATCATCACCCTTCATATGCCGATGAGAGAAGAAAATTATCACCTGATCAATGCCGATGCCATTGCCAAAATGAAAACAGGTGTGGTCATTGTCAATACCTCACGTTCAGGACTGATTGATGAAAAGGCATTGCTTGCTGCACTGGAGAATAAAAAAGTGGGAGGGGCAGCCCTGGATGTATTTGAAGAAGAACCCTACCAGGGTCCCCTGATCAATTATCCCGAAAACACCATCCTGACACCACATGTCGGGTCCTTTGCCGGGAATTACCGCTTCGATATTGAAAAGGAGGCCATGGAGAACCTGTTGAAAGGATTAAAGAAACAGGGGGTTACCGTCTAGGGTTTGATTCTTGCTCAAGCTGGCTGAGGATGCTGAGCGCTTCCTGCCGGTCATTCCCACAAACCAGTTCCTCAGCCTGGAAATCAATGCATACCTTAGGCCTCTGTTCGTAGATACCACAGCTGTAATCTTCCCGAAGATGTATACATTTTACCCCCGCCGGTTTGCCGCCAGGCATGCCTGGAATAGGAGATGAAATGGATGGAGCGATGCAGCAGGCCCCACAGAATTGACGGCAATCCATGGTTATTTGGTTATCGGAATGTGAAATTAGTATTTTGCATTGAAAAATCACCAAATGGGCT
>RCNC010002253.1_pt1 | contig 12871 bp, 13 predicted proteins | sample 2041301 | NCBI WGS metagenome assembly RCNC01 (sample SAMN09708231, study PRJNA481090) | Marine sediment metagenome, whole genome shotgun sequencing project. | biome: marine sediment; feature: ocean; material: sediment; isolation source: Sewage treatment plant 13A marine sediment (STP13A) ... | reverse complement strand
ACCGCCCGCAGGATGCGATTCTATACGGGGTCGGTTTTGGTGGAAACTTCGTGGCGATGCTGAAGCGCCATTTGGCGATGAAGCAACAGGATCCGGATCGTGAGCCGGGTAGGAGCCTGCCCTATGGCGGTATCGAGAACCTCCGTCCGGAAACCAAGGCTCTGGTGAAGTCCATGGCCGCGTGGATGAAACCAAAGGGTAAGTAAATCTGTGAGTTTCAGTTCCAGGCGATACGTTTGCCCATTTCCCGAATACGCCGCCGTGCACCGGATGTAAACTTCTTTTCATTGCGGGCAGTGACGATCGCTGGACAGTACCCTTTGGCGGTGGAGGGGGACGTTTGCTAAAATTCGGTAAACAGCCGGTGGATCTAAAAGGAACTTCAACATAAACAGTTAATGATCATGTGAGCTATGAGAAAACAACGTTTTGTATCTGTAAATTTACAGAAATGGACTCGGAGGCGGCGCTTCCACATCTCCCGACATATTTTCTGGGTTGTTCTTGTTTTGCTTATGGCCGGGAACTTCACCTATGCCGACGCGCAAACCAGACCGAATGTCAAACTTGTGCTACAGGTCACCATTGATGGATTAAGAGCTGATCTGCTCAACCGTTATGGAGATGGTTTTGGTAAAGACGGTTTCAGATTCCTTATGAAAAAAGGTATTGTTTATACCAACGCCCATTACCAGCATGCCAATACCGAAACCATCGTCGGCCACACGACCTTGGCCACCGGCGCGTTTCCCTCACAGCACGGCATGATCGGCAATGTCTGGTTTGACCGTGAGGCCGGTGAGCTTGCCTATAACATTGAAGACCCGGATAGCCCGATCATTCAGACCCGGGAAAATGTATCAAAAGGTGAGCAGGTCGATCCGGCCCAGAAAAAATCGCGCACACAGGGGCGATCACCCGCCGTGATTCTTGCGCCGACCTTTGGCGACGGACTTGCAGCTTATTACGGCGGCAGATCAAAGATATTCGGTGTGTCTGGTAAGGATCGCAGCGCCGTATCCATGGCCGGTCATGTAGGAAAGGCGTTCTGGTATTCCACCAATACCGGTGATTTTGTTACCAGCACCTATTATTACGACGCCTATCCGGACTGGGTCAGCAAATGGAATGCCCAGCGAAAAGCCGAAAGGTATGCCGGCAAGTCGTGGTCTTTGTTAAACGATGCCCCTGCCTACCTTCTGGGCACTCAGGATGATCGCCCCTATGAAGCCGATCTGAGGGGATACGGACGCGTTTTTCCCCATCCGTTCGGGCAGGCAAACGATACATTGTTCTACACCCGGATTCTTGTCAGCCCGATCGGCGACCAGCTCACACTCGATTTTTCCAAAGCGCTCATTAAGCACGAACAATTGGGGCAGGATGAGATCCCGGATTATCTGTCCATCAGTTTTTCCTCGGTTGACGCGGTCAACCACTTTTTCGGACCGTCAAGTCTGGAAAACGAAGACGTTGTCGTGCAACTGGATCGGACTCTGGCAGACCTGTTCGCTTTCATCGACAAAACAGTTGGGCTTAAACATACGTTGGTTGTGTTTGCGGCAGATCACGGCATGGCGGATATGCCGGAGTATATGACTGAACTGGGTTACAAGGCTGGTCGTCTCGATCCGGACGAAATCGTAGCAGCGGCCAACCAGGCCGGCCGGAAGTTCGGTGTCGATGAAATTGTCCGTTTTTTCTACCGGCCTTACCTCTATCTTAATGATGAAAAAATAGCGGCTGAAAAAATCGACCGTATGAAGGTGGAGCATTTCATTGCCGACGCGTTAACGGATTTGGAGGGAATCTCACTTGCGGTAGCGAGCAGCAGACTCTCAGCGCAACAAACCAATCCGTTGCAGGAGCAAGTCCGGAATAATTACCACGTTTCCCGATCCGGTGACATCTATATTATTCAAGAACCCTATTGGTTCCTGTTCGACAAGGGATCTGTCGCTGCGATGCACGGATCGCCATGGCGCTATGACACGCATGTACCGATTGTTTTTATGGGCCCAGGCATACAGCCGAAAACGGTTCATCGTCGCGTTCATCCAGTGGATGTCGCACCGACAATAGCCGCACTACTGGGAATGACACCGCCTGGTTCCGCGCAAGGAATGCCCTTGGAAGAAGTGCTTAATAGAAAAATGAAATGAATCGGATGTTACGGCATATATACTCAGTATGAAGCTGGTGGAAGACGCCAGAGTACCAAACAGCAACTTAATTATATTATGGAGGTATTCAATGAACAAACGAAACATTATTATCACTATTTTTACAGTCATTTTTTTGATCGGAATAGCAATGTTTTCACCGTCGGTATTGACAGCCCAGGATACTTCGCCGAAAGAGAAAAACTGGGAGTTCAATCTGGCCCCCTTTTACCTGTGGGCCGTGAGCGTTGACGGTGATTTAACGGTGATGGGAAACACCCAACAGCTAAAGGCCGATTTCGATGAGATTACCAGCGGTCTCGAGGGGGTTTTTACGGTCCACTTCGAAGGTATGCATAAGAGTGGCTTTGGATTTCTAACCGACGTCAGCTATTTAAACTTTGGCGGTCAACAGGCCACACCTGGGCCGGCACCGTTAACATTAGATGTTGATTTAACCTTTGTAATGGCGGAACTGGCCGGTATCTACCGGTTCAACCTGAATGAAAACGCCTTGGATTTGATATTCGGTGGCCGGTACTATGGATTGGATACTGAAATAGACATTGTCGGAGTTCCTCCCAGGGTCGATAAAGACAAGGATTGGGTCGATGCCATGCTTGGCGCACGCTACATATGGACCATTACAGATAAGTGGGATTTTGTGGCCAGGGGAGATATCGGTTTTGGCGGTTCTGAACTCGCCTATAATTTTGCCGGTCTGTTTAAGTATCAGCCCTGGAAACATGTGTCTTTGCTTTTTGGTTACCGGTATATGGATGTCGACTACGAAGACGGGAGTGGTGCGGACTTGTTTAAATACGACATGACCATGCACGGGCCGCTGTTAGGAGTTGATTTTTCCTGGTAGATTTCAGGGGTTCTAATTCAATCCAACTCTCCATGTTAAGTAAAAGATTGCGATTGGATCGATTTTCAACTGCCTTAAAAAGATGAAGCTAAAAGCTTTTGAAAAATTGAGAAGAGTCAGGAGGATATAAATGAAAATAACAAAATGTATAACACTTAGTCTGTTGTTTATTTTTCTTGTAGCTGGATTTGTCCTGGCGCAGGAGTTGGTTATTTATCCAGCTAAAGGTCAGAGTCAGGAACAAATGGATAAGGACAAATATGAATGTTATACTTGGGGCAAACAGCAATCCGGATTCGATCCGATGCAGCAACCCAAAGCAACCGAACCACCGCCCCAGCAAGAGGCTCAAAAGGGTGGTGCGGGCCGTGGAGCTGCCCGAGGCGCATTGGTTGGTGTTACTGCCGGCGCTATCGCTGGAGATGCAGGTAAAGGAGCTGCCATTGGTGCCGCCTCAGGTGCTATAGTCGGTGGTGCTCGAAAACGAGATCAACAGCGTCAGCAACAGCAGGCAGAGCAACAGTGGGCAGAGCAGCAGGCAGCGACCTATACAAAAAACCGCGATGGATACAACCGTGCCTATGGTGCCTGCCTTGAAGGGAGAGGTTATTCGGTAAAATAGCACATAAATACTTGACCCTCGTACCGCATGACCATAAATTAACATGCAGCGGATGAATATCATGAAGACAAGCCGAAAGATTTTAATCATTGTCTTTATCCTGTCTGCTTTGCTGTTGTCAGGCTGTGCCACAAGCTATAAACGCAATCCCTTACCAGAAGCTTACGGTGACATTGCGCAAATACCCTACATCCCCTATGCTCGATTTTGGGGAGATATTGTGCCGAGCTGGTTGCAGGAAAAAATCGACGATATCAAAGAAGAGATACGCCAAAGTGAATCCGATACGAAGGACATATCAAGCGATTACCTTGCAATCTCAGGAGGTGGTGCCAACGGTGCCTTCGGGGCTGGCTTGTTGGCTGGCTGGACAGCAGCTAATGGCCGACCGGAATTTAGAATTGTATCAGGCATTAGTACTGGTGCGCTCATTGCACCATTCGCTTTTCTGGGTCCGAAGTATGATGCGCAACTTAAAAAGCTTTTCACTACCATATCCACAAAAGATATCTTGGAGAAACGCTCGCTGTTCTCGATCCTAACGGGCGATTCTGCATCCGACACTACACCACTGCGGGAAATGCTTGAAGATGTAATTGATGTGAAGGTGCTGGAAGACATTGTCGTCGAACATGACAAAGGCCGGCGGTTGATGATCGGCACAACCAATCTTGATGCCAACCGTCCGGTCATCTGGAACATTGGAATCATCGCTAAAAGCGGGGCTCCCAACGCCTTAAAGTTGGTTCGTAAAATCCTGCTTGCTTCAGCCTCTATACCTGGTTTGTTCCCTCCAGTATACATCGAGGTGGAAGCCGACGGTCACCGCTACGACGAAATCCACGTTGACGGCGGAACGTCGTCTCAAGTCTTCCTATACCCCGCTTCACTGGATATGCGTTGGATGATGAAACAAGTCGGGTTGAAGGGAAAATCTCGGATATTCGTAATTCGAAACTCCCGCATCGAACCGGATTGGGAAACAACTAAGCCCAAGATATTTCCCATCTTGAACCGTAGCATCTCTTCGCTAATTCGAACACAGGGGATCGGTGATCTCTACCGGATCTACCTGAGTGCCCAGAGGGATGGCATGGATTACAACGTAGCTTTCATTCCTTCTGATTTCAAGGAAGAGCCGAAAGAAGAGTTCGATCCTGAGTACATGAACAAATTGTTCGATTTGGGATACCAGATGGCCAAAAACGGATATCCATGGGAAAAAGCACCTCCCGGATTCGAATCGAAGTAACTACAAGGTCACTGCCGCACTCTAAATTGTTTGTGCAATTCCCTACAGATCAGCAACTGCCTTGGTTACAGATACCTGCAATGACTAACAGTTATCAAGCGCCTGATTTTCTGACATAGTCGAAATATATCAACAAAAGATGAGTTGTCAGGGTGATCCCAATCATAGCGGCCACCCTGTTTTTTTTATTGTCCTATCCATGAATATTTTCAATCCACCTTATCGCTTCAACATCACTGATTTTTCCGAGGTATCTCTGTGTGGTCGACAAATTTACATGGCGCAAAATGATTTTACTTACAATTTCAAGGGGTACGCCGGAACGACTCGCAAAAGTTGCTGCGTGACGCCTCAAATCATGTGGTCTTAAATGAATGCCAACCACATCACCTGCCTTTTTAGTCATTGACCTGGCAGTTTCATAGCATATCTGGAAAATACGTTCCTCAAGTTGAAAATTATTTTCCCTGATGTAATCTTTGAGCCTATCGGCAATTTTTTGCGGAATGAATATGAATTCTCTCTCTTTGCCGTTTTTGGGGTCTCTGATGATTAGTTTCCGGCCATTAACATCCCTTGGGGTTAATTTCAGCACCTCACCGATCCTCATGCCGCCACGAGCCATTAATTCGAGCATGAGGCGGTCTCTTGGGTTATCGGTCTTGAAAATGATTTCATCAACAATTTCCTTTTCCAGGATATCCCAAGCCGCTAAGGCTTTAGCCCTAAACATCTTTCTTATTATCGTACTATCACAGGGATTTTGGAAACTTTGGTCAATATTGTTTTTGGTAAAATTGAAAAAGGATGTGAGGTGTGAAAACCTCGTCTTTCTGGTTTGCGGCTTTTTGCCTTCAGTGATCCCATTGAGGAAGTCCAGAACCTCGTCAGAAGTTAGCTCTTTTAAATCGTTTTCACCGTTTTCTTGACAAAATCTTGATAGGAGCTCTTCATATGCTCTGATGGTATTATTACTGGAATTTGCCCGGTGATAATTTAACCAAAATGTAACCGCCTGTGAAACTTTCATAATTTCCTCCTTCTGTTTATGGGTTAATAAAACCGTTGAAAAGTACAACGGGATACAATAATATCAGAAGGAGTCGAAAACGGGCTTTCTGTCTGTATTAGGTTGTAATTCAATGGGAAATAAGAAAAAGAGAGAAAATCTTTTAGCGCCTCGTTCTAAGCGCATGAATCGTAAAGGGCGACTCGATTCGGCTAAGCATTGGCTTACAAAATATAAGGGCAAAAACATCATCAAAGGTTATAAAAATCATTATACTGTGGATTGGCTATGCGCAATTAAGGAATTACAGATGTTAGGTGTTGGTCTTGATCCTGGATATGTGGAAAAGCTGAAACTTTCAGTAAAAAATCGTATCATAGAAAAACAGCGTTTGAAGGACGGGAAGAAACAAGAGCTGGATATTGAAATTTCTTGGGATTCTGATGAGACTTTTGCTTACATAGCCGGGTATACTTCAGCGGGTTTTCCGTATGGTGTAACTTGGGAGGAATTGGGAGAGGAACCACCGGATTTTGAGGATTGAATTTAAAATTTGCTGGTGATACGATTAACATATCGTCAAAATGTATATCAAATCAGACAGTTGCATTCGTTGCAAGGTATCAACGGTTTTGACAAGTCCGAGACATGGGTGACCAGAGGTTGATCGGGATTTCCAATGGCTTATAGTTTGACATTTTTTCTTCCCCATGGGATACAGATTTCCTTATAAGGAAACTATATCTGGCATTAATATTTTATCTGAACAAAAATGAATCAATTTATCGTAGCGTTACAGGCATTCGCTTTTGACTGTGGCCCAAAACCCATTTAAGCTTATAATAGTTGCGTTTTTTCTTGATAAACAACCATCCTAATTTATATAAGGTACTTTCAATAAAGCGAGTTCTTATCATCGAGCATTTAGCGGACACTCTTGCAGCGAGCGAGGCGAGCGGGATGCTCGAGCCGGAGCAGGGTGGCACGGGATGGAAAAGAAAAGGACATATAACCATTGGCTGAAAGGGTTTCAGAGAGAATATCATTTCAAGGAGGTACACTTAGATGAAGAAGACAGGTTCGAAATCAGTGAAGATGTTTGTGCGCTGCATGTCCGTCGTGGCGCTATCCTGGATGGTTCTGTTGGGGACGTCCGTGGGAGTAAAAGCCGATGAGGCAGATGCCAAGAGGATCCTCAAGGCCATGTCCGATTACATGGCGGCGCAGAAGGCCCTCTCGTTTGAATTCGATGCCACCCTCGAGGTCGTCACCCTCGATGAACAGAAACTCGCGCTGGCGAGTTCAGGCACAGCCACGCTCAAACGGCCTGACAAGATCCATGTCACGCGCGCCGGCGGTTTTGCGGATGTCGAGATGTCCTTTGACGGAAAAACGCTGACGCTGCTGGGCAAAAACCTCAATCTCTACACGCAGCTTGATGTGCCTGGCACGATCGATCACCTGATCGACGAATTGAAGGATACCTACCACAGGCCGCTGCCTGCTGCGGATTTGCTGTTGTCGAATTCCTACGATGCGCTGATGCTTGATGTCGTCGACGTAAAGGACCTTGGCAGCGGTGTGATCGGCGGCGTTGAATGCGATTACCTTGCTTTTCGAACGAACGAGGTTGATTGGCAGATCTGGATTGCACACGGGAAGCGCCCTTATCCTTACCGATTTGTCATCACCTCCAAACTCGTTAGCGGTGGACCGCAATACACTGTTCAGACCAGGGACTGGAAGGTTGGAGGCGAGGTGGCAGCAACCGATTTTCACTTCAAGAACCCAACGAAGGCCAAAAAGGTCGAGCTGAAGGACCTCAAGGGAGCGGATGATTTACCAGACCATTTCGTGAAAGGAGACGCAAAATGAACATGTTAAAGATATTGGGTATCGTTTTTATTGCCGGAATCATCATGACGTTCGGCTCTGAGATTGGAGAGCAGCTTTCGGTCCCCGGGGCTCAGCATTTGGTTCCCACAGTCGAAGCCAGAGTCGGGCGTCCACTAACCCCAGTGAGCGTTGGCGGCGTGGCCCGCCGAACGACGCGGCGCTGCGCGGCAGGCGCATATAACTGTAGACTGCCCGGACCCCAGTCTCTGGACAGCCTGCTTGGACAGATAAGCACTGAACCTATTCGCTTTAAGAGACATCAGGCAGCCTCCGCAGATGGATAAGGGAATCATCTCATTGACTCTGAGTTAGCTGCAGAGACTGTCGAAAAACCCTAAATCTGTAAATTTGGTGCTTGTAAGCTATTGATTTTATTCCATGCAAAATTGATAAAATCACCATTTTTGGGGTTTTTCGACAGTCTCGCAATGACCTACAGATATCAATCCTCTGAATTAATGTGATACCCAAAAGAAATCACAGGTTTTGCAAATTCCGATTTCCCTGGTATATTCTCAATGTATCAAAGCTCCAATGGACGGAGCCAAGACCTACAAAGTGACGCTGCCGAAGAACATTCCGGCCCACGCTTTCTGGTCGTTAACCTTGTACGACAACCAGACGCGCTCGATGCTGGACACGCCGCAGCGATTCCCACGTGCTGGCAGTCAGAGCTATCCCTCGCCCGCCGCCGAGGCGAGCGCCGACGGCTCGACGACGATCTACTTCGCTCCGAAGCAGCCCGAAGGCGTGAAGCGTGGCAACTGGATCCAGACCGATCCAAAGAAAGGCTGGTTCACGTTGTTGCGTCTCTACAGTCCACTCGAACCGTTCTTCACGAAAGAGTGGCGACCGACTGAAATCGAGATGGTTCAGTGAAGTGAGGCCAGATATTAAGGGCATCAAGGCGAACGTCAATAGCCTGTGATACCCCGGATTACTAAAAAAACTTTAACATATCAACCGGTTAGGCAAATGAAAGCTTCCTGCTATTAGGCGCAGCTTTTAGAAGGTCTGAAACCATGAAGGCCAACCACAATATCTGGTAGTTGACCTTTTTCAATTATTATTATGATAAGGTCGATCTATTTGTATCGAACACTTTCAGGTGGGAATGCCTGAGTCGGGTAGACCGGAGGAGTTTCACCTCCAGTCCCCCTCAGAACCGTGCGTGAACCTCTCGACTCACACGGCTCCTGCCAGCCATCCTCTTGAAACCTCTCGGTGTCAAGCCGACGCAGAGTGTGTCCAGCTCCTCCCCCGCTTTAGCGGGGTTGGCTGTCACTTAATGCGAGCTGGCTCATCCCCTTCGCTCCAGCCCCATTACAGAACCTTCAAGACTACTACAGGATGATCCGCCCCCTTCATACGCATCGATACTTTCCCCCTTCGTGGTCCTCATTTATAGGGTTTTCTCTTAACATCACATGAAGAGTTCCCATGTTCCACACACGAGCCCAGATCAGATTCACGCCACCTTTATGCCGGACGCCGCCCAGGCAGTAAACAGGTTTCCCCTGGACTTATCCTGGCGTACAGATAGCCACCAGTTTTGACGTCGTCTTTAAGTTTTCGACACCTCATCGGATGGTTCGCTTGCGCTCGTCTCTCTGATTCACAACTGATCCCGTCTGGCGGAACCTTTTCCTCAACGCTCACCACCATGGCTTTTGACCACAGCAGCTTGAGGTGCTTTGAAGCCTGCTCCTGTAAGCCGACTCCGAGGGGCCATACCCTCATCTTCTATGCAGCCTCGTGGCGCACTATCTCCTACTTATTCAAACATCAGGCGAACTTGTGATAGCTGCAATAACAAGCAAGTATCAAGAGCCTGATTTTTTTGTGATACCATAATACGATATCACAACCTGAGCCAACCTTTTGATAGCTGCTGAGACTGTCGAAAAACCCGAGAGAGGCAATTTGCAGACTTCTAAGCATTTGATATTATTATATGCGAATTTCACAAAAATATAGAAATCAGACTTTTTCGACAGTCTCGCTATGTATCCGCAATTTTGAAAGTGGATTCAGAACCTGTGATATCGTTTTTAAATAGGGCAAATCCTTTTCACTGGATTTGTCCTTTTTGCTTTTTTATTGACATTTTTTAATATATAATCGGCTTTATTAACGTTGAGTTTCGGAGGAAAAGGTACAAGATGGGAAGAAGGATTCATGCGATACCCCTTGGATTTGGTCAAGCCTATATTATAAAAGATCAAGGTGCCATTATGATTGATAGTGGAGAGCCAAAAAAAGGGAAAGCATTATTAAAAGGTTTGAAAAAGGTATCCGTGAAGCCTGAAGAGGTCCAACTGATTGTTTTGACACATGGGCATTGGGATCATATTGGTTCAGCAGCGGAAATCAAAGAAATTACCGGAGCTAAAATAGTTATGCATCAAAATGAGAAGCGTTGGCTGGAAGAATCGTTAAAGCCAATGCCTCCCGGTGTGACTACTTGGGGAAGTATCTTCGGTAAGTTGGTTACCTGGGGAATCGTCCCTTTCAAACACATCCGTGCAACTAAGGTGGATATTGTTCTGAAAGACAAGGAGTTTTCGTTGAATGATTACGGCATTGAAGGCAAAGTTATCCATACACCAGGCCATTCCTCAGGGTCAGTGAGCATATTGCTTGATACTGGGGAAGCTTTTGTAGGTGATCTTGCTGTGAATAAATTCCCTCTGCGTTTGACGCCAGGTTTGCCCATCTTTGCAGAGGACTGGCTTAAATTGATTGAAAGCTGGCAGAAGCTTCTCGATTTGGGGGTTAAAATCGTCTATCCGGCACATGGAGATCCCTTTTCAGTTGATATTATTGAAAACGAATTGTCCAAAGGTATTCGGAAATAAAATCTTTAGGTCGTAAAACAAAATTGAATCATGTGGCAAATATTAAAAGGGACAAATTAACCGTGTCTATTATTTGAAACAAAACTTAAAATCCATTCTAAAACAACTTGTTATTTTGGCAATAACCACGAGAGTACCGATATCTGCTATGTATCTCATATTTTAATGCCAGTTCAAAATTTGTGATACCGTTTTTAAATAGGGGCAAATCCTTTTCCGGAGGTTTGCCTTTTTGTGGATTTTACGAAATATGCAATCAGTGTAAATTGACTTCGGGTTGTTGTTTTGGTAAGGTAAATGTGTATGTCCATTTTCTAATTAACTTAAACATTTTAATAAATTAAGGGAAACTCTCCGAAAGGAGTCGAAGATGGAAATGAAAAAATTACTGGCGTGGTGGAGCAAGGTCTGCCCCGGGTGCAACATCGGGCGCAAATATCCAGAATCATTTATCGGCCAGAAAGTAAGGAATCACTGGGAAAAAGGATGTCCCTCGCACAACGCTTATGTTGAGGTGTACGATAGCGAAGAGCCTTCGCCGAAGAAAAGCAAGGGGGAATCCGATAATAAATGAGATATTTTAAAAAGGCAGAGTTAGAAATGGCTCTGCTTTTTGTATTATCCATACTTTTGATTTCTGCTATGTATTCCATATTTTTAATGCCAGTTCAAAAGTTGTGATATCGCTTTTCAATAAGGGCAAATCCATTTCACTGGGTTTGCCTTTTTGCAATTTTGTAAGAAATGGGATATAATTACTGGAAATCGAGATGCTTGAACCTGTGATCATGGTAAGTAAGCACAAGTTGGAATAATACAGGTGCATTCATAACGCCAAATATGACAGGATATATAACATTATCATAATTGCCCTAAAATGAACAAAAAAGATACAGTCGCATAATATTCACTCACAGGGGGTGTTAATGAATCAGGAATTAATCGAAAAACTCGATTCCCTTGAACGAAAAATCGAGTCAGGAAATATTGTAAGGGAAGCAAACTCTATTATAGACTGGGCTGGATCAGACGTCATTATCAGTAGCCAATTAAATGATAGTATCAAGGGATGGTTTGGCGATCAATTTATGGTAAATAGTTTGCAGAAAACCGAACCAGGACGTAGAGCAGTTATCACAGAATTCTCAAAGGAATTAAGTTGGCTCTTCTACCAGCTTAAAGATATCTTTGCTGAAGAATTAAATTATATTTCAAAGCATGTTTTTTACGGTATGCTTGCCCAAGTTTCGATTGATTATCTTGAAAAGAATCAAGAAAACCCAAAATGTGACCAATTACTGCATTCCGTTTTGGGTGAAGCAAGGAGCTTCTCTAACGAGTGAGATTACCAGTTAATACAAACCTGCCTTTTTATTATCCACACTTTTGATTTCTGCTCTATATCTATGGAAGTCTAAATTCGGTTCAATAGGTTTTGATATCATATTCTGAAAATTGAACTGTTTCCCCCCGGTAATTATTAAATTACAGAAAATATCAAAAATTTGTGTGTGAGGGTTTATGGCTATTCGAGAAGATCAGTGGCACAGTCCATGGCCCCTATGTCAGTATGCCCCTGGGTCATTACATTTTTATTTGACATCTAAACGTCCCTACCGTAATTTATTTCGTAGAGCTCTTGTTCTGACGGCTGATTTGCATCTCAGGCCAATTTTATTATGATATATTTCTTGTTCTTCTAACCTCACTCACGAAAGGTATTATTAATGAAAGAGAGACGTCAATTTGAAAGGTTTACTATTCCACTCCCTGTAAGACTGGAAACCATAACATTAGACAAAAACAAGGTTTTAGATCTTGAAACCAGAGATATATCTGCTTCCGGAACATTCATTCCTACGCTAACGTCTTTTCCGAAGGGAACAGGATTTATCATGGATTTCACCATTCCAAGTGACAACATTAAAGAATTTAAGTACGTGAAGAGCTTGAGGAGTCTCACAGGAACTATGGTTCGTTCCACCTCAAAAGGAATGGCAATTCATTTTGACAGGGAATGTTATATTATGAGTTTAAGCAGATCGTAAAATGCAATAGTAAAGATCAAATTCATATGTATGTTCATTATGGTTTGGGCAGGGTCAGCAATGACTCTGCCTTTTTAATTTCTAACTTGTGAGTTCTGCTATGTATCCAAGATTTTAACAGTGGGTTCAGAACCTGTGATATCGTTTTTTAAT
>RCNC010002252.1_pt1 | contig 12872 bp, 11 predicted proteins | sample 2041301 | NCBI WGS metagenome assembly RCNC01 (sample SAMN09708231, study PRJNA481090) | Marine sediment metagenome, whole genome shotgun sequencing project. | biome: marine sediment; feature: ocean; material: sediment; isolation source: Sewage treatment plant 13A marine sediment (STP13A) ... | reverse complement strand
TTCCAGAATTGTGATTTCTGGTATCCATGATTGTCGATAAACTCCTTATACTGTTTGTTTGTTACTTCATATTTATCGATAAAAAAATCATTCTTATCTGCAAGGAAATTGGACATAGATTCATGCATATATCCTATAACATGTACCATTCCTTCCGGGATGGTTCCATTTTCAAATAATTTTACAAATAATGTATCAGGAGTGGAATGGATTGCCACATACTTAGGATTGGTACTTAGGATTGCCACAACAGAATCATATCCGGGTTTTACCATAAGATACCTGTAAAATGCGGTTGCAGGCATTTCTATGGAGTCGATAGGTGTTACACCAAGCAATTTCCATTCTTCAGCTATATTAGAATATTCTTTAATATAGACTTCAGCACCCGATGGTTCTGAAAAAATAGATATCTTAGTAGATATAAGGGCTTTAAGTTTCTTAAATTCAGGATAGTTCGAGATATATTTAGCTGCTTTTTGAAGTGTGTTATATGCTTCAATAGGACGGAATTGATCATCTAGCTTTTCAGCTTCAGGTAATATCTCCGTCCTTGCCCACTTGACTTTTACTTTATGATTAATGGACCTGATTAATGCAAAACCAATAAGTGCAATCAGTACAATCCCAGGGAGGGTAAACCAGGGTTTCCTTATCAGTATTCTATGTCTGCCATGAGTTGCTTTACTTTTTGCAGTCTGTTTGCCAGTTGTTTCTTCATCAGGTCTTGAGCCTTTCCTGCTGATAAACCAGGCAAGAACCAATGCAAATGGTAATCCACACAACAATATGATGAGTAAAATATCACGAGTACGTTCAACCACGCCATAGTGGTCGATAAAATAATCTGCCATTTCCAAGATGATCCATCCACCACTTATATAGATCACGAGTGTCTGGATTACCGGGTTGGAGATCAGTTTCTCAATAAGGGTTTTTTGTTTCATCTTCGCAGGTTTTGAGAAACTTGAGTTCTGGAATATGTTAAAGATATAAATTTCTTATATTTAATTTAATCGATTTTCTTTACCTGGAGAGGAGATTGTGCTTTTATTGAAGAGTCCACCGGATCTCTGGAAAATGTGAAAGAGGTCCTGGCAGAAGTTCTGGCCAATAGAATAGGACGGGGATTATTAACAAAGCATGTGGCTATTGATATGGTTAAAAGGCCTTAAGAGAAAGTCGGTTGGGGAAATCGATTTGGAGGAGAGACCTGGCAGAGAGTGTCAAAATTCAAGATACAGGACAAGCGGGAATAATCATTGAGGTTCCTAAAAATATATAACTCTTTCCGGCGAGGATAACAATTCGCTGGAAATGAGAATAATACGTTTATGTAGAGTAGGCAGCCTTAGCTAAACCTTTGAAATCATTTTTGCAGTGGCTAAAATAGTCTGATCTCCTATATTGACCGTAGCGGTTTTGCTACCTATTTCTTCTATGACGCCTTCTGCTGACCAACTTCTCTTTGCAACTTTGACATTTTCCCCTACACGGAATTTTTGCAGGCCATTCTTCTGACTGGATTGCAGAAAAGCAATCTTTATTGCCTTATCAGCTTCAATTAGCTCTTCCCTAGTCAACTGGTCCAATCCCTTACCGTTTATTTTGATATCCATGTTTATGTTTAAATAGAGTTCAAAGATACAAGAATTCAACGATAAAATATGCAACAAATTGTTTCGTCCGTAAACAAAAAGCGGCAACTCATCAATTAATAAAGCAGGATTTACCGATAAAGCAGCATGTTTTACCGATTTTCCCCTGTGGAAAACTTTTGTGGGTCATAATTTTATATAAACTTTTATAACCATGCCAACAGAAAAAGACTTTTTGAACCAGTTCCAGGATAATCTCACATTTTTTTTCAATGAAGCAGTAGATATAAACCTGACAAACCTGAAACAATGTAGTTTCTGGATAAAGACAATGAATCATCAGAATCATGCAGCTGAGAGACGGAAAAAAAGAACCGACAGGGGTCTGCCTGCACCCCCTGTCATGATTTGCAGCATAACCAACCGGTGCAACCTGCAGTGCAAGGGATGTTACCATCAGTCACAGGAAAGACATCCAGGCCTTGAACTTACTTCTGAAAGATTTGGCAGGTTGATTACTGAAGCCTCCGAAGTTGGAACAAGGATCATTATGCTTGCGGGTGGAGAACCACTCCTGCGCAGGGATATGCTTGAAGCTGCAGCAGCAGAAAAAGGAACGCTTTTCCCGGTGTTCACAAACGGGGTACTCCTGGATAGTGATATCACCCGGTTTTTAAAAAAACACCGGAACCTTGTACCGGTACTCAGCATTGAAGGTGATCAACAAAAAACCGATGACAGACGTGGAGACGGACTCTATGGAAAGGTTGAATCGGCAGCTGAAGTGCTCCGCAGAAATAAGATGTTTTATGGATTATCCATAACCCTGACCAGTGATAATTTTGACCAGGTAATGGATCCAGTATATTTGCAAAGATATTATGACCAGGGATGCAGACTTTTCTTCTTTGTAGAATATGTCCCGGTGACAGAAAAGGATATCCCGAACTGTGTAACTGCTGATCAAAGGAAAAAGCTTCCCGAAATCAACAGACTACTACGCGAGACGATCCCTGCGCTCTACATAACCCTCCCGGGAGAGGAAGAACAGTATGGGGGATGCCTGGCAGCAGGCAGGGGTTTTGTCCATATCAGTGCAACCGGGGATGTGGAACCCTGTCCCTTTGCCCCGTATTCAGATACCAACATTAACCACTCCTCATATACTGAGGCTCTAGATTCACTTCTGTTAAACAGGATCAGGAACAATCACCATATGCTCAAAGAATCGGCCGGAGGTTGTACGCTCTGGGAAAACAAAGAATGGGTAAAAGAACAATTGGATACCCGGGAACCACTGAGTGCCTGAATCAGATCCTGTTCAGGGATTTGATGTCCTCATAGTGAAACTCGAAGTTAATCTCGAAACAGTCGACAAAAGTTTTCTTGAGCTCCCTGGTCAAGTGTTCCGGATCTTCACAATAAAACAGGTAGGCTCCACCCCCGCCTGCACCGGCAATCTTTCCTCCATATGCACCATTTTCTCTGGCAAATGCATACATTTCTTCAAGGTATCCGTTGGATGTTGCTGAGGCAAGTTGTTTTTGTGCTTCAAAGTTCTTTTCCATGATCTCGGCACAGAGGATATATTCCTTATTTTTCAGTGCAACAGCAAATTCGAGGGCATACCCTGATAGTTTATCCAAGGCTTCCTGTCCGGCAGGAGAATTATGATTTGAATACACTTCTTCTACCGCAGTTTGGGCATTTCGCGAAGCACCGGTATGTAGCAGCAGTAAACCTTTTTTAAATTCCTCCAGCGTCTCCCTGGCAATCTCAATCTGGGTCCGCTTGGCATAATCCCTGCCAAACTCCCAGCAGCCAAAACCTCCATGTACAATGGAATACTGGTCCTGCCTTCCGATGGCCCAGTTAAGTTCCTTATTTTCCAGGTTAAACAAATCTTCACTTATACTTTCAAGGGTCTTGGATTCAGAATTATAGTTTTTGGCACTGATCAGCTCGAGAACCTGTGCCGCAGTAGAGGTACTTAGCCCACTTCCCCTTGGGTAACCTGAAAAGTTAAATCGTCCGCTTTTTAGTTCTATCAGGGGACTGATGGTAATGTTTGAAACAAAGCCCTTTTTATCTCCCATAATGTAAGGGACATCTGTCCAGCCACCTGCAAAGTCGATACGGAGAGGTGCCCTGTAAGCAAATTTGATCTTGTCAATAATCCTGGTGGTGGAAGTTGCCTCAAGTGCTTTTGGGACAATACGCTGAACGAACTCCATCCTGATCCCAAGCCTTTCACAGAGTTGGTTTTTCTCCACCATACCTGAATCACCCTCATTCAGTACAAATACATCCGGGCGAAGTTTTTCCAGGACATCTTTGAAATCAATCTTGCCTGGAGCTATTGTATCGTCATTCAAAGCGGCAAAATCCACATCCTGAAATGCCGCAACCAGGTGGACCCGGTTGTTTTCAGGGTTCACAGGCCGGCCCGCGCCTTTTAATTCTTTAACGGCATGATCCTGTCCGACCCCAACTACCAGTAGATCACCAAATTCTTTGCACTGGTTAAAAAACACCGCATGTCCGCTCTGCAAGATGTCATAGCAACCTGTACAAAAAACAATTTTCTTGTTTTTATTGGTCTCTCTTATGGATTTAAGTTGTTTGTGATTCACAACTTTATCCGCAATGGTCTGGAAAAGCATGTTTGGTTTTTTTTGTATTTGTCTGTAACAAATATAAGAAGTAGTCTGTTCAAAACGAAGAATGACAACATGATTAGCTTTGGAGGCCATCCTGACCTGCCAGTAGATTGTCAAAAAAATAATAATCCCATGTATGACATTTTCTCCATTTTCAATCAAAAATTGCCTATTTTTATTCATCACTGATTATCAGAGAATATTCTTATTTCCACTGAACCAAATATTAATATCATTATGAAAAAATTATTGTTCTTTTTGGCTCTGACGCTTATCATCAGCGAAGTAACCTATGGACAAGCAGTCCGTGACCTGGGTACGGATTCAGCGCATTTCCAGATTCCTGATATACCTGGCTATCATACCCTGAAGTGTGATTTTCATATGCACACCGTTTTTTCAGATGGTGTGGTTTGGCCACATATCCGTGTGGATGAAGCCATCGCAGAAGGTTTGGATGTTATATCCATAACCGATCATGTGGAATACCACAAAAAAGAAGTCGAAGATAACAATATGCTTGCCTATGAAATAGCGAAAAAACATGCTGAAGGTAAGGACCTTATTTTAATCCTTGGAGGAGAAATATCCGCCAGCCGGGATCATTTCAATGCACTTTTTCTGAAAGACCCAAATGAACCAACCCTCAGGGATAAATTGCCAGCAACGAGGATTGCCGCCGCTTATGAACAGGAAGCTTTTATATTCTGGAACCATCCGGGGTGGACAAATAAATATAAAGATGGAAACAGTCCCAGGGATGAGGATTTCATAAAGCTCATTAAAGCCGGACAAATAAAAGGAATTGAGATTTGTAACGGAGGTGGTTACTGGGAAGGAGCACATGAACTGGTGCAGGAATTTAACCTCACCCTTCTCGGAAATTCGGACATTCATGGGGTAAGCACTTATCAATTCCAACCGGAAAATCACAGGACAATCACACTGGTATTTGCCCGTGAAAAATCTGTGGAAGGAGTACAAGAAGCATTGTTGAATCACAAGACCGCCATATACCAGGGGGATCATCTCATCGGATCGGAGGATCTTCTGAAACCTTTATTCTTTGAATCACTGGATATTGAAACAAAATACAGAGAAGGAACTTCATTGGCCACTATGACCATTGCCAACAATTCCGACTTTGACTTCATATGTGAAAATAACGGCCCATTTAAATTCTATAACGGGATCGATTTTTTCACCTTAAAAGCCCATACCAAAACAACCATCGTAGTAAAGACACTGGAACAATTATCTGGGTTCTCACTTGATTTACTGGTTCATAATGCATTGGTGGGGCCGGGGAAAAGCATGGAATTGACTATCCCGGTGGAGGTTCTGTTATTACCATAAGATAACACCAGAGATTGTCCCGTGATTTAGCTGTTCAACAATTATATTATCCAGGTATAAACCAAAATTATATGTCATGAAAATTTACCGCGTACTTCCATTCATTATGGGATTTCTAATTTGCTTACCACTAACGGCACAAAAAGATGCATTTAACGGTCTGGATGTAAATCTCAATAATTTGTATCGTCTCTCGGATGCGAAAACCCGCTCTATCAGTCCCGAGAATTTTACCGGTGAAAAAGGAAAGGGTGGTATGGCCACCCTGGAGGAAGGCAGTGCCGCCAGGGCAGCACGGGACCTGGGACAGGGATGGAAGGTGAATCCGTATGTGAGAATTCCAGCAGGAGAAACATTTACAATGGCAGAGATCGATGGACCGGGAGCCATTCAGCAGATCTGGATGACACCTGCGGGAAAATGGAGATATTCCATCCTCCGCTTTTATTGGGATGGTGAAGAAGAACCTTCCGTGGAAGTTCCGGTTGGAGATTTCTTTGCTGCCGCAGAAGTTTACAACCAGATCTCCTCTCTTCCTGTCTGCGTGAATCCAGGATCTGCCTTCAACTGCTACTGGAACATGCCTTTCCGGAAAAAATGCAGGATCACAATGGAAAACCTGGACGATGAAAGGATGACCCTCTATTACCAGGTAAATTATACCCTGACAGATGTGCCTGATGATGCAGCCTATTTCCATGCCCAGTTCCGCCGTACTAATCCCGTACCTTACAAGGAAGTCTATACCATCGTTGATGGGATCAGTGGCCAGGGACAATATGTCGGCACGTATATGTACTGGCAAACCAATAACAATGGTTGGTGGGGAGAAGGAGAGATTAAGTTTTTCATGGATGGGGATGAAGAATTCCCGACTATTTGCGGGACCGGTACAGAAGATTATTTCTGTGGCTCCTATGGTTTTGCCGGAACCAGGCCAGACGGTACCAGGGGTTATGTTGATTATACTACGCTGTATGCCGGGTTCCATGTTGTCCCGCCATCCGATAACGTACTGGGCAGGTCCAATACCCGCCTGGGAATGTATCGCTGGCATATCACCGATCCTGTTCGTTTTGAAAAGGACCTGAAAGTTACCATGCAGGCACTCGGCTGGCGAAGTGGTGGCAGGTATCTGCCCCTGCAGGATGATATCTCGTCGGTAGCATACTGGTACCAGGCAGAACCCCATAAATCCTTTCCAAAATTGCCAGAAAGGGATTATCTGGAGATCCAGTAAGTACGTTTCTTTTAGACCCAACATATCTTAGCCATGAAAATCAGGAATAGTTTTCTGCTTATTGTGCTTGTTATATCATCCTGCCAGGAGGAGGATATCAACAGTGAGGCCATTTACCTCAATAACCGGTCCCCTTTAATCTCCAAACAATACCTGGAGTTGCCCCTGGGCAGTATCCGGCCTGAAGGCTGGTTATTGCAGCAACTCCAGTTGATGAAAGGTGGAATGACCGGCCACCTGGATGAATTGTACCCATCTGTCCTGGGTCCGCGTAATGGATGGCTTGGTGGAGACGGTGATGGCTGGGAGCGGGGACCATACTGGCTCGATGGACTGGTCCCGCTGGCCTGGATCCTGGATGATGCGGAATTAAAGGCCAAGGCCATGCCATGGATTGAATGGACCCTGGAAAGCCAGACGGAGGATGGTTATTTTGGCCCGGTTCCTTTTGCAGAAAAACCGGAACCGGAACCTGGCATACAGAAAAGTCCCCGCCGTGACTGGTGGCCAAAGATGGTCATGCTGAAAGTCCTCCAGCAGTACTATGATGCCACCGGAGATGGACGGGTAATAGACCTGATGACGAACTATTTCAGGTATCAGCTCAATGCCTTGCCTGAAACACCTTTGGATAACTGGTCTTTCTGGGGTAATCGCCGCGGAGGTGATAACCTGATGCTGGTATACTGGCTGTATAATCAAACCGGGGATGAATTTCTGCTTGAGCTGTCTGAGCTGATCCATGAGCAGACTTTCCCGTGGACAGATGTATTCCTGAATGAAAGTTGTTATTCCGGTGTTGACAGGGACCATATTTTCCCGGCCAATAGTGGCAATGCCTTCCCCTTTGACAATGATCTAATAGACAGGCTATGTCTGAAAGACCAGAGAAGCTTCCATTGTGTCAACCTGGCCCAGGGGATCAAGGAACCGGTTATTTTTTATCAGCAGGATCCGGACCCGCGATACCTAAAGGCTGTGGACAAGGCCTTCAGTGATATCAATGCTTACCACGGCCAGCCTCAGGGCATGTATGGTGGAGATGAAGCCCTTCATGGCAGGTTACCCACACAGGGAATTGAGTTTTGCTCCGTCACAGAGTTGATGTTCTCCCTGGAAAAAATGATCGCCATAACGGGTGATGTGGATTATATGGACCACCTGGAGAAAATCGCATTAAATGCATTGCCCACCCAGGCATCGGATGATTTCACCACCCGCCAGTATTTTCAACAGGCCAACCAGGTCATGCTGACAAGGCACCGGAGAAATTTTTATGTGCAGGATGGCCACGGCCAGACAGATCTCTGTTTTGGTGTGGTAACAGGATATCCCTGCTGTACCTGCAACATGCATCAGGGATGGCCAAAACTGGTGCAGCACCTTTGGTATGCTACTCCTGACGGGGGATTAGCAGCGGTGATGTTTGCTGCTAACACAGTAACAGCCAGGGTGGCCGATAACATTCAGGTCCGGATAAAGGAGGAAACAGACTATCCCTTTAGGAACCGGATCAGGTTCAGGATCTCGACTGAAAGGCCAGCCAGCTTCCCGTTCCATATCAGGATACCGGGCTGGTGCAGGGAAGCCGTTATCACGATCAATGGGGAGGAGAACCAGCGATTGGAAGGGGGTAGGATGGCTGTTCTCACGCGGGACTGGTCAGAGGGGGATGTGGTTGAAGTGAAGTTCTCCATGCATATTTCGTTTAGTTCATGGGATGAGGGTTCCGTGGCCGTTGAACGCGGTCCCCTGCTATATGCCCTGAAAATCCAGGAGGACTGGAAACTGGTCAGTAACCCTGACAAATGGGGGAACTTCTACGAGGTTCGACCACGGAATCCATGGAATTATGCCCTGATCGAAAAAGCACTTAATGACCCTGAAAACCATTTTGAAGTGATTGAAATGCCTGTCGGGGAAGATTATCCCTGGAGCATTGAAGCTGCACCCCTGGCTTTGCATACCAGGGGGTTTAGGATCCCGGAGTGGAAACTGTATAATGAAATGGCCGGTCCCTTACCTCACAACCTGCAGCAAAAAGATCTCATCAACTCCCCGGAAGAGGAGATCACTTTGATCCCTTATGGATGTACAACCCTCAGGATAACCGAATTCCCGGTAGGACGATAGCCTGAATTAGCAATAATCATCAAGCACTATACCTGGACAATTGTTTATTTTTATTGATAAATCTTCCATGATGGAAACTACTGAGATCATCACCCTGAATGCTGGAAATATTTCGAATGAACATATCTGTTGTGCCATTGGCAATGATAATACCAGCCAGGTTAGGGCTTTGCAGAAAAAAGAATGGCTGAAGCAGCAGTTCAGCAATGGATTTGTATTCAAAAAAGTTAATGTACGGGGAAAGGTTTTTATAGAGTACGTACCGGCAGAATATGCCTGGAAGCCAGTGGAAGCACCTGGTTATAATATGATCAATTGTTTCTGGGTATCTGGAAGGTATAAAGGCCAGGGCTACGGCCGCCTCCTGATGGAGGATTGCATTGAGGATTCAAAAGATAAGAACGGACTGGTGGTGGTCTCGGGCAAGAAAAATATGCCCTGGCTCACACCTAAGAAATTTTACCAGAAATTTGGATTTGTGACCTGTGATGAAGCACCACCTGCGTTTGAACTCCTGGTCAAAAAGTTCAGCAAGGAAGCTCCTGATCCCCGTTTTAATGATTTAGTCCGTTCTGGTACGATAGCTGACAATGAGGGGGTGGTCATTATGTATTCCCAACAGTGCCCCTTCCATGAAGATTTTGTAGAGATCATGCTGACAACGGCAAGGGACATGGGACTTCCCGCTAAAAAGAACAAAATAGAAAGCCTGGAGGCTGCCCAGCGTGTACCTTACCCCACCGGGCTTGCCGGCATTTACCTGAACGGGAAATTCCTGTCATATGAGATCACTACTGCGAAACGTTTTGAGAAGATGTTACTGGAGCATATGGGATAAAGAACGGGCATTCTTTATTCCACAGGTTTCACTTTGAAGGGTTTCAGCTCTTCAAAAAAGATATCATTATTGGGTACATCGAAATCCATCCCGGTTACCTCCAGGTTATTATCCATATTGAATTTGACAGTACCGAAATTGAACCAGGCATGCTTATTATCCCACTGTATCTCCCATACATCATAGTGCCAGTGGCTCAGTGTAGCTGACAGGTATGGAGAATGTTCAAATTCCATTCTCAGCCGGTCTGACACAAGATTGATTTTTATTTCGCCATATATGTCCGATTGATATACGCCAGTGTATGCTTCAGGTTTAACTGAAGGTTTTGTATCTGGCACACGTTTTTCTTTTCTGCTTGAAATACGTGTATCTTCTTTCTGCCTGTTATTAACCCTTTCCAGGTACTCTGCTGACCAATCCTTGGTTTCCAGGCCAAGGAACATGTCAAGTGCATAATATGTTGCTGCCCTGGAAGGGCTCTTCATACCGTTTGTCAATACGACAATGCCCAGATGCTTGTCTGGGATCATGGTGACAGCTGAAATCATACCATCATAGCCACCACCGTGCCCAACCATTAGGTTCCCATGATATTCACTTAAGTTCCAGCCTAACCCATATCCACTGAAATGCCTGTTAAAATCATTTTGGGTTGTATGATCCACCCGGAAATTATTATGTGGTGTCCACACCATGTTGCGTGTTTCTTTTGTAAGTAAAGTATCATCTCCCCAAATTCCGTTATCCAGGTTGAATATCATCCATTGGGATATATCTGATGTGCTGGATATTATGCCTCCCATGGCTCCAACGGTTTCCCAGTCCACCCAGTCAATGGGTATGTTTGTCTCATCTTCACGGGAATGCGGTGTGGCGTAGTTTCCTTTTGCTTCGAGGTCCTTCGGACTAATGATGGTACGGTTCATTCCCAGCGGCTCCAGGATTCTCTCATTCAAATTCTCACCCCATGTTTTACCGGTAACTTCCCTGATCAGCTCACCCGCTGTCAGGTACATGACATTTGAATAGCCATAACCTGCCCTGAAATCGAATGCTTTCGGTAGATACCTGACCCTTCTTATGATCTCCTCAGCTGTCAGGTCTGATTTGTACCATATGACATCCCCGCTGAATGTTCCCAATCCCACGCGATGGCATAACAGGTCCCTGACGGTAACCTCGTTGCTTACCCAGGGATCGTATAATTCAAAATAGGGAAGGTATTTTTTGACCTTGTCATCCCAGTCAAGCTTCCCTTCCTGCACCAGCATACCAATGATCGCAGTAGTAAATGATTTTGTATTGGAGGCTATGGCATACAGGGTATTTTTATCCGGTCCCGCATTTTTACCTTCTTCCAGGACACCGTAATTCCCGCTGAAAATCATTTTTCCGTCCTTTACGATCCCGATAGATACGCTGGGAATATCCCAGTCATCTACCATATTCGAATAATACTCATCGAGTTGTTTCAGATCAGCCTTTGATACTTCCTGCCCGGCTATACTGGCAGCAACAATGGTGATCATTGCAAAAAACAGTGTAAATCTTTTCATATTACTGGTAATTTCTAGTTTCAATCGTCTCATAATGTGCAGATTCCTGATCCCAGTGTTTCAATACCCTCTGAGCGGCATCCGGTACATAGCATTTTTTATAGTCCTCTCCCTGGAAATCGATAACGTTCTGTAAGGAGTCAAAGGTCATAATGGTAACAAACTCGACTTCATCATCCAGGTCCATCCTAAATAATTCAATCTTCTGATAACCGGGAATGTTTTTGGCTTCTATCCCGGAAAAATCTCATCATGCAAAAGCTGCTGGTAGGTATCTGCATTTTCCAGCGTTGTCCAGCCATGCCATATACGTTTTGTTGCCATAATTTATTCAATCCATTAACTCCCCGAGCTTTGCCATTAAATCTTCCCCACGCAGGTCTTTGGCTATGATCTTCCCGGTATGATCAAGGAGGAAATTCTGAGATACCTGTCTCAGGGCATAGGTTTTTACGATTTCATTATCACCCCATTTTATTATTTCACAGACATTTGTCCAGATAAGTCCGTCTTTTTCAATGGCCTTCAACCAGGGTTCTTTTTTCATATCTGTGGAGACACTAACAATATCAAATCCTTTGTCGCTGTACAAATCGTATGCCCTGCGTATATTCTTATTCTCAACCCTGCATGGTCCGCATGTTGAAGCCCAAAAGTCCAGCAACAGGTACTCAGATCCTGAATAGAAGTCAGATAATCGCCGGGGAGTACCATCTATATCATTCATCTCAAAATCCGGAGCGATCTGTCCGATCTCAACTGATTCCATATGAGCAATAATCTCTTTAAGATCCTTTACGCTTTCATAGCCTTCTAGTGGGCTATCGAGCAGGTCAATATACTTCCTGAATTCAGCAGCCGACTCAAAACTCCAGTCCATTTCCCACAAAAAGAACACGGATAAAAATGAACCCGGATTCTCCCTGATAAACTGACGTTGCAGGTCTACGACCTCATATTCATAATCTTCATATTTCCTGTCAAGTTCTTCCTGCCTTTCTTCTGTGGCTGAATCATATTCATCCTCCATGGCAGCAAGTTCATATTTTCTATCAAGCTGGATCCTGGATTTTCGGAATCTAAGTTTGTCTGTTTCTGTCTTTGAACCTGTTACCAGAACATCATCTATGGAATCGATATGCCCATGGATGCTGATGTCTGAATTTTCAAGGTAAAACTCCCTGGTCCCGGGAAAGTCCTTGACCCTGATCCGGGCAATACATGGTTCTGTTAGGTTTCCTGCAATTTCAAACTCACCATTCTCCAAATGGCAGGTATCTGTCCGACCCAGATATCCCAGGTAAACTGTTCCGGCATCCAGACCTTCCAGATGTCCTCTGACACGAAATGATGAAGCCTGGTCCTGCTGACCACATGCCAGTGCGAGGAAGGCCAATAGTATGTAAACAACTCCCTTAAAATGCCTCTTTATCAACATCTTTAATGAATTTTATCAAACCCTCAAAATACACTTTCTGATCATCCCAC
>RCNC010002249.1_pt1 | contig 12876 bp, 14 predicted proteins | sample 2041301 | NCBI WGS metagenome assembly RCNC01 (sample SAMN09708231, study PRJNA481090) | Marine sediment metagenome, whole genome shotgun sequencing project. | biome: marine sediment; feature: ocean; material: sediment; isolation source: Sewage treatment plant 13A marine sediment (STP13A) ... | reverse complement strand
ACACTAACCAAGTGGAAAGTACGGTCAAAGTGATAAAATATTTAAACATTGTTTTCATAATTATTAAGATTTATGTCGGGTTAATTTTTAGTTCTAAAGTATTCCAATATAGCCCTGGCTTCCACCTCAGTTAAATTCTGATTTGCCATTGGAGCTCCGTTTGCCTCAACCAATAATTGTTTGGCTATAGGGTCTTTTTGAATCATTTCTTCAGGATTTAATATCATGTTCATGATCCATTCAGGTGATCTTCTTTCTGTTACCCCCTTTAGTGCAGGTCCCACAAATTTTTTGCTGATTTTATGGCACGCTGTACATTTTGCTTTGAATGCGGTTTCCCCTTCGGCCACCAAAGTCTGATCTATTTCTCCTAAGGTCACGCTGCTAATGGGCCCAATTCCTTTATTAGACATTGGGTCAACATTTTCAACAGCCTTTGATTCTTCTTGCTGTGGTGCCGGAGTTTCCTTTTTGGCTTTATTTTCTCCACAACTTGCCATGGCCAATGCCATAACACATACAGTAATAAATTTTAATTTCATTCTTTAGTAGTTCAATTATTAAATTATTCTGCCGGTACCAATACGTCATCTATAACGTGTATCCAGCCATTACTCACTTTTACTGTTTTTAAAACTTCAGTACCTCCTACAAAAATTTTGCCCTCCTTATTTTCAACCAAAAGATATTTACCTGAAGCCATATAAAGTTTTCTTCCTTTTTTAGCTTCTTTTTTAAGTTGTTTGATAGGATAATTGGCAGGAGCAACATGGTTTACTAAAATAAAAGCCAAAGTAGCTTTATTTTCAGGTTTAACCAAGTTTTCAACGGTACCTTCAGGTAATTTTGCAAAGGCTGAATTCAAGGGTGCAAAAATTGTTAAAGGTCCTGTATTAACAACAGCGTCTTCAACTCCGGCTGCCTCAATAGCTGCAACAAGGGTGCTAAAATCGTCTAAAGATTTTGCCACTGTCAATGCGTTAGCTGCTGATTCGTTATCTACTACTGAAGCCTGTCCTTTATGCTCACCAGATTCAGATACCTTTTCTGTAGTTGACTTTTCAGATTGTTGGTTTTCATTTTTACAGGAAACAAACGACAAAGTGAAAAACACTACAACTAGTAATATGCGACTTTTCATTATTAAAAATTTAAGTTAGTTATTTTATACTGTTTACGAAGCACAAAATTATGTAACGCAAGTTACTAAAAACATGATATTAATCATATAGAGGATCAATTTATCTTTTATAAATTTGCACTATGTTAAGTAATCAAAGTAAATATGCAATTAGGGGAGTAATTTATCTCGCTTTGTACGCTTCAGAAAACAATAGATTAGGATCAAAAGAAGTGGGTGAAAAAATCAATGTTCCCCAGCCCTTTCTTGCCAAAATATTTCAAACTTTGAGCAAAGAAAGAATTATTAAATCAAGCAAAGGACCGAAGGGTGGGTTTTATCTAACTGACGAAGAATTGTCGGGGAACCTTATGTCGGTCATTGAATGTATTGACGGATTAGACGTCTTTAATTCCTGTTTTATAGGCTTGCCTCATTGCAGTGATGAAAACCCCTGTTCAATACATCATTTAGGTGCTCCCTTAAGAAAGAAAATGGTTTCAGATCTAAAAAAAAGAAGCATTGCTGAATTCGCTGAAGAGGCAAAAAAAGGAAAATCCGTTCTTTTTTAAAATAATTCATATCTTTGCTCAGTCAATTTATTTATTGATAAGCTATGATTCAACAAGTTACAAAAGGAATTAAAATATCAATAATCACTAATTTTGAAGGTAATCGCTACCAAAATTCGAAGGTGTATTACGCCTTTAGTTATAGTGTTACCATAGAAAATCAAAGCAGTGATTCCGTGCAGCTCTTAAGTAGGCGATGGCATATTTTTGACTCCTTAAATAATCTGGAAATGGTTGAAGGAGAAGGCGTTATAGGTAAAAAACCTATTCTAAAACCAAAGGAGACTTATACCTATTCTTCCCATTGCTTTTTGGTGTCCCCCATTGGATCCATGAGCGGACATTATAACATGATTAATTTTACGACTTCAGAAAAATTCAGAGTAGCAATTCCAACCTTTCAGCTAATGCTTCCCGCTACTTTTAATTAATTTTCTTACTTTTAAAACTTGGGACGACAGCTTCATTTATGAAATCTATAACAAGGTTTACAAAGAATATCCGTGGAAATAAGTGTTTGAATTGCGAAAGTGACATTTCGGAAGATGATAATTTTTGCGCTAAATGTGGGCAGGTCAATGATCTTAAAAAGGTGAGCCTGAGTCAATATCTTTCGGCCTATTTTGATGATTTCCTTTCTTTTGACAGCCGACTTTTAAATACAATAGTTGCCCTTATTTTCAAACCTGGATACGTAACCAAGAATTATGTGGCTGGAAAGAGGATAAGTTATGTGAATCCGTTTAAATTATACTTGCATATTACTATTTTATTTTTTCTGGTTATTGGAATTTTTTCAACGATTGACAAATATAAATCAATCGACGATCCTTCTTCTGAATTGATTCCAGAATTAAATCTTGATCAGGGAAAAGCTGCCCTCGACAGCTTAAAATCTGAAACTTTAAAAGAGTTGAGAAAGAATGATGTACAAATCGATTCTTCAACCTTATCGCTTATCGAAAACAGTCTCAATACTGTTTCAAAAAACAAAGATTCAATTCAAAGTGACAACAATAAAAAATCTGAACACAAGATCACCTTATTGTATAGCTTCATAGATTCTGTGCTAACAAACACTGGAAGTTTACAAACATTTAAAAATGATGACATTTCGCTTTCTGAGAAAGATACTGCAATGAACAATGTTCTTGGGCTTATTGGTGAAAGAGCAAAACTACTTTCCGACAATGACAACAATGTCAATATCGATGGAGCCGGCGCCTTAGCAATATTGTGGCAAGAAATCTCCAAAGAAGGAGATTTAGAAAAGAATGGAATCAAACATTTGGACAGTATTTTTAAGGCTGAAGAAATAAATTATGAAATCCCATTAGGGATGGTTTATGGTTCAAACGAAAATCAAAGCGGGTTCAATAGAGTAAAAACATTTATGGATTATCAAAAAGATTATCCAGATTCAAATGCTTCAGAATCTCTTGAAAAACTAGGGTTTGAGACAAGTTACTGGAATATCTTTCTATTCAGTAAATCCAAAGAATGGGGTGGGGCCTTTGACGATGAGCACTATTGGAAAGAATTTATAGACAGGGCACTTTCAAGAATCTCGATTGCCTTATTCCTTTTGTTGCCCATTTTCACCATGATCGTATCATTATTATACATCAGAAGAAAATTCAATTATACTGAAAACCTGGTTTTTGTCTTTCATGTTCAAACCGTTTTTTTCTTATTACTGTTAATCTTTATGATTGTAGACAGAATAGCAGACTCGAACTTTGGAATCGCCATCTTTCTGCTCACATTTATGATCTATCTGTATAAGGCAATGAGAAAATTTTACGGACAAGGTTGGTTCAAAACATTGATCAAATATATCTTGCTCAATACAGCATTTATATTTTTGGCCATTATTGGAGGAGTCATTGTTGCATTCCTTGCCTTCCTTATCTAATTAGTATTGGAAATAGGCAGTATCAAAGCGCTCTATATTTCTAACAACCTGGGTAATACTTACCGTTCCTACTTTTTCTCTTTTCATAAAAACATCTATTTCTGGAAATCCTAAGCCAGCATGTTTATGAAAATCCAGAATATTTTCAGGTGTCCTTGCTTTTCCAATAAACCATTCTCTAAACCACTCCTTACGCATCGCTTTCATGTCATCATTATATAGGGTTGAAGAAGACCAAATCAAAGGCTGCCATTCAAGTTCTTTTAAATGTCTCTTCTTACCATCCCAAACAAATTCAAAAAGCTGGTTTTTATCTATACAATTAACTACCACCAGTGTGAACGGTTCTATCGCTTCCAAGTCTATTTTCAAGCAGGTCTCTTCAAAATTTTCTGCAATCAATAATTCTTTTACGATCAAGCCCCTGCTTTTTGGGTAGGATGTTGCTCTTATATGATTTTCAAAACCCCCATTTAACAAACAGATCAATCGATTGTCTCGGCTCGTTCCAATCCAAGTACCTCCTGCTTTACCGTCTTTTGGATAATGCAATAAAACACCTTGCTCAACATAAGTTTTCGGATACAACGCTTTCCCTCTTTGATAGCCAACATCCCGGTTTGAAGTCAATACAAAACCTTCATCGGCCAAGGGCAAAAAAGTAACGGTGCACATTAAAAATAGTAATTTAAAGGATTTGACAATCGTTAATTACAAAGTTAACATTTAGCTTATAGTTAAGACTTAAAATATTACATTATTCGTACATTTGCCATCATTAAAAATAGAATTTTTTCAACCTAAAATAAAAACATATGTCAAACGGATTTTTCAAGGTGCCAAAAGCTGTAAACGAACCGGTTAATTCTTACGCTCCGGGAACTGCAGAACACAGAGACTTAATTGCCACTTATAATAAAATGTTCAACGAACAGGTTGACATTCCTTTTTATATTGGAGGAAAGGAATACAGAACTGGCAACACTGTAGATATCCATCCACCTCATGACCACAAACACTGCGTTGGTAAATATCATACGGCAGACAAAGAACATATTGAACTTGCCGTAGTGAAAGCCGCTGAAGCAAGAGAAAAATGGGCCAAAACCAGTTGGGAGCACAGAGCTGCCATCTTTTTAAAAGCTGCTGATTTATTAGCCGGTCCTTACAGATACCGAATGGTTGCAGCCACCATGATTGCCCAGTCAAAAAATGTGATGCAGGCAGAAATTGATGCGGCTTGTGAATTGATTGACTTTTTAAGATTCAATGTTGAGTTTATGACTCAAATCTATAGCAACCAACCGGACTCTTCTCCAGGAATATGGAACAGAATGCAATACAGACCTTTAGAAGGATTTGTATATGCCATCACGCCTTTCAATTTTACGGCAATAGCAGGAAATTTACCTGCTGCACCAGCAATGATGGGTAATGTTGTGATATGGAAACCTGCCCGGTCACAAGTGTATTCTGCCAATGTGATCATGGAATTATTCAAGGAAGCTGGTTTACCCGATGGCGTTATTAACATGGTTACAGGTAACTCAAGTACTATTACAGACGTCCTTTTAAATAATAAAGATTTTTCTGGGGTCCACTTTACAGGATCAACACCTGTTTTCGATAATTTTTGGGAAACTATTGGTAAGAATGTGAAGTTCTATAAGTCATACCCCAGAATAGTTGGCGAAACAGGAGGAAAAGATTTTATATGGGCACACCCATCATCCAAAGCTAAAGCAGTGGCTACTGCTATTTCGAGAGGGGCCTTTGAATATCAGGGTCAAAAATGTTCGGCAGCGTCAAGAGCTTATTTGCCGAAAAGTCTATGGAATGACATTCGTGAATTTGTGATTGCAGATGTCAAATCCTTTAAAATTGGTACGCCTGGTGATTCTTCAAATTTCATCAATGCTGTTATTGACAACAGAGCCTTTAAAAAACTATCCGGTTACTTAGATCAGGCCAAAAAAGATCCTGATGCAGAGATCATCGTTGGGGGTGGTTATGATGATTCTGTTGGTTATTTTATAGAGCCAACTGTTATTCTCACCACTAATCCTCAATATGAAACCATGTGCACCGAATTATTCGGCCCTATCATAACCATTTATGTTTATGAAGATGACCAATGGGAAGATGTTTTGGATTTGGTTGATAAAACTGGTGAATATGCCTTAACAGGAGCCATTTTTAGTCAGGATAGATACATTATTGATCTTGCCACAGACAAACTGGAAAATGCTGCGGGTAATTTCTATATTAATGATAAGCCAACAGGTGCCGTTGTAGGACAACAACCTTTTGGTGGAGCTAGAGGATCAGGTACCAATGACAAAGCAGGCTCTATTTGGAACCTGTTGCGTTGGGTTTCTAATCGAACTCTTAAAGAAACTTTTGTTCCTCCTACAGATTATAGATATCCTTTTTTGGGAGAATAAACTTGTAAATATTTATTGAATCAAAGCCCGAAAAAAAATTTCGGGCTTTTTTTATGCACCTTCCATTTTGTCGGCATCTGGTAATAAGCCAACCAATTTTTGCGGATCGTGAATCAAAACTGGAATGTGTTGGGCGCAAATGTAAAAAGAAGCGTCCTTATGGTAAAATTTTGTTACCGGCATTTCATTCTGGCCCCTCTGGCATACAAGGCATTTTTTTTCGTCATTCATGGTCTTTTATTTTTAAGCAAAATTAAGGGGTGTTAACATAGAAAAACATGATATAAATTAGTCTTTTTTTATATTTAATCGCGTAAAAACTCCTTAAGTCTTGTTTAAGGCCTCTTTTAAAATTTGCACAAATTGATATACATCCATAAAACTGTTGTACAATGGTGCGGGAGCAATTCTGATAACGTCAGGCTCTCTCCAATCAGCGATTACCCCCTGCTTACTTATTTCCTCAAATAAGGAACGATCACTATGGATTACCCTGATCGATAATTGGGCGCCCCTTTCACTTGGTTCTGTGGGTGTAATAATATCAATATCTTCACTATCTATTCCTCTGATCAGAAACTCTAAATATCCGGTAAGCAAACGAGACTTCGCAATAATTTGTTCTATCCCAGCTTCCATGAAAATATCCAGGGAGGCACTTAAGGCCGCCATTGATATGACCGTTTCGTTGCTCATTTGCCATCCTTCGGCACTTTGAATCGGCACAAAAGTATCATCCATCAAAAATCGGGTTGCCTTGTCATGACCCCACCATCCTGTAAATCTTGGCAGATCAGTTCGCTTGATATGATCTTGGTGAACAAAGCAAGCAGCCACCCCTCCTGGTCCTGAATTTATATATTTATAGGTACACCAAACTGCAAAATCAACCTTCCAATCATGCAATTTCAAGTCTAGATTCCCGGCGCCATGTGCCAGGTCAAAACCAACTGTACAACCCATCTTATGGCCAACTGCCGTGATTCTTTTCATATCAAAGGCCTGACCCGTGTAGTAATTGAGCCCACCCAGCATGATCAAAGCGATCTCTTCTCCCTCAGTCTCAATCACCTTAAGTATATCTTCGGTCCGTAAAGTCAGTTCCCCTTTTCTAGGCATTAATTCAATCAAACCTTTTTCAACTGAAATACCATGAAATGATATTTGAGATTTAACGGCATATTGGTCAGAAGGAAAGGCATTCTTTTCAATGAGTATTTTGTATCTTTTTTTAGTGGGACGGTAAAAGGAAACCATCATTAAATGCAGATTCACTGTAAGGCTATTCATTATTACTACTTCCTTGTGTAAGGCGCCTACAATGGTGGCCATTTTTTCACCCAGACTCTCATGATAGGTTGAAAAAGGTTTTTTTGCCTCAAAATGTCCCTTAACACCTAATTCTCTCCAATCACTAAGGACCTCATCAATAGCTGTTTTGGCCGATTTTGGCTGTAAACCGAGGGAGTTTCCGCATAGATAGATTGCGTCTTTTTCTCCAGCCTGTTTAGGGAAATAAAACCGTTCCCTAAATTTGCCCAAGGGATCCAATGCATCCATTTTTTGGGCAAACTCATTTGTGTACAAATATTTCATCAGGCGAATTTAATTCTTTAATTATTCTTATTGTTCCAAAGGATAAATCAAGGGACGGCTGGGAGCGGCGTCGGCTACAAAAGGTGCAATTTGCAGATTCAACAAATAGTTTCCGTCGGCTATTTCATCCGGGACAAAGATCATTTCTGTAATGGTTTTACACAAATGGGCCTTTGATGTGGCTTCATGTGTACCAGCTTTTATATTCCAAAAAATATGATGTGCGTTGAGTTTTCCTTCGTCGAAGGTTCTATCCACAGAAGGTAAATCTACCAATAGATGATCTACACCAAGCCCAACCAGAAAGGCCATCGCTTCAAGTGAAAAATACGGTGGCTCCATTTCCATGTACCTCCTTTTTGTTTTAGAATGTTCGTTTGGAATTGTTCTTATAATAAGGGCTTTATTAAAACCCTTATTATGCTTAACCAGTGCCTCTTCCAACATTTGCTTACTTATAAACCAGTCTAGCGCTTCTTTAGCCGGTTCATATTTATCAGGATGATCGCTTGCCCTTTTCGGGCTAATGCTGATCAAGCTAGCGGGGATCAATGAGTCCTTTAATTGTTGTTGTATTGAGAATCGCTTATGCGTTAAATGGCCTAAACACTCTGTATGTGTGCCATTACAATGTGTGATCATCGATATTTTTTCAAAATTGCATCCGCCTCCTCTACGAGTGTCTCCAATAAAGCCATCTTTTTCATAGGCTAGGGACTCAGCTTCTTCAACGTCATAAATGTTAGGTTGTTCCCCATTAAATTGAAGGGGAATTGAAATATCGTAATAATTAGTACTGCTAAAAGTATAATCCTGCTCTCCTATTTTAAAATTAAGTTTCATCCTCTTAAATATTAATTAGAAAGGAATGTAAATACACTCCTGGGCACAAACTGTATTAAACTATTATTTATTTTTTTTCTGTGAAAAACTAAAATTTAATCTTTCTTTCAATACCACGGGTAATTCCGGTAAAGCTGATCTGGGAATTAACAAGGTGGAAATATTATGCAAATCATAAAAAATACGATGTTTGTCAGCAGTATCTTTGAGATAGTCGTAACCTGACGATCCACCTGTTCCAATCTTTTGACCAAGGGTTCGAAGAACCATCTGGGCGTGGCGATTTCTCCAAGTGGTAAACAATTCGTCCATATCAATTAGTTTTTGAAGAAACATAAAAGGTTGACGCAGCAGGGGCTCGTCTCTGTAAAGATTGATCAACAAGGCACTTACGGTCGCCTTATAAGATAATTTCAATTTTCCTTCCGCCAATTTTATTTCATGGCTTTCAATGTCGAATATTGAATTAAAATAGGTCTTTGTTTCGCCCAGCATTTTAATTCGAAGATTTTTTTCATTGTCAGAAATATAATCGGCATTGTGGATACCTTCCTCTTCCATGGTGAGCATATTTTTCACAGCCTTCTTGTATTCCTCTATGAAATCAAAATTTTCAAACTGTAAAAAAGGAGTCCTTTCCAGCCATTTTTCAACCAAATCAAACATGGAATCTCCTTCTTCCAGCTTATTAAGAATTTCTTGTTCTTTCTCAGAAAACACACCGGAATAGGCACATTGGGTATAGGATATCCTATTCTTCCTTTTTAAGCCAAGAGAAACTTCTAGTTCTCTAAACTGAAAACTTTGAAACCCTGAAGCGGGGAGTAAATAATTTCTAAAATCCAGAAAATCCAATGGAGTAATCGTTTCAATGATATCAATTTGATCAACTAGGATTTTTTGAATTTTAACAATTCTGTCGAGTCTTGAAATCGCAATCCCAATATCAGCTTCTTGTACAACACCTTCGCTAAACATTTCCATAACAGAACTAAGGTCATGAAGAATCTCTTTAAACCATAATTCATATACCTGATGAACAATGATAAAAAGCATTTCATCATGCGCCGGTTCCTTAAATTCTTTACTTCTCATTTTCTGAGCCCCGAGAATTTTGCCCAACTGCAAGTATTGGTCATAGTGTATTGAAGAAAGTTCTTTATCCATATTATTTCTTGTAAAAACTTATTGAGGGCATATTACCATTTGAAGCAAGTTAATTAATTCTCGTGTAACAATAAATAGTATAGCACTTAAATTAAAATCCTTCTCTTTAATGGTTTCTATCTGTCCCAAAAGGAATAACCCGAAAATGTTTTGTAATTTGAAACACAAAATAAAAACATAAAAAATAGCCTAAACATGAAAAAATTAGTTAATTACCTCCTGCAAGGTCTTTTATATTTAGCACCTCTGGGCATCACTGCCTATATTATCTATTCTGCCTTTACTCTTGTTGATGGCTTGTCGCAAAAGCTTTTGGCCCAATTCTTTGATTTTGAAATTCCCGGTCTGGGTATATTATCGCTATTCATCTTCTTGATTTTTATTGGATTTCTTGGAAGAACTATCATTGCAGAACCCTTAAAAAAAATATTTAAAAAGATAATCAACACCGTCCCTCTGCTCAACTTTATTTATTCAGCATTTAACGATCTTTTTACCGCTTTTGTTGGAAAAGAAAAAAAGTTTAACAAACCTGTACTGGTAAAAGTAAACATGGTTTCGGAGCTTGAAAAACTGGGTTTTATCACAGAAGAAGATCTGAGCATTCTACAAGAAAAAGACAAGGTTGCGGTCTACTTTCCGCATTCCTATAATTTTTCAGGGGAATTATTTATCGTGCCAAAAACCCAGATACGAATGTTGAATGTCAATTCAAGTGAAATGATGAAGTTTATTGTTTCAGCAGGCCTAACAGGCTGGCAAAAACACGTTAACCACGATTTTTAATGGGAATATGAACCACTTTTTTTGTTTCAAAAAAAGGGTCTTTATAAAAGGATGACAAATCGAAAATTTTGGCTTTAGGGAAATTTTGTAACTCACTATCGAGATCACCTCCTTTTAAATAAAGAATACCATTTCTCAAATCATGTTTGTGTTTTTTTGACACTTTCTTTCTGGTCCAAGCCACGAAATCATCCATATTAGTAACTGCCCTGCTCACAACAAAATCAAATTCTCCCTTAACTTTTTCGGCTCTTCCATGCACCGCTTTTAGGTTTTTTAAACCAAGAGCCTCAGAAACTGCCTCTACTACTTTAATTTTTTTTCCAATTGAATCGATCAAAAGAAACTCACTATCGGGAAATAAGATCGCCAGTGGAACTCCAGGGAATCCCCCACCGGTTCCTACGTCCAGGATCTTTGAACCCGGAGCAAAAGCTTGTACTTTAGCAATTCCAAGCGAATGTAATACGTGTTTTAAATACAAATAATCTATATCTTTTCTGGATACGACGTTTATTTGGGCATTCCAAAATTTATATAATTCCTCCAATTTTAAAAATTGTTCAACTTGTTCCTTACTCAAGTCTGGAAAATTGTCAAGTATCAAATTCATTTATAATTTTTTAGCAAAAATACAATTAATCCTAATTGAACTTCAAAAAGCTTTTATCCTTGATCAAAATCCTATACTGATTGTGTTCTAAATATTCTATAAATCATTTAACTATGGCATAATTTTAACAAAAAAAACAACCACTTGATACAAAATACGACTAACTTTGCACGCTGATTTTTACTATGTTAGTAAAATATTAAATATTGATTATGCAAGGAATTAAATTCGTAACAAGAGACAAGACAAATTTCATCAAAACGCTTAACAAAAGGGTTAATAACTATTTCAAAGAGAACGATATAAAGAAAACTGGGAATTGGAAATTATACACTAAGGCCATCGTTATGTTTTCCTTATTCCTTGTTCCTTTAATCATCCTTTTGACAATTGATTTACCCTCCTGGGCACAAATTTTAATGACCATTGTTATTGGTATTGGAATGGCAGGGGTAGGAATGAATATTATGCACGACGCCAATCATGAATCTTTCTCCAGTAAAAAATGGGTAAACAATATCATGGGAGGCAGTATTTATATTCTTGCCGGAAATGTTTACAACTGGAAGGTTCAACACAATGTTTTACACCATACCTACACAAATATACAAGGGATGGATGAAGACATTGATGCGGGGCGAATTATCAGGTTTTCAAAACATTCTAAATGGCTTCAAATTCATAAGTTTCAAAAATATTATTCTATTTTCTTATATGGCTTATTGACAATAAACTGGGCAATTACTACAGACGTAAAGCAAATGAACAGTTATTTAAAGCGAAAGTTATCTTATGGGAAATTCCCTAATCCGGCCAAAGAATGGTCAATTTTAGTTGTAACCAAAGTTCTTTATTATTCCATTTGGTTAGTATTACCCATGTTGGTGATGAATATTCCCTGGTGGCAGGTATTAATTGGATTCTTCATTATGCACTATACCGCCGGAATGATTCTAAGTGTCGTTTTTCAATTGGCTCATGTAATGCCAAATACAGATATGCCAGTTCCTGATGAAAATGGACAAATGGAACACACTTGGGCTATTCACCAATTGTACACAACCTCAAATTTTGCAATCAACAGTAAAATTGTAAATTTCTTTACAGGAGGGTTGAATCATCAGGTGGAACATCATATTTTTCCACACATTTCTCATGTCCATTACAAGAAATTGTCTGAAATAGTGAAAAATGCGACCTTGGAATTTAATTTGCCCTATAATGAATATAAAACCATGACAGGGGCCTTTATAGATCATTTCAAACAATTAGACAAACTCGGTAAACATCCTGAAATAGCTTAAAACATGAATAATCCAGTAGCGACAAAACCACATCCTTTATCAGACAGAATTAATAATTTACCCGTATCAGAAACTTTAGCCATGGCGGCAAAGGGTCGGGAATTAAAAGAACAAGGAAAAGATATTATTAGTCTCAGTCTTGGGGAACCAGATTTCAACACACCTGATTTTATCAAAGATGCTGCCATACAGGCCATCAATGATAATTACAACTCTTACTCCCCGGTAAATGGCTATGCTGATCTTAGAGAAGCCATTTGCAGAAAATTCAAACGCGACAATAACCTGGATTATAATATCAATCAGATCGTTGTTTCAACAGGAGCCAAGCAATCTATAGCCAATGTGGCCATGGTTTTACTAAATCCAGGAGATGAAGTCATCTTGCCTGCTCCTTATTGGGTTAGTTATTCTGCCATCAGTATTTTGGCTGAAGCAAAGTATATTGAAATCCCGTCATCCATAGAGACAGATTTTAAAATTACACCTGAACAATTAGAAGCAGCCATCACGCCT
>RCNC010002248.1_pt1 | contig 12881 bp, 14 predicted proteins | sample 2041301 | NCBI WGS metagenome assembly RCNC01 (sample SAMN09708231, study PRJNA481090) | Marine sediment metagenome, whole genome shotgun sequencing project. | biome: marine sediment; feature: ocean; material: sediment; isolation source: Sewage treatment plant 13A marine sediment (STP13A) ... | reverse complement strand
AGAGAGGTGGCCGAGTGGTCGAAGGCGCACGCCTGGAAAGTGTGTATACACCAAAAGTGTATCGAGGGTTCGAATCCCTTCCTCTCTGCGATAAGATTTTACTTTTTTTGTAACGTTTTTTTTTTATCTTTAACCCTATTAACTAACTAAATTTAAGTTTGAAAATGAAAAGATCATTCTCTATCCTAGCAGTAGCTGGGTTATTTGTAGCAGGTACAAATACGGTAAGTGCAAATGTTTCAGCAGCGGCGGTTGTTTTTCAAGATGCAGCTCCAGAAGCGAGTAAAGGTTTCACCCAAGTTTTAAAAGAAATGTTCATAACTGGTGGTGCCGGTTTTATGGGTATTGTTCTTTTATGTTTGATTCTAGGTTTGGCAGTTGCCATTGAAAGAATCATATACTTGAACATGGCCACTACGAATACAACGAAATTAAAACAACAAGTTGAAGATGCTTTGTCATCTGGTGGTGTTGAGGCTGCTAAGGAAGTTTGTAGAAATACAAAAGGTCCTGTTGCATCAATTTACTATCAAGGATTGGATAGGGCAGATGAGAGTGTTGAATCTGCAGAGAAATCAGTTGTAGCGTATGGTGGCGTACAAATGGGGCAACTAGAGAAAAATGTTTCATGGTTGTCTTTATTTATCGCTATTGCACCAATGCTTGGTTTCATGGGAACGGTAATCGGTATGATTCAGGCCTTCCAGAAAATTAGTGCAGTTGGTAACTTAAGTGCTTCACTTATTGCAGGTGATATTCAGGTGGCATTATTGACAACTGTATTTGGTCTTATTACGGCTATTATACTTCAGATCTTCTATAATTATATCATTGCAAAAATCGATAGTATCGTAAATGATATGGAAGATTCATCAATCTCGTTGATTGATATGTTGGTAGACCATAAAAAATAAGTCGGACTTAATACAAATTATATCATGCATAAAATTTTAAAAATATTTTTGTTAGTTGTTGGTGTTATCTCCGCAATACTATGGTATTTGTTGCCAGAGAGGGATATGCCAACGGCTGAAGCTGCCCAGAGTGGCGCAATGAACGCAATGTTCATGATTACATACCTATTGTTGGGAATTGCAGTAGTGGCTAGCTTGGTGTATACCATAATGAACCTTTTCGCGAACCCTAAAGGGCTTAAGAAAACTTTATTTGTAGCTGTTGGTTTTCTTTTGGTAGTTGGTATAGCATATGTATTGTCTAGCGGAACGGATGTATCTGCGGATTATGCAGACATGTCCACAGAGAGTACGGTTAAGAAAATAGGAATGGGATTGAATGTGTTCTTTATTCTTACAGTAGTTGCAATAGTTGCAATAATATTGCCAGGGATTAAAAATTTATTCAATAAATAAAATAATAAATTATGGCTAGAAGAGCAGGAGCACCAGAAGTAAATGCTGGTTCTATGGCAGACATAGCTTTCCTACTATTAATCTTTTTCTTGGTTACCACAACCATTGAAACAGATGCTGGTTTGGATCGTATGTTACCGCCAATTGAACCGCCCGATACGGATGTTGTAATAAAACAAAAGAATATCTTTCAAGTTAACATCAATAAAAATGGCCAGTTACTGGCTGATGAGGAGTTGACAGATTTGAAACAATTACGAACAAAAGCAATGTCCTTTTTGGATAATGGTGGCGATGGTACTTGTACCTATTGTAGGGGAAAAAAGAATTCTAGTTCATCTGATAATCCTTCAAAGGCTATTATATCTTTAAAGAACGATAGGGAAACCAAGTATGGTACCTATATAACGGTTCAAAATGAACTTGTAGGCGCATACAATGATTTGCGTAATAGGGAGGCACAACGATTATATGGTAGTGATTTCACTGATATGGAAGCTGAATACCTGAATCCGGAAACCGCCCAAAGTACAAAGGATAATTTAAAGGATAAGGTAAAGAAAATACAGGAATTGTTCCCACAAAAACTGTCTGAAGCGGAGACTTCTACCTCTAACTAACAAATATCTAAATATAAACTATGTCTAAATTTAGTAAGAAAAAAAGTGGTGAACTGCCCCCAGTATCTACGGCTTCATTACCAGATATCGTATTTATGTTGTTGTTCTTTTTTATGACCGTTACGGTTATGAAAGATAGTACACTCAAAGTGGAAAATGTGCTTCCGAATGCTAGCGAGATTAAAAAGTTAGAGAAGAAAGACCGTGTGGTATATATTTATGTTGGGAGACCAACCCAAGAATATGCCAAGGTTTTCGGGACCGAACCAAAGATTCAGTTGAATGATAAGTTCGCGAACCCTTCTGATGTTGGTGATTACATTCTTTCGGAAAGAGCTAAGAAGTCGCAAGAACTGCAAAACGTTTTAACGACTTCCCTTAAGGTTGATAAAAGCGCCAATATGGGTTTAATATCAGACATTAAGCAAGAGTTAAGAAAAGTAAATGCGCTTAAGGTAAATTATACTACCTACGAGGGCGATGCTTTTAGAAATATACAGTAGATACAAATTTTCAAATTTAGAAAAACGCCCTGATAATTTTATCAGGGCGTTTTTTATTTCCTTAAATTTACTTTCATGAAACGAATTGTTCTTGGGCTGTTATATTTATGCGCATTGGGAGTATATGCCCAAGGACCTCAAGAGCTAAATAAAAGTGATTCAAAATACCTTGAAGATCAATTTTATCTGGGCATAACTTATAATTTCCTTCTTGACAAACCCACTGATTTCACACAACGAAATTTATCTTATGGTCTTCAAGGTGGTCTAATTAAAGATATTCCACTCAACAGTACTAGGACCTTCGCAATAGGAATAGGTCTGGGTTATGCTGTTAATTCATATTATTCCAATATGTTGGCGTTAAAATCTTCTGATGGTATTGAATATGTAATAATAGAGGAAGATATTATTGTTATTGAAGAAGAAGAAATAAGGGTTAAAAGAAGTAAAATTGAAACCCACCTGGTCGAATTACCTTTTGAGTTTAGATGGAGAAACTCCTCAGCAAAGGAATACAAATTTTGGAGGGTATATTCAGGAATTAAACTGGGCTATGTATTCAGTTCACGATCTAAATTGGTTACAGAAGCTAATAAAGCCTCATTTATAAACCCTGATATCAGAAAGTTTCAATACGGTCTAATGTTCAATTTTGGGTATAACACCTTTAACGTTCATATATACTACTCCTTGAATGGCATGTTCGATGATGGGATTAGATTAGAGAATGAAGAAATTAAATTGAAACCTCTCCAAGTTGGACTGATTTTCTACATATTATAGCCAATATTTAACGGTAAGCAATTGTGATATCAGTCCAATGAAAAAACCAATTATAACCTCTGCCTTGGTGTGTGCTTTTAAATATAATCTTGAAGTAGCTACCAAACCAATTGAGAAAATAAATAGACTTAAGGCTAGCGTGATATTGATTTCAAAATGTATACTGAGATTGATTAAGAACATAAATAGACTACCCATTCCCAATAAGTGCATACTGCTTTTTATTTTGAATAGCAAGAGTATAAGTGTTGCCAGTGTGGCTGCAATGAGCCCAACAAAATAGAAGTACAGCTCAACGATATAATTATTTGGGATAACCTTATAGACTACCATAAATAAGAGAACCATATTAATATACAAGGGATATTTGCGCTCCTGGATGGTAGGTAGCTGAATTGAATTTATGTAGCCAATGTTTCTAAGTATTAAAAAAGTGATAATAGGAATAATAACCGTTAGAATGAAGATTGGTAATAGGTTACCACTTTGTAATTCTAGTGGACTATATTTTGGGGTAATCAAAAAATATGTAAAAGTCCCGGCAATAGGAATGAAAAGTGGATGAAAGATATATGAAATTACCTTTTGAAAAAGTTTCATTAAATCTGTTTTCGTAATCTGGCTACCGATATCCCCAACTGCTCTCTATATTTCGCAACTGTTCTACGTGCTATTGGGTATCCTTTTTCTTTTAAAATGGCAGCGAGTTTGTCGTCTGTAAGTGGTTTTTTCTTTACTTCGTCTGCTATTACCGTTTCAAGTATTTTTTTTATTTCTTTTGTTGAAACGTCCTCACCTTTTTCATTTTTCATCGATTCAGAGAAGTATTCCTTAATCAATTTAGTACCATAAGGGGTGTCAACATATTTACTATTCGCAACTCTTGATACGGTAGATACATCCATATTTATTTCGTCGGCGATATCTTTAAGAATCATCGGTCTAAGATTGCGTTCATCACCAGTTAAGAAATACTCTTTCTGATATTCCATGATAGCACTCATTGTAACGAATAATGTCTGTTGTCTTTGTTTTATGGCATCAATGAACCATTTGGCGGCATCTAATTTTTGTTTAATGAACATCACTGTATCCTTTTGGGATTTAGACTTTTCCTTTGAGTCTCTAAATCCTTTAAGCATATTGTTATATTCTTTTGAAACATGCAATTCAGGTGCATTTCTACCATTTAAAGTAAGTTCTAATTCGCCATCTACGATTTTAATTGAAAAATCAGGAACAACATGTTCAATAATTCGATTATTACCAGCGTAGGACCCTCCTGGTTTAGGGTTCAGTTTTTCAATTTCTGATATGGCATCTTTTAATTCGTCTTTAGTAATATTATGTTTTTGAAGCAGTTTTTTGTAATGTTTTTTGGTGAACTGTTCAAATGATTTCTCTAATATTAAAATTGCTTTCTCAATATTCGGATTAATTTCCTTACGTTTCAATTGAATAATCAGACACTCTTCCAATGAACGAGCAGCAACGCCCGGAGGGTCTAATGCCTGAACTGTTTTCAATACAGATTCAATGGTATTTTCGTCCGTATAAATGTTCTGGGTAAATGCAAGATCATCCATAATATCAGTTAGTGGACGTCGAATATATCCGCTTTCGTCAACACTACCAACAAGGAACTCGGCAATACTCCATTCCTCATCACTTAAATAGATCGTATTTAGTTGATTTATTAGATATTGATTGAAAGATGTTCCAGCCGCATAAGGCACACTCTTTTCATCATCATCTGCACTATAGTTGCTCGTCTTAGTACGATAATCAGGGATTTCATCATCACTTAGATAGTCATCTATATTAATATCATCAGTATTGATGTTCTCACCCTCTAATTCGCTATCATATTCGTCGTCATATTCATCTTCAACGCTATCACTTTCCTCTTTGCCACCTTCCAGCGCAGGGTTTTCCTCCAATTCCTGTTTTAAACGTTGTTCAAATGCCTGCGTGGGCAATTGAATCAACTTCATCAACTGAATCTGCTGAGGAGATAGCTTTTGTGATAATTTAAACTGTAAGTGTTGTTTAAGCATCTAGGTTAATTGTCTGCCTTATAAAGTTAACGATTTCAGATTAGAACTCCGCATTTTGGGGTGTTCTTGGAAATGGAATTACATCACGAATGTTCCCCATTCCTGTTGCGAAAAGAACCAAACGCTCGAAGCCCAATCCAAATCCGCTGTGCACAGCGGTTCCGAACTTTCTTAGGTCCAGGTACCACCACAGTTCCTCTTCATCTATTCCCAATTCGGCAATTTTGTCTTTTAAAACATCCAAACGTTCTTCACGTTGAGAGCCGCCAACGATTTCCCCAATTCCCGGGAAAAGAATGTCCATGGCACGAACCGTTTTTCCGTCTTCATTCAAACGCATATAAAAGGCTTTTATTTTGGCCGGATAGTCGAACAATATTACTGGACATTTAAAATGCTTCTCAACAAGGAAGCGTTCATGTTCACTTTGCAGATCGACGCCCCATTCATCTATAGGATATTGGAATTTCTTCTTTTTGTTGGGTTTGCAGTTTCTTAAGATAGCTATGGCCTCCGTATAAGTAACGCGTTTAAAGCTATTGTCACAAATGAACTTCAACTTCTCAATCAACGCCATTTCACTTCGCTCGGCCTGTGGTTTTGATTTTTCCTCATCAAGTAAACGTTTTTCCAAGAATTGTAAATCTTCATCACAATGCTCTAAAATATAGCCTATGACATTTTTGATGAAATCTTCTGCTAAATCCATATTGGCATCCAGATCATAAAAAGCCATTTCTGGTTCTATCATCCAAAACTCTGCTAGATGTCTCGATGTATTTGAATTCTCAGCCCTAAATGTTGGCCCAAAAGTATATACCTTTCCTAGTCCCATGGCATAGGCTTCAGCTTCTAATTGACCAGATACAGTTAAATTGGTTTCTTTGCCAAAGAAGTCTTCTTTATAATTGACCTCACCATTTTCGTTCAAAGGAGGGTTTTTACTATCTAATGTAGTTACTCGGAACATTTCTCCAGCACCTTCGGCATCAGAGCCAGTGATGATAGGAGCGTGAAAGTTGTAGAAATCATTTTGTCTAAAATACTGGTGTATAGCAAATGACAATGCCGAACTAACGCGCATTACAGCAGCAAAAGTATTCGTCCTTACACGTAAGTGTGCCTTTTCGCGCAGAAATTCCAAAGAGTGTTTTTTTGGCTGAATAGGATAATCATCTGGATCTGCAGCACCATGAACATAAATGTCTTTTACTTGAATTTCAACGGTTTGTCCTCTGCCTTGACTTTCAACCAAAGTCCCACTTATCTTTAATGCAGCACCTGTATTAATTTGTTTTAAAACTTCTTCCTCAAAGTTCTCAAAGTCAACTACACACTGAATATTATTAATAGTTGACCCGTCATTAAGGGCTATGAATCTATTGCTTCTAAAGGTTTTGACCCAGCCATTCACTATAACTTCCTGTAGCTTGGGAGCCGTAGTAAGTAGTTCTTTTACACTTGAAGATTTCATTTTAAATCAAATAAAAATTAAAAGGGCAAAGATAGCCTTTTGAGCAAAAAGAATCGAATTCTGAAATGTATAAAAGCTTAAGAATGATGTTTTATTCGTATAATCCTTAGATATTGTCTCCCTCTTTGGGCAGAATATCAATTTGAGGTTTACGTAAAACTTCCTTGTTCGCAACACTTCGCTCTAAGGATAGAAGTAGGGAGGGAAGTAAAATAAGGTTGGCCAACATAGCGAACATCAAAGTTGCTGATACCAAAGCACCCAGTGCCACTGTTCCCCCAAAATTTGAGATTACAAAAACCGAAAATCCAAAGAAAAGCACGATGGAGGTATAGAACATACTAACCCCCGTTTCTCTCAAGGCTGCATAGACCGATTTTTTGATTTGCCAGCGATTAGCAGTAAGTTCCTGCCTATACTTGGCAAGGAAATGTATTGTGTCATCCACTGAGATACCGAAAGCAATACTGAAAACCAAGATTGTGGAAGGTTTTATTGGGACACCGACAAAACCCATTACCCCAGCTGTTATTACCAGTGGCAATAAGTTAGGAATCAGTGAAATGACAATCATTCTAAAAGACCTAAAAAGAAAGGCCATAAAAAGTGCAATTAGAAAGATGGCAAAGGCAAGTGAGATTACCAGGTTTTTTACCAAATATTTGGTTCCTTTAAGAAAGAGTAGTGCACTACCGGTCATATAAACGCTATATCTTTCTTTTGGAAATATCTTTGTGATATTTTCCAAAAGCCGGGCTTCTATATCTTCCATGCGGTCTGTTTTTACATCTTTCATGAAAGTGGTTATTCTTGCCGTTTGGCCCGTGCTATCAACAAAACTCTTCAAAAGATTGCCGTTGTCCGATGATTTCCGGGCCACATCCATAATAAAGTTGTTCTCTTGGGTTGTTGGTAACTGGTAGTATTTTGGAATACCATTATAGAAAGCTTGTTTGGAATATTTTACCAAATTCACTATTGAGATGGGTTTTGATAATTCTGGAATCTCCTCAATAACAGTACCTAATTGGTCCATTCTCTTGAGCGTTGCCGGTTTCATGACACCCTTTGGTTTTTTGGTGTCAACGACAATCTCAACAGGCATTATTCCATCAAATTCTTTCTCGAAAAACCGAATATCCTTAAAGAAGCCTGCTTTTTTGGGCATATCTTCAATAGGGCTTCCTGATATTTCTATTTGATAAATTCCGATGATACTTACTACCATTAAGACAATGGAGGTAACATAAACCAAAATACGCTTTTCACGAACAATATGCTCCATCTTATTGACAAAAGCATCTATCCATTTTTTATTGAGGTGTTTCAAATGCTTCGTTTTAGGTAAGGGCATGAAACTATATACAATAGGAATAATCAAAAGTGAAATAATGAATATGCCAATAATATTGATTGAAGCAACCATACCAAATTCTTTCAACAATTTACTGTCAGTTATTATGAAAGTAGCAAAACCTGAAGCAGTTGTCATATTGGTCATCAAGGTGGCGTTGCCGATTTTGGAAATAACACGTTGTAGCGATAGTGCTTGATTACCATGTTTTTTAACCTCTTGCTGGTATTTGTTTATGAGGAAAATACAATTGGGGATTCCAATGACAATAATTAATGGCGGAATCAATGCTGTTAGTACGGTTATTTCATATTGCAATAATCCCAAAACCCCAAAGGCCCACATAACCCCAATAATTACAACGAACATTGAGATCAATGTAGCACGGAAACTTCTGAAAAAGAAAAAGAAAATCAAAGAAGTAACCCCTAGAGCCGCCAGAATGAATTTCCCAATTTCATCAATGATGTTTTGGGAATTCATGGTACGAATATATGGCATTCCAGAAACACGTACATCAAGGCCTGTTTCATCCTCAAAATTGTCAACAAGGCGCGTCAAATCCTCAAGGATAAAGTCCTTACGAACAGAAGTGTTCACGATGTCCTTGTCCAAGTACATTACGGTACGTATAGTTCTACTTTCCTTGTTATATAGGAGATTATCATAAAATGGGAGATCATTGAAAAGGTGGTTCACTAAGGTGTCAACATCCTTTTGGGTAATAATCTCAGATTTGATGAGCGGCTCAAGAACAAATTCTTGTTTTTCCTTGTCTTTAATCAATTCCTGAAGGTTATCCGTGGAAAGCACAAAATCAACCTCTGGGAATGCTCCAAGCTGCTTACTTAATTTATTCCATCTATTGAAATTCGCTGGAGAATATAGTGCAGAGTCGCTAATTGCAAATACTACAGTATTGCCTTCTTCACCGAATTGATTTAAGAAATTTTTGTATTCAAGATTAATAGGATGATCATCTGGCAATAAGTTGGCTTGGGAGTTGCTGAAGCGCATATTTTCCCATTGCATAGCTAAAAAGAAAGTAAAGGCAGCGATCAATAATAAGATCAGAATTCTATTTCTAAGAATTATTCGAGCGATTCTTGCCCAAAAGCCTTGTGTAAGTTTAGCAACCATCTAAGATTTTTACGAGCGCAAAGGTAAAGAATGATAGGTTGTCTTCCTAAATTGAAGCAATTAAATAAATCGTGTTCTATGTAATCAAAAAGCGACCCTAAGAGGTCGCTTTTTGATTTATTATTTTTTGGGTAGGATTAGACTTTCATAATCTCAGCTTCCTTAGCGGCCAAGAAATCATCAATCTTTTTCGTGTATTTGTCAGTGATTTCCTGAACATCCATTTCGGCGTTTTTCTTTTGGTCTTCTGAGGCATCATCCAAATCACGAATCTCCTTATTGGCATCCTGTCTTGCGTTTCGCACCCCAACTTTGGCGTGTTCTGATTCCGCCTTGGCTTGTTTGGCCAATTGTATCCTGCGTTCTTCAGTCAATGGCGGTACATTGATAATAACAAAATCACCATTGTTCATGGGATTAAACCCAAGATTGGCATTCATTATCGCTTTTTCAATCTCTTGTAACAAACTCTTTTCCCAAGGCTGAACGGATAAAGTCCTGCCATCAGGAGTGTTAATATTAGCCACTTGGGACAATGGGGTTTGTGACCCATAATATTCGACCATTACAGAAGACAGCATAGCCGGACTTGCTTTTCCGGCACGTATTTTTACAAACTCTTTTTCAAGATGTAATATAGCCGCATCCATACTTTCTTTGGTGGCATCTAAAATAAATTTAATTTCTTCGTTCATAACCTAAGCTTTATAAAATAATCTAACATAAATTATACCAAACTACAGATTTACTTTTGTACCTACATTTTCCCCATCAAGCACCTTAAGTAAATTACCTTTCTTGTTCATATCGAAAACGATAATCGGTAATTCATTTTCTTGACTCAAAGTAAAAGCCGTTGTATCCATAACCTTTAATCCTTTTCTCAATACATCATTGAATGAAATAGAATCGAATTTGGTAGCATTCTTATTTTTTTCAGGATCAGAGGTATAGATTCCGTCGACACGCGTTCCTTTTAGGATTACATCGGCCTCTATTTCAATAGCTCGTAAAACCGCTGCAGAATCTGTAGTGAAATAAGGATTTCCAGTTCCTCCCCCAAAAATAACGACCCTTCCTTTTTCTAAATGTCTCATGGCACGCCTACGTATAAAGGGTTCAGCAACCTCATTTATTTTAATGGCTGATTGTAAACGGGTTTGAACACCGGCAATCTCTAATGCGCTTTGGAGCGCCAAACCGTTAATTACGGTAGCTAACATTCCCATATGATCTGCCTGAACACGATCCATGCCATTACTAGCTCCTGCAAGTCCCCTGAAAATATTTCCGCCACCTATTACAATTGCAACTTGCATGCCCTTGTTAACGACTTCTTTTATTTCCTCCGCATATTCGGCGAGTCTTTTCGGGTCGATGCCATATTGTTTTTCACCCATTAGTGCTTCACCACTAAGTTTTAAAAGAATTCTGTCGTATTGCATGCTGCGTAATTGTTTCCAGCAAAAATAATCAAAAAAACCTTTGGAACTATTTTGGATAAGGGCATTAAAATGGATTTATGTAGAAGTACATATGACCAATTAATTTTACAAAAAGACAAAAATACTTGTCATAAAGTAAAAAATACATTACTTTAGTTGAAAATTAAGATATGGAAACTACTTATTTATTACCGTACAGATTTAAGAAAGTAGGTTGGCTGCTTTTTATCCCTTCTGTTATATTGGGCCTACTTACGCTAATTTATGATTGGGCTCCCGATTTTTTAAATGTAAATGTGTTTGGATTTTTTATTGATGAAATAGTGGACACAAAAAAATATTTTGGCTTTGTATCTAATAATATACTTAACGAGATTTTGGGTGTGCTTGTAATTATAAGTGGACTTATGATAGCTTTCTCCAAAGAGAGGGCAGAAGATGAGCTTATATCCAAGATTCGTTTACAATCTTTGGTTTGGGCCACATATTGGAATTATGGCATTTTAGTACTGGCCTTTCTGTTTGTTTACGATTTATCCTTTTTGTGGGTCATGATCTTTAATATGTATACTGTACTCATTTTTTTCATCATCAAGTTTAATTGGTCTTTGGTTAATCTTAATAAGGCACTGACTTATGAAGAATAGCATAAAGGTACAACGTGCCATTAATAATTTGACCCAAGCACAATTAGCGGAAAAAGCAAAAGTCAGTAGGCAGACCATAAACGCTATGGAACTTGGTAAATATGTGCCGTCAACGGTTCTCTCATTGCGGCTTTCTAAAATTTTTAATATTCCTGTAAATGAAATGTTCAATTTGGAAGAATCTGATTGGGAATAAAAAAACCGCCATACTTTTGGTATGACGGTTTATAAAATTAATTTGTTGCTAATTTTATCCTAATGCTACTCTTGTAAATCCGGTAACAGTTAAATCGGCATCAACAGATTTTACATATTGCGCAACACTTTGTTTGCTATCTTTAATGAAATCTTGGTTAACCAAAGTATTATCTTTAAAGAAACGCCTTAGCTTGCCTTTTGCGATATTGTCTAACATTGCCTCTGGCTTGCCTTCTTGACGCAATTGGTCTTTTGCAATTTCAATCTCCTTGTCAATTACAGATTGGTCCACACCATCTTCATTTAATGCAACGGGGTTCATTGCTGCAGCCTGCATTGCTACATCCTTTGCAGCGATAGCTGCACCTTCAACAGCTGCAGAAAGGCCGGCCAAAGTTGCTATCTTGTTTCCAGCGTGGATATAAGATCCAACAAATGGAGCATTTAGCTTATCGAAACCACCAATTTCTATTTTCTCACCAATAAGACCAGTTTGCTCCGTTAATTTGTCTTGAACACTTAAACCATTGAAATCTGCAGAAAGAAATGCCTCTTTGCTGTCATAGCCAAGTGCAATATCGGCCAAAGCATTAGCCAAGCTAACAAAGCTGTCATTTTTTGCAACGAAATCAGTCTCACAGTTCAATGAAATGATAACACCAGCAGTGTTTCCCTCATTTACTTTAGCGATAGCCGCACCTTCAGAGGATTCTCTGTCAGCTCTTTTTGCAGCTACTTTTTGCCCTTTTTTACGAAGAATCTCAATTGCTTTTTCGAAATCCCCTTCTGCTTCGACCAAGGCGTTTTTGCAGTCCATCATCCCTGCTCCTGTGCTCTTTCTTAATGTATTTACTTCTGCGGCGGTAATTTTAGCCATCTTATTTATTATTTAATATTGTCATAATAAAATGACAATGTTACTACTTGATTTAAATTTGCCTATTGAAATCTATTCAACACCACCTTTGGTGTTGTCTTGCCATTCTTTAAGCTCGTCCCATTTGCCATCTGCAGCCATTTTAGCTTGTTTAGGCCATGAAGTTGGGTCTAAGTGTGCCATTCTTGAACTAGCTTCTGTCAAAATCTCTTTGATTTTATCAGCTTTCGCCTTCGCCAATTCAGCATATGTCGCAATCCCTGTATTAACTAGAGCTTCAGCCGCTTTAGGTCCTATTCCTTCAATTTTGGTAAGGTCATCTGCTTTATCAGCACTTGCTTTTTCAGCCTTTTTAGGAGCAGCTTCTTTAGGTGCTTCTACTTTAATTTTTTCAACAGCTTTCTCTTCGA
>RCNC010002247.1_pt1 | contig 12884 bp, 16 predicted proteins | sample 2041301 | NCBI WGS metagenome assembly RCNC01 (sample SAMN09708231, study PRJNA481090) | Marine sediment metagenome, whole genome shotgun sequencing project. | biome: marine sediment; feature: ocean; material: sediment; isolation source: Sewage treatment plant 13A marine sediment (STP13A) ... | reverse complement strand
TAGGCCGTGCATCGTCGTGTCCCGACGATCCCGACCCCGGGGACCGACGGGAGACAACCGCGAATGAAGATCAAGTCGGGGGCGTCTTCGAAGCGATCGAGGTGCGAGGGATACGCTGCCTCACCCCGGAGCACGACGTCGATGCCGAGATCGCGAAGCTCGGCTTCGCGTTGTTGGGCTGGGATCGCGAGGCTTTCCCGGATGGCATCAGATGCCTTCACTCGTCGCCGATCGATCGCCTCAATCGCCCCGATCGGACCGCCATATTGCTCGCACAGCGACCGGATGCGCTCGGGATGCAGCCCGGAGCAGGCAAGACGGAGGCGGTGGGCGTTGCTCACACCGTCACCCGCATGGTGAGCGCCGACTCGATGTGGGCGCCGTCGACGGGACCCGATCCCTCGAGGTCGGCCACGGTGCGAGCGACTCGTCGGATCCGATCCCATCCCCGAGCCGTCAGTCGATCCCCCTCTGCTGCTCCAACGAGACAGCGGAGCGCAGCGTCGGTCCATTCGAGGGCATCGAGGTCACCGCGACCGAGCTCGCGGTTGAGGCGTCCGCGCTCGTCGAATTGCCTTCGTCGGGCAGCGGTGACGCGCTCTCGTACCGCCTCGGATGGCTCGCCCTTCGGCCCGGAGAGCTCCGACACCCGCAGGCGCGGCACATCGACCTGGAGATCGAACCGATCCGACAATGGGCCCGAGAATCGGCGGCGATAGCGGGCCTTCATGCCCGCCTCGCATGCGCACGAATCCAGGCGATCCCCTTCGTACCCGCATGGGCACGGATTCGTGGCCGCTAGGACCTGTATCTCGCACGGGAACTCCACGGTCGCACCTTGCCGGGCCACCACCACGCTGCCGTCTTCGATTGGCGTGCGGAGTGCGTCGAGGAGGTGGGGCGGGAACTCGCCCAGCTCGTCGAGGAACAGGACGCCGCGATGGGCGAGCACCGTTTCACCCGGTGTCGGCACCCCGCTCCCCCCGCCGATGAATGCCGCCATCGACGCCGAATGGTGCGGCGCGCGGAACGGCGGTAGGAGTGGATCAGTGCGAGCACGGCCGGCGGCCGCCCAGACCAGCGCCACCTCGTGCGCTTCCCGATCGTCCAGCGGCGGCAACAACCCGGGCATCGTGCGGGCCAGCATCGTCTTGCCAGAGCCGGGCGCGCCGCGAATTAGCAGATGGTGGCCGCCGGCCGCCGACACCTCGAGCGCTGCCCGGGCGATCGGCTGGCCTCGGACCTCGGCGAGGTCGGGAACGTCGACTCGCCCCGCAGCGATCGGTTCGATCTCATCGCCAGGATCCAGGCCGCGCGCAACCTGCATGGCGTGGGCGAGCGAGCGCACCGCCCGGACACCGAGATCGTGCCAGCCTGCCGTCTCGGCGGCAGACCGAACGGGGAGGAGGCACGGCATTCCGAGGTCACGTGCGACGAGCGCAGCGCCGAGACCTCCCCGGGCAGGCCGCACCGAGCCGTCGAGGGCGAGTTCGCCGAGAGCAACCACATCGGTCGCCCCTGCGGGGAGGTTCCCGTTCGCTGCGAGCACGCCCAACGCAATCGGCAGGTCGTAGGCGGATCCGACCTTGGGCAGATCGGCCGGCGACAGGTTCACGACGACGCGTTTCGACGGGAAGAAGTTCGACGTGGACGCGAACGCCGCCCGCACCCGCTCCTTGGCCTCTCGCACCGCGGCATCGGGAAGTCCGACAATGACGAATCCCTTCGAGCTGCCGCCAACATGCGCTTCAACGCGCACCGGGTGCGGCTCGACCCCAATGATGGCGCTCGATGTGATGGTCGCGTTCATTGGTGCACCGTATGTCGGCGGTGTGACGCGAACTAGAGGGTCGACATTCGAAGCACGAACGAACGCCGGCAAGCGTCGACCCGAAACGGCTCGTCGACTCCGCTGCGAGATTGGCCCTTCCGCTCCGCACGATCGTCTGGAAGGATGGCGTTGTGTTGAGACATCGTCACCGCTGCGCGGGTCGACCATGACGGGACTCGCCTGGCAGGAGGTCCCGGGGGGTTGGCCTGCGGCGCCTACCGCGTGCGCCGCCTTCCCCGGTCGTCTGATCAGCGCTGGGAACTTCAGATCATGCGCCGCAGGCCCGGCTGGGAGCAGGAACACGCGACGTCGACACATCGCTCAATCCGCGCCGCGGTCGTTCGGGCGGAAACCCACGAACGGCACCGGCTGAGGAACCTCAGCCTTCAGATCAACCTGGCCGCATCGCTGGTCGCAGCAATCGCCGGGCTGACCGTGATCGTCTACCTGTGGACAAGCATCATCGGTCTCGTCGCGTAGATCGGCCTGTTTGCCCTCGCCGTGCGGTTCCTTGCCAACGCGCTCGATGTCCTCGACGCATCAAAGCCGGACCGCAGCGCGCGGGGAGTCGATCGGCACGCGGCAATCCAGCGCTGGGTTCGGGTCGACTCGCTCGTGCCGCCATTGCGCACTCCGTCGAGTCGTACCGCGTCCGCCGAAGAGTCGAGCATTCGGATGCTCGATCCAGTCGAGTAGCGGGCCAGCTTCTCTGATCGGAGGCGCTCTCTGCTAGGCATCCTCCCCCGACTTGGCCTGGTCCGCCTCGGTCTGCTCGGTGACCTCCTGATCGACGACATGCGTGATCGATGGCTGGTAGATCTCCTCGAAGAGACCAAGTGAGCGCGGTGGCGGGCGGTCCTTCGTTCGGTAGTAGACCCAACCGCGGCGTTCGGCCCAGGTGAGGGCGAAGTGTCCACCGACCACGATGGTGGCGATGGCGAGGACCACGCCGGAGAGTGCGAGCCACAGCATGGGTTCATGATCGCATGGAGCGACCGATAGAACGCCGGCGGAAGCGTCAGCGACCCTTGAACTCCGGAGGCCGCTTCTGGAAGAACGCCGCAGCGCCTTCGAACAGGTCCTCTGAGCCAAGCAGCGTCGCTTGCGACTGTTCCTCGAACGCGAGTGCCTGCTCGAACGTCATGCTGGACGACCGGTCGAGCGCCGTCTTGATGAACCGCTGCGCCAGCGGGGCACCGTCCGCCAAGGCCTCAGCGGTATTTGTCGCGGCACGCTCGAGATCGTCGGTGCCAACCAACGAAGTCACCAGACCGATGGCAAGCGCCTCCTCTGCCTCGACGATCCGCCCAGACAGCGAGATCTCACGGGCTCGAGCAAGGCCGACAAGGCGTGGCAGAAGCCACGTACCTCCGAAGTCGAGCGTGAGCCCGCGCTTCACAAAGATCTCGGCGAAACGGGCACGATCGGTCGCGATCACGATGTCGCACCCCAGGGCCAGGTTCATCCCGGCGCCGACCGCAACCCCGTCCACCGCCGCAATGGTTGGCTTGGTGATCCGGTGCAGAGCCAGGGCGGCTCGGTTCGGGTGCTGCATGTACTCAACGTTCGCCGCCGGTGTCCCGAAGCCCGAGAAGTCAGCGCCCAAGTCGGCGCCGGCACAGAAGTCGCCGTCGGCACCGGTGAGCACAACAACCCGCTGGTCAGAACGCTCGAATGCCTCGCATGCGGTAGCGAGTTCGTCCCATCCCGCCTTCGGCACGGCGTTCTTGGCCCCCGGCGAAGACATCGTCAGCCATCGAACCCTCCCCTGGTCCACAGCGGTGACAAATGACATGGCGCGAACCTAGCAGCGGGACGGTCGCGCGGGCGTGGTGGACTTCATCTTCACAATCCAAACTCCCAGGCCACCCCCTCCGCCACAAGTGTCCACCATGTCTCCGAACACATCCCCATCATCACCCCGGTCCGTGCAACAGGTGGGAGAGACGCGGACGAGCTGATGCTCGTCCGCAGAGAGGGCACCGAGCGAGGCCTCATCTGCCCGATCAGAGCTCCCAATCCGCCCCTCCGCTCCGCTCCGGCCATCCGACGGGATGCTCGCGCCTCCCCAACACTGCGTGCGAGGGAGGCGAGGAAGTGCGCTACGTTGTCCGACATGGGGTTCAATCCATTTCGGAACCAGAAGCGATCGGCGACTGACATCGCGCTGGTGGTCGTTTTTGTGCTGCTGACCCTGGCCGTCGTCGCGTGGGGGTTCTTCGGGTGATCGTCGACGACGAATCGGTCCACCCGATCCAGCCGTACCAAGCGCACAAGGCCTACGTGTGCCCCGGATGCGACTTGTGGATCGAGCCCGGTGTCGGCCACGTGGTCGTCGTGCCCAGACTCGAACCCGATCTCCGCCGCCACTGGCATCGCGGCTGTTGGTTCAAGGAACTGCGGCGTCGGTACGGCTCAGCCAACATCGGGTAGCCAGCGGATAGTGGCGCCGTGCGGTGTCAGTTCGATGGCGATCAGGTCGATGCGCTTGATGCCGAGGCTGCGCGCAGCGCGCAGCGTGCGTGCGCACTTCACTTCATCGAAGTTCTCCCAGGGTCGACTGTCCATTCCAAGGGCCGTCTTGACCTCGACGGCGATGCGCTCTTGGACCAGGCGAATCACGAGGTCGACCTCATCGCGCCCCACCCGGACGTTGCGATCCGTAACGGTGGCACCGCGGCGCTCGAGGAACCGGGCAGCGATCATCTCACCAGCTGTTCCAACGGTCATGCGGCGCGTCGACATCGCTCCATCATGTCACCGGGGAGTGACGGGAATCAGAACTCCGAAGGGATGTCGGTTTCTTCGATGTTCACGTCACGGAAGGTCATCACTCGGACGCGTTTGACGAATCGGGCGGGTCGGAACATGTCCCACACCCATGCGTCCTCGAGTTCGAGTTCGAAATAGACGGATCCGTCGGCGGAGCGGGTGTTCATCTCAACCCGGTTTGCGAGGTAGAAGCGGCGCTCGGTCTCGACGACGTAGCGGAACATTGGGAGGACGTCGCGGTACTCGCGGTAGATCTGCAACTCGACGTCGGTTTCGTACCGTTCGAGATCCTCTTCGCCCACTCGTGTCTCTCCCGTCAGGTTGACCCGGTGATGCTACCGGGCGTGTGCCGGTAACCCGGTCGTCACAGACCGGCCCATCGCGAGACCGGCCACATGATCACGAACGCCCGCCCGACGACCGTGTCGGTCGACACCGATCCGAAATACCGGCTGTCTTGGCTCGAGTTGCGGTTGTCCCCCATCACGAACATCTCACCTGCTGGCACCACGATCGGGCCGAAGTCCGGCATCAGCGATCCCGGCTTCAGATACGGCTCGTCGATCGGCTGGCCGTCGATGAATACCTGGTTGTCGATGATCTCGACACGCTCCCCCGGAAGGCCGATCACCCGCTTGATGAACTCGGTTCGGGGAACGGATAGGCCGATCGCTTCGGTGATGCTGCGGCGAGCCGCTTGTGGCAGCGATTCTTGTGGTGCCTCGTCGGCTCGCGGATCGTCGAACACCACCACGTGCCCGCGGTGCAGGTCTCCGAAACGGTATGCGAGCTTGTTCACCATGACCCGGTCGTTGATCAGGAGCGTGTCCTCCATCGACGACGAGGGGATCCAGAAGGCCTGGAACAAGAACGTCTTGATGACGACGGCGATGGCGAGCGCAGCAATGATGAGCAGCGGCAACTCAAGCCAGAACGGCAGCGCGTGCTTCTTGGGCGCGGGCCCGTCTTCAGTTTCTGTGGGTACGGCAACGGGGCCGAGATCGGGCGCTGTCACGGGTTCCACCCTACCGCCGGGTCCGTCCAATTCGTCGCTCACGATCGGCCTCCGAGGTACTCGTGCCACAGCAGCCGCGCCGCGATTGCTCGATGGGGCCGCCACGCCATCGCCCGTTCATCCGCCGATTTGGCATCCGGGACATCCGGCAGGTCGTAGACCCGGCCCATCGAAACCTGAAGGGCCCGGTCACCCGGTGGCCAGGCATCAGGGCGGCGCAGGACGAACAGCAGGTAACAGGCGGCGGTCCATGGGCCGACCCCGCGGATCTGGATCAGCCGGTCCATGGCCACATCGTCGGGAGCCGCCTCGAGCGAGTCGAGATCGATCGTCCCTTCGACCACCCCGGTGGCGAGGCCTCGCGCGTATCCGGCCTTCTGTCGCGAGAAGCCGATGACCTTGAGCTGGGTGTCATCGAGGACCAGGACTGCCGTCGGCTCGACCGCGCCGATGGTCGCCTCCAGTTTGCGGAACGCTGCATCGGCCGATGCGAGCGACACTTGCTGTTCGAGGATGAGGCGCAGCATCGTTGCGAAACCGGGTTCGCGTGCCCACAGCGGAGGAACTCCGTTGCGGCTGGCCAAACCACCCAGCACCGGATCGAGTTCGGCGAGTGCGGTCGTGCCGGCGGCCAGAGCCGCATCGTCGAGTGGCGCGACAACGACCCGCCGGTTCGACGGGCCGTGTTCGATGGCGCTGTGCCGGTCGGGACCGGTCAGTCGCGCTTCTCCTTGATCCGCGTCGCCTTACCGACACGGTCACGGAGGTAGTAGAGCTTCGCCCTGCGGACATCGCCGCGGCGGAGGACTTCAATAGTCTGAATGATCGGGGCGTGCACGGGGAAGATACGTTCGACGCCGACGCCGAAGCTGATCTTGCGAACGGTGAACGTCTCGCGGATGCCGCCACCCTTGCGGGCAATGACGACGCCTTCGAACGCCTGCGTCCGTTCGCGTCCACCCTCGATGACACGCACCTGCACACGCACAGTGTCGCCGGGACCGAAGTCCGGGATGTCGTCGCGCAGCTGGGCGCCCTCGATCTGGTCGAGCGTATTCACGGGATCCTCCAAGAGGCGGAAAGAGCGGACCCCGATGGTAGCAAAGCGGAAACCTAAGTGAGAGAGCGACCAGTCACGAGTCGCCATTTGCCAGCAGAACCAAGCCCGCGGTCTCGGCCTGAGGACTGAGGACTGGCGACTACTCCAACAAATCCGGCCTTCGCTCTCTCGTTCGCGCTACGCGCTGGGTCTCGCGCCACTCATCGACCTTGGCGTGGTCGCCCGATCGCAGCACCTCGGGCACCACCCAACCTCGGAACTCTGCCGGGCGGGTGTACTGCGGCTCTTCGAGCATGCCATCGCGGAAGCTCTCGGTCTCGGTGGAGACCGGGTTGCCGACCACGCCGGCCAGCAACCGGGTGACGCCTTCAATAATGGCGACGGCCCCTACCTCGCCCCCGAGCAGCACGTAGTCGCCGAGAGAGATCTCCTCATCAATGAGGTGCTCGGCCACTCGTTCGTCGACTCCTTCATATCGTCCGCACACCAGTGTGAAATCGTCGAGCGTCGCCCAACGGTCGAGCGTGTCCTGATCCAGCGGCCGCCCGGCAGGTGTGAGCAACACGCGGTGTGTCTCTGCAAGCGGATCGAGTGCCTCGGCGAGGGGCTCGACCATCATCACCATCCCGGCGCCGCCACCGAACGGGGAGTCATCGACCTGGCGATGCACACCCTTGCCGTGGTCCCGCAAGTCGTGGATCACGACTTCGAGGGTGCCATCACCGCGAGCCTTGGCCACCAGGCTCGTTTCGAGTGGCGATGTGAAGAACTCGGGAAAGATCGTGACGATGTTGATCCGCATGCGCGAGATGGTACCGACTCCGTTCTTGCGTAACTATGGGAAGCCCGCTTCCACTATCTACGCAAGAACGGTGTGGTCAGGGCTCGGTCCGCAGACCGTTCACGAGGAACCCGGCCGTCGCCTCTGCGATGGCGTGGACGTGCTGCTTCGGATCCGGCAGGTCCATCACGGTTCGCCCACCCGCCATCATCGTCTCTTGGATGAGGCGGCCGACCACGGGACCCGGGAGTGCCGCGAACACGCCGTTCGCCACGCCTGTTCGATAGATGTCCATGACCTCGTTCGAGAGCGAGTGGTGAGATCCGGCGATGGCTTGCTGTGCCTCGGAAGAGAGTCTTGGCACCTCGGTGTGGAGGATCAGGCCGAGGTGGTCGATACCGACGAACTCCACGAACCGCACCGTCAACTCTCGGAGGTGCATGTCCGGCGGCAGGTCGGGCGGAATCTCCGACAGGATCTCGTCAATCAAGGCCGGCAGATCCCGCTGTACCAACTGCACGAGGAGATCCTCTTTCGAAGCGAAGTGTTCGTAGAACGTGGTGCGGCCGATGTCGGCTTCCGCCGAGATGTCGGCGTGCGAAGTCCCCGCATACCCGTACTCGCGGAACAGGTGCGAAGCGACGTCGAAGAGGTGATCTCTCGTCGCATCGCCGGTGCGCTTCATGCCGTGCCTCCGACGATCCTGATGGACGGCACCGAACCATACAAGGTGGTTCGTTGCCGGGGTGTCCTCCCGATCGATGTAATGGCCGCGGTGAAGTCCCCGGCGTCAACCATTGTTCCGTGCGAGGCGCCGGCAGCCGCCGAGATGTACTCATCCATCAGCGTTCCGCCAAGATCGTTCGCTCCCGCGCTCAGCAGGGTCAGACCGGTCTCGAGCCCGAGCTTCACCCACGACGCCTGGATGTTCTCGATGAGACCGTCGAACGCGATGCGCGCCACGGCGTGGACGAGCACGACCTCATCCCAGGTCGGCCCCGGTCTTGCCACACCGCGTACGTAGATCGGCGCTCCCATGTGCACGAACGGCAGCGGCACGAACTCGGTGAAGCCGCCCGTCTGTTCCTGGATCAGCCGGATCGTCTCGATGTGATTGGCCCACGCATGGGGGTCGTCGATATGGCCGAACATCATGGTGGCCGTCGACCGAAGTCCCAGATCGTGGGCCGTCAGCATGACCTCGGCCCATTGCGCGGTCCTGATCTTGTCGGGGCAGAGATAGGCACGCACGCGGTCGTCGAGAATCTCGGCCGCAGTTCCCGGGAGGGTGCCGAGACCGGCGTCGCGCAGGATCGTGAGGAATTCACGCACCGGCATCCCGAGCGTCGCCGCGCCCTGCCAGACCTCGAGCGGGGTGAATCCGTGGACGTGCATTCCCGGCACGTTTTCCTTGATCGCCTCGAGGACGGTGACGTAGAAGTCGCCGGTGAATTCGGGATGGATGCCACCTTGGAGGCAGACTTCGGTAGCACCGCGGTTCCACGCGTCGACCGAACGCTCAACAACCTGAGGGACCGAGAGCAGATAGGGATCCTCACGCAGGTTGAGCGATCGGGGTCCCTTCGAGAACGCACAGAATCCGCACTTGTAGGTGCACTGATTTGTGTAGTTGATGTTGCGGTTGACGATGAACGAGACCGTGTCACCATTCGTGCGCTGCCGCAGGACGTCGGCGGCGGCGGCGATCGCATCGACTTCGCTGCCCCTGGCCTCGAACAAGCGACGCACCTCATCGCGGGTCGGGCGATGTCCGCCGAGTGAGCGGTCCAAGATGCGGCGCAGGTCGTCCCCTACGTCGGCTCCCCGTCCCGGAGTCGCGTTGGCCCATGCCTCGTCCGCCCATTGGGCGGAGAACCGTGACGGAGCATGTGGCGCGGGCAAGTCCTTGCCGGGAGCCCATTCGCCGCGAGGGCGGGCAGTACCCGAACCGTCGATCAGATCGAAGTAGACCTTGAGCACCTCGGGTTCCAGCCGGGCGCGGGCGTCGTCCACCGTCACGTCGATCGGGATGGCCGTTCGCTCGACGAGCGGAAGCGTGAGGGCATCGCGCAGTTCGCCGATCGCTTCGGTGTCCCATCCGCGGAGCACGAGATCGCGTGCGCCGTGGTTCACCGCCTCCGCCGCTTCGCCGACGGTGTCGACGAATGCCGAGACCCTGGTGTCAATCCCGGGAAGGGTCGCGATCGATGACGCATCGCCGACGCCGCTCCGCCCGACTCGAAGGAAGGCTGCCCCTGTTCGGGCGACGGCATCGATCGTGTCCGCTCTGCCATCTCCCGCCACGACCGTGATCTGCCATCCGGCGGCGCCCCTCTTTGCGAGAGAAAGAGCGGCTTCCGACCCGACAACGTACGCCGGTGCCGTCACCTCCCCGACTCCGTTCGAGATCGGGAGCAGGCCGCCGGCCAGCGCAGCGTCACAGTCGGCGGCCGTGAGGTCCTCCACCTCCGCCGCGGTCGACCCTTCTCGCCGCCTGGCGTCGGCCCAGCGCTCCCGAACTACATCGGCGGGGCGCAATCGGATGAAGGTGATGTTGGTCATGCCGTCGCCGCCTCCTTCGTCACAGCGTAACCCTCGTTATCGACCGCGCTGACGAGCTTGGGCCACAGATCTGTGTCGATCCATTCGGCGTCGACGTACTCCGGGTACACGGGCAGACGCTGTCTCAGTTCGAAGCCCGCTGCTTCGCTGACCGACCGCAGCCGTTCGAGCTGCGGCCACGGGGCCTCCGGGTTGACCCAGTCGATCGTGAGCGGAGATACGCCGCCCCAGTCGTTGATTCCTGCGTCGAGATAGATGCCGAAATCGTCGGTGAGATTCGGCGGAACCTGCAGATTCATCTCGGACCCAAAGATCCACCGCGCCACAGCGACGATCGTCGCGAAGTACTCGGTGGTCGGAGGGGGCACATTGCGCATGCGGGTGTCGGCCTTGGGCTGGAAATTCTGAACGATGATCTCTTGAAGATGGCCGGATCGCTCCTGGACCGCCGCAAGGGCGAAGAGGCTGTCGACCACCTCTACCGCTGTCTCGCCGATTCCGATCAGCACTCCGGTGGTGAACGGGATCTTCAGGGTCCCGGCCGTCTCGATGGTGTCCATCCGCGCCGATGGTTCCTTGTCCGGACAATCGTGGTGAGGCATGCCGGGTTCCATCAGGCGCGGCGAGATATTCTCAAGCATGAGGCCGAGCGACGGATTCGACCGCCGGAGGGCTTCTTGCGTCGCAGCGTCCATGAGCCCCGGGTTTGCGTGGGGGAAGACGTTGGTCTCGTCGACGACGCGTTCCGTGAGCGACCGGACGTATTCGAGGGTCGAGTCATGGCCGGCCTCATCGAGGAACGCGCGCGCTTGCGGCCATCGGTCCTCGGGGCGGTCGCCCAGCGTGAAGAGTGCCTCCGTGCATCCTCGACGTTCCCCGGCTCGCACTGTTGCCATCACCTCGTCGGACGTGAGGTATGAACCGCCGCCTCCCGGCGGCTTGGCGAAGGTGCAGTAGGTGCAGCGGTCGCGGCACATCGTCGTTACCGGGATGAACACCTTCCGGCTGTAGGTGACAATGCGTCCCTTGCCGTCATCGCGCAGGCGTCTGGCCTCGGCGAACAGCGGCGCCGTTGGCGCAGCGCCCGTGAGGAATTGCTGGGCGAGATCGGGATCAGGCGCCGGGAACGGCATTCATCGAACCTATCACACCCCCGCGTGCTCCGTGACGGTCCGTTGGATCCCTCGATCGTCGATCGCACAGCCAGTCCACGGCGCTCGGTAACCTCGCCGCATGCGCATCGCTCCGTTGCTCGTGTCCGTCGCCCTCGCGGCTGCGGCATGCACGAGCACCGATGTGCAGGATGCCACCACGACTACCGAGGCTCTGGCCACGACGTCGACCGTTGCGTCCGACGCCCCGGCATGCCTCGCCGGCGAGATGCCGTTCGTCGACGATGGCACCGTCGCCGCTCTCGACAGCCAGGGCCAAGACGCCAAGGCCATCGGCGGCATTCGCTGGTACCCCCTCGAGGGGTGTGAACGCATTGAGATCGAGTTCCTCTCGGCAACAGGCGCTCCGGCGACGCGCATCGGGCCTGTCGGCGTGTCGATGCTGTCGGACCCCGGCATCGTTCGCGTCGCTTTGGCCGATGCCATCGTGGAATCGGCCGTGGCGGATACCACGCTCGACGGAACGCTCATCGAACACTGGTATGTGGTCGAGGACGGCGAGGACGGACTCGTCATCGACTTCCACTTGAACGAACGTGCCGCGGCGCGGGCGTTCACCACCACATCGCCAGCCCGGTTGGTGATCGACATGCGGCGAACCGGAGATGATCGACCCCTGGCATCGCCGCTGTCGAGAGGCGGCATCGTCCTGTTGAGTCCGAAGGGCGGCGTCGGCCTCTACCCGCTGCAGGTGGCCGGCTACGCGGCGCCAGAGATCGATGCAATTCGCATCCGACTGAGCGATCCGACGGGCATCGCCATCGACCGGTCCGTCTCGACGCTTTCGGAGACCCATGTGTGGCATGCCTTCGGCGTCGCTCTGAACGACGGTCCTTCCGGCACCGTCGATCTGCTCGTCGGAACCGTCGACACCACCGGTGAACCGGTGTTCGGAATCGAAGTCCCCCTGGATCTGCCGTAGAGAAGGAGCAAGACCAAAACCAGTTGGCTCCAACCCGCCTAGCCACTCGAAGCGGCGGCTCCGCACAGATTCGGGGCTGCAACAAGCGGTGGGATGTCCAGGTCCCACAGCTCTCTCGCAAGATCGATGGTGGCGACGGCGCGGAGGGCGATCGAAGGGCCGATGGGAGTTCGATCGGGGTCGTAGCGCATGATGATGATCGATCCCATCGCTGCCGGGCCGATCTCCATGGTGGCATCGGTCACGCCCTCAGCGTCGACGGCCACCGCCCGCCCGTCGACGAACTGAACACCGACGTGTGCAGAATCGTGAGTCCCTGTGAGCGGCAGCAGCGATCCGCCACGGCGCGACTCCTGTGTCACATCAACAACGAACGCCTCGAGGTCACGAGCGCTAAGTTCGAGGTCGCCCTCGATCAGCATGCGTTCGATCGATTCGAGTGGTACTTCGGTGGCCCGGGAATGCAGGCGGTGGCCGATGCTGAGTCGCGGGTTGAGCTCGGTGGGCAGGAATCCATCCCGCGTGCACACGCCGTCGATTCCGAATCCGCCGAGGTAGCCGTGCCGCTCCGCCAGCAGGGTCCCGACCCGGCGCGCCGCCTGACGCATCGTGTCGCAGACGGCTGTTGGCGGATTCCAGAAGTTCGCGGCCTGCGCGTAGGCGAATTCGGGGAGCGGCGCGTGGCGCACGATGATCATCTCGATCGGCAGAAACACCGCCACTCCGTCGTTCGTGATGAATCCATGGATCGAGCACGGGATTCCATCGA
>RCNC010002246.1_pt1 | contig 12884 bp, 10 predicted proteins | sample 2041301 | NCBI WGS metagenome assembly RCNC01 (sample SAMN09708231, study PRJNA481090) | Marine sediment metagenome, whole genome shotgun sequencing project. | biome: marine sediment; feature: ocean; material: sediment; isolation source: Sewage treatment plant 13A marine sediment (STP13A) ... | reverse complement strand
CCTCGGGGCTTTCACTGCCCAGACAGATTTGGAGGAGGTCGGGGAGGGACTATTTGAGCTGCGGGTTTCCATCGAGGCCCCTCAGGCGGGGGAGCCGCCCGAGTTTCGACTGAGCTGGAGCCTACCGGCTTCGGACATCGCGGGGTTCTGGAACACCAACCTGGGCCTCGACCGGGTGAACTACTATCGGAACTCCGTGGAGTCCCGATCGACCTCGGGAGCCCCGGTCCTCTCCCTGTACAATCCTGCCGATATCAATCGGATCACAGTCGGGGTTTCCGACGCCTTGAACCCGGTCGGTTTGCGTTCCTACGTCCGGGAGGAGGATGCCCGATTCTATTTCATACTCACGTTCTGTAGCGAGCGGATGCCGGCGACTACCAGCTATGAAGCCACCATCCGGATCGATCTTCGGGGGATTCCCTACTACGACGCACTGGCCGGTGTCACCTCATGGTGGGCGGAACAGCCCGGGTACGAACCGGCCCCAGTCCCGGACGGCGCTCTCCTCCCCGTGTACTCGACCTGGTACTCCTTCCACCAGAATCTCGATGTGGCAGAGGTCATGGCGGAACTGACCCTAGCCGCGGACCTCGGCTATGAGGTGGTCATCGTAGATGACGGCTGGCAGACCCTGGACAGCCAAAGGGGATACCGATATACCGGGGATTGGTTACCCGAACGAATCCCGGACATGAAGGGTTTTGTGGATTCCGTCCACGATCTGGGCATGAAGTTCATGCTCTGGTATTCGGTACCGCTGGTAGGAGAAGAGTCGGAGAACTTCCAGCGCTTTCGGGGCAAGTACCTTCGTCACTGGACGAGCCAGGGGGCATATGTCCTGGACCCCAGGTACCCGGATGTGAGGGAGTTCATCATCGGCACCTATTTGCAGGCCATGGCCGACTGGGGCCTGGACGGATTCAAGCTGGACTTCATCGGCATGCTTGCCGCAAACGACACGACCGTTCTGTCAGCCGGCGGCGGCAGAGATTACGCGAGCGTCAATGAGGCAGCCGACCGGCTGATGACTGATGTGATGGCCAGACTCCGGGAGGTGAATCCGGAGATCCTCATCGAATTCCGCCAGCCCTATATCGGCCCCCTCATGCGAAAATACGGGAACATGTTCAGGGGAGTGGACGCCCCGAACAACGCCTGGGCGAACCGGGCTGAGGTAACCGACGTCAGGTTGTTGGCGGGAAATACCGCGCCCCACTCGGACATGTTCATGTGGCATCCGGAGGAACCGGTGGAGGCTGCAGCCCTCCAGTTTTTGAACGTACTCTTCGCCGTACCTCAACTCTCCGTGAAACTCACCGAGTACCCCCCCGCCCACCAGGCCATGGTCAGGACCTGGACCCGGTACTGGAAAGAGAATCGGGAAACCCTTATGAAGGGGGCGTTCATCCCTTCGAGCCCAGCTTCTGTTTACCCGGTTCTAGTATCCCATCTTGATGGAAAAGCCATCGCCGGCGTCTATGCGGATGCGGTGGCCATCCTCCCCGACCAGGAGTTCAAGGAGGTGGACCTGATCAATGCAAAGGCCAGCCGCACCCTGATCTTGGAGCTGACCCGACCCATGGGTGCTGTGGATGTCAGCGTGTTCGATGTCGAGGGGGCTTTGACGGATCAGCACCGTCGAACCCTTGGCGCGAATATCCACAAGTTCGAGGTGCCTCCCTCCGGCCGGGTCGAGATTCGGAAGCGATAAAAGCCAAGGCCGGTCCCCCGAAGAAGGGGACCGGCCTTGGTTCAAAATCCTGCGGAGAAACTCAGGGCGATGCCTATACCTCCAGCCCACTCACATCTTGGCTGAAGCGCTTTGGCCCTGACCCTCCTTGATCTTGTACTTGAGGATCGCCATCTGAGTCCGACCCTGCACCGTGTGCCAGGCAATCCGACCGCATTCCCCAACACCATTCTCGGGAGTACAAAGTCCGTGACACCAGAGGGCGTGACTCTTGGTGAGGGGGCATCCGCGCACGGTATACTCAGGCACCTTCGAACGCCGCTTCACCAAACGCTTTTTCGCCATTTCTATCGTCTCTTTTCTTTAACCAGGCCACATAAACAAGAATCATTCTTGTTATGAATAATAATAAACCCGAGGTGTCGTGTCATCCCCGATCCACCTGCAAAGACTGGTCAATCGGCCCGGAGAGGTTCACCTTCGTGTCCAAAAGGAAAGCCACCTGAAAGGAAAACGCCATGTCGACCCTGACCTCTCTCAACCCCTTCGATGGATCCACCGTCGGAACCGTCCCAGTCACCCCCGTCGAGACGATCCCGGATATCGTGGCACGAGCGAGAGACGCTCAGGGCGAGTGGGCCAGCCTGGGAACCGAGGGAAGGGGGGAGCTGCTGGTCCGGGCTGAAGCCAGGTTCAAGCAGGAAGCCGATGCGTTGGGCAAGCTCATCACCATGGAAATGGGGAAACCATTCCAGGAGGGATTGGCGGAAGCCAAGGGGCTCGGATCGGACCTTCGGGAAGAGCTCGCGGAAATCTCCGGAGCTCTGGAGCCTGACATCCTTCAAAAGGGTTCAACCAGGTCTGTGATTCACCGGGACCCATTGGGCGTCTGTGCCGCCATAACCCCTTGGAATTTTCCCATGGCCATGCCCAACTGGATGGTCCTCCCGGCTTTGGCCGCCGGGAATACCGTCCTCTTCAAACCTTCGGAGGAGACGCCCCTTTCGGGGCAGGCCTACGCGGACATCCTGGGTGAGTTCCTCCCTCCGAATGTACTCACCGTGGTCCACGGAGCAGACGACCAGGGGAAAGCCCTGGTTCAGGCCGATGTGGACCTCATCGCCTTCACGGGCTCACGGGAGGTCGGAAAACACATTCTGGAATCCGCCAGTCACGGGTTGAAAAGAGTCATCCTGGAATTGGGTGGAAAAGACCCCATGATCGTTCTGGACGATGCCGACCTTGAAGAAGCGGCAAGGTTCGCGTCGTGGAACGGGTTTCGAAATGCCGGACAGGTCTGTGTGAGCACAGAGAGGGTGTACGTTCAGGAAGAAGTGGCCGACCGGTTTGAAGCCCTCCTGGTCGAAGAAGCGGAAAAGATCGTCATGGGAAGTGGTTTGGAGCCGGATACCGCTCTCGGCCCCATGGTCAACAGGGACCAGCGGGAGCACGTCCTGGATCAGCTGACCGAGGCCATCCAGAATGGAGCCCGGATCCTGACAGGCGGACAAGAACACCCGGCCCCCTTCATCCGACCAACGGTCCTTGCAGACGCCTCTGGGGACCTATGCATCTCCAGAGATGAAACGTTCGGACCCGTCATCTGCGTGAATCGGGTGGCCTCAGCGGAAGCGGCCATCGAAATGGCGAACGCCACCCCCTTCGGCCTCGGCGCTGTTGTTTTCGGATCGGACCCGGAGCGGGCTGAGGGAGTGGCCCGGCGCCTGACAGCAGGAATGATTGGGATCAACAGGTCCTGCGGCGGAATCAGGGGAACGCCCTGGGTGGGCGCCGGGGAGAGTGGGTACGGGTACCACAAGGGAAAAGAAGGCCACAGGCAGTTCACCCAGGCCCGGGTGGTAACCATGTCGATTTGAGAGGCTGCCTCCGGGCCCTATTCCTGACCCTCTACCTTTTTCCAGCCCTCGGCGTAGAGCTCCGGATACACCTTGAGATAGCCAGGATAGTCCTTCCGGGCCTCTTCAACCACTGATCGCTCCAGCGTCACCACGCTGAGGCGATCCATGGTCTCCAACAGGACCTCTGATGTTGGGCTGATGGCGATCGACGGCCCACCGATCAATCCCCCCGGGGTTGGTGCCGGGCGGTTTGCCGAGATGACGAAGCAACCGCTGGTCACCGCGTTGGCCCGGAGGACCAGTTTCCACCGTTCATACGTCTGGAGCGGAGTGCACCTGGGGGCCAACACCACCTCGGCTCCCATGGCACCGAGGAGCTGGAATCCGGTTGTCCGATTCACGTCGGAACACACCTGGAGTCCGATTTTCAGCGACAGGCCCGAGACAACAGTGGGCGGCTCATGGCCCGGTTCGTAATGGCTTGTCTCCCAGAACCCCTCTTCCGACGGAAGATGCACTTTCCTATAGCGGGAAAGGCATGAGCCTGAACCATCATAAAGAAGGGCCGTGTTGTGTCTGGCACCTGTGTCGGGATCCCTGATAATGGCCCCTCCCAGAACCGCGACCCCGGTGTCTGCCGCCGCCGATGACAGGGCCCTCTGCCGGGGGCCATCGACCTCCTCGGCATCCTCATCCCTTGGTGACTTCGAGGCCGGCGCCCAGGGATTCAGAGGGATTTCCGGAAGGACAGCCAGTTCGGCGCCAAGATCCCTGGCTTCCCCCAAAACCTCCGGAATACGCTTCCAGGACTCGGGTTCAGGGAACACCTCCGTAACAATCGCAAGGGAGAGGGTTTCTTTGGCCATGACCAATTCTGTGTTTGGGAGGTTCTGAAGGATCGGGTTCAACGATCCTGCGGACGGTCTTTCGATTTCCGCTTTGCGCCCAGGGCCAGTCCGACGCGACGACCCATCTGATATCCATCATCGTACCCCTGAGCGAAATCGAAAGAAACCTGATCGGGATCTTCGTCCGGCGAGGGGGCAGCTTCGGGGGAAAGAGCTTCCACTGATGCGGCCTGAGGGGCTGCGGTCTCATTCGAGGGCGAAGAAACCCCCTCCGATACCTGACCACTCAGAATTCGAGCCACCCCGAGAAGGGTAAGGACCGCCTCTTCCCGCGTCGGGGAATCCGGATCGACCGGTTCCATGCTCTCCCGCCAAACCGCCAGGGGCGTGGCCTTGAGAGCCCGGGCAGCCACCCGAAGGGTAGCCGCTGCACCCGGCAAAGCCGGCAAAGGAAGTGGGGTCGGCGTCGAGTCCGAGTCCGTGGGTTCCGGTTCTGGAGCCGCCTGGGGGAAGGTCGGTGGTTCTTGTCCGTCCACCTCCACCTCGACCCAGAGAGAAGTCAGATACTTCCGAATCCACTCCCACGTTTCCTGAGAACGGAGCCAGAGATCCTGGTTCCCGTTGGCCAACTGCGCGAACTCACCGCAGCGGTCAGCAGCATGCTCCACATGCCGCAGGGCCTGTTCGACCTGGGACTCAGGGGGTGGTTTGGTACCTGTACTCTCTTCAGAGGCGGGCAGGAGCAAGTTGAGCCGTTTTCCAAGGGCGTCGAAAGGCCCCCACGGCATCTGACTCAAATCCATCTCGAGCCCGACACGTGAGTTCGGCCCATCCCAGGAACGTACAATGACGGGGACCCGCTTCAGGAGGGTGCCGTCCTTGGCTTTCAGCTCTCCGCTCATCTTCGCCTTGCTTGAAGGTGAACCCCATGGGTCACCTTGACACCACACCTCGGCAAAGCGCAAGGCTGACGAAGTAAGCCTTGGGGTAGCCCTACCGAGGATTGACTATGAAAGAAATATAATCGATGGCGGCCGAGGTGGGTAAACAAATGTATCCAAAGCGTGGTCGGCTGGGAGAAAAACGGCAGCCTTATCGGCTAAGGCGGTACCCTGCTTTTCGGACCGTCAGGAGGTACTGGGGTGTCGAAGGATCGTCTTCCAGCTTCCGCCTGAGCTCAGAAAGGTGGACATCCACAGTTCGGGTGTTGATGTCGGCATTCCCATAACCCCAAACCTCCTTCAGAAGCTCCTGTCGGCTTATCACGGCCCCGCGGCGTTCGAGAAGCGCCACGAGAAGGTCGAACTCCTTAGGGGTCAATTCCACGGATTCGCCCCCTCGCAGGACGGTTCGGGTCGATGGTGAAACCTCCACGTCTCCAAAGGCCAGCCCCGCCGCCTGGTGTGCTCCGTCATCCCCAGCACCGCCCTCCCCACCGGTTTGGACCCGGCGAAGCAGGGCCCTGACCCGGGCCAACAACTCTGCAGTGGAAAACGGCTTCGTCACATAGTCATCCGCACCGAAATCGAATCCCAAGACGACGTCAGACTCCTGACTCCGGGCAGTGAGGATAAGAATTGGAAAGAGGTGACCTGATGTCCGGAGTTCCTTCAGGACTTCGAAACCCCCTTTCGCCGGGAGCATGATGTCAAGAATGAGAAGGTCCGGGGGCGCTTCCTGAGCCGAAGCCAAGCCGCCCTCGCCGTCATGGGACACTTCGACTTCGTAACCTTCGAACTCCAGGACTTTCCTCAAGCCAAAAGCCAGGTCTTCGTTGTCTTCTACGACCAGGATTCTTGACATCGGTCAACTCCTCGCAAGGACTTTGTCCGGGGCAGCCTCAAGCTTCGTTGGCTCCTCGGGTGCAGGGAGGCGGATCCAGAATCTCGCACCCCCCTCCTTCCCTTCCTCTACCCAGGCGGCTCCCCCTGCTGACCGAGCCAGCTCCGCCACCACGGAAAGGCCGATGCCACTCCCTCTGACCTCCCCTTCCACATCCCTGTCCAGTCGGTGGTAAGGATCCCAGACCCGGGCCCGCTCCCCTTCCGGAATTCCGGGGCCTTCATCCTCCACAGAAATCCTGATCCACCCATCCCGCCCAACGGCCCCGATCCGGATCGTCTGCCCCCTGGGGCCGTACTTGAGGGCGTTGTCAACGAGGTTCGCCAACATTCGGTGCAGACCACTCCGGCTGGTGGAAACCTTCAGATCCACGGGATCCAAAAGAACTTCGAGCTCTGAGTCCTTCGCCTCCACTAGAGGTGCAAAGGCTTCCGTCAGATCCCCCATGGCCTCCGAAACCAGAATCGTCTCGGTCGTGCCCCTGCCCGCGGGAGCCCTCCCCATGCTGGCAAAATGGAGAATGTTCTCCACGAGGTGAGTCAGACGCCGGGCCTCACGGTCGATCACTTCCGTAGAACGGATTCTCTCCTCATCGGTCTGGAGCTTCCCGTCGGCAAGGAGTTCCGTGAACATCCGAATCTGGGTAAGAGGGGTCCGGAACTCGTGGGATACTCCAGAGATAAAGTCGTCTCTGACCCGGGCCAGCTCCTGCTCTTTCCGAATCTGGATGAGGGCGGCAATTCCTACACCCAGCGTCAGGAACATGAGGGCCAGAAGGAAGGGAATCCTCTCACGAGGAAGTCCACCGATCACGAGAGCGGATGCCGCGTCAGGCCGAACCCCTACCTCCAGAATCAATCCTCCGAACCGTTCGGGAAGAGTGTCGGCGCTGAGGGCCAAATCAGGATCCGAAAGGGGCGACTGAAAGACCGGGACACCCTCGGGGGAGTAGACGGCCAGATGGAGAAGGGAATCGTTGGGCTGGTCCCCTGCCACGGCTTCGGGAAGGAGGCCCGCCTCGTAGTACCAGCTCTCGAACAAACCCGAAGCTGCCTCCAGGGGCGCGTGGAGGACATAGATGGCACGCCCCATCCCCTCCTCTCCGCTCTCATCCAGGGAGGCATTGAAGAAGAGGGCAGTCGGCCCCTGCAATCCCTGTCCATCACCTACCACCCTCATGGCGATTCGCTCGGCCGGGGCTTCCTCCCAGGCGGCCCGGGCCAATCCGGCGGCTCGGCTCTTCTCCCCGAACGGAACGCCTTCGGGGCGGCTCGAAACCCCACCGTTGGCCAGATCCAGGACCAGGAAGGAGGCCTGGCTCCGGAGGGCATCACATTCACAATTCACTCTGCGGAGGGCAGCGTCGAGCCGTTCCTCCAAAACATCCGGTGGGGGTGGAGGTCCCCGACGGATCCTCCAGGGTACGCCGCCGAAAAGCTCCCGGAAGAACCGATCCTCCCGGCTCTGGACCCTCCTGGAGTAGGTGGCTACCGCGATCTCGGAGTAATCCCGAAGAGCACCTTCCGCCGTCCGCCTATGGGAGCGGGCTGCCGCCACGGCCTGGAATCCGAGCCAAAGGGAAAGGCCCAGAGTCACCAATAGAAAAAACAGCAGCAGCGGCATCCCCCGGTTTGTCCGGGGGGCGGTGTTTTTCACTGTAGCAGGCAAGGATACCCCTGTAGCGCTGGTGTGCGGAGGATGAAGGCCCCCGCTTCCTTCCAAAGCTAGACTAAGGCCCGAGGGAGCAGCAATAAGGGAAGACGGGTCTCAGGTTGGAGTCTCGTAAGAAAGGCGTAAGGTGCCAAAGCCGTTGACGGGGTTCGTTCCCGGCTCGAGGTTGTCTCTCAGTCGGGTTGAAACCTCTACCCGCTCCCTTTGCGTACGTTGAAGGAGGGGGGGCGAGTTCGGGCCGCCCTTCTACACCGATCAACGACCGGAGAAAGATGATGCCAGAATTCTCAGAGATTCTCTCGTATTTGACCGAGAATCAGATTCTTCTTGTACTGGCAGCGTTTCTCCTGGCCTTTCTTGGCTACGCCCTGGTGAAGCGGCTGTTGAAAATGGCTCTCTTCGCCGCTGTTTTCATCGGGATCTATATGGGGCTGGTCTACCTGCTAGCCTAGGCCTTCTCCGAGGCCTCCGAACGACGCCCCGCTACCACACCGACTCCGGGAGGTCCACAACCTCCACCCTCTGGGCTTCTCCCAGAACTCGAATGTCTCCGTCCATTCTCGCCTCGAGGGAAACCGAGAATACCCCCGGTTCCACCATGGGGCCCTGCCTCCGCCTGGCCGGTTGAGGAGCCCCTTCGGGAGGGGCCACGGGCTGTCCCCGGAGGTTCCAGACCACCCGCTGAAACCCAGCCTGGTTCGTTCCAGAGATTTCCGCCACCATTTCCCCTTCCTCATCCCGAACGACAAGAACAACCGAGGTTCCTTCAGCTCCGACGGGGTCTCTCAGGAAATAGTTGAAGATCGCTCCAAATGGCGGGTTCTCGGCAGTAAAAGCCCCGGAACCGGACCCAGCCGAAAAGTACCGGATCGGCTCGAAGGCATACGCCTTCCGAATGGGAAGGAGGGCCGCCTCTCGGGAAAGGAGCTCCGAGGTCGCGTAACGGAGAGGGGTGTAGTCGTCCAGCACATAGAATCCCCGTCCAAACGTTGCCGCCACCAGGTCACCCATGCCTTCATGGATCTCCAAATCCCGGAAGGGGATAGTAGGAGCGTTGCCCCGGATCTGTGTCCAACTTCCGCCCCGATCCGGTGAGAAGAAGAGCCCGAACTCGGTCCCCAGGAAAAGGAGGTTCTCATTTTCCGGATCCTCGATGAGATCCCAGACCACGTGTCGGTCCGGAAGCCCGCCGGCGATGGAGGACCAGCTCTCGCCCCGGTCTTCGCTGACCAGAACATAAGGCGAAAAGTCTCCCCGTTTGTGGTTGTTGAAGGTTGCATAGACCCGATCAGGGTCGTGCCGTGACGCCACGACCGAAGACACGTAGATCAAGGTGGGGATCCCGGGGAACGAATCGAATTTCCGCCAAATCCCTCCCCCGTCTTCGGTGACCTGAATCAACCCATCATCCGTCCCCAGGAACAGAACCTCTTCGTCGAAGGGGGACTCGCTGAAGGCCACGCCGATTCCGTATTCGTTTGTGAAGACGTTCTTCCAGACCGAATTGTCCGGCCAGATCCTACCCATCACTGGAAGAGTGTCCCGGTCGATTTGCCGGCTGATGTTCGGGGAGATGAACTCCCAATCGTCTCCCCGGTTGTGACTTCGGGCCAGGCGGCTCCCGAGGGCATAGATCCGGTCTCCGTCGAAGCGGCTCACCGTAAGAGGAATATCCCAGTGCCAGAAAACGGTGTCGCCAGCCTCATCGACATGGACCGGAGCAATGCTGGTGGACTGCCCTGATCTCATGTCGACCCGATTGATTCGAGCGCCCTGCGACATTCCATAGACTGTGCCCGGGTCTTCGGGATCGACTCTGGCCTGGAAGCCATCACCCCCTATGATTCCGACCCAGTCCGCATTCCTAACGCCCACTGAATTCCTGGTCCCCGATGGCCCTCCGGGCGTCCCGTTGTCCTGGGTCCCACCGTAGACCCAATAGAACGGTTCACGGTCGTCGATTCCCACCCGGTAGAACTGGGTGATGGGGAGGTTCCCGTGGTGTCGCCAATTCTCCCCCCCATCCCAAGTCTCATAAAGCCCACCGTCATTCCCGATCATCATGTAGTCGGGGTCTTCAGGATCGAAGACGATCTCGTGGTGATCCACGTGGACGCTTCCGGCCGGGAGCCTCTCGAAGGTGACGCCCTCGTCCGTCGTACACTGAATGTTGACGTCCACGGCACAGACTCGCCCGGGCCGATGGGGATCGGCGAAGAGCTCCCCATAGTACTGGGGATCCACCACGATGTAGTCGCTTTGTTTAGTCCAGTTCTCCCCGAAATCCGAAGAGCGGAAGAACCCGCTCTCTTCGTCCTGGGCAGCCACCGAAGCGTAGACGACCCCTGCCTCGTGAGGTGAGACTTCCAGGGCGATTCGACCCAGATCCACTTCTGGAATGCCCGTCATGATTTCCGCCCAGGAGGCACCAGAGTCATCGGAGCGGAAGATCTTCCCCTCGGGGCCCCCGGCCACCAACAGGCCGACATGCCGTCGCCTTTGATAGGACGCGGCGTAGATTACATCCGGGTTGGTCGAGTCGAAGACGACATCGGCAATCCCGGTATTTTCGGAAACGTGAAGAACCCTCTCCCAGGTCTCCCCTCCATTCACGGTTTTGTAGAGGCCACGTTCCCCGCCTTCGGCCCAGAGCGGGCCCTGGGAGGCAGCAAAAACCACATCGGAGTTTCGCGGGTCTACGAGGATGTCCCCGATGTGCTCCGAGCGCTCCAATCCCATTCGCCGAAACGACCCTCCCCCGTCCGTGCTCTTGTAGATCCCGTCTCCAAACCCCGCGCTACGCTGGGATGCGTTCTCACCGGTTCCTATCCAAACGACGTCGGGGTTGGAGGGATCCAGCGTCACCGCACCGATGGAATAGGAGCCATAATTGTCGAAGATGGGCTCCCAGGTGGTGCCCCGGTTCACGGTTTTCCAGACGTTCCCGGCGGAGACTCCCACGTACCAGACACTTCGGTTTCTGGGGTCCACGGCGACGTCGCTGATGCGGCCTGAGACCAGTGCCGGCCCGAGGTTTCGTAGACGGAGCGACTGAATAGAGGTCGGGGAGAGAGCCATCTCCTGAGCCAACAGGGGAGGCGTAAAACCCAAAAGGATCAAAAGCGTAAGGAGGGCGAACCGAATCGAACTGGCCATCTACGGACACTCCGTGGAGTTGAAGTGGGAGAAGAAAACGCTTCCCGCTCCACGAACCGACCGTAGAACCGACTGGCTGTCAAGCAGCCGACGACCTCTACTGCTGTTGCTTCACCACCCGGAATATGCCGCTTTCCGGGGTGCCGCAGCCTGAAGGGGGATCGACCTCCACAAAGGTCCCGGCGAGAGTGTCCGCCACGAAACTGCCCGTAAAAGTGGCCCCGGTTGCACATGGGCTATTCGAGCTGTCGGGAACCAGCTCCATCGACCCCTCAACGGTACTACCCGTCTCCGTCCCGCTCATGGTCCATCGGGAGTTGTCAGGCGCTGGAATACTCGCCGTCCCCGTCAGGGCATTACCGTTGGCGGCGATGATCAGAGTGAAGGCGATCTGCCCCTGGCTCCCCGGATCTGTCGACCCTGCCGTACCCAACCAAGTGCCTGTGTGTTTGGTCTTCACCTGACCACCGTTGACCTGGACATCCTGCAGAAAAATGGTATTCCCAGCCTTGACCCCACCCACAGAATAGTTCGCGGATATGCCCGATCCGGAGAACCTGACCGAGTTGTCTCCCAGGGGGATATGGTTGATCATGAACGAGCCGTTGGCATCGGTGGTCGTTTTCCTGTTCCCAATGGAAACATCCACGTTGTTCGTAGGTGCCATGGTCTGGCTGAGCAGGTGTCCTCCTGCATCGGCCGAAGCGGATGCTAGAGCAGCAGAACCTCCGAAAAGGATGATCTGTCCCTGAAGCGTGGCTCCCGTCTGGTCATCCTCCGACCCTGTGCCCCCATCACCACATCCAAAACAAAGAATGAACACGCAACCGAGAACCAATGCTTGGGGATGCCGCCTGATGAGCCCTGAACATTTCATGGAAAGTGCTCCTGTCCTCGAAATCCCTGGGGATACGGCCGGAAGACCTTATACGTCGGCTCGATGGTGCCTGGAAGTTGGGTTTGCGGCTTTGGTGTGGCAAGAGGAAAGAGTCCGGAGCCAAGAAACCCCGTATGGCCCCTACCGCTCGAAGAAGTTCTGAACCAGGACGGCGGTGATTACTCCGAAGGCGAGAAGGGCCAAAAAGAGCCCTCCCAAGTCACCCCTCGTGATTCTCCTCATGATGGATCCTCCCGCCGATCTGGCTTCAGCCACCGTTTGGTGTCCAAAACCACCAACTCGACGGTTCGCATTGGGCAGAAGAAACTGCACCAAGGCGTCTGAATCAGAAGGGAAGCGGTAAGAACGATAAAGAGGAGAAACCACTGGAGTGTGGTGCCGTGAAGTGCAAAGAGCGCCGCGAAGGGCTCATAACTGGCCAGGGCTGGCCGAAGCGTAATGAAGGCCAAAAAGAGAGCTACAAACACCACCAGATTCCGAGCTGTTCCCATGAAACGAACCGCCCAGGGCGGAACCTTGAGCCTGAACCCCCCGATTGCCCCGACGACCCTCTGAGCCGCCCCGAACGGGCAGGCATAGAGGCAGTACAGGTTTCTTCCGTAAAACACCGAGGTCAATAAAAAGCCAGCGAACAGGAGGTAAATGGCCAGGGCCGTTCTGGGATCGGGAAGATAGCCAGCTAGAAAAGCCGCAATCTTGGCCAGGGTGATGGGGGAGTTCTTCCAGAACCCCAGCACCAAAAGGCCTATGAGCTGACCCGCCCACCTCAGCCTCCTTCTCGACGGCCCCCGAACCCGGTGTCCGAAAACCCCAAGGGCGAACAGAAGGAGAATGGCCAGCTCCAACAGGCCGAACTCGAAAGGCCTCGGAGGTAGGGGAAGGCGGACGTCAAAGGCGACTCCAGCCACCTCAGCTAT
>RCNC010002245.1_pt1 | contig 12891 bp, 10 predicted proteins | sample 2041301 | NCBI WGS metagenome assembly RCNC01 (sample SAMN09708231, study PRJNA481090) | Marine sediment metagenome, whole genome shotgun sequencing project. | biome: marine sediment; feature: ocean; material: sediment; isolation source: Sewage treatment plant 13A marine sediment (STP13A) ... | reverse complement strand
AAGAGAACCTCTACGCCATTGTTTTTCAAATACCTGAGATAGATGGCAATATCATCCATACGGGCTTTCCATGCCTCATTCAAAGGGCTCCCATCGGAAATCAGCTCCACCCATTGCTCATCATCCAACTGGGCGTTTAACAAACCGGGATCCCACCCGCAGGGTTCTGCCTGATCCGGTGGACAGGCGTGCCACATTAGATTAATAACGGCACCACGATCCCACTGTTTTTTTGCCTCAAGGACCATCTTCCATCTATCGTCAATATTGTCCTGCTGAAAGAGAAAATCTCCACTCCAGAGGGCTGGGTATTTACCTGTAGTCTCCTTTATAAACCGGGTCCACTTGTCTGGATCTGCATTTGGTTCCTTGTTATGCTGACCAGCCAGAGTCTTCTTGCCTGATATACTCTTGATATAATCCAGTGATTGAAAAGATTGAGGTTTAGATGGCAGTTTTTGACTTGTGTGATCCACTACTATTTTCCATTCCCCATCGATCTTTCTCCAGATCAATAGGAAATGCCCACCCGGCCGGTCATGTTTCCGATCCAGCACCCAGCTTCCTGTCAGACTCACAACCAGCTCGCTTTGTTGTGTCATATCCTTTATCTGAAAGCTTAGCTTGCCCATGGTTTCCTTGTCCGGATAGCCTCTTTTATAATTTTCAAGTGTCTGTTGCCACCCCCTGGTGATTCCATTTGCTCCGCCAAACTGCAATTCTTCAGAATTCCAGTAAGCCTTCATAAAAGCATCAATATCTCCCTTGTTCCAGTCTGCTTCCTGCTGGAAAAATATCTTCTTGATTTCCTCAAAGTCTTTGTTGCTTTCCTGAGCCTGAATAAGTGTGCTAAAAGAGATCAGGCAGATCATCTGCATCAGTATGATGCCTGGAAATTTTCGAATTTTCATTTTTCAAGTATTAATAGGGCATTTGCCACAGGCCGTTCGCCTGCTTTATCACTTGGTATATTTACAACTCCAGTATTTTCTATCCACATGCATGTAGAACCTCCTCCATCCAGGTTAATTGCTTCTGTGCAGCCCAGACCCAGCAAGTACTCTTGTACTTCAATCAGGCTCATTCCATATGCCTGTTCTGATCTGCCATCAATGGTCATGAAGATGATTGATTCTTCGGTGATGCCAACACAGGTTCTGGGATGGCGCATAGAGGCAAATTTCATATCCGGTAGTTTTTGAGCCAATGAATCGCTGATCAGTAAAGGACCAGAAACCATCACGAAGCTTTCTCTTTTTGAGTCTTCATAAAACTGCTCTTTGTTTGCAGATTCTATTTCCAATGTATGGTTTTTATTCAGAATTAGTGCACCATTAATTAAACTATCAGGCACTGCCCATTTTAATTCTGATGACCTGGTTCTGCTGATCACAGAATCACTTATTTCAAAGTAGGTCACACTGCCGCCAATATCCATATCAAAAAAGCCTCCGTTGATTGCTGCAACTGCATTTCTGGTTTCTGCAATCTGGCTTGGTTTTAATAATTCAGAGCTTTTATAGGCAAAATCGATACTGTATCTATGGAGAGATTCTTTATCCAAGAGCAAGAGAGAAATTCTCTGCGGACTGTTAAACAGGGTATCGGATACTACTTGAACAAAACGAAGCTCAGCAGATTGGCAGGAGCTAAAAAATGCCAGAAGAAAAAAGTTGAGAATAAAAAGGACTGCGAATTTCATTATATCTGACTATTCATTCTTACTCCCACTTAAAATCCCAGATGGGTTCAACTCCGCGCAGATTTTTCACAAAGTAGTTCCATCTTGTTTTTGTAAAATATTTCTGATGCGCACCCTGATATCCATGCCGTTGACTGGGCAGGATCAGCATATCAAATTGTTTATCAGCCTTAATTAGTGCTTCAGCAAGCTTAAATGTAGCCGATGGATTAACGTTCTCATCAATGCCCCCATGTGTAATAAGCAGCTTTCCTTTCAAGTTACCGGCCATGGTGATGTTTGATTGCAGGTGATAGGCAGAGTCTACCGGCCATCCCATATACATTTCCGGCCACCAGGCCTTTTCCATTCTATGATCATGGTCGGCCGAACTCGCTACTGCAACTTTATAAAAATCAGGATATGCCAACAAGGCATGTGCAGCATCATAACCTCCGGCCGAATGTCCGAATATCCCAACACGTGTTGTGTCAATCCAGCTATACCGTTCACCCAGCTGACGAATAGCACCCACATGATCTTCAAGATTTCCACCAAGGTTCTTATAAGAGTAGTTGTGGAATTGTTTTGAACGGCCCGACGATCCGAGTCCGTCTACTACAATGGCCACAAAGCCCAGCTCAGCATATGATTGAAGTAGGAATGCTCTTGAAAAGACGGTAGGGAAGAGCTGAGTATGCGGCCCTGTATAGCTGAGTTCCAGGATGGGGTATTTTTTTTCAGGATCAAAATTACTTGGTTTCCAGAGAGTGCCATAAAGGGTGGTTTCACCGTCACGTGCCAGTGCAGTAAATATCTCTGGCGGAGTCCATCCATCCAGGAGGCTTACATCTGCATGCCCCAGTTCCATAATTATTTCACCTGATTCCAGTTCCCTCAAGGCCGTAGTGGTCTCTACATTAACTGTGGAAAGATTATCTATAAAGTAAGACCCGTCAGGCGAGATGCTGATTCTGTGATTGCAATCTTCTTCACTTAGCAATTTCAGATCTCCACCATTGAAGGAAACGCTGTAAAGATGCTGATAGTAAGGATTCTGATCCTTCACTTTACCGGAAGCAAGGAAATAAATTAACTCTTGCTCTTCATCAATTCTTTCGATGCTGTTTATATAGAAATTCCCATGGGTGATCCTGGTCTCAATTTTGGTTTCCAGGTCAAGACTATATAATTGCCGCCAGCCACTTTTCTCGGACAGGAAAAACAGAAGTCCACTCTTTTCAGCAAACTCATGGGTGAAGTTGTCAATATTGGTTGAGCTGGATTCCGAATACAGGGTTTCAATACGCTCTGTATGAAGATCGAAAGTGTATATGCTGTAATCTTGAAAGCCCCTGTTGGACCAGATCAGGTAAACCTTGCCAGGGGTACTGGACCACTCGACATATACTTCATTTATATGCGTACTTCTAGGCAAATCAGGCTTGATCTCGGCGCCAGTATGCACATTAAAGAAAACCGGCTCCATATAGACCATTGTTGTATCGCCGGGAGATCCGCGATAGTAGGAGAGTAGTCTGGGCCTGAAAAGGGTATCCACACTCCAGTCGAGCAGGAACATTTTTTGCGCACTCCGGAGATCACATATATTCGTCTGAATCCATTCACTATCTTCAGACCAACTCACATCAAAGTGTTCGGGTCGCTCCCCATTTTCACCCTCCATAATATCGGTCCACCCGTATCTGGATGCATATTCGTATCCTTTTTTTCCTGAGGAACTGAGCTGCTTCTCATTATTGTTAAGCTCAGATTTCACATAAAGATTATAGTCTTTTTGATATGCAATCCACTTTTTGTCAGGAGAAGCCTCCTCTTTTCTGTTAAGCTCCTTCTTATGAGGTGCGCTTAAGGTATAGGTATCGGTATTCAGAACAAAAGTCTTCTTCTCCGCACTTATTAACAGTTCTTTGGAATTCCTGTATTCGACTTTAATGAGGGGCAGCATATCTGCCTTCAATTCAGAACCCAGGGAATCGGAAAGAATCGCAGCCAGCTTCTGATGATCAAAGAGATCAGATCTAAGCATGTCGGGTAGAGTTATCTTATGGTAGCTCTTTTTTTCGGGACTTTGATGAACATACCACAGCCCGGTGCTGTCGGGAAACCAGTTTGGCTGAATATGCAGGTTAAAAACCTTCTTGTTATTGAGGTTTTCCCCGAGGAAGCCTACAGCACGACTGTAATCATCTAAGGATATACTATCCTGGCTTGCAAGTATTTGAGGAATGAAGAGGGCCAAGGCCAGTAATAATATCGGAGCTTTCATATTAAAATGTTCAAATTATCTGGGATCATCTTCAGTAATTGCATATAGATAACCATCCCTCCAATCTCCGCGGATGGGAAGTATTTTTCGCCTTAGGCCTTCCCGAACCATGCCTGATTTCTCCAGGACATGAATGGAGGCAACATTCTCTGTATCTGCACCTGCCTCTACTTTATGCAGCTTCAAAACTTCAAAGCCGGTCTCGATTAACATTTTTGAGACTTCGGTGGCATACCCTAAGCCCCAATATGCAGGTGCTAATTTGAAGTAGATCTCACCCAATCTGAATTTGTCCAGCGAGAGTGTAATTCCTGCCAGGCCAATATATTCTTTAGACTCCTTTAATACAATTTTGAAGGTATAGTCTTTTCTGGGACTTATTCCCTGTGCTGCTATTACCGGCTCTACCAGTTTTCGGGTTTCTTCCAGATTCACAGGAATCCCAAGAGTATTGTACCTGTCAACTTCGGGAATTGAATGAAGCTTATGGATATACCCAATATCCTCGTCAGTGATGGTGATCAGGACAAGCCTGCTTGTTTCAATTTCCATTAAACTGCTTTAATCTTCTAATTGGAAGTCGATTGTGGAAACCACCCGGACGATCTTAATCTGAGGGGTATTTTCATCCCTGTCATTGATGGTGAAAAGGCCCTGTCTAGCCATCCTGATTTCCCCAACCTGGGAATCAGAATCAAGTGCAAACTTTTCCGCAACCTCCCTGGCATTTTTGGTGGCCTCTTCAATCATTGAGGGCTTTAGCTCATTTAATCCTGTGAAAATATACTCTACGGGTCTCCAGGTATTTTTTGACCCAAGCAAAATACCTAAGGACATAAGTTCGAGGGATTCAGAAAGCGCTTTTTGAAGTTTATCAATGTCATTGGTTCTGACTGTAAATTCGGATTTTGCCAGGTATCTGAATGGATTATTCTGATAATTGTTATTGTACATATCAGCATGGGAATCACTGATGTTTGTACTTCCCTTTGTTAATTCATTTTTATCAAAGCCCTGCGCAATAAAGAAGTTGTATACTTCAATATTTTGCTTTTCAATATTGCTTTTCAGGCTTAGCAGATCATTTGCAGTAAGAGTGATGTTTATGGGCCAGACGGCCAGATCAGCTTTTACTTCACGTGTCGAAAGACCTTTGACCTGAACATAGTGGTCATATTTCTTTCCCGTTTTATGCATGTTTCCCACAAAGAATCCTGCAACTATTATGGAGGCGCAGATTGCCACGATTTTTAACCAATCAAGTTTCATCGGTTTTTTGTTTTATTGATTTGATACAATTTACTGCTTTTTTTGAATTTCTTTTCAGGCTGCATAAACCATTCGACATCATTATTGTTATAGGCATACAGATAATTAGTAAGAACTTAATATTTAAAAAATAAATCTTTCAAAAATGAAAAAGTCAATTTTATTGTTCAGCATGCTAACGGCTTGTTTTTCTGTGTTTTCCCAATCAAATTTAGAGGAAATCGAATTCTATCAATCGATTTTTGGAATGGAGAAAAAAGCCATTGTTTCCTCCTTTATATCGCTTGAGGGTGAAGCTTCCGATGCCTTCTGGAGTCAGTATGACGAATATGAATCCGCTCGCAAGGCTAATGGACAGAAGAGACTTGAATTACTGAGTAAGTATGCTAATTCCTATCTTAAACTGGATGATGTAACAACCGATGCTCTTGTTGCTGAAAGTATGAAAATAACCAAGGAACATACTAAACTTATAAATAAGTATTATAAAAGCATGAAAAAGGCTGCGGATTCAAAAGCTGCGGCACAATTCTTTCAACTTGAGAATTATTTTCAGAGTGTTATTCGCACTAGCTTAATGGAAGAAATTCCCTTTATCGGCGAATTTGGTTTATAGCTAAGCACTTCGCTTTTGCTATGCTTGAATCTACTTGAGTTCAAAATCTACCACCACAGGCAAATGGTCTGATAAGATAAAGGCCGTATCACTGGTGATAATTTCTGCTCTGGTAACTTGTATTGCCAGGTTTTTAGATGCGAAAATATAATCCAGTCGTCGTTGATCCCCATGTTCGCCCTCTTTTTCTACCAGGGTAGGGAAGCTGCCCGGAAACTTATATGCAGTATTACGTAAACTGGCCTCAAGATCAATAAGCCCAAAGTCGAGGACATCCTGGATTACTGTATAATCAAGCTCTCCCTTGTTCAGGTTATTTTCTTCATACATTAAATCACGCTCGTTAAAAAAAGGCTCCAGCCTGCCATGGGAATAATAGATGGAATCGAGAGGGGAAAAAGTATTAAAGTCCCCGGCTAAAATTACTTTCGAGTTTGCTGGTAGTGTTTCAATATCCTTCAGGATCTGATTGATTTCACTCTTCCTGGTTTCCCAGTTGGACGGATGCAAATGAATCACATAGAAATAGATTTCCTTGATTCTTACCCTTAACAGGCCATGATGGAAGCCTTGTGTTACTCGCTGTACATCTTCAATAGGAAATCGTGAAGTAATGCCGGTTGGAAATCCTTCTTCTTTTAGTAATACACTATAAGCATGGCCATAGCTCTTTGCGTCTTCCGCTAATTTTTCATGGGTATAATCATTGAGTTCCTGTAGAGATACAATATCTGCATCTTGTCCAGTCATCCATGCAATCCAGCTCTCTTTTCTTTCTGGCTCCTTGGTAAAACCATACCAGACATTGTGGGTGATGATTCTAAGATTTGCGGATTCCTTAACAGACTTATTTTTCACTTGAGGTTTAGAATATCTCCATCCTTTCTTGAGTTGTTGAGATAAAGCTTCAACAAGATCCTTGTGTTCAGGATCGGCAGCAATGTTTATATTCTCCTGTGGGTCAATCTGATGGTCGAATAGCTCATTAACTAAAAGATTGCCCGCTCTTTTCTCCTCTTTTATCCAGTTGTACCACTCCACATACCGGTATCGGTCTGTCCGAATGGCATAGCCCATTTGTTCTCCCTCAACCGTAGTGGTGCGACCAAAGCGACCTAAAAGGAACTGACTATAGGCAGCAGTTTTCCATTCCTGATCAGGATCGGCTAACAGGGGGACCATGCTTGTTCCCTGTAAATGATCAGAAACAGGGAGATTTGCCATTTCGCACAGGGTAGGATAGATATCCACAAATTCAGTCAGTGCATTGCTATGTTGTCCTTTTGCTTTCACCCCAGCTCCGCTAATAATCAGGGGAACACGGGTGTCAATTTCATAATTTGTTTGTTTGCACCAACCGTTATGCTCTCCCAGTTTCCAGCCATGATCGCCCCAGAGCACAACAATGGTGTTCTCTGCCAATCCAAGCCTCTCCAGCTCATCAATGAGTCTTCCGATTTGTGCATCCGTATAGGAAACACTGGCATAATAGCCATGCTTTATCTCTCTTTGCCGTTGTTCATCCCAGGGTTCTTCATTGGGCAGGGGGAGGTCATGGGAATCAGAATAACCCCGCAGCTCTGCTTCGCCATGAACAAGGTAAGCCGGGCTCCCTTCTGGTATAAATTGATTTTCAGCCAGAGGTATTTCACTTCGATCATATAGGTCCCAGTATTTTTTAGGAGCATTGAAGGGGAGGTGGGGCCTGTAATAGCCAACTGAAAGGAAGAAAGGCCTGCCTTCGGATTTTAACTCCTGCAGGATCTCTATTGCCCGTGTGGTCTGAGCCCCGTCATAATATGCATCATCATCCACATCTGCATTCTCAGTGGCATTTGCTTTCACATACCAGTGTCCCAACTGATCAATCCTGGATCTCCCCTCGGCCTTTAATTGCTGAATCTTCATTTGTTGGATCTCCAGGTTTTCTTCATTGGCATAGACGGCATCCGGATCAAAGGGGAAACCCTCTATATTCTCTGGAGTAATGGACCATGATATGGTATCCGGATCGTTGTTATGAAAAATCTTACCCAGGGCAATGCTTGTATATCCTTGCTGCTTGAAATATTGGGGAAGGGTAACCACGTCGGGTACATTATCCCTGAAGTCTGTTTTCAGATCCCAGACCTGGATGGAGTCCGGACGAAGACCGGTAAGGAGGCTGGCTCTTGATGGATTGCATACAGCCTGCTGGCAATAGGCCCGCATAAAGGTAACTCCCTGCCTGGCGAGGCGATCCACGTTCGGTGTTTTTACAAACGCATCTCCGTAGGCTCCAAACTCTGGACGCAGGTCGTCCACAGGGATGAACAGGATGTTTGGTAATGGTTTATCTTCCTCTGAATTTGAATTCTTTATGGAACAGGAGGTCATGATCAATATCACAAGAGACAAAAAAGAGAGGGGCAGACTAAGTCTAAAATGCTTCATATAGTTGTGTGTTACTTTTTCTCCTCAGCAAAAGTCAGGATGTAGCCGTTCAGATCCTGTATGGCGAACTCCGTTGCACCATAAAAAGTCTTCTCGAGTCCTTTAATTACATTCACTTTGTCCATAATTCTGTCGTGATATTGTCTAATCTCCTTTATCTGGATATACAATAAGAGGGAGCCACCATCCTGCCTCGAAATTTCTGGCAATTCTGAGCCCAGGCTCTCAAATGACTGAAACATAAATGAGACATTCCCACAGCTCATCATAGCCCATACAAGGTCCCCTTCATCCGGAACTGTCATCACCACCTCAAATCCCAGATGCTTGTAATATTCAATGGTCGCTTTGATGTCTTTTACGAAGATATTTGGCGAAATAGATTCCATCTTTCAATTTTTGTAATCTGAGTTGATAATTTCTCTTATACCATCTATATATGGAGTGACTTCAAAGGCAAATTGATTTGTGAATTTGTCCGAGTTAAAGATATAATCTCTATCATATTGATACATCATTTCAGGCATTTCTCTCATAATAGGATTAAAAAGTCCCAGTAAGTTCACTATAAACTTTGTGGCAACTTGATATTTAGGTAAGACGCCCATCTCACTGGCAATGGTATCAATCCATTCCCGGCCGGTATAGGGATTTTCCGCTGTAGGCAAATGCCAGACTTGATTATATGCTTTTTCCGAATTACCAAGAAGTGCAGTTGCTTTGCCGGCATCAGGAGTATACGTATAGGAGTGCTTAAAATTTAATGAGGCCATCCAATTTGCTTTTTTTCCCTTGCTGAGTGGATCAAAAACAGTCTCTGTCAACACGCTGGTATTTTTTATTCCCGGGCCGTAAAAATCTGCTGAACGTGCAATAAGAGCAGTTAGTTTATCTTCTTTAACCTTGTCCATTATCATGTCCGCTATCTCAGCTCGTACTATTCCCTTTTTGCTAGGAGGGTTAATTGGAGTTTCCTCGTCCATTCCATTTAAATAATTTAAGTCATACATGTAAATATTATCAAAGAATACCAATTTGCTATTGAATTCCATGCAGGCATCAATTACATTTTTTATGAACACTGGCCAGCTTTGTTTCCAGGTTTTATAAGCATATGGAAATCCCACAGTGACATAAACAATGGATGAACCTTCTACTGCCTCTCGAACATCCCTTGGATTCAAAAGGTCTGCTGGAAATAGTTCATCTGTTTCATTTATTTTATAAGGATTTCTGCTTACCAGCCTTATGGTTTTAGAATAATCTGTTAAAGCTTTTGCAAGTTCAATTCCAATTGCTCCTCCTGAACCAAGTATTGTTTGCATATAATTCCCTTTCCTATTTATTTGAAGATTTGTTTCAAGGCTTCTTCCACTTCAGTTACAGGGCGCGCACATGTTTTGTCCTGGCACACAAAAATAGTGGTTTGACCTTCTACTAATTTTCCATCAAGCAAGGATAATCTTCCTTCATCTATTCCACCTGACAAAAATACATTGGGCAGATAGTGCTTGTTGAATTCTTTTCTTTTGCTTTCAAAATTGTCTCCTAAAATAGCCACTTCGTAGGGCGGACTGGCAAACCAACTCATCAAAACGTCCCAGTTTGCATAATAGGCGCCACCTTCTATTGCATTTTGCTTCACATTGTTCAGCATCTGTTTCGACATGTTGATGTAAGCATCGTAGTAGAAATAATTTCCCAGTAGAAATAGATTTTTAGCCATTTCAGAATTGGAAGCGGGAATTACATTATCGGTGACCTCCATTTTCCTGGCTATAAGGCCTGGATCAAGATCTGAGGTGTAATAAAACATTCCGCTTGATTGGTCATAAAAATGATCAATAGTATATTCCGCCAAATGCTTTGCATCTTCTAAGAACTTTTCATCAAATGTGGTCTGATACAAAGAAATGAATGCCCCAATGGTAAAGGCATAGTCATCCAGGAATGCGTTGATAGAAGCCTTGCCATTTTTATAGTTTCGATATAGTCTATTATCCGGCTGTTTGATTTTCGTGTTTATGAAACTGGCATTTTGCAATGCTATCTCTAAATAGTCCTTATTATCTAAAACATTATACGCATCAATGTAGCCCTTCAGCATAAGGGCATTCCACGATGTGATAATCTTATCATCAAGTCCAGGTGGAATCCGCTTGGCTCTTTCCTTCAGTAATATTTTTTTTGCCTTTGTAAGCTGAAGGCTCAGATCGCTTTCAGTGAGATTATATTTGTCCGCAATCCTCTGATCATTCCCGGATTTGTATAGAATATTCTGAGCATCCTCCCAATTTCCTTTTTCTTTTACATTGTAATAATCAATGATTAAAGCTGCATCGTCTCCCAGTACCTGCTGCAGTTCATCCTGTGTCCAGACATAATACTTCCCTTCTTCTCCTTCACTGTCGGCGTCTAAGGAAGAAAAAAAGCCACCCTCATCTGAACTTAGTTCTCTTTGAATGAAATCCAGGGTCTCCTTTATAATGACTTTGTAGTAATCGTCCTTGGTTTGTTTGTATGCAGATGAATACAAGCTTACAAGTTGTGCATTATCATAGAGCATTTTCTCAAAATGAGGTGCTTTCCAATAGGCATCGACAGAATATCGTGCAAATCCACCTCCAATTTGGTCATATATACCTCCATCGGCCATTTTATCTAATGTCAATGTAACCGCTCTCAGGGCAGCTTTATTTTGAACGAGATAGTTGTAGTGTAGCAGAAATTGGTAGCCAACAGGTAATGGGAATTTTGGAGCCCCTTTATGTCCCCCCTGAACATAATCAATATGATTTTCCCAGGTGGCAAAAGTATCATCCAGGTCCTTTATTGAAAATTCCGCTTCTTCTGTATTCAAATAAATCATCTCACTTGACTGGACTCCTTCTGTGAGAGCTATGGCTTGTTGTTCAGCTTTATCAGGATGTTCTTTTACAAAGGCCGACACTTTTGTAAGCATATCAATCCATTGTTCACTTGTAAAATAAGTGCCACCATAAACAGGCCGTCCATCAGGCAGGGCTATACAGTTGAGTGGCCAGCCTCCTCTGCCATCAATCAATTGAACGGCGTTCATATATACCTGGTCAATATCAGGTCGTTCCTCTCTATCCACTTTTATAGCAACAAAATGCTCATTCATATAGCTTGCAACTTCTTCGTTTTCAAAACTTTCATGTTCCATTACATGACACCAATGGCACGCTGCATAACCAATACTTATAATGATTAATTTATTTTCTTTTTGAGCTTTATCCAATGCTTCCCTTCCCCAGGGATACCAGTTCACAGGATTATGGGCATGCTGCAACAGATAGGGACTGCTCTCATGAATGAGTTGGTTGGTATATTTGTGCTCAGAAGTATTCATATTCAACTTTGTATTTTGAGCTTGACCGCAAGAAGCGAGTGAGAATAAATAAATAAACAGAATGGAATATATGTTTTTCATAGTCGCTAACACTTTAACAGAATTAAAGCGATTTAGTTTAGCACCTTGGGCATGTATAGTTTAATCTAGCTCTCTTATCATAATGTTTCTAAATGAAACTTTGCCGGGGTGGTCCTGAAAACAAATATGCCCTTCGGAAAACTTACCATAGTCATACCATCGGGCATCGCCGAGGTATTCAGCATCTTCAGGCCTGCTAAACTTGCTGGCGAGAACCATAGCATCCCATTCTGGTCCTTGAAGTGGAAATGAATTAATTAGAACATCATTAAGTATTACTTCACCACGATTAGCATTGTAATCAATAAGAATGTGATAAGAGTTCCATTGCTCAGATGGTCTGGCCACATTTGTTTTTGCAGGAGCGGATAAATCATATAAGGCTCCAACAAAATGTTTACGGGCCTTCAAATCCTCTCTGGCATTATTTACTTCAATCTCTCCTCCGAGAGCTATATTGGGGTCGTCATATATGGCAGGATCTAAAATCTGGATTTCTGGTCCTGTTTGATATGGGTAGTTATATTTTTCATCTTCTTGCACGCCCCACATAAATCCGCTATTTCCGCCGGGGATAATCCTCCAATCAAACTTTATTTCAAAGTTCCTGTAAATTTTGTCAGACAACAAGCTTGCATCTCCTTCGCCCGATTCCATATCTGATAAACCATTAAAAATCAAGGTCTGATCTTCAACGATCCAACCTGTCTTAGCTCCATTATCCTGAAATATATGCCAGCCTTCCAGAGAGTCAGCAACAAGTAATGCTTTCCATCCGGAATTTGTATTAGTACAGTTTGTAAGTACAACTATCAACAGTAAGTTTAGCAGGAGAGTCTTCTTCATAGCTTAGCTTTAGTATCCCTCCAATTTAGGAAGAAATGTGCTGCAGTCTCCATTAATTTCTTAATAAGTAGTTGATATCTAAAAGGAGCTGAAACAGGTCCGGGGGAGCATATTTATATATCTTACAAAATCAATTATCTTTACACCTTCAAATTGAGGAAATAGATGAGTGAGAATAGGGAGCAAGTATATGAGAATGAAGAGTTTCAGGTGCTGCTAAGGAAGTATGAGGATATGAGGAGCGGTACGCAGTCAATCTTCTTTGATGTGGAGGAGTTTGAACAGATTATCGATTATTACCT
>RCNC010002242.1_pt1 | contig 12893 bp, 12 predicted proteins | sample 2041301 | NCBI WGS metagenome assembly RCNC01 (sample SAMN09708231, study PRJNA481090) | Marine sediment metagenome, whole genome shotgun sequencing project. | biome: marine sediment; feature: ocean; material: sediment; isolation source: Sewage treatment plant 13A marine sediment (STP13A) ... | reverse complement strand
ATACAGCCAATAAGATTGGCCACATCATATATTTCAGGTTTATATCCGCAAAATTCCCAGTCGATTACAGCATTTATCCCCTTAGTCGACCAAATAACGTTTAATGGATGATAATCACCGTGACAAAAGCCCCGGGGCAATGTGTCATGAACGTCCATAAAGCTTTTTTCCAGAAAACGGACCATTGGGTGAATGGATATTCTCAATTCAGGTTCATGGATCTCAATTGTATCCAATAATTCGTAGATATAATCTTTTATGGAAAAAGATTGTATGGGAAAAACGTGATCAATCCCGGGAGATTTTTTGTTTAAATTGATTAAGAAACTGGCCAAGGCATTGCCCCTCCAGCGGTGGAATACGTATTCCGGCCTTTGAAGCGGCACGCCATCAACAAACCGGGTCAGCTGCCACAGGCCATGATTGTTGCGGGCAATATATTCCCCTTTTTTATTTGGGATATAGGGTTGAATACAATCAACATTTTGACTTGCCAGAAATTCAAGTGTTTTTATGATCCTTAATTTATGTTCATAAGCGGCCTGGGAAATTTTTTCGCAGATAAACAACCTGTCATCTTTATCTTCAATTACGATACGGAATTCACATCTTTCCGGGCTTCCGGCGATATGAATATCCTCGCGTATTTTTTTTAATTTTAAATTCCAAAATAAACTTATTTCCTTAATAATATTATGCATTCAGATAATCCGGCTTTTATAAGGCCCCGAAGACACGTTTTAGCAAATCGGTAGTTCGCTTTGCAGGATCTTTTCGTATATCCGCTTCCTCCCGGGCAAGATAATAAAAAATTCCGTCCATTCCTTTTTCAACAACAAAACCTGTCAAGTCCGCCTTCACCTCCGGTACAAATGGTATGGATTGATATTGCCTCATGACATCATCGTAAGACTGAATAGCTTTAACTTCTGACAGGCTTTCTTCAACGACAGGGCGCATCTGTTTTGCCAGGGGTGAAGACATTTTGCGCTGGAAGTATCTTGTAGCGGCATCTTCGGGTCCTTTATAAATAGCCTTAACATCGTCAAGAGTCATTTCAGTGATTGCCAGCCAGAAAAGTTTCTTTGCCTTTGGGGTCGCTACTTCGGCAGCCCGATTGAGTTTCAATTCAAGATTGTCAAGCAGACCGGACATGCCAATTTTATTAAGGACTGTCTTTATTTTTTTAAAATCTTCCGGCAACGGTATGTGAATGGCGGAATCAGCATTAAAGCCGTCAAATTGGCCTAGCTGGCTGACTACATTCTCCGTACCGATTCGAAGTGCTTCTTTAAGCCCCGCACCAATTTCACCGATCGTAAGCTCCTCTTTATTTGTGCTTTCCGCAAAATCATCGAGAAGTTTTTTTCCTTTATCCCACCAATTACTTCCTGCTCCTGCTGTTGATGATAAAAAAGAAAAAAGGATAATAATCATTCCCCCTACAAATAAAGATCGAAGTTTGGTAAACTTTATCAAAGTTGTGTGCATGGAAAATCTCCTATTTTAATAATAAACTCAATCATATTAATAACCTTGTATCGAAAATTGATTGAACCACTAACTGCGAAGCTTATTGGGCCGGCATCCCTTTGCTGAAAAGCATCATATAAAGAATGAATACATAGCAAATGATTGTACAGGCGGCAAAAGGCCAGTAGTATGTACCTAATGGGGCAAGAAGAATGACTGTTATCCAGTGGATGGCGATGATGGTTTTGGAATGAAGCTGAATAGGAAAATCGTCCCTTCTGCATATAACAGCAAGACCACTTAAATTCCATCCATATAATGCAGCAAAAGAGTGCATGCGCATGAGCAGTTTTGAATTTTCCGGGGTGTATGCCGGGGAGTATTCCAGGATGATATAGAGAATTCCGGTAATTGCCGTGTACCACAGGAAAAACATCCCGGAAGTTAAAAAACTTTTTTGCTGAACCCGAACTCCCAATTTAGTATATAGAAAGTATATGAGTACAACGGAAAGAAAAAGAATGGTCGTGACAATCAACTGGGGAACAAACATCTCATAAAGAATAAAAACAAAAAAAATAATAACACCAAGGTTTACGATCCAGAAACCAACATTTTTCAGGCTTAAAATAATCTTTGAAAAATCTCCTTTCATAAAGGAAAAAATCACAGACATGGTAATCAAAGAAATAGGAAAGGAAAATCCAAGAAAAAAGGTGTCCAGTTTTAGTTTTGGAAAGGAAATAATCTTAAAATATTCGTTGTTGAGGATTACAAGGGCGGAAATTACAAGTCCAATGGAAAGGCAAAGAAGGGATGCCTGATGAAATTTTTCTGAAACCGGCGCATCCGGCTTAAAAAAATTAACCGGAAACAGAGAAAATTTTCGAATCCTCACTGAATCAACAATAACAGCAAGGGAAAAAGCAATGATTATTGCAGCCGGATAGAGTTTTGCAAAGGCAAGGATAGCATAGATAACAGCTAATATGAGAAACAGACGTCCTTTTGTTGACAGCTGTTTTTGCGATTCACTGAAGTAAATCAATACAACACCGCCGCTGCACAGGTTGAAAAGAAAAATATGCAGCCGTTCAAAATTATACAGGGCTGCTCCTGGAATAAAAAGATGCAGGAATCCGAACAACATTGCCGTAGACATTAATCCCATCAGAATGATTCGTAGACTGATACTCATATTTTATTCACCAATTATTTTTCACCGTAAAGCCGCAGAGTACGCAAAGAATCATTATTTTATTGCTTTCCGCTGAGAGGGCGGAAAGCAATAAAGGATTCATCCCTGCGGGAAAAACAATTTGATATAAAAACAAATAGTTGTAACAATATAAACGCTGATTGATTTTCCTTTGCCATCCTCTCAACGACAAAGGAAAAAAAACTTTAAACTCTGCGTCCTCAGCGTCTTGAGAAAAGCGTGCGGTGAAAGAAATCTATATAAAATACGTCATCGAATTAATAAATTAGAGCACTAAGGCTCGCTCTCATCTTCAGAACTGCAACTGTCCTCTTTTCATGTATATCTCAAGGCGCTCCACAAGTAACGAACATGTGAGGCATAGCAGAAGATACAGAACCATGATGGTAATCCACACTTCAAAGGTTAAAAAAGTTGCCGACATAAGTTCCATACCTTGAAAAGTGAGTTCTTGAATGGAGATTACCGAAACGATGGCAGAATCCTTTATTGTAGAGATAAACTGCCCGGCAAGGGGCGGCAGGACTCTTTGTATGGCCTGGGGAAAAATAACGTAACGCATCTGCTGCCATCTGGAAAATCCAAGGGCGGAAGATGCTTCCCACTGCCCTTTTTCAATGGATTGGATACCGGCCCTGATTATTTCTGTTATATAGGCCCCCTCATAAATAGAAAGGGCCAAAAGACCCGATAGAAATGCCGGAAGGCGTGCCGGAGAAGCAAAAATAAATGTTACAAGATTCCTGATATTTCCCGATTTTGATCTGACCAGTTCATCCAAACCAAATAAAGGCATAATCTGATCGCTGACAAAATAATAGAAAATAAACAGCCAGACCAGGATGGGTATATTGCGTATGAGTTCTACATAACTCCAGCTGATCAACCGGTTAAAAAGGCCTTGACTGACACGGAAAAGGCCCATTATTGTTCCGAAAATCATGGCCAGTATGGTTGCCCAGATACTCAGGCGCAAGGTGGTAAACACCCCTTGCATGATCAGGCCCCATACCCACCTGGACTTTTCAGGGTCGAATCGAATAAGATACTGTGGTATTATGCTCCAGTTCCATTTATAATGGACTTCTACATTGACCCTGTAAATAAGCCAGACAAAGACCGAAACCAAAGCTAACGATACGGCAATATCCAGGTTAGTTATTCTATGTCTTCGTTTTCCAGGCAATCTATTTAATCATCTTTTCCCAGTCTTTAGTCCTGAACCAGTAATTTTTCCGTTCAGCAAGCCATCCTTCAGACTCGACATAGCCAATCCAGTTGTCTAAGTAATTTAGAGTATCAAAATCCCCTTTCCTTACTGCAAAACCGATGGGTTCTCTTGTAAAGGGTTTGTCAAGGGGCAAAAACAGCTTTTCAGGATATTTTAATGCCCGAAAAGCAGGTGTCGGAGCTGAGCCGACTACCGCATGAACTCTTCCGTTGAGCAGTTCCTGATATGCCTGAGACTCATCGTCAAAAAGGCGAAGTTGAGCTTTTGGTAAATATTTTTTAGATGCGGTTACCGCAGTTGAACCAAGCCTGGCGGCAATAACCACCTCAGATCGGTTAAAATCGTCAAGGCTATTGAATCCTGCGGCAACCTCTTTATGGGCCACCATCGACATGCCGGTGTAATCATAGGGAATACTAAAATTGACTTTCAGGTTACGGCTCGGAAGTATTCCCATACCTCCTATGATGACATCAAATTTTCCGGTGGATAATGCCGGGATAATGCCAGACCATTTGGTGGGAACAAATTCAACCGTAACTCCCATATCCTGAGCCAGGCGGGTTGCCACATCAATCTCAAACCCGATTAATTTTCCTGTTTTGTCCTTCATCGCCCATGGTACAAAAGTCGACATGCCTACTCGAAGAATACCCCTCTTTTGAACTTGTTCGACAGTACTTTCCCTGACCTTTTCAATGGAACCGGTATTATCTCCGCAAGCAGCAAGGACCAATGCTACTGCAGCTATAATCAGGGTATTGCGTATTAAAGAAAATGTTTTCATTTTAACCTCCTTTTTAATTTTGAATCCCGTGGTAATTGGGAAATATCTTTTAAAAATCTCAGTTATGATACACTGTAAAAAGTCCGATTTAGACGGTTTCGTAAAAAGTTCAAATTCAAGGCGTGCAAATTTTGTAATCATGAGGCGTACTAATGGTACGTTGAATGATTACGAAATGCAGCACAACGAAGAAGTTGGACTTTTTACGAAACCGTCAAGTTACATTTCAATGGCGAAGCGTCTTTCCAAAATATTCACTCCTACAGATAAAGTCGCTGTGATAATAAGATAAATGGCAGCGATGGTGAACCATATTTCAAAAACCAGGTATGTCTCTGCAATAATCTCCTGTCCCTTCATGGTTAAGTCATAAATGGCAATGGTACTGACAAGGGCGGAATCTTTAACAAGGGATATGGCCTGACCGGCAAGGGGTGGCAGCATCCGTCGGATTGCCTGGGGAAGAATGACGTGCCGATAAGTGTGAAAATTATTCAGGCCAACGCTGAAAGCAGCCTCCCACTGTCCTTTATGGATTGAGACAATTCCCGCTCTAAATATTTCCGATGCATATGCCCCTTCAAAAAGACTTAAGGTGAGTACCGCTGAAGCAAACCGACTGATTCCAAATACGGGTGAAATGACGAAGTAAATAAAAAAAAGCTGCACAAGAAGGGGCGTATTTCTGATCAGCTCCAGATATCCGCGGGCCATTATCCGTGCTATAAGAGAATCCGATAATCTAAAAATGGCCGTTGCCAGGCCAAACAGAGATGAAAGAATCAGGCTGATAATAGTAATTTGAAATGTGACCTTTAAGCCGTCGAGCAAAGGTCCGGTTATAAATCTACCATCGGCAAAAGTGAAAAGATATCCGGGTACCCGGTACCATTGCCAGTTGTAGCTAAGGTTTCCGGAACCCTTAACCATAAACCATGTCAGCAATCCGACCGCGATTAGAAATTTAGCAGATTCTAAAGTTAATAAATTGCGCTGATATGACTGGGTTGGCTTGAAAATTGACAACATGGAAACTATTTACCCACCCTGCACTCTCCGCATCCACATACCGGACATTCGATGTTTTCTTCTTTCCTGGCTGCATCTTCGCCTTTTATGATCCTGTCCATATGTGACTTAAAGGCATGCCCGCACTCCGGGCATAACGCTTCAACTTCATTTTTGTTTTCGTTTTCCATTGTTGTTTCCTTTCTTTGGAGGCATATCAAGATATCTTTTATAAAATACTCATTAAATATGGCACACAACCACAGCTATTTCAAGGGGCTCTGAGTTATTCTTTCGTATCATTGATTTTGTGGCAGGTACAATTCATTGTGCCGCAATCAGAGCAGACATAAGAAACCGCTGTATTTTGGTTTCTTTTTCTCCTGTACAAACCAATCCATAGAAGAATAAACACAACTGCTGTGGCAATTAATACTATAAAAAATTCTGTCATTTTTCACTCCTGTTTCATGTCTAATTGTTTTTAATACTATTTTCAAATTCCATGCCAAAGTCCGACTGCATAATAAATGTCAGACATGATAGTTCTAATTGCCCACTACCGCAAGTTTACCTCATACTGAGTTGGTAAATTTCTGATCACACCTGTTCCTGGTACGTGTAAAATCACCTTAAACCCATGAGACAAAACTGTCTCATAATACAAGGTTGCTGTTTCTCCAAAATTATTGTGGCATATTTATTGCTTTTTTCACCATGGAAGCTCACAATAAAAGTTAATATTTTTGGTTGATACTAAAAATGTTTTCAAGCTCGCACCTTTTAACTTTTTTAAAAGGTTAGATGTTAAGGGCCGCAATAGAAATCAAAGGTGCAAAAATTGCGAAATGTTGTTTTGTGATTTTTTTAATCCAAAACAAAAGGGGATTTTGATGACAGACAAAAAACCGAAATCGGTATTCATTCATTCACCTGAACTTGAAAAATATAGCTATCCGCCAGACTGCCCATTTAGTACACAACGGGCCGGAAAGACACACGATCTGTTGGTATCATTAGGTCTGTTAAGGGGCAAGATCTCCCCGAAATCAGCGACCAGATCAGAGCTTGAGGCCTTTCACTCAACAAGGTATCTCGATGAATTGCAAAGAGCGGCTGAAGGTAAACTCACTAAACAAGGTTCCGATATGGGATTGGGCACACCGGACTGTCCCGTTTTTAACGACATGTATAACTATGCATCCCTGGCCTGTGGAGCGACATTGACCGGTGCCGAACTGATATTATCCGGAGAAGCGCATATTGCATTTAATCCTTCTGGAGGCTTTCATCATGCCAAAACGGAAAAGGCATCGGGCTTTTGCTGCCTAAATGACGTGGTGCTTGGATGCCTGCGGTTAACGGAAAAAGGAAAAAGAGTTTTGTTTCTTGATGTGGATGCACACCACTGCGATGGTGTCCAGGATGCGTTTTATGCAAGAAATGATGTCATGGTCATTTCACTTCACGAGAGTGGTAAGACCCTATTTCCCTGGACTGGATTCGAAAATGAAACCGGGGAAGGCCCGGGACTCGGTTTCAATGTGAATGTGCCTTTGCCTGTTGGTATATTTGATGAAGCATACATGACAGTGTTCTATAAGGTGGTGCTGCCATTGATCAACGCCTACAAGCCGGACATTATGGTAATAGAGTTGGGAATGGATGCCCTTGCCGGTGATCCCTTGGTGCATCTTGGCCTGACAAATAATCCTTATGTCGAAATAATTAATGAACTGCTGAGTTTCCATAAACCAATCCTGGCGACCGGGGGAGGAGGGTATGATGTTGAAAAGACGGTCAGAGGATGGGCGCTTGCCTGGAAAACTTTATCCGGAGCAAACGATGAGCCAGATTTAAGCCTTGGTTTGGGCGGAGTCATGCTGCAAACTGAAGAATGGTCAGGAGGGCTTAGAGACCGGGTTTTACCGGTTGCTGAAAAGCACCGCAGATCGATAGATTCAGCAATTCAAACAACAATAAGTACCTTAAAGAAGAATGTATTTGGATATCATGGGATTGGTGAATAGCCATGTAAAACTATGGCTTTTTAAATTATCAGCGGTCCGGCTGAGGAGAAGCCCTATCGCCTATTCGATCCTTAACAATATTATTAGGGGACTTTCGGACGGCAGCTATCTCGCTGAAATTTGATTTGAGCCGGCCCCAGCGAACAGATTTCCACGGCGGCAATGATCGCCTCTGCCTGTATGGACTTAACGCAAAAGACAGGGGGCGTGTACGAAGTATGGTACTCATCTGTTAAGGATCGAATAGGCGATAGGGCTTCTCCTCAGCCGGACAGAGCATAGATTGAAAAACTCCCCGGTCAGTCAAATAACCGGTTCGTGTATATTTATTCCTATTGATCATTAAAGATTTGGGCCAATACACTTTCGGGCAAAATGTCTTCTTTGCCTGCAACCTCACGGACGGTTTTGCCGGTTTCATGGGCCTTTTTTGCAATGGCAGCCGCTTTGTCGTAGCCAATGTGTGGAACCAGACCGGTTGCCAGGGCCAGGCTCTTTTCAATATAAAAGGCACACTTATCAGGATTAGCAGATACACCACTTAAACATTTTGTGGCAAAGACTTCAGATACCGAAGACAGCAGATAAATCGACTGTAATAGATTATAAGCTATTACCGGCAGCATTGCATTCAGCTCAAAACTTCCCCCTTGTCCGCCAATCATTATTGCAGTATCGTTCCCAGCGACTTGAGCAGCCACTTGAATCACCGCCTCCGGTATGACCGGGTTAACTTTTCCAGGCATAATTGAAGAACCAGGTTGTAGTGAAGGAATATTGATCTCTCCCAACCCGCATCTGGGTCCTGAGGCCAGCCAGCGGATATCGTTTGCAATTTTCACAAGGCTGACAGCTATTGTTTTTAAAACCCCGCTGGTCTCTACTGCAGCATCCCGGGCAGCTTGGGCCTCGAAACGGTTCTTGGCTGATTTAAAAGGGAGTTTTGTATATTCACAAATATAGGCAATAACCTTTGCAGCAAAATCCGGATGGCTATTTAAACCGGTCCCAATGGCTGTACCTCCCAAAGCAAGTTCTGCGAGTCTTTCCTCAAGGGCTTTTATCCTTTTCATGCCAAGCTCTATTTGCCTTGCATATCCTGAAAATTCCTGGCCAAGGGTCATGGGTACGGCATCCTGCAAGTGGGTTCTCCCGATTTTTCTGATCTCGCCAAATTCTATTTCTTTTTGTAAAATAGTTGTATGAAGTAATTTAAGAGACGGAATCAGGTGATCTGTAATTGATATTAAGGCGGAAATATGAATTGTTGAAGGGATGACGTCATTGCTTGACTGGCCAAGGTTAACATGATCATTGGGATGAACCGGAGCCTTTCCACCTTTTTTGCCTGTAATAATTTCATTGGCCCTTGAAGCAATCACTTCATTCATGTTCATGTTAGTGGAAGTCCCCGATCCGGTCTGAAAAACATCCACCACAAACTGATCGTCAAACTTTCCATCTCTGACTTCTCCGGCAGCCTGTATTATTGATTCTGATATTTCAGCATTTAAAAGTCCGAGCTCAAAGTTTACACGAGCAGAGTATTTTTTTATCAGCGCAAGCGCATAAATAAATACTAACGGGAGCCTTAAATTGCTGATGGGAAAATTTTCCACAGCCCGCTGAGTTTGTGCGCCAAAGTAAGCGTTTTCCGGAACACGTACAGTTCCCATGGTGTCTTTTTCTTCTCTAAAGATCATATTCCATCCCCATAAGAATCGGTTATATGAGTAAAATCAGCATCCAGCTTCAAACCCCGGACAACAAGTTCTGAAGCCTTATATGGTCGTATTTTTGTGAGATTAAAGGACCTTGATTAAATACTTCAATGCGGTCGGTGAAGGCAGCCTTTTCTTCTTTATAAATTATTCCGATGGGTATTTTATCGCCCCATTGTCTGGCAAGACTCATGGCATTTTCAAAATTGTCCGGAACGTAATTTTCTTCAAACAGGTCATACACCCTTTTTTTATACCAGTCGTAGGTGTTGACCCGGTTGAATGATACACATGGCTGCAGGATATCAATCAGGCTAAAGCCTTTATGTTTCATTCCTTCCTGTATGAGTCTGCTAAGATGCTCCATATTACCTGAAAATCCGCGTGCAACAAACCCGGAACCAAGAGAAAGCGCTACTGCCAGGCCGTTAAAGGATTCCGAAATGACACCATAGGGCTGCATGGGTGTTACCATGCCGACATCTGATGTGGGTGAAGCCTGACCCTTTGTCAGGCCATAGATCTTATTGTTGTGGACTAGCAGGGTAAGATCAACATTCCGCCTTATGGCATGCATGAAATGATTGCCACCTTCACCGTAACAGTCACCGTCACCTGAATTAACAAGTATATTCAAGTTATGATTTGCCATCTTAGCACCTGTTGCAAGGGGCAGGGCACGACCGTGCAGGGCATGAAACATGTTACATTTTAAAAAATGTGGCGTTTTGGCTGCCTGACCGATGCCTGATATGATAAGCAACTGTTCCGGTTGAATTTTAAGGTTGACAAGAGCATCTTTCATCGCTGCCAAAATTCCAAAATTACCACATCCGGGACACCAATGATTTTTATAAGATGATTCATAATCCTTGATACTTACCATAGCATCACCTCTTAAATTGTTTAAAGCTGAGCCAATTTCAAAACGTCCCCTTTGGTCCGATGTCTGCGTCAGGCTCAAATTTTAATCCTCGAAATACTCAATGTATTCCTTTGGTTAAAATTTTCGCCTTCCTTGATCTCGAACCAAATTGAACATTTTTAAACTGTCTCAAACCTTTAACAATATCGTTTGGGTAAATCGGTCTACCGTCATATTTCAATATAGCCCCTGAATGGACAAGCCCTGTCTGCTCCCTTATAAGCTGGCCAAACTGGGCGGTAGAATTCTGTTCAACCACAAAAAATCTTTTTCCTTTATTGAGAACTGTCTTTACTTTGTCGGATGGAAGGGGCCACAAATCCACAAAATTCAAGCAACCAACATCTATTCCTTCTCCCCTTAACAGGTCGACTGCCTCCTTTATTGCCCCTTTGGTGGAACCCCAGCCCACAAGTAGTATTCCGGACTCACCATGGTATGCTTTTGGGGGATTCATTTCTTTGATCATATATGGCACCTTTGCATTACGCTTGTCGACCATGCTGATTCTATTATCAATGGTTTCGCTCATATGCCCGTCTTCACTGTGTTCATCACTCGATATCACCACCAGAGCCTTGCCGGCACAGGGCAGGGCTCTTGGCGAAACTCCGGAATGTGAAATAGAAAACCGCTTATACTTTCGGGGATCTTCAATATCTTCATCCTTCACAATGAATCGGTCAATATTTACCGGTGCAGTTAATTGTTTTTCCATAACAAAGAGAGAGTCGGCAAGATATTGATCAATGAGAATAATTGAAGGCACCTGATACTTTTCTGAAAGATGGAAAGCCCGGGATGTTATTTCAAAAGCTTCATCCGGTGCTCCAGGAGCAAAAACAAACCTCGGAAACTCGTCCTGGGAAGCCCGGATTACAAATTGCAAGTCCCCTTGGGCTGTGCGGGTGGGGAGACCTGTTGCCGGCCCCGGCCTCTGTGCATTGACAATAACGATAGGGGTTTCCGTCATGCCGGCGAGCCCCAGTCCCTCAGTCATCAGGCAGAAGCCGCCTCCGGATGTGGATGTCATAGCCCTTACTCCTGCAAAAGCCGCCCCAATTATCATATTAACAGCGGCAATTTCGTCTTCCGCCTGTTCAACTACAAGGGGAAAGCGGTCTGAAAAGGAGCTGAGATGAACCATAATGCCGGTGGCAGGAGACATGGGATAAAATGCGGCAAGACGGCAATCGCCTGCAAGAGCACCAAGGGCAATGGCCTTGGAACCGTCAATGAGCGATCCTTTGGGACTATCAGGTTTCCACTCAAATGCCCACTTAAATGATACATCTTTCACTGCCTTGTAGCCCAGCTCGAGTGCACGATAATTTTTTTCAAGAACATCCGGACCTTTCCCCCCGAATTGTTTTGCAAGAACACTCTTACAAAGCTCGAGAGGTGCTCCTAAAAGTGCAAGGCAAACACCAGCTGCAACTGTATTTAAAAAGAGCTTGCCTCCAGCTTCCTTTGCAAGGTCGCCAAAGGGAACCGTCAGGATGTTTTTTTCCACAGGTTCTTCCTTTTTGTCCATAATCACAAGTCCGTCAGAATCGAGCTCTTTTATGTGTAAATCATAAGTCTCCTGATTTAATGCAACGAGGAGATGCACTTTATGATGCGGCGAATGCACCGGCTTATTACAGATACGTATTTGGAAATAACTGTGCCCCCCTCTTATCCTGGACTCAAAATCGTTAATAGCCATTATATACAGACCGGCTTCCTGACAAACCAAGGCCAAAAGATTCCCCACCGTCTGTATCCCCTGGCCTGCTTCACCACCAATCCTAATTGTTATATCAATGCTCATTTTTAAATCCTGTATCAGTTTGTTAACTTACTAGGCTGTCTTTACATAAAGTTCAACAAGTCAGACTATGATGCCTGAACTATTCTGCTAATAACACATAACTTGATATGGCACATTTATTGCTTTGTATCAAATCATTCCTGATGATTTTATACTAATTTAATTAAGAGGTAAAATACCATGATGATATTAAATGATATCAAAAACAATCAAGACCTTATAAATGCCATAGATTGGGACATGACACCTGAAGAAGCTGTCAGATTATATCTTGAATGGGGTAATAACTGGGCAGGCGGAAATTACGTAATCCGGTCTAAAGAGGATGAAACTCATTATTTTGTTGTAAACACCTGGAAAGAAAGCCCGGTTATTTATCTTATCAGGCGCAATTCTGAAGATGCGGAGGAACTCGCAAAAATAGATATGCCGAGTGACTTAAAAAGACGATTTATGAAAGCAAACGGCAGTATCAAGGGCGTACATTCAATCGAAGGCGAAGTGAAACATTGGCTTCAAGAGCAGCTCAATGCTGCGTAACAAAACACGATTCGTATTTCAATCATCTGTGTTGTTGCAATATAAAAATTGACGGTTTCGTAAAAAGCCCAACTTCTGCGTTGTGCTGCATTTCGTAATCATTCAACGTACGATAAGTACGCCTCATGATTCCAAAATTTGCACGC
>RCNC010002241.1_pt1 | contig 12903 bp, 15 predicted proteins | sample 2041301 | NCBI WGS metagenome assembly RCNC01 (sample SAMN09708231, study PRJNA481090) | Marine sediment metagenome, whole genome shotgun sequencing project. | biome: marine sediment; feature: ocean; material: sediment; isolation source: Sewage treatment plant 13A marine sediment (STP13A) ... | reverse complement strand
CACGCCTATGGTAGCTCCCCATACTCCCCGTTTGGATCCTCCATATCTTTTGGTACCCATGATAGGAACCACATAGTCGAGGATAGTGACCAGGATTACAAAGAAGAGCAGGATCCATAATGCATTCTCATAGGCTGCACCATGGTCATCCACAAAATCGGTCCATTTTAAAAGAAGTAAACCCGCCCAGCTAATAGGTGGGCCCGGAATTATGGGAAGTACACTTCCAATGAATCCGACCAGAACGAGTGCCGCTCCAAGAACAGCAAGTGTTATATCCATAATTTTCAGTTTGAGATCCCAATTATATCGTCAAAAGCCGCATATACTACACAGAATGAAAATGGCATGGTTAGCAGGATACCCACACCCAGTGCCATCAGACCCAGAAGGTTAATGCCGGCAAGGATCAGAAAGAGCAAGAGTATTTGTCCAAAATTCCCGGAAACGGTAAGTTTGCTCAAGCGAATGGCCTCGGTCGGATCCTTGTCATAAAACCAGACAAAGAGGTGGGAGAAAACATAAGAGACAGCTAAGTATATTCCGGGTATGATCAACATGAGCAGACCCAGGCTTACGATCAGAAATATCAGCAGACTCAGCTTTATTAAATTGCCGGCCTTGTCAAAGCCTCTGAAGAAATCAGAAATTTCAATTTGCTGACCCTTGCTTGCGAGGTGTGCGAGATGAAAATAAGAGGCCATGGCCGGTCCCCCCAACAATAATCCGCTGATGGGATTGGAGAAGATTATAGCACCCAGGACGGAGAAGACTATAAATTCCGATGGAGCTTTCCTTAACAGGTTGAATCCCACCTGTAGAGTGCTTTCAATGGATAGCCTGTAGCCTGAGGAAGCTCCTTCAACCCGTTTGTCTATGTCAGAAACGACTTCCATTGTTAAACTTTATCCCAAATTAACAAAAAATCGTACATTTAATAAAAAGCAGGCCCGGATGGAAGAGCATGAGAACCTGTATGAGAAGATCAGGGAGATCCTGGGGGGGACTCCGGGGACTCTTAAGATCCTGGAGCAGATGATCGATATGGACCTGCAGATGGAGTACTATGATTGCTCCATAAGGGTCAGGGAGGAGAAGAGTGAAGAGTGGGCTCTTGAGCATATGCAATACCTTTCCGAACCAGGATATTCTGTGGATGTGAAAAAGGAGATTCTGGCCAGGATGGCCAGTATTGAAAGTGTTGAATGTTTCAGGGCTATTGAGGCATATCTGGTGCATGCCTTGGAGCCATTGCTTTCCTGGTCTGTTCTTGCGCTTAATGAGAGTCGTATGCTCTTAGAAAGCAAGATCATGGATGAGAACCAGGTGTTTATATCCACTGGTCTGGGAGGGAAGGATGAGAAATTACGCTATTTCGTGGTTTTGATGTCGCGGGCCAAGATCGAACTGACATCGTCTCAGCAGATGGTTATTAAGAATGAGTTTGAATTTATTTTGAAGAAATTTGAAGCAGTTATTGAAGAATCCAATTTTTCGGGTTACCTGGCAACCATACTGCTTCTACTGCCCATGAATCATTCCCTGAAATCAGTTTTCAAAGAAGCTATAGATGAATGCAACAGCTACGGCGATTTCTTAAATGACGACTTTATTGTAACCAATGTAAGAATCCTCTCCTTTGGAGAGATTGAGGAATTACTTGAGCGCAGAAATAAGCAGGACTAAACGCCCTCTTCACCAAGATCTTCAAACTCCACATTTGTGAAGTCTTTTTCCTTTTCAACAAGCTCTTCTGGTGGGCTTGAAATTTGCGCAGCTTCTGTTACCGGACTGTCTTCCAGTTCGATAGGCTGTGGGTTGGCTTCGCGGATAAAAGCAATAATCTCATTCAGACTATCAGCAAATTTGTCGAAATCTTCTTTGTAGAGAAACAGTTTGTGTTTCTCATAAAAAAACTTTCCGTCGCGGTTAAATCTTTTTTTGCTCTCAGTAATTGTCAGGTAATAGTCATTTCTACGGGTAGCCTTCACATCAAAAAAGTAGGTTCTTTTTCCGGCCCTTACAGCCTTGGAATGAATCTCTTCCCGTCCTGCTCCATCTGATCCATACCCATCAGATTTAACACTTCCTTCATCAATCATTACTTCAGATTTGGTTAGGGTTTGCTTAGTTCTTTTTCAAAAGTGTAAAATATTTTAAACATATTCAAATTTTGCTCCATTTTAGCTTCTGGCTAAACTTGCTGTCGAACAGATGTTTTATAGATTAAAATTTAGTGTAAATTTGCATCGTTAATGAAAACAGTTACCGGTTCTTTTACAAATGATCAGCAGGAGACAATTACGTATTAAAACACTGCAATCTCTCTACGCCTACTACGCTAATGGCAGAGAGGATTTGCGGCGCTCGGAGAAGGAGCTTCATTTCAATATTGAGAAAGCCTATGAGCTCTATCACTACCTGCTTCTCCTTTTGATCGATGTGGTCCTCTATGCAGAATCCAGGATTGAAATTGCCGGGAACAAGCTCATCCCCACCCATGAGGACCTTCATCCCAATACACGTTTTATTGACAATCGCCTGATCGATCAGTTCAGAAATAATGATCACTTGCTCAGGTTTGTGGAGCAGCATAAGCTCAATTGGGTAAATCATCCGGAGCTGGTTAAGGAAGTCTATACCCGCCTCATTGAAAGCGAGGAGTATGAGGCTTATATGAATGCTGAGGAGCATGGCTATGCTGAGGATAAGCGCCTGGTTACTTTCATTTACACACATATTGTTTTCTCCAGCGAAAGACTCGATTCCATTATGGAGGAGCAGAGTATCTACTGGAACGACGATCTCGAGTTTATCACCAGCATGATTGTAAAGACCTTTAAGAAATTTAAGGAGGATGACAAGCCTGATAAACCCTTGATGGAATTGTACAAGAACAAGGAGGATAGTGATTACGTGGTGAAGTTATACAGGCAGACCGTCCTTCACCATGATGAGTACGTTGAGTATATCAAGCTGAATACCAGGAATTGGGACCTGGAGCGGATTGCTTTTATGGATATCCTTATTATGCAGATCGCCATTGCCGAATTGGTAGCTTTTCCGTCGATCCCAACAAAAGTGACCCTTAACGAGTATCTGGAGATATCTAAGTTTTACAGCACCAGCAAAAGCAATATTTTTATTAACGGGGTGTTGGATAAGATAGTGATGCAATTGAAGGAGGAGAAGAAAATCGTGAAAAAAGGGAGGGGTTTGATTGGTGAGAATGATTGATCTGAAACTTCTGGCACAGCTGAGCATGCTGTCAGGCTTGATACTGGTGTTGTGCTCTTGTAATGGACAAAATGGCAGTCAGGAAGAGAGAGGCAGTATTCAGGAGGCAAACACTCAAGTTGCACAGGGAGAGTCGCTTATGAATTTTGATACCCTGGTGCATGATTTTGGAACAATCATTGAAGGTGAAAGAGTGGTCTGCTATTTTGACTACAAAAACGAAGGGGTAGGGGATTTATTGATCACAGGGGTAGATGCTACCTGTGGTTGTACCACTCCCAGCTGGAGTCGTGAGCCACTGAAGCCGGGGGAACAAGAGACTCTGGAGATTGTATTTGATGCCTCAGGCAGGAGTGGTGAGCAGCGAAAGCTTATCACCGTGAGGTCCAATGCTAGCAATCAGGTGGTCCAGTTGACCATAAGAGCGAAAGTGAACAATAGTGTTTAATTAAATAAATAAAGAAGGTATGAGTTTTCTATTTCAGATTTTAGCTGCCCCAGCCGGTCCAGGTGGTGCTGCAGGAATGCAATCATTGATTTTTCTTTTACTGATCATTGTGGTATTTTATTTTTTTATGATACGTCCGCAGGTGAAGAAGCAAAAGGAGTCTACAAATTTCAGGAATGCCCTGAAAAAAGGTGATAAAGTGACCACTACAGGTGGGATTTATGGTAAGATCAATGATGTGAAGGATCGTACTGTGACACTTGAAATTGCTGATAACGTACTTGTGAAGGTTGATAAAACAGCAGTAGCTGCCGAACCGGTAGAGGCTCCTGCCAAGAAGTAAAAAGACAGCTTTGGAAAACGGTTTTCTCCAGAAAAAATGGCCAAAGGTAAGGGAAGGGCAAAAATTACAGTTCAAAAAAAGGATTCTGTTGTTTTCTGTGTTCCTTTTAATATCGGCTTCTATCTGGTTTCTCAATGCATTGAGTAAGAACTATACTTCTGTTCTTGAATACCCCCTTGTCTACACAGATTTTCCCGAAGATAAGGTATTTGTGGGTGAATTGCCCGGGCATCTTGATCTGCAGATCAATGCCCACGGCTATGCGCTCATTCGGTACAGAATGTTCAGGAAACCGGTTCCCATAAGCTTTGATGTTTCGGGTTACAACCTGAGCAGGGGGCAGGAAAGCTCCAGTGCTTACATCCTGACCCGCTATTTGAAGGATCATATTTCGAGGCAGTTACCAACCGAGTTGCAACTGCTGGAGATCAAGCCCGACACACTCTATTTTCAATTTGCCGACAAGGTAACAAGGATGGTTAAAATCCAGGCCGATTTCAACTACACCATCGTGAATCAATTTACCATCAAGGATGGGATCATGCTTACTCCAGATTCTGTGGAGGTAACAGGGCCTGATTTGATCCTGGATACTCTGGCTTTCATCTCTACCGAAAGCCTGGAACTGGGTGAACTTACCCGGAACTACAGCGACAAGGTACGTTTGAACCAGAAGCAGGATCTGACTTACAATATTTCACGAGTGGACTGTTCCATTGAACTGGAACGATTTACTGAACTACAGGTATCGGTTCCCATTGAGGTACTGAATTTGCCTGACAGTATCCTTCTTCAGACCTTTCCGTCCAGCATTAATATTAATTGTAAGATTGGACTAAGTAAATATGACAGGATTGAGAGCTATCCTTTCAAGGCGGTGGTTGATTACGAAAAGATTGAGGAGCGGGTTCAGACACTGAGTGTTAGCATTCAGAACCTGCCTGAGTATCTGCTTGCATATGAGTATTACCCCAAGACTGTTGAATTCCTCAAGTCAAGAAGGTGATGCTCAAGCTTGGTTTAACAGGTGGAATAGGCAGTGGCAAGACGCTGGTCTGTCAGATTTTTGAAAAACTGGGTGTGCCTGTGTATTATGCAGATAACGCTGCACGGGAATTGATGAATAGCAATGTTGAACTGAAGGAAAGCATAAGACACATGTTTGGAGATCAGGCCTACAGCAAAGAAGGACTGGACAGACAATATATAGCCTCTTCGGTATTTGGGGATCATGAAAAGCTCTCCCAATTAAACTCTTTGGTTCATCCGGCTGTACGTAAAGATTTTATCCGGTGGACTGCGCAACATAGTGAATCACTCTATGTGGTGGAGGAGGCGGCTATCCTGTTCGAAAGCGGTGCCAGCGTTGAGATGGATCAAACGGTTTTAGTTTATGCCCCTGAGGAGCTCAGGATCAGGCGGGTTATAAAGCGAGATGGACGAAGCCGTGAGGAGGTTCTGAGGCGAATGGAACACCAATTGAGCGAAGAAGAAAAAATGAAGAAGGCCGACCATGTTCTTACCAATGATGGTACGCAGATGCTTTTGCCCCAGGTGATAGAATTGCATAACAAGATATTAAACAGGATAGAATAGATTATGGCAAAATTTGGGAAATGGGTTGGACTTGGACTTGGATGGGCCCTGGGAGGTCCCATTGGAGGGATCCTTGGACTGGCCGTAGGTTCGATTTTTGATACCGGGACCAGTGCTGCTCCCGGACAGGTTCGGAGTGCAAGAACACAGACCCTTCGGGGGGACTATGCAGCTTCACTGCTGGTACTTATTGCTGCGGTGATGAAGGCCGATGGCAGGGTGATGAAAAGTGAACTGGACTATGTGAAACGCTATTTTGTTTCCCGTTTTGGTGCCGATACTGCCAATGAAGCGGTGGTGATGTTAAGAGATATCCTAAAGCAGGAAATCCCTTTAAGAGATGTTACCAACCAGCTCTCACAGAGACTCGATTATTCGTATCGCCTGGAGATGCTTCATTTCCTCTTTGGGATTGCATCGGCTGACGGATCGGTAAGTGACTCAGAGAACCAGGTGATTCAAAAGATATCTACATACATGAGCATCACTGACTCAGATTTCCAGAGTATAAGGGCCATGTTTGTGAGTGTAACCGATGCGTCCTATAAAATATTGGAGATTGAACCCACAAGCACTGATGAGGATGTGAAAAAAGCATATCGCCGTATGGCCATGAAATATCATCCTGATAAGGTGAGTCACCTTGGTGAGGATTTCAAGAAAGTTGCCAATGAAAAATTCAAGAAAGTTCAGGGCGCATATGAGCAGGTTAAGAAAGAGCGGGGATTGAAATAGTGGGACCTCCCATATAGTTATTTTATGGTACTAATTAATTGTATACATAAAAAACTATATGTACGTTTGCGTCACTTTATTTATAGGTATGAAGACGATTCAGTTAAAAGACATTCTTGCCATATCTGGCAAAGGCGGCTTGTTTAAGTTTATCGCACAGGCGCGCAATGGAATAGTGGTAGAATCCCTTGAGGATCAAAAACGGCATGTGGCACCAGCCACTGCAAGGGTTAGCTCCCTGGAGGATATAGCCATCTTTACCATAGATGAAGAGGTGCCCCTGGCAGATATCTTCTACATGATTCATGAGAAATCTGAAGGGAAAGAGACCCTGTCCCACAAGGCAGCGGTGGATGAGCTTAAGAGCCAATTCAAGGAACTGGTACCGGAATACGACGAGGATCGCGTATATGTTTCTGATATCAAGAAGGTTTTTCAGTGGTATAACCAGTTGCATCAGCACCAGCTTCTAGAGGTGATCGACAAAGAGGAGGAAAAAGAAGAGGAGGATCAAAAAGAAGCCCCTGTAGAGGAAGCTAAGAACCCAGAGAAAGCCCCTAAAAACCCAGAGAAAGCTGCCGAAAAGCCAGGAAAGACAGAAGACAAGGCTAAATAGATTTTGCTTCCTGCCAGATTACTTCCATTTCTTCCAGGCTCATCTCCTTAATGGTCCGGTTCATTTCAAGCGCCTTATTTTCCAGGTATTTAAATCTTTTGATAAATTTTCTGTTGGTTCTTTCCAGGGCTGTTTCCGGTTCTATTTTGTAGAGGCGGGCCGCATTTATGACAGAGAATAGCAGATCCCCGATCTCCTCCTCCATCTTTTCATGTTCCTGCCCATTATTCAATTCGTATTTCACCTCATTTAGCTCCTCTTCTACTTTGTCCCATACCTGTTCCCTCTGGTCCCAGTCAAATCCAATGGCTCTGACCTTGTCCTGGATCCTGTGTGCTTTAATCATGGCTGGCAGAGATATGGGAACGCCGGCAAGCACGCTACGGTTTCCTTCCTTCATTTTCAGTTCCTCCCAGTTTTCTAAAACTTCCTCAGCGTCTTTTACTTGCTCCTCACCGAACACATGAGGATGTCTGAAGACGAGCTTGTCACAAACACCATTGAGAACGTCGGCAATATCAAAAGCATTTTTTTCTGAACCGATCTTCGAATAAAATACAATATGGAGCATTAGGTCTCCCAATTCCTTTCGGATCTCGTCCAAATCCTGGTCCATAATGGCATCGGCCAGTTCATATGTTTCTTCGATGGTCAGGTTCCTCAGGCTCTCCAGGGTCTGTTCCTTGTCCCATGGACATTTCTCCCTTAGTTCATCCATCACCTCCAGCAGACGTTCGAACGCCTTCAACTTCTCTTCAGTACTGTGCATGCTATCCTTCTTTGAATTCAACCCTGATGGTTGAGTTTGTGTTTAGTTTCAGCAAACCTGCTGCGTTTCCGTTCCTGATGGCAATCTCCAACAATCCCGATGAATTAAATATGGCCAGTAATTCCCCTGGTTCTGTCTCATTGTACCTGAGATTGATCCTGTCAACCATGTAATGCTTGCTTTGCACAAATATCTCGAAGGCTTTCCCGTTTCCAACCCGATTAAAAAGCTCCTGAGAGATATTTGTAATGGCATTCTGATAGGAGTCAATGTGGATCACACTTCCAATAATGGTAAGATCCTCAATGGTAGCTCTTAAGGGAGTTCGCCTGTCATATTTTTTTGCCGGAGCGCCAAGCTTCTCCAGAGCTGTGCCCTTCGAGAGCTCACAGGCAGCCCTGGCAAAAACTGACAGGGCAATAAAGGTATTGGGCTCCTCCTGGTATAGCTCAGTTAGGGTAATCACTTCTTCAGGCTCAGCCCCGCCCAGTAGGCCAAGGATCCCATTATCAGCACAGAGGAAGAAGTGCTTGTCCTTCCTGGCTGCAAGTAACTCAACACCCTTTTCAGGTTCCGTGTTGACAGCAATGATATGAATGGTATTCTCCGGAAAGTGGTGATAAGAGTTTCTGACTATATAAGCCGCATGGGCACTATTGAACGATTTAATACGGTGGTTGATGTCGATGATTTGTGCTTCGGGACAGGCCGAAAGCAGTTTTCCCTTGAGTGACGCTACATAAAAATCATTTTCCTTCCAATCGGACGTCAGTGTGATAATGTGCATGGGTCTGGACCAGGGATTTTCTTATTGGAATGTTGGAAAAAACAACTTAATTTGCACATCCAAAAATAGTGATTATAATTTAATTTATGGCGGAAAAACTTATCTATTTGGAAGGTGTTGACCCTGTCGATTTCTATGGTGTTAATAACGTTCGTTTCAATAAATTCATTGAGCTTTTTCCCGATTTGAAGATAGTTTCCAGAGGAAACGAAATCCGTATTTCTGGTAAGAAAGAGCGTCTGCTTGATTTTGAAGAACGAGTCGATCTCTTCCTGCGCTACCTTCGGAAATTTGAAACTGTCACTCTTCCCGATCTGGATGATTTATTAAAGGGATCTGTCGATAATAAGATGGAGGCACCCGGCCTGGAAGGAGAAGTCTTGCTTCACGGAGAGAGTGGCAGGAAGATCAGGGCTGTTACTGTCAACCAGAAACTATTGGTTGACGAGGGAATAATGAACGATCTCTTGATTGCTGTTGGACCTGCAGGGACGGGAAAAACCTATACGGCCATTGCCATGGCTGTAAAAGCACTCAAGGAGCGGGAGGTCAAACGGATTGTATTGACCCGGCCTGCAGTGGAGGCTGGTGAAAAACTGGGGTTCCTCCCGGGCGACTTCAAGGAGAAACTGGATCCTTATCTTCAACCGCTCTATGATGCATTAAGGGATATGATTCAACCACGGAAACTGATCCAGTTTATGGAGGATGGTACCATTCAGATTGCTCCATTGGCCTATATGAGAGGACGCACACTTGATGAAGCCTATGTCATTCTTGATGAGGCTCAGAATGCTACTGCCAGTCAATTTAAGATGTTCCTGACCAGAATGGGACCCAGTGCCCGTTTCATAGTTACCGGCGATGATTCTCAGGTGGACCTTCCACGGAGAGAGGATTCCGGTCTGGTACAGGCTATGCGGATTCTGGATGGGATCAAGGGAATTTCAATTATACGCTTCGATGACCGGGATATAATCAGGCACCGGCTGGTAAAGTCCATCGTCAAAGCTTATAATAATGCAGAGTGAAATAGTGGCTAGTAACTAGTAGAAAAAATATAACTTTAAAAAAAATAGATTCAGTTATGGCCAATGCATTAAAGGGAACAGCGTTTGAGCTGGCAGGACAGAATAGCCTTTACACAGGTAAAGTACGCGACGTATATAATATTAAAGATGACTACCTGGTCATGGTGGTCTCGGACAGGATTTCCGCATTTGATGTGGTTCTGCCCAGGGGTATTCCCTACAAGGGACAGGTCTTAAATCAGATTGCAGCCAAGTTCCTGGATGCTACCTCCGATATCGTTCCTAACTGGAAGATCTCTTCGCCCGATCCTAATGTTACAGTAGGCCTTATGGCGGATCCCTTCAAGGTAGAGATGGTGATCCGTGGGTATGTGACCGGTCATGCCTGGAGAGAGTACCGAGATGGAAAGAGAATCCTCTGTGGTATTCCAATGGCTGAAGGTCTAAAAGAACATGACCGCTTTCCCGAGCCAATCATTACGCCTACCACCAAGGCAGATGAAGGGCATGATGAGGATATTTCAAGAGAAGAGATTATGGCCAGTGGACTGGTTTCTGAAGAGGATTATCTTATGCTTGAAGAGTATACCCGGGCATTATTTCAACGAGGTACTGAGATGGCTGCCAAAATGGGACTGATTCTTGTTGATACCAAGTATGAGTTTGGGAAAAAGGATGGAAAGATCGTTTTGATCGATGAGATTCATACGCCAGATTCCTCCAGGTATTTTTATGCGGAGGGATACGAGGAGCGTCAGGCTACCGGTGAGCAACAAAAGCAGCTTTCCAAAGAGTTTGTACGGCAGTGGCTTATAGCCAACGGTTTTCAGGGCAAAGAGGGCCAGACCGTGCCAGATATGCCTGATGCATTTGTGAAAGAGGTGTCGGAACGATACATTGAGCTTTACGAAAGCATTACCGGGGAGAAATTTGTAAAAGCTGATACCAACCGAATTGAAGAGCGGATCCTAAAGAATATCAATGAGTTTATATCCAAATAGAAGCATATTAATTGCTTTCCTGGGGCTTTTTCTCTTACAGCTTTCGCTGGTGGCACAGGAGAGCGTTCCGGTGGAGAGGAGTAAAAACAAAGTAATCCTTGAGGGAACGGTCTATTATATTCATATGGTAAAGCCAGGGGAGACTCTCTACGCCATCTCGAAGGCCTATCATATTTCTCAGAAGGAGATTGCCATTGAAAATCCCGGCGTAATATCAGGCTTGCGGGTTGGCCAGGCAATAAAGATTCCGGTTGACCCCATGCCACAGGAGGAAATCAATACATCGGAACTTCCCGAGCCCCTTGAATCAGGTAAATACCACACGGTAATGCCTGGGGAGACTCTCTATGGGATTTCCCGGATTTATAAGCTTAGAGAGAAGGATCTGAAACAGGCCAACAGAGGTGTCTCTTCAGAGAATCTGAAACCTGGACAACGCCTTCGGATTCCCGAAGAGGTGGTGGCAGAAGATGAGCATGCCTACAATGAAGAGGGACTGCTCTATCATAAAGTGAAGAGGAAAGAAACACTATATTCCATTGCAGGCTACTATGGTGTTACCATAGATGAGATACGGGCTGTTAATCCGGAGCTGGGCTGGGGTGGACCCAAAAACGGACAAACGATCAGGATTCCTTCTCCACAACTTAGTGATCAGGAACAAGTTGGTGAAGAAGACATTATTGAGGATGAAGAGGCTTATGCAGCCTGGGATGATGAAATAGAAGAATATAGCTATGATGAGTTTGAAGACCGGCATGAGAATATCCGGCGCACCTATCATGTAGCTTTCTTTATTCCATTCGATTTCAGAGAGATGGAGCCTTTGGACTCCCTTTTAAAGGATGTTAAAACGGAAAGCCGCAGAAACCGTATTATTGAACGCTACATGATGGAGGCAAAAATACCTCAATCGGTGAATTTTCTGGAATTCTTTCAGGGAACGCTCATGGCCATTGATGCCATGAGACAAAGCGGGATGAAACTGGATGTGCGATATTTCGATACAAGGAAAAGCGAATCACGCATACGTTCCATTTTACGTGATGATGACCTGGAAGACTTCGATCTGTTTTTTGGTCCCTTCTATCCCTATACCCTGGAGCTTGTTGCAGCCTTTGCCCATGAGAATAGGATTCCCCTGATAACCCCTTTTCATAATGATCTTGATCTGCTAAAAAATAATCCTTATCTGTTTCAGTTGAGTCCATCTCTGGAAAGGGAGTATAAGGAAGCTTCCAAGCTGGTGGCCAGTAAGCACATGTATAACATTGTTTATGTGAGAAGTGAGGATTCACTTAATATGGAGAAGCATGACTACTTCAAACAGCTTATCTTTGATGGCTTCGATGATTATCATCCTTCTGATCCAGTGGTATTTAAAGAGGTGATTCTGGAGCTTAAAAAACCTGAGGAAATTATCCAATCCTTATCGCCCGATAAAAAGAACCTGGTCGTGGTTTCCACTGTCGATGAGGCTCTGGCCTATACGGTGGTTTCTTCCCTCTATTTTGAATTGAGTAACTACGACATTGAGGTGATTGGGGGTCCCTCTTGGACAGAGTTTTCCACCATTGACTTAAGGCAATTCCATAAGCTTAATCTGGTGTTTTATAATTCTTTCTGGGTAGATTATCATGATCCGGATATAGAAGCCTTTATGGCGAAGTACAGGAGCTATTTTTATAATGAACCTACCATTACCTCCAGAAAGGGAATCAACTATGGAATTCTAGGGCATGATATGACCCTGTATTTTCTGAATGCTCTTAAAGTCTATGGGCGCAGATTTATTCTGTCGCTGGATGAATACCAACCTCGACTGGTTCAGGGACACTTTACATTCGATCGTGTGTCCGGCGGAGGGGGGTATGAGAATTCTCATATCAGCTTTTATCATTTTTTACCCGATATGAGTATTCAGCAATTTGAGGTGCCACCTTTGCCGGAGAAAAACTACTTCTTTCGTCCCGCGGACGATACAAGGAGAAGACAGTATCTGTATAGGGAACATCAAAACGATTAATTTCTAATCAGGAAGATTGTTATGAAAATTAAATGGCTGGCACTCGTTTTTCCAATCCTGATCGCATCCTGTTCGGGGAAGAAAAATGTGGAGAAAGATACAGGATCGGAGACTCTTGATACCTATGTGCTTGTAGTCTCCTTTGATGGGTACAGGTGGGATTATTCTGATCTGTATGACACACCCAACTTTGATCAGCTTGAAGAAAGCGGAGTGAAAGCAGAACACCTTATATCTTCCTTTCCGACCAAGACATTCCCCAATCACTATACCCTGGCAACAGGACTCTACCCCGATCATCATGGGATCATAAA
>RCNC010004296.1_pt1 | contig 12905 bp, 11 predicted proteins | sample 2041301 | NCBI WGS metagenome assembly RCNC01 (sample SAMN09708231, study PRJNA481090) | Marine sediment metagenome, whole genome shotgun sequencing project. | biome: marine sediment; feature: ocean; material: sediment; isolation source: Sewage treatment plant 13A marine sediment (STP13A) ... | reverse complement strand
GTAACAGGGCCGGTGGAGCTGCAGGGGATGCGGTTGCTCCTCGATCTCTACCGTTCCGACCCGGTGCGGGCCGGATCCGATCTCGGGGCCGTGGACTGGTTACTCACGGGCGCCCTGCTTTCGGCACTTCTGGCAGTGGTTCTCACGACTCGGATCGAGGCGAGGTTGACAAGCTCCCTGCGCGAGCTTGTCACGCTCGCACGCCGACTGCTCGACGGCGAACCGGTGGGGACGCTCAGACGCCCCCGTGAGACGGATCTGGCCGAGGTTCTCGACGCCGTGGGCTCGATGAATGAGGTCGTTCAGCAGCGCGAGATGAGCTTGCGCCACCAGGAAGAGCTGCTGCGGATCACGCTCAAGACTCTGGAACCTGCTGTGGTCGTGCTCGAGCCGAATGGGACTGAACGGTTTGCCAACCCCAGCGCCCATCGGTTCCAGGAGGAGTACGGCGATCTCTTCCTCGAGCAGCTGCACTCGGTGGTCGAAAGCGCCGGTGTGGGTGGATCGGCGGCGAGAACCGTGCAGCCGATCCCCGGACGCGATGTGACGTGGCGGATCGGTGTGGCTGGGGTGCCCTTCCCGGACGGCGCGAACGGATTTGTCGCGGTGGTGGACGATATCACCGACCTGGTTCGTGCCGATCGCGTGCAACAGCTCAACCAGATGGCGCGAATCGTGGCGCACGAGGTGAAAAACCCTTTGACGCCGGTGCGGCTGTGGGTTCAGGAGCTCGAGGCGGCTGCCGACCGCGGCGATCCCGAGCTGCCGCAGCTGCTCGAAGAGGCGTGCCGGGAGATAACGGAACAGGTTGGGCGGCTGCAGGAAACTGTGAACTCGTTCTCCAACCTGGTGGCCCTCGAGAAATGGGACGTCGAACCGGTAGATCTGGCGCCCATCGTTGACCAGATCGGCAGCGGGTCGGAGATCCTAGAACGCCGCGACATCCGCTTCGTTCGCGAGGTGTCGGCGCAGTCGCCGATCATGGGTGACCGCCACTGGATTCTCCGGGCTGTTGCAAACCTCGTCCAGAATAGCCTCGATGCCCTCGGCGACGGACCGGGAGAGATTCTGCTCCGGTTGACAACCGAGGGTGACCGGGTGGTTCTCGAGGTCGAGGATACCGCCGGAGGGGTGCCCGATAAGCTCTTGCCCGAGCTCTTTTCGCCCCATTTCTCCACCACCACCGCCGGCAGCGGGCTCGGCCTGGCCCTGGTCCACCAGGTGGTGACCCGCTGTCACGGGCGGGTGGCCGCCGCCAATGGCGATCGCGGCCTTCAGATTCGGTTGGAGTTTCCGGCAGCCGGCAACGAACCGCCGTCTTCCGCGTTGTAGCGCAGGCGTCCCGCCTGCATGTGCTCCTTGTAGCGCAGGCGTCCCGCCTGCATGTGCGGCCGGGACGGCCGCACCACAAGGTTTGTCCCTGCGGTGCGGGGTTTAAATTCGAAATCCAGACCGGGTGTGCCCCTATGTTTGTTAGGATAAGAGTATGAGGGTGCCGCGTTTCAGTGTGTTGGTGTCGGTGGTGCTTGTGGTCGCCGCGTGCGGGGAAGAGACGTCCAACTTCGTGGAGGTTGCGCCGGCGCCGCGCCGTCTCGTGATGTGGCTGGAGAACGGCGAGATTGACGCGGACACCTCGGCTCTTCTGCAAGCGGCGGGGGTGGACGAGATTGTTTTTCGCCGGGGGCGCCTCGACCTTGCGGGTCGGGCGCCGGTGTTGCGGTTGGATCCGGCGGGCGAGGTGGCGGGATCAATCCCGGTCGGTATCGCCCTCGAGGTCGGCGCGGTTCGTCCGGGTCTCGACAAAGCGGCTGCAGAGGCCGTGTGGCGGGCCATCGAAGCCGAGTTTGGAGAGTCGATTCCGGCCGAGCTCATTCTCGACCTGCCGCGGCTGGCGGAGGGTCTCGATACTTTCATCGTCCACCTGTCGCAGTCTTCAGGTCTCGCGGTGGTGCCGATGCTCGGGTTCGAACAGCTTCAATCGGAGCTGGGTATTGCGGTGGCGAAGGCTGCGCGAACCTGTATCGTTCCGGCATTCGGCACCGACGGCGCCGATCTTCGCGGCATCGGGGAGCTCGGTCCGCTGCCGCCCGAAAAGAAGCTCAGCCCGCTCGCCGGATCCGGCGTGAGGGTGCGGGCCGCCATCGTGCTGCGGTCGCGCACCGAGCCGCCTCTGGTCGGATCGGGCGACGACCTCGATCCGCTGACCGAGGGGCAGACAACGACGATGACGACCGAAACAAACTTGGATCGGAATTTCGTCTTTGAAAAGCCGGTCGTGTGGAGCGGACGGACCTGGAAGGCGGGAGACGCCGTTGCGGTCCGGTGGATGGATGCCGCCCGCCTGCACGCGGCGCTTGCTGAGATCCAGCGGATCGCTCTGCCCGACATCGCGGGTTGGGACCTCATTCCGCTGCCGGCGGAAGACGCGCAGCTCGGTTTGAGCCGAGAAGCGCTGCTGCGCTACCTCGTGGGCGAGGGCCCCGAGCCGGACATCCGGGTACAGGTTGATCAGAGTGGACGGTCGGTGCGGGTCAAGGTCTCCAACCCGAGCCCATTTGCGACGACGATTTCGAACTATGGCAACTGGGTGGAGGTGTCGGCGGAGGAGAAGTGGCTCGTTGCGGAGCAATTGGGCTCGTTCGATCGCATGGCGTTGGGAGCAGTGCAGCGGGGGCAATGGGTGGGCGCGGCCCTCGACAAGGTGAACGCCGTTCGGTTCTATGAGGTCTACGTGGCGCCGGGTGAGGAAATCGTCAGCGGAGCGGTGCGGGTTCCGTCGAGCCCTACGCGGGTTTCCGTGCGCTGGCACTTCTCTCTGTCGGATGGTTCGGAGCTTACCGGCAACAAAACGTTAAACGTTCAACGTTAAACGTTTGAACGTTAGAACGTTGTGGTGGTCGATGGTCACTCGGACTTCTCGAAAGCGAAGGCGTGGATCGCGCGACCCTCGATCGCGTACTTGTGCTCGAAGCCGGTCAGCGGTAGGTCTGCAAAGGCTTCATCGGGATCGATCGACGTCAGGCCGGATGCGCCGGCCAGCACCTCGCCGATAATCTCGGCGTAGTCACCGTGGTCCGATTTCACGAGCAGGCGCCCGCCGATTGTCAGGGCGCGGGCCATCGCGGCAACGTTTTCCGATTTGAAAAAGCGGCGCTTGTGGTGGCGCTTCTTTGGCCATGGATCGGGGAAGAGAACGTAGATGGTCTCCACCGACGCCTCGGTGATCAAACGGAAGAGAAGATCCTCTCCAGTCGTGCGCAGCAGCCGCACGTTGGTCAGCCCGCGGCGGGCTGCCCGGTCGCAACAGAGCCGGTGATACTTGGCGGAGCGTTCCACCGCCAGCAGGTTGCGATCCGGCCGCGCGGTAGCGAGCTCGTTGAGGAACTTGCCCTTGCCGGCGCCGATCTCGAAATCGGTTGGCGCGTCGCGGGCGAAGAGCTCTGGCCAGTGGAGGGGGATCGAGACCCGATCGAGGTCGATATCGATCATTCGTCGCCGGTTTCGTCCGCCAGTCCAAGATGGATCATCTCGATACCGAGCTCATCGGCGAATTGGATCACGCGTTCATCGCGGTAGAACTCACCGAAAGAGATGGACCTGATGCCGGCGTTGACGATGAGCTTGAAGCAGTTGAAGCAGGGCGATGCGGTGACGAAGATCTGTGCGCCCTCGAGCCGAGTACCATGGCACGCGGCCTGGACGAGAGCGTTGGCCTCGGCGTGCACGGTGCGAATGCAATGGTCGTTTTCCATCAGGCAGCCGACCTCGGTGCAGTGAGCGGCGCCCCGGATCGATCCGTTGTAGCCGGTCGACAGTATCGTCTTGTCGCGGACGATGACGGCGCCCACCGATTTTCGAGGACAGGTTGAACGAGTCGCGGCCTGCACCGCGAGGTTCATGAAGTAACGTTCCCAGGAGACTCGATTCATGGCGAGGGAGTATAGCGCACCCATACCCGCGTCCGTGCCCGTCTCCGTCTCCGTGCCCGTGCCCGTCTCCCAAGGCGGTAAAAAAATTCGAAATTCGAAATACCTCAGGGATTGGTGGAGCGAATTGAGAATTGAGAATCGAGAAATGTCCGGCATTCCGAATTCCTAATTCGTCCGCTGTCCCTCATCGCCGAACTGCGCCGCCCAGGCGGTCCTGTACGCTCCGTTGGCTTCGAGGAGCTCGTGGTGACTTCCGGACTCGACGACCCGGCCCCCTTCCAAGATGTGAATTCGATCGGCATGCATGGCGGTGGTCAGGCGGTGGGTGATGAGAATGACGGTGCGGCGGTTGTTGGTCAGTTGCCCGAGGTTTTTCGCCCACTCACTCTCGGCCCATGAGTCCATCGATGATGTCGGCTCGTCGAGAAGGAGCACCGGAGAAGAGCGGAGAAGCGCGCGTGCGAGGGCGATGCGCCGCCACTCGCCGACCGAGAGCTCCGCGCCGCCGGAAAACCAGGTACCGAGCACGGTATCGAGGCCGTCCGGGAGGCGGTCAACGATTCGGTTGGCCCCGGCCGTCGCGACGGCCGTGTCGAGGGCGGCAGGGGTTGCCTCCCGGTTCGCCTGGCCGAGGGTGATGTTCCTTTTCACGGTCTCGCTGAAGTGCACAGGCTCCTGAAACAGGACGGTGACCAGCTGCCGGACCTCGGCGATCGAGAGGTCGCGGAGATCCCTGCCTCCGATTTCCACGGTGCCGCTCTGAGGATCGTAGAGGCGGCACAGTAGTTTGAAGAGCGTACTCTTACCGGCGCCGTTGGCTCCAAGCAGAGCCGCTACGGAGCCGGCCGGAACCTCGAGATCGAGGTCGGGAAAGACCGGCGCCCTGGCGTCGGGATAGGCGAAAGAAACTCCCCGCATGCGGATCGACGGCGGGCGATCCGCCGGCGGCGCCAAAGGCTGCTGGGGATCTGAAATCTCGGGCTCCACTGCCAGAAAACCGAAAAGGTTCTCTAGAAAAAGCATGTTGGCCCACGTCTGACCGACAGTTTCGAGCAGTGACCGCGTCAACTTCTGGCCCTGTACGAATGCCTGGATGAACATGGCCAGATCGCCGAGGGTGACGGTCCCGCCGACGGTTCGGGTGACCATCCAGATGAGCAGTGCACCGGTGGTTGCGAGGGCGATTCCGGCCGCCGCCATTTCCGACAGTGCCTCGGATCGACTGAGCTCGAGCCGTTGGCCTCGCAGCCGGTTGCGGATTCGCTGAAACGCGTCGGAGAAGCGGGGCCCGAGGTCGAAGACGCGGATCTCGGACGCGGACTCGCGAGTGCAGAGGAGCCAGTCGTAGTACCAGGTGCGACGAGAGTCGGGGGTGCTGCGCACGGACCAACGGTGGCGGCGGACTGCGTGGCGGGCGACCACGGCCAGGGCAGGCGCCGTGCTCGCCACGAGGACCAGCGGAACCCACCATCCGAATTGAATCAGCACCAGCGCCATCGCCGCCAGAGTGAGCGCATTCTGAATGAGAGCGCCGAGGTTTTGGACCAGGGCGACCGGCCGTTCATGGGAGTCGGTTCGGGCGCGGTAGAGCCGATCGTGGTACTCGGGTAATTCGAACTGGGCGAGGTCGGCCGCGATGATGTGTTTGTGGATCAATCCGCTGACGTGGTCCCGCACGCGGTCGGCCTGTGCGGTCCGTACGAGACGGCTCCCGGCCCGGAGTGCCTCCGTGAGGAGGATGAGGCTCGCCATCAGTGCTCCAGGGAGGAGGACCTCCCGCAGCGCCTCCCACGAAACCCCGGTCCCTGCAACCACCGTCAGCCGATCGACGAGGATCCGTGTCAGGTAGACCAGCGCGACCGGCAACAGACCCTGGCCGATCAGGAGGAACACCGAGACGGCGGTCCATCGGGGGGCGGCGTCCCACACCAGTCGCAGAGCGCGCGAGAGGTACGGCAATTGGTCCCGGAAGGTTGTTGAAAGATCGGTTGTTGCCGACATGAGCGAAGCGTAGCAGAATCAGTGAGGATGATATCGCGGCTGACGGTCTGCCGCGGGTCGCAGAAAGAAGGTTGTGAGTTGAGGATTCACCCGATCGATCTGCTCTTGTTCCTCAGGGCGCTGGGTCCTGCCCGGCGTGCGCAGAGGGTTTCTGTGGAGCCCATCACCCGGGTGGTGGAGGACATGATTCACCACGGGGGAGGAAACGGCCGCTATTCGGTAGATCGGCTGGCACTGGCGACCGCCCGCGCGACGGCACGCTGGGCGCGGTGGTTCGGTGGGCTCGATACGTGTTTGATCCGGTCGCTGGTGTTGGGTTCGATGCTTGCCGATCGGGCGGATGTCGCACTCGTCATCGGATTCAGGCCGGGAGGTGAAGATACGGCGGTCGACGGTCATGCATGGGTGACGGTGGCAGGACGCGCCGTCGGATCCGACGGATTCCTCGCGCAGGACGACTACTCCAGGTTGATTGCGGTACCATTCACCCGTGATGAATCTTCCACAGAGACTCGGTGAGGGAGAGTGGTGAGGCGAACGGTTGATCTTTCGCGTCTGCTGTCATCCGAGGCTGTCAGCCAGACCCGCCTGGCGGATCATTCGGGCGTGATTCTCGACGTGGATTCACTGCGGGTCTTTTCGGTCAACGACACCGGGATGTCCCTGGTGGAGGCGCTGCGGGACGGGGTTGACGACCACGAGGGCCTGGTACGGCGGCTGGTGGCGGAGTTCGAGGTCGATGAGGCAACTGCCGCCGCCGATGTCGATGCGTTCGTCGAGGAGCTCGCCCACTATCTGGTTGATCGCCGCGTGTGACGAGCCGTACTACGAGTACGGCCCGATCTCTCAACGAAAAAGGGCCTTCACGGTACCCCTAAGCCCGCACTTCTCACCAGCTTCCTGCTGCGGCCGGCGATGCACCGCACCCAGTGGGGTTTTCTCGCTTCGGGGTGCTCGACGTACTGTCAAGTACGACTCTGCGCCCCTCAGGTCGAAAACCCCGCTGGGCACGGCACCTCTCCGCCCTCGCCGCGAAAGCTGGTGAGAAGTGCGGGCTAGCGAACTGGGGGATTCCTGCGCGCGCTCGATGTCTGGAAGGTACCCGACCTCTCGGGCGCTTTCATGTTGACCTGACCCTTGAAGGTAGCGCCGTCCTCGATCAGGATGCGGGGCGCTGTGATATTGCCGTCGACCTGCGCAGTGGGCTCGAGAACGATGCGGTCATCAGCCGTGATGTTACCGATGATGGTCCCGGCTACCATGACCAGGCGGGCGTGGACGTCCGCTTCTACCCTGCCCGGCTCGGCTACCCTGACTTTGCCATCGATTTCGATGGTGCCCTTGATATTTCCCTCGACGAGAATTTCGCCTTGCCCGAGCAGCCGTCCCTCGACCGTCGTCGGACGCGCGATGACGGTTCTCTTCTCGGACCCTGGAGCGGGGCTGGCGTCCGCTTTCCTGGGTGGCTGCTGGGTCTTGGTTTCAGGTGCTTTCTCATCTTGTCCGAAGAGGCCCATGTGTTGTTCCTTCGCTGATTAGGTGCGTGCGTGGAGCGGGCAACGGGACTCGAACCCGCGACATTCAGCTTGGGAAGCTGACACTCTACCAGCTGAGTTATGCCCGCCCGTGCGGGGTTGACTCTAACACCGAAATTCTTTGCCGACAAGGACATCATGATGAGCAACGGGTGTGTTCGTGCAGTGGCCCGAAGACGTATGGAACTAGCCCGCATACCTCACCAACTTTGGTGACGAGGGCACCCCGGCGTCCCTTGTAGGCGTTAGATGGTGGTGAGGATCTCGCCGCTGCCGATCCCGCCACCGACGCAGCGGCTCGTGAGACCGACGCGCCCACCTCTGCGATGGAGTTGGTGGGTCATATCCACGATTTGGCGCGCGCCGGTGCAACCGACCGGATGTCCGATGGAGATACCGCTGCCCCAGAGGTTGGTCCTGTCGCGGGGCAACTCCGGGATGTCGTGAAACGCCGACGCGAGAACGGCCGCGAAGGCCTCGTTGATCTCGAAGAGGTCGACATCCGCGATGCCCAGGTCCGCCCGCTCGAGCAACGGTGGGATCACCTTGAACGCTCCCTCGCCCATGTACTCGCGGGCCACACCGATATTGTCGAAGGTGGTGATTTCGGCGAGCCGCTGCAGACCGAGCTCGGCGGCTCGCTCCTCGCTTGCCAGTAGAACCGCGGCCGCACCGTCGTTGACGCTCGACGCGTTGAGGGCCGTGATCGTGCCGCCCTGGGGTTTGAAGTAGGGGCGTGCCGCCTCGAGCTCCTCCATGGTAATGGGACGAGGTCCTTCGTCGCGGTCGATCACCACGGACTCTCCACGACGCTTCGGGATCTCGACGGGCACCACGTAGCCGTCGAAGAAGCCCTCCTCCCAAGCCTTCAGCGCCTGATGGTGACTACGGTAGGCAATTTCGTCCTGCTCCTCGCGGGTCAGCCCATAGCGCTCGACCAGCCGCTCGGTGAGCAGACCCATGAGCTCGCCTTCCTCACCGACATTGAAGTCGGTGAGCGCCCCGAACAACCCGTCAAAGAGAGTCATGTCGCCATAGAGTTGGCCTTTCGTCCGGCCGGAGAAGAGGTAGCGAGGCACGTTGGAAAGGGATTCCACGCCGCCCGCCACTCCGAGCGAGACCTCGCCGAGCATGATGCGGCGTGCGAGACTGTGGATCGCTGCGGCGCCGGAGGCGCAGTTTTCGTGAAAGGTCGTTCCGGGGGAGGTGCACGGGACGCCTGCCAGCTCGGCGGCGATCTTGGCGATATTGGGTGAGCGGGGGTCCTGCATCACCCAGCCCAGACAGGTGTACTCGACCAGGGCCGGGTCGAGATCCGAGCCTTCGAGGAGGGAGCGGATCACGATCACTGCAAGATCCTGAGCCTGCACGGGACTGAGTCCGCCGCCGATCGCGCCGACCGGCGTCCGCACCGCTCCGGCAATGATGACTTTCGTGGTCATGACAATCCTCCTAGCCCAGTCTTCTCACCGGGTGTCTACTGCGGGCGGCGAATGGCAGCCATCTGTCGTGCTTTTCGCAAATCGTGCTCCTCAACGTAGTGAAACTACGCCTGCGTCGCCCAATTCGCGAAAAATCCAACATCTCACTACCCTTCGCCGCCCTCGTTACGAAACCCGGTGAGAAGACCAAACGATCGCCCGAATGATCCATGAGGCCTCATCGCGAGAGAGACGATCACTTGATCTTCTTTGGTTCGCAGACCTCTTTCTTCTTCTTCACAACCGCGGCGCAGTCCTTGCACCGGTAATGTCCGGGCTTTGGTCTAGCAGTGGACTTACCTTCCTTGCATTTCATCTGGCCTGAGATTATATCTCATCCGGCAGAACCGTTCATCTTAGGCTACACTCTTCGCGCCGCGGAGGATATCGAGCATGCAGATCCCAGAGTGGTACACCGGAAGCGACCAGACGGGCCGCGTCGCAGCGGGTATCGAACACGCCATCGAGCGGATGGACGAACGAACGGCCGACAACACCGACATCGATGATCTGCACGAGCTCCTCACCCTCGAGAAGGAGATCAATTGGCGCAGCTTTCTCCTCGGGCTGATCGGCACCATCCACTTCGATCTCGAGGAGGTCGACAGCGCCCGGAAGATATTGGAAGGATCGGTCCCCGCCTTCAAGGCCTATCTCTCGACCTTTGACGAGGTGCTCAGCGTCTACTGTCAGTCCTGTTACACCTTGGGCGTCATCCTCTTCGATGACAACCACTACAGCGAGGCGATCGGGGCCTTCCTCCGCTGTTTGCCTTATATGCATGAGGTTTATGACGAGACCTACATCGGTCACATCTACACGTTTCTCGCCCTCTGTCTGAGCTGGACCAATCAGACTGAATACGCGGTCGTGTTCTCGGAGGCCGCCGCTTACACTCGACGCTATGATTGCGAGTCGATGGAGCAGCTCATGGTGGCCTTCGGAGATGTCGGCGAGATCGACAAGGCGACCGACGTCTTCCATCTCCTGCAACGTCATTGTCAGGACTATGAGAACTACGACCGCGTGCTCGACTTCGCCGAGCAGAACCTCGGTGAGTCGGGCGTCGTCAATTAACAGCAGCTCGAATCCGGGGACAATTCGCTCATAGCATCCACTGGAGAACGCCGCGTGATCCCCCACCGACCCGAAGACTGGCACCCCGTAGCTTTTATCCTGGGCTGCGGCCTCAGCATTGCCCTGCTCATGAGCTGGATTCTCGAACCGACCCGCTCGCTGTGGCTCACTCTCGATGACAATTTCTTCTGGGCCGTCAACGACTCGCTCGCCTGGGGAAGGGGCTGGCAGGTTTTCTGGGCCGTCGCCAACAACCGCGCGGTTGACGCTGTCGCAACCCTGAGCTTTTTCGGACTTTTTGTACACTTCAACGTGCGTAAAGGACAGGAGCGAACGGAGTTTCTCCTCGCCATCGGGTTGATGCTGACCGGGCTCCTGATTGCCGCCATCCAAATCGCCGGCGCCATCATGATCGGGCGGCCAAGCCCGACGCTGGTTCATCCCGACGCTCTGCGCCTGTCGGAGCTGGTTTTCTGGATCCCGACCAAGGATTCCGCCGGCGACAGCTTCCCGGGCGACCATGCAGTGGTGCTCCTCATCTGCGCAGGGGTCATCACCTATTACCTCCCGCGCGCCTACGCCGCGGCCGCCTGGATGCTGGCGGTAATTTTCATGATCCCGCGGCTGGTCGGAGGCGCCCACTGGTTGAGCGACTATCTCGTGGGATCGGCCGCCGTCTCCGGTTTCGTTCTCAGCTACGTGTTCGCAACGCCGCTTCACAGCATCATGACGGACCGTCTCGAACTCCTGGTCCGCCGGTATCGCACCCGTTGGATAGGTTAGTGTGTCCTCCAACGGAGCCTCGTAAGTTCCTTTCTTATCGGCCAAGCCAGCCGCGAAGCGGCGACAGACAATCAGGAGATCGAATCCACGATTGGGGGAGATCATGAAGGCAGTTCACTCCGTAACGGCGACGGCCCTATTCGCGCTTGCATTCTCATTGGCAACAACGGGCGCAGCTTTCGAAATTGAAGTCACGGTCCCGGCGGGCCTGGACGACGCCCCGGTGAACGGCCGGGTCATTCTCCTCATCTCAACTGACGACGGAACCGAACCGCGGTTCCAGACGCGTCCGGGCGTCGACGCCATTCAGATCTTCGGCGTCGACATCGACGGCCTCTCTCCAGGAGAGACGGTTCGAATCGATGCCACCGTGCTCGGCTATCCAATCGAGAGCCTGGATAATCTTCCGCCCGGGACCTACCAGGTACAGGCGGTGCTCCACCACTACGAGACCTTTCACCGGAGCGATGGGCACACCGTCAAGATGCCGATGGACCGGGGCGAAGGCCAGCAGTGGAATCGGGCGCCCGGAAATCTCTACAGCACCCCCCGTGAGCTCACGGTGGACGGGAACAACGACAAGGTCGTCCATATCGAGCTCGACCACGTGATTCCGCCCATCGAGCCCCCGGCCGATACCGAGTACGTCAGGCACGTCCGCATCCAGAGCAAGCTGCTGTCCGACTTTTGGGGGCGACCCATGTACCTCGGCGCCCACGTGCTGCTGCCATACGGTTTCGAGGAGCATCCGGACGCCCGCTACCCGTTGATGATCTCGCACGGCCACTTCCCGCACGATCTCGGCGGCTTTCGCACCTCACCGCCCGACCCCAACATCGAGTGCGAGTACTCCCCGCGTTTTCAGGTCGACTGCTACAACCGAATCCAACAGGAGGAGGCCTACGCGTTTTACAGGCAGTGGATCAGCCCCGGATTTCCCCGCTTCCTGGTGATCGAGATCCAGCACGCCAACCCCTTCTACGACGACTCCTACGCGGTCAACTCGGCCAATCTCGGGCCGTACGGAGACGCCATCACCCACGAGCTGATCCCGTATATCGAGCGCGAGTTCCGCGGTCTCGGTGAAGGATGGGCTCGCTTCCTCTACGGCGGCTCCACCGGCGGCTGGGAATCGCTGGCGGTCCAGGTCTTCTACCCCGACGACTACAACGGCGCCTTTGCCGCGTGTCCCGACCCGATCGACTTCCGCGCCTACCTTCTCACCAACATCTACGAGGACTCCACCGCCTACTTCGAGGTCGGACCCTTCCGCCACATCGATCGGCCGAGCCGCCGCGACTGGCTCGGCCGGGTCAGCGTCACCATGCAGGGCGAAAACAAATGGGAGCTGGTGCTCGGCGCCAATAACCGGTCCGGCCAACAGTTCGATATCTGGGAAGCTGTCTACTCACCGGTCGGCAACGATGGCTACCCCAGACGATTGTGGGACAAGGAGACCGGCATCATTGACCCCGACGTCGCAGCCTATTGGCGCGACCACTACGACCTCCGGTTCATTCTCGAACGCGACTGGGCCCGGCTCGGGCCAAAGCTCGAGGGCAAGATCCACATCTTCGCCGGCGACATGGATAACTACTACCTCAACAACGCCGTCTATCTGATGGAGGAGTTCCTCGAATCGACCACCGACCCCTACTACGCCGGCGAAATCGACTACGGCGACCGCGCCGAGCACTGCTGGAACGGCGACCACGAAAACGGCAACCACATCTCGCGGCTGCGCTACAACACCATGTACCTGCCGCGCATCCTCGAGCGCATCAAGGCCACCGCCCCGGAGGGAGCGGATCTCACGAGCTGGAGGTATTAGCCCGCTCTTCCTTCGAGGCGTCAACAGCGAAATTTCGAATTTCGAATTTCGAATTTGCCGTCCCCAATCTGCATCCTCCTCCCGGAGCCCTAGTTCGGCGTGGCGCTATCGCGGAGGGCCTATTCGCGAGGACCGCGAGAAGCCATACCCACAGGTGCCTGGCTGTTCTCGCCACGCAGATCTCTTCCAGCACCGTCGACGAGCCACAATCAGCCTTGAAGGCCATTTTTCACTCCTACCTCTCGGAAAGTCGCGGTGGGCGAAGCCC
>RCNC010002239.1_pt1 | contig 12909 bp, 11 predicted proteins | sample 2041301 | NCBI WGS metagenome assembly RCNC01 (sample SAMN09708231, study PRJNA481090) | Marine sediment metagenome, whole genome shotgun sequencing project. | biome: marine sediment; feature: ocean; material: sediment; isolation source: Sewage treatment plant 13A marine sediment (STP13A) ... | reverse complement strand
CCATTCGGGGTGATGTGAGCCGTGGGACAGGGGATGCCTGTACGTGGCCACCCGAGTCCCTCCCTTCCGGGGGCGGAGGACGATGCGGTCGTCCTCCAGGACCAGGAAACCCTTCTCCCCGTAAATGCGGGCCGAATTGTAGCGGCGGTCCGCCTTCCAGGTGAGAAAGAGGGAAGCTGTAGCATCACTGAACCCCATGAGCAGGTGGGCGGTGTGCTCTGTCTGTCCCCGGTCTGAAGGGGATGGGTGCAGCCACGCCGAAACGGAGCGTGGACGCTCGGCGTGGAAGTTCAGCAGGAGATAGATGCCGTGCCATCCGTGATCGAGCAGGATTCCGCCGCCACCCGCCTCCTCTTTTTCGCTTCTCCACGAGGTCAGGCCCACTGCGGGACGGGATCTCAGGGTATGAAACTCGCTGTGGAGCACCTTTCCGATCAGGCCCTTTCGGACCCAATCGATCGCCCTCGCCAGGATCGGAGCCTCTTTCCAGTTGTGAACCGGGAAGGCGATTCGATTCTGCTCACGCGACAGACGCCGGACCTTCTGCAGTTCGGCGCGAGTGCCTACGAAGGGCTTCTCGCAGAGTACGTGAACCCCGCGGCGCAGTGCCTCGACCATGAGCGCGGCATGGGATGGCGGAGGCGTGCACACGTCGACGAAATCCAGGGACTCCCCGGCGTACAACTCTCGCGGGGATGCATAGGTGCGGACGCTCGGCAGCAGCTGTTCAGCCCGTCTTCGCCTTGCGGGATTCGTCTCGCATACGGCCCGAAGAGAGACCCGGCGCTCTTTGAGCCAGCCGGGGAGGTGTCCCTTTTCGGCCATGTTGCCGAACCCGATCATTGCCCCCTGTAAACATCGGTGTCTTTTCATCATCTTCTTCGGAAGATCGAGAGGAACGGAGCGAGGGGTCCTGCGTACGGGTCTATTCTACACGATGTTCAGGGGAAACCAACCGCTATTCCTGGTAGAGCTTGTCTCTTTCCAGGACGTCAAAGATCTTCTTGAGCTTTTCCAGCCCAAGAGTTCCCTCTTCCTGGGTGAGGATCAGGGCCGGGTTGACGCGAATGACCGAGTTGGTGATCATCAGGATCATCCCTTCTTTCAAAGCCAGTTGAAAGACCGCCTTTGACGCCCGACTGGAAAGGGGCTCTTTTGTCTTCTTGTCGCGGACCAACTCCACGCCGATCATCAGGCCTTTGCCCCGCACGTCCCCCACGAAGGGGTACCGGGTTTCGATCTCACGGAGTTGATCGAGCATCCATGTACCGACAGTGTGAGAATTCTCTACCAGCTTTTCTTCCAGGATGGTTTCCAGTGTAACGAGGCAGGCGGCCGCGGCGAGCGGGTTGCCGCCGTAACTCGACGAACTCGCACTCGGCATCGAGAAGGGCTTTGCCGCAACGATTTCGTCCGTCGAGATCAGTCCGCTCACCGGAAATCCCCCTCCCATTCCCTTGCCGAGCGTCATGATGTCTGGAACGATCTCTTCGTGTTCCACGCAGAACATCTTGCCGGTCCTGCCGAAGCCCGTGATGATTTCGTCCGTGATGAGCAGGGCCTCTGCCTCCCGTGCGACCTCCTGGAGCGCTTTCAGGAACCCGGGTGGGGGCACCACATTGCCTGCCGTGCCCTGTATGGGCTCCACCAGGATGGCTGCGATGCATCCGGACGTATTGTGTCGAATGAACTTGCGCAGGAACTCGACGCAGAGAAACGAGCACTCCGGGTGGCTTGCCTGAAAAGGGCAGCGGTAACAATTCGCATACGGAACGGAATAGTACCCCGGAGCCAGGGGACCACGTTGATGCTTGAAATCGTCTCCCACCAGACCCATGACGCCGCCTGTCTTTCCGTGAAACCCTCCCCAGAACCCGATGAATTCGAACTTCTTGGTATACGCCTTGGCCAGGCGCATGGCTGCCTCCACGGCCTCCGAGCCACCGCTGTACAGGTGGGCCCTTCGCAGGTCGCCGGGCGCCGCCTCGGCGAGCCCTTTCAGGAACCGGAGGCGAGGTACGGTCGTGAAGCTGCCGAAGGTGACCTTCTGGAGCTGTTGGGTGAGGGCAGCCACGTATTTCGGGTGGCTGTGCCCTAGGCTCCCCACGGTCACACCCGAGAAGAAGTCCAGGAACTCCCTTCCGTCTACGTCCGTAAGACGAACGCCCTTGCCGTGATCGACTACCAGCCGGGAATTCAGGGCAATACTCTGGGCACCGGGGGCGATGTAGAGCTGCTCTTCTTCGAAGAGTGGGTCGGATCGGTTGCCCGGCGGGTCAGGGAGACGCGAGGGTTTTCGGCTCGCGTCGGAACTCACGCCGATCTCCACTGGGGGGTCGTCTGAGGCTCCCATTGCCGACGGCGTTGAACCAGACAGTCGGCAATCTGCTCCGCGGCCTCTTCCCGGCAAATCGCAAAGCTTGGCCAGCTGTTGATATCGATCAAGTAGTGGGCGTCTTCGGTTACGACGATGTCGCCACCGTAAACCTGCAGGCCCAGCTTCCGAGCGGCAAGCTCAGCGGTTTCCCGGAACTCGTCCAGGGAGAACGGAAAGCCCTTTGTTTCCTCAGGCTTGTGATAGAAGTGTCGGAACCAGCCTTGGGACAGGACTCCGTAGAACTTGATCAGATCTCCGTGGACGTGCTCCTGCAGGACCGCCTGATCCACCCAGCGCGACCGCATGGATTCCAGGGTCTTTTCCAGGGAGGGGCGATCGAAGATCAACTCCACGTCTCCCGGCTGCGTACTGTGTACATCCCCCCTCTTCACCCACACGCCTTTGCGCAGGTTGAACTGGCCGTTGACGCTCTCCGATGTCTGGATGAGGAGCGTCTTCGGAAGGGGAAGCGTGCCGTGGTTGAGGAGTTTGAGCATTCGATGACGGTAACAATTCTTCACGGCCCTCGGGCTGTTCACGATCGTGTAGCCCTTGGATTCCCACTTTTCCAGGAGTTTCAGGGACTCCAGTCCCTCGCACATGGCGAAAGCCATTCTTGGCTCGGTCTCTGGAGAAAGGTCGTGGGGATGCGTCAATTCGACATCATATCCCCTTCGACGAACAGCCTCTGCTGTCAATCGAAGAATTGCGGCATCATCCTCAACACGATTGGGGGAGAATACCTCCTCCCGTAAAATACCTATCATGGGGTGATTACCTCATTCGTGGGTTTTGGTTTATGGCCCCCCGCCATAGACGGAACCGCAACACGTTGTTCGCACATTTTCCCATTTAGCAAGTAAAATTCATCACTGGATATAAAATTTCTACTGATTTGTCAATACAGTAAATCAAAAAGGTTAAAGAATATTCTATGCCAAGGCGCCGGCCTGAGATCCCTGCAACAGGGATTCCGCGACCCGGATATCCTCCGGACAGTCGATATCCAGCGCCATGGGGAACTCTCTCGCCCAGACGCCTCCCCCGCTTTCAACCAGCTCCCCAAGGAAGCCCCGGAGCGCGGCAAAAGGCCCTTTGGTCGCCTGCCCGGTCAACTCCTTCAGGACCAGATAGAGGCCGGCTGTAACCACCTCTCTCGTCCGCACCGACTCTCCCAGGGCGAGCACCTTCCCATGCTCGTTCCTTTCCACCCAAAGGGGCTTCTCGTCGTGCACGAAATCGGTCACCGCGAGGACCATCTGGCACTGCGATGGATAGGATCGGACCTGCAGGAACGCCTCGAGCGCATCCTCCGGGAAGATGCTGTCCACCGTGCTCAACAGGAAGGGAGGCTTTCCGAGCCGATCCAGCAAGAAGCAGAAGCTCTCGCACGAAGTGCGGGTCGTCTTTCTCGATGTGTGCACCCTGAACCTCTCGGGCAACTGATTTACGTAAGCCTCCACCGGGTCAAAGGCGGTTTCCTCGTTCAAAAGGAGCTCCACTTCCTCTATACCGGCCCGAAAAAGCCGCTCCAGCACGTGCCCGAGCAGGGGCTTGCCGTGGAGCGAGATCAACGGCTTCGGTTCCTTCCAGCCGGCCTGCACGAATCGGGAGCCCATGCCCGCGGCGAATATACCTGCCTTCATCAGGCCACCTCCCGCGAGGTGTCGGCCTGCCGCCCTGCGAGCAACAACGGCCCGAGGGCATCCAGGGTCGGGATGACCGGGTCCCCCGGGCAGCAGGGGCGTCGTCGTCCCACATCCTCACCGGCCAGCCAGATATGAGGCATGCCCAATCCTTTGGCCCCCTCCATATCGCGGCCCGGATTGTCTCCGACAAAGACTGCCTCGTACGGCTGGATGCTCATGCGATCCAGGGCGGCCTGGAAAATCCGGGGGTCCGGTTTCACCACCCCAACGTGGGAAGAGTCGATCAAACAATGAAAAAGGTCCTGAATTCCGAGATCTTCACAGACCCTGTGCAAATTCCCGTAGAAGTTCGATACGATCCCCAGTTCGTATCGGTTCTTGAGAAGCTCGAGCAGGTTCCGGTTCCGCTCGATGTGCCATTTCATTCCGTCGAAGAAATCCGTGACGATGGCACCCAACACCCGGCTCTCGCCGCCTAACCGCAGGGCGCCCCAGACCCTCTGCGCCTGGGCCTGGAGGGTTTCCATCAGGCCAGCTCCCTCGAGCGCTCCGGTCTCGATCAGGCTGTCGTCGGCGGAATAGAAGGCCTGCCGGAACGCCTCCCGGTTCACTTGGATGCCGTGCTTCTCGTAGAGCGCGTAGAAACGGTCCTGCCAGGTCACGCCGTCCGAATCCAACGTGCCGCCGAAGTCGAACAGGCAGGCTTTCAGATCGTCCCGGGTCCAGGATCGAGTTTCCACTGGGCTTTTTGTCCTCTCGTTGATTCTGCTATCCGGCACCGACCTCACGGTTCGGCCCTTGCCGGAGTATAGAGCCCTTTCCGCCCCAGAAAGTTCCACAGAAGCGTCTTGCTAGATCATTTCCCGGGCGATCGGGCTCTCTGCCGGGCAGGCACTGGCAAGCTCCGGGTTCTGCCTGGAATCCCTCTCGCGGAAAGGGTTGAGCTGGATCAGAAAGATGAATCCGAGTGTCACATAAAAGATCTCCCGGGCCCTCCTGAGGAGCCCGAAAGCGAATCCCATGGACGAAGACATGCCCATGGAAAGAAAGACCAGCACCTTGCCCCCGTCACTTCCACCCAGACGGGCAGGGACGAAGAAGAACAGGTTGTTTGCCAGGATGGAGATCGCCTCGATGGCGAAAACCATCGGCAGGGAGGCGTGCACTCCCAGCAGTTTCAGCAGGAAGTACGCCTCCACGGCGCCTCCGCACCATCCGAGGAAATTGAAGAGCAAGGAAACCAGAAAACGAGGGCCTCCTGCATCGTAGAACCCGGATATTTGATCGTCCAGCCTCTGTGCCTTGGAGCCGAGCCTCTCGAAGAAGGCCCTGGCAATCCCCACTTTGCTGAGTCCGAAGAAGACCCAACCGAAAAGGCCCTTCTTCTGACGCCAGAAGAACAAGGCGATGCCCGTGGTCATACAGGCGAACACCGCCAGGCTTCCCCACGCCATCTCCGGGGTCATCAGGTGGTAGGCGAAGGCGAGTGCAATGCCAAAGGCCTGGAAGGCGACCATGCTCACCGCTTCGGAAAGCTTGTTGATCGTGACCGACGAAAGACCCTTGACCATGGGGAGCCGGTCTCGAAGCAGATGCGCCTTGAGCGGCTCTCCTGCAAGGTTCCCGCTCACCACCACATAGTTGACCGCATCTCCGGCAAGGTAGACGCGGAAGAGCTCCCACAATCCGACCGAGTTGGCGTCGGAATCGAGCAGCACGCGCCAGGCCAAAACGAAGCAGAGCTGCGCGAGACCGTAACCCAGGATGACCACCGCGATCCAGGGGCCGACCCGGGAGAGGTGCTCCATGACCGTACTGGCCCGGATCCAGTAAAGGAGCCCGACAAACAGTGCTAGGCCGAGCAGGAACGAGAAGACGTTCTTCTTCACAGATTCCGACATCTCTGTCCTCAAAATGGTAATCAGCCCAGATTGAATCATCAACCTGGGCTGTTCGTCTTACTTCTCATTCGAATGTTTCAATATAAATACCACGAAAAGCAACAAACTGTCAAGCGATTTCGTTCGTTTTAAACTTGCAGAAAACCATTTGATATCAGCATGTTAATTTGTTTTGTCAAGCGGAAGACGGGCATTATATATTTACGCTAGGTGATTCTATAACCGCCTCTTTGTTCATTCGTTTGTCTTGAAAAAACAGAAGTTGCGGAACGATAACAGGGTGCCCCGCTGCTTTATCAACCCCTGCTTTTCTGTTAAGATGCGTTTCGTGTTGAAGGCGAGCGTGGTTGAGACCGGAGCACCAACGGAACGGGGAGGTAGAATTGTGGAGAGAACCCTATCGATCGTAAAACCGGACGGAGTCAGAAAAGGGCTGATCGGGGAGGTCATCCGCAGGTTCGAGAATGCGGGCCTGCGTGTCGTGGCACTGAGAAGGCTGGCCCTCGAGAAGAAGGAGGCGGAGGCCTTCTACGCGGTACACAAGGAAAAGGGGTTCTTTCAGAGCCTCACGGACTTCATGTCTTCCGGGCCGGTGGTGGCCATGGTCCTGGAAGGAGAAGGTGCGATTAAGAAGACGCGGCAGATCATGGGGGCGACGAATCCGAAGGACGCCGATCCGGGCACGATCCGGGCCGACTTTGCAGACGAGGTGGAACAGAACATCGTCCACGGGTCGGACAGCCCGGAGAACGCAGCGATCGAGATCGCCTTCTTCTTCAGCCAACTGGAAATCCAATAGAGCAGTAGACAGGGATCAGGGGTCAGGGAGCAGGGCCTGACCCCCGACCCTGGGCAAGGGGGTTCTTGGGGTGAAGGGAATATTTAGATTGCTCCGACAGTTGCCGCCCTGGTTGCTGCTCCTTCTATGTGTTCTGTACGTTGTGATTCCGGTGGATCTCATCCCGGATTTCTTGGGCCTCCCCGGAAGGATCGACGATCTTCTCGTGGCACTCGGCACACTTTTCTATCTCTATTTCACTTCCAAGAAGATTCCCGGTACAGAAGGGTCGAGGGGGGCTCGCTCCTCCCGGGAGGGACAGCGGGGACACGAAGGCCGGAGGGAATCCGAAGGCGCTTCCTCGAGAAAGGCCGCCCCGGGCTCCTCAGACCCTTATGAAGTGCTGGGGGTGGACCGCGGCCAGGGGTTCGAGGAGATCAGGCGGCGGTACAAGGAGAAGTTGCTCCAGTACCATCCGGATCGAGTGCTGCACCTGGGCAGGGAGTTTCAAGAGATGGCCGAGGGGAAGACCAAAGAGATTACGGAAGCCTTCCAGAAAATCCTCAGGGAGCGCGAAGACGGGTCCTGACGGTACCCGTTGAGGCCTTCCATCCCCCCACGTAACGAACTGATGTAGAAACGAATTTGCATGATGAGCGGGCCCTGGTCGGGAGTCGTTCCTCTTGACATTCCGCAGGGTGTTCCCTAGGATCTTGGACTCTGGCACGTTCTTGCACTTGATCGTATGAATCGTAAGGCAATTCTCGGGGGAAGGAGAGCTATGGAAACGGAGGCGGGTAGACAGGAACTGTTGAAAAGGTCGGAGCAGGCCGAGCAAGGGGGCGGGGAAGAGAGGATCCAGAAGCAACACGAAGCCGGGAAGTTGACGGCCCGAGAGAGGCTCGACCTCCTTCTTGACAGGGACTCCTTCGTTGAGATCGATAAATTCGTCACCCACCACTGCACCTACTTCGGGATGGAGAAGAAGAAATTCCCCGGGGATGGCGTGGTGACCGGATACGGCACGATCGATGGGCGGCGGACTTTTGTGTATGCCCAGGATTTCACGGTGCTCGGCGGAGCCCTGGGGCGAGGCTTCGCGAACAAGATATGCAAGGTCATGGAAATGGCCATGAAGAACGGGGCGCCCGTGATCGGCCTCAACGATTCAGGGGGGGCGCGGATCCAGGAGGCGGTGGAGAGCCTGGCAGGCTATTCGGACATCTTCCTCAGGAACGTTCAGGCATCGGGTGTCGTACCCCAGATATCCGCGATTATGGGCCCCTGTGCCGGCGGTGCCGTGTACTCTCCCGCCCTGACCGATTTCATCTTCATGACCAAGAGCGCGAGCTATATGTTCATCACCGGGCCCGAGGTGGTCAAGTCCGTCACGAGGGAGTCGGTGACCAAGGAGGACCTGGGCGGTGCGATGACCCACAACGCGAAGAGCGGTGTCGCACATTTCGCCCCCCAGGACGATGCAGAATGCATTGCCCAGATCCGGGAACTCTTCGGGTATCTTCCCCTGAATAATGCCGAGGATCCTCCAAGGCTCGAGCCCACCGACCCGCCGGACCGAATGGAGCCGCTCCTGAAGGACATCATCCCCCAGGACTCGAACACGCCCTACGACATCAAAGACGTGATCCGGGCCGTCGTGGATCATGGGAAGATTTTCGAAATCCATGAGCATTTCGCGCCGAACATCGTCGTGGGATTCGCCCGGATGAACGGCAGGGTCGTGGGCTTGGTGGCCAACCAGCCCAAACACCTGGCAGGTTCGCTGGATATCGACGGATCGGTCAAGGGGGCGCGATTCATCCGGTTCTGTGATGCCTTCAACGTTCCGATCCTGACCTTTGAGGACATTCCCGGATTCCTTCCTGGGACCCAGCAGGAGTACGGCGGTATCATCAAGCATGGCGCTATGCTGATTTACGCCTACTGTGAAGTCACGACCCCCAAGATCACGGTCATCACCCGAAAGGCCTATGGTGGAGCCTACTGCGCGATGTCGAGCAAGCATATCCGCGGGGACATTAACTATGCTTATCCCACCGCCGAGATCGCTGTCATGGGGGCCGATGGCGCCGTGAACATCGTCTTCAGGAAGGAGATGAAGGAGGCCGAGGACAAGGAGGCCAGGAAGAAGGAACTCGTGGAGGAATACCGGAAGAACTTCGCGAATCCGTACCAGGCGGCCGAGTTGGGATACGTGGACGAGGTGATCATGCCGGAAACGACCCGGCCTCGGGTCATCCAGGCCCTCGAGATGCTGGCCAACAAGAGGGACGTGAACCCGCCGAAGAAACACGGAAACATTCCCCTCTAAACCCTTCGGCGCGTGACGACCCGATCGAGAACGCACGAAAGCCAAAAGAGGAAGACGAGCCATGGATACGAAGAAGGTGGAGGAACAGAAGAAGAAGTGGGAATCGTCCACCCTGGAGAAGGTGCTGAGCAAGGCGAAGGAGAGGAAGGACCCCTTCAAGACCCTTTCCGGCCTCGAGCTCGACAGGTTGTACACGCCCCTGGACGTAAAGGATTCGGACTATTCCGAAGAGATCGGATTTCCGGGAGACTACCCCTTCACGCGGGGAATACAGCCTACCATGTACCGGGGAAGGTTCTGGACCATGCGGCAGTACGCAGGGTTCGGTTCGGCAGAAGATACGAACAAGCGATACAAGTATCTCCTGGAACAGGGCCAGACAGGCCTGAGTGTGGCCTTCGACCTGCCCACCCAGATGGGCTACGACAGCACGCACGCCCTGGCCGCGGGCGAAGTAGGCAAGGTCGGCGTCGCCATCGACTCCCTGGCGGACATGGAGACGCTCTTCGATGGGATCCCCCTCGGCAAGGTCTCCACCTCGATGACCATCAATTCCACGGCGGCCATCCTCCTGGCCATGTACATGACCGTTGCCGAGAAGCAGGGCGTCGAGGCTTCCGGGCTGCAGGGCACCATCCAGAACGACGTGCTCAAGGAATACGTTGCCAGAGGAACCTACATCTATCCCCCCGGCGCATCGATGCGGATCATCACCGATATCTTTGCCTTCTGCAACCAGAGTCTTCCCAAGTGGAACATGATCAGCATCAGCGGATACCACATGAGAGAGGCGGGATCCACGGCCGTCCAGGAAGTGGCCTTCACCCTGGCGGACGGGATCGCCTACGTGCAGGCGGCGATCGATGCCGGGTTGGACGTGGACAACTTCGCGGCGCGCCTCTCCTTCTTCTTCAACGTTCACAACCACTTCCTCGAGGAAGTCGCCAAATTCCGCGCCGCTCGAAGGCTCTGGGCGCGCATCATGAAGGAACGATTCGGGGCCAAGAATCCGAGGTCCATGATGCTGCGTTTCCACACCCAGACCGCCGGGTGCTCGCTGACGGCCCAGCAGCCGGAGAACAACATCACCCGGGTCACCGTGCAGGCCCTGGCAGCCGTCCTGGGCGGCACCCAGTCCCTGCACACCAACTCCATGGATGAAGCCCTCGCCCTGCCCAGTGACAAGGCGGTGAGTATCGCATTGCGAACACAGCAGGTCATCGCACACGAGAGCGGAGTGGCTAGCTCGATTGACCCGCTCGGAGGGTCCTACCTGATCGAGAATCTGACGGACACCATCGAGGAGAAGGCACAGGCCTACATCGATGAGGTCGACAAAATGGGGGGCATGGTTCGGGCCATCGAAGAAGGGTACCCGCAACGCGAGATCCACAACAGCGCCTACGAGTACCAGCTCGATGTAGAAAAGGAAGAGGAAATCGTCGTCGGGGTGAACCGCTTCCAGATGGAGGAGGCTCCCCTCGAAAACCTTCTGCGTGTCGATCCTGAAGTGGGCGAGAAGCAGAGAGCGCGTGTCGAGGCCCTGAAGAAGAAGAGGGACAACGTCTCTGTGGAGGATGCCCTGGCGGTTCTGGAGAAGGCGGCGAGGGGTGAGGAGAACGTTATGCCTCCGATCCTGGCAGCCGTGCGAAACTACGCCACCCTCGGGGAAATCTCCGATTGCCTGCGGGGTGTATTCGGGGAGTATACGGCCAGGACCGACGTGTAGCCCCGCCCAGCGCGGGATCCGTCCGAGACGCTTCACCCCTTCCTGAGGTCAAAGGGCACAGGTAAAAGGTGAAAGGGACGGATTAAGTATTGAAGAGTGAGTTATGGGGACTCTAGGCGTGTCCGTTCGCTAAAAGGCGGTTCGGTCTCGGCCCTTCGGTCTGTAGGGATGCCTTCCTCATATCTTGAACCACCCCTTTGATCTTTCCCCTTTGGCCTCGCCGTGATCACCCCGCCGGAACTTCCTTCTCTTCTTCCTCCTCCTCTTCCTCGCTGGGCTTTTTCCCCGTGATCCTTACGATCTGGATGCTCAGTTCGAAAAGGATCAGCAAGGGGCCTGCAAGCATCAACTGGCTGACCAAGTCCGGCGGCGTCAGAAGGGCAGCGCCGACAAACACCAGGACCACTGCCATTCTCCGCTGCCGGGCCAGGCCCTTATAGCTCACCAGACCAATCCTGCCCAGGAAGAAGATGAAGATCGGCATCTCGAAGACCAGGCCAAAGGCGATCAGCAGCCGTGTGGCGAACGACAGATATTGCCGGATCGCGGGCATGGCCAGGAGAGAACCGCCCGAGAAGCTCATGAAGAACCGAAAAACGAAAGGGAAGACGATGTAATAGCAGAACGAGGCGCCACCCAGGAAGAAGAGCATCGAGAAGACGACAAAGGGAATGAAGTATCGTTTCTCCCGTTCGTACAGTCCCGGCGCGACGAATCGCCAGACCTCGTAAAGGATGACAGGCATGGCGAGGAAGAGGCCGCCGAACAGGCTGATCTTCAGGTAGGTGAGGAACGCCTCGGGAATAGCGATGTACTGTAGCACGCTTCCTTCCGGGAGGTGCTCCACCAGGGGGCTGGACAGGAAGAGGAAGAGCTTTTCCTTGAACCCATAGGCGATGCCGAAGCCCACAGCCAGGGCGATGAAGGAAGAGATCAACCGCTTGCGTAATTCCTCCAGATGGGCAGTCAGCGGCATCTTCTGATCTGTCATCTACCCATCAATCCCATTCTTCTTCGGTGGAAGATCCGATTGAGGAGGGTCCGTATCGGATCCGGTCGGTTTTTGGTCCGATTGCGGGGCCTCTTCTGTCTCGTCTGCCGGCGGATCCGAGCGTCCAAAGGCAGAGGAATAGGGGAGGGCCTCAGTGGATTTGTCTCTTTCCTGGAGTTCGTCCTCCACCAGGATGCTTCTGCGCAGGTCCTCGGATGCACGACGAAACTGGGCCAGGCCGCGGCCGAGGCTACGGGCCACCTCGGGCAGCTTTTTCGGCCCCAGCACGATCAATGCCACGGCCATGATGATGAGCAGTTCAGAAAGGCCTATATCGAGCATGGGTTCGGTAGGTCGGAAGTTTTTGTTGTTGAGCCAAGATAGAAGCTCGACGGTGGGATGTCAAGAATCAGGCTTACTCCTGGCCCCAGTACATCTCGCTGATTTCCCGCCTGTAGTGTCTTTCGATGATTTGCCTCCGGAGCCGGTTCGTGGGTGTCAACTCCCCTGCCTCCTGGGTGAAGGTCTCCGGAAGGAGAGCGAATCGCTTCAGGGTCTCGAATCGGGAAAGGTCCTTGTTGATGTCCTCCACGATGTCGTGATAGAGCGACCTCACCTTGGGATGTTCGAGGAGCTCCGATCGGTGCATGAACAGGATTCTCTTCCTCGAGGCCAGGGCCTCCAACTTGCTGAAGGCGGGCACGATCAGGGCGGTCAGGTACCTCCTGCCGTCTCCGACGACCATCACCTGTTTCACATAAGGGTTCCGCCTGAGCTTTCCCTCGATCGGCTGAGGAGGTATGTTCTTTCCGGCCGCCGTGATGAGAAGCTCCTTCTTTCTGCCCGTGATCAAGAGGAATCCGTCCTCATCGAGATGTCCGATGTCCCCCGTGGCGAACCATCCCTCCGGATCGGCAGCCCTTTCGGGCCGTTTGCCCGGTCGATAGTAGCCCCCCGCAACCATGTTCCCTCGTACCAGGATTTCCGCGTCTTCTGCGAAACGCAGTTCGCAGCCTGACAAGGGTGCACCGACTGTTCCCGCCTTGTGATGGGCCGGACAATTCGCCGTAACCGCCCCGGTAAGCTCTGTCATCCCGTAGACGTTGAACAGTGGCATCTGGATGACCTCGAAGAACGCTTCCAGGTCCCGGG